>Ga0209161_10000431_pt1 | contig 34189 bp, 23 predicted proteins | sample GraSoiAngelo_155_FD_186169 | JGI IMG/M metagenome (GOLD analysis project Ga0209161, IMG submission 186169) | Grasslands soil microbial communities from the Angelo Coastal Reserve, California, USA - 14_1009_13_30cm (SPAdes) (version 2) | ecosystem: Environmental > Terrestrial > Soil > Grasslands... | reverse complement strand
CTCGATGATGTCTGGGTGCCGTTTCAGGTGGTGCGCGCGGGCATGCGTGTGGCGTTCGACGCGCTTGCCACGACGACCGACGTCGCGTCACACTCGGATGCCACCGAGCTCGCTCGCAAGATTCGCACACTCACGGGCAACTACCAGCTGATCGCCTGGATGCCCGCCTTGCTGGTCCCCTGGAAAAACCGGATTTGGTGGCAGTTCATCTCTCACAAGGTCCTGCGGCTGCTGACGCCGCTCGCCGCGTCATGTGTGCTCGCGGGTGCCGTGCTGTTGTCGGGACGTTGGTTCGGCGTCCTCGTTCTGTTCGGAACCCTCGGTCTCGTCGTGGCAGCGGCCCGCTCCAGTAAGGCTGGCGCTCCGGGGAGAGGGGTTTGGGGAACGGTGCGCAGTGGGCTGGCGCTGTTCGTAGCCTTGATCATGGCCGCACTCAACGCGGCACGGGGACGGTGGGATGTGTGGACCGATCCGGTGCGGCCTTCGCTGGCCGATACGCCGCGGTCGTGACGTCGCTATCGGTGTCGCGTAAGCGGCGATCGTCGCCGAGCGTGGCTGAGCGAGTGCTTCGGGTCATCGTCGTCGGTCCTCAGGGTGTCGGAGGACAGGCGCACGCCGCTCGCGACATTGTCGCGGGATTTGCGGGTCACCGATCGGTGCACGTGGAGTTTCAGCCGATCGACCCGCGGCTCCCCGATCCCTGGCGATTCCTGACGGAGTGGAAATTCCTCCGTTCGGTTGTTCGGCCGCTGCTCTACTGCCGCGAGCTCATCCCGCGTGTGCCCCGCGCAGACGTGCTCCACGTGTTCGCGGCGGCCCACACGGCCTTTCTGTTTGGAGCACTGCCGGCGCTGCTGATCGCGCGGTGGTTCGGACGGCCGGTGGTTCTCAACTACCGCGATGGACGAGCCGAGGCGCACTTCCGCTGGTGGGGCCCACTGGTGCGGTGGGCACTCAAGCGCGTGGCGCTGCTCGTGTTTCCGTCAACGTACCTGCAGGAGGTATTTCGTCGGCACGGGTATGAGAGCGTCGTCGTGCCGAACGTCGTCGACACCAGTGCCTTCAGCTACCGCTACACCGATCCCGTCAGGCCGCGGCTGGTCTCGGCACGGGCGTTGGAGCCGCTCTACGGAACCGACAATACGCTGCGGGCCTTTGCGATCGTCAAAGCCCAGGTGCCCGAGCTGGTCTTAGACATTTACGGTGCCGGGAGCGCGATGGGTACGTTGCGCCGGGCAGCCATCGCCCAGGGCACGCCGGACATTCGATTTCACGGCGCGGTGTCGCGGACGGAGATGCCCGCGGTAATGGGCACGGGCGGCGTTCTCGTGAACAGCTCGCGGATCGATAACATGCCGCACTTGCTCATCGAGGCGTTTGCCGCGGGGCTGCCGATTGTTTCCACGGCGGCGGGCGGAATCCCGCATATCGTGACGCACGAGCGGAACGGATTGCTGGTCTCGATAGACCGGCCCGAGGAGCTGGCGGCGGCGGTGCTCCGCGTGTTGCGGGAGCCAGGTCTGGCGGAGCGCCTAGCGTCAGCGGGACGGCGGGAGTCCGCGCGCTACAGTTGGCCGGAGGCCGAGCGAGCGTGGCTCGAGGTGTACAGCCGGGTGGCGGCGAAGTGCGCCGCCACCCGGCCAATCCTGGTTACTGATCGACGCCGTTCGTCCAGAACAGCAGGGCGGTGAAGTCGGCTCCCGGGTCGGTGCCGTCTGTGGCCTTGCCCTTGTAGGCACTGCCGGCCGCGAGACTGTAGTCGCCTCCGGCAGCGTTCACGAACCCGACGCCGCTAATCGCAGACGGATACGAGTTGCCCGTCGGGTAGCTCGCGCTCGGGGCACTGATCACGACGTTCCCGGCAAACCGCCACCCCGGCATGTGGAGATTCAGGGTCGCGGTACCGTCGCCCGCGTCATCAGACTTGATGCCGAAATTGCCGTGCGCCGAGATGTTGTCCACGAACTCGAACTGTTGCGTCGCGCCGCTGGCGACGGTGATCATCGTGTTGTCGGCCCACCCGGTCTGGTGATAGAACTTGATCGCGCTCAGCTGATTGGTATTGCTGGCGACCTGGAACAACCGTCCCATCTGTGAGCTCCAGGTCGTGCTGACATCGAGCCAGAGGTTGTTGTCGAAGCGCACGCGCGACACGGGAATGGCGGGGAAGTCTCCCTTGTCGGTGAGCTGGAGCCCAGCACCCACATGCCGGATGATGTTCTCGCGCACCCACACATCCCCGGTGTGGGCCCAAGTCGTCGGCCCGGTTTCGTTGGCGGACCAGAAGACGAGCGCGAAGCCCGTCTGCGCGTCGGCCCAGGAGTTTTCGAAGATGTTGCCCTGAATCAGGACCCGCTGGCCGAGCTTCAGCTCGAGCAGATTCTTCGCCGTCCACACGCCGCGCCATGCCAGCGGCTTGTAGAAATAGTTGCGGCGAATCTCGATGTCTGACGGAATCAGATTCGGGATTCCCGGATCCGCGCCGCCGAACATCACGTTCTCCCCGGACCCTTCGAGATAGTTGTTGACGATCTTGAACGGTCCGGGGCCGTTCCAACCGGCGATCGCCTGCGCGTCCGCCCCCTTCGTGTGACACTCGCTCAAGTAGGAGTCGATCACGGCGCTGGCGGCGCTGTTGAGACCCACGCAACGGCTCAGATTGCCCGTCGCGTTGCCGTGTATGTAAGTGCGATCGAGGATGAGATCGTGTGGCACCTCGGCCATCGTATTCTGCGCTGGCGAGCCGTCGCCGAGCAGCACCAGGCCGTAGTTGAGGTTCGAGCTCGTGGTGATCTCGACGGCGATGAAGCGGTAATTATGCGCGCCCGGGTCGGTCGAAATGGCCGGATCGGAGGTCGAGCTGACGATTTTCGGCAGCAGCGCGGCGTAGGTCGGCTTCATGCGCTGGCCCTCGGCTGGGAGCTGGGCGTCGGGCGTCGAGCTCCGGATGATGATCCAGGCGGTGCCGCTCTTGACCGGCAGGACGAACGAGCCGGTATAGGTGGCGCCGGCGGCGAGCACAATCTGATCGCCGGGCTGCGCATTGTTCAACGCCGTCTGGAAGTTGCCGCCGGCCGCCACGTTAATCGTCGCGCCCGTCGGCGGACTGTAGGCGGTATTCAGCAGCGTCGGGAGCGTCGGATCGGGTGCACCCGTTCCGCCTGATGTCACCGTAATCGCGGCGCTGCCGCTCTTGCCCTCGCTCGTCGCCGTGATGTTTGCGGAGCCGGCGGCCACACCACTGACCAGCCCGTTCGCGTCGACCGTCGCGACCGCCGTATTGTCGCTCGCCCACGTGACGACGCGACCCGTCAGCGTGTTGCCCGCCGAGTCCTTCGGCACCGCCGTGAGTTGCCGGGTCCCGCCGACGGCGATGCTCGCCGTGGCAGGGCTGACCGTAACCGATGCAACGGGCACGACGATCGCGGTGATCGCCGCAGTTCCGCTCTTACCTTCGCTGGTCGCGGTGATTGTCACGGAGCCGGCCGCCACGCCTCTGACGAGACCGGCGGCACTGACTGTCGCGACCGCGGTGTTACTGCTCCCCCACGTGACCACACGGCCGGTCAGGGTGTTGCCGGCCGAATCCTTCGTGACGGCCGACAACTGCTGCGTCCCTCCTACGGCGATCGTCGCCGACGCCGGGCTCACCGTGACCGATGCGACGGGAACGACTGCGACGGTAATGGCGGCGCTGCCGCTCTTGCCTTCGCTGGTCGCCGTAATCGTTGCCGTGCCCGCGGCGCGTCCGGTGACCAGTCCACTCGTGTTGACTGTGGCGACGGCAGCGTTGCTGCTCGTCCAGGTGACGACACGGCCGGTGAGGGTGTTGCCTGCCGCGTCCTTCGTCACCGCCGACAGTTGCTGCGTTGTGCCTACCCAGATGCTTGCCGAGGCGGGACTGACCGCCACCGATGCAACGGCAATCGCGGAGACCGCAATCGCGGCGCTCCCGCTCTTGCCTTCGCTCGTCGCGGTAATCGTCGCGGATCCTGTTGCCACGGCGGTCACGAGGCCGCTACCATCAACGGTCGCGATCGCGGAGTTGCTGGTGGCCCACGTGATGGCGCGTCCGGTGAGCGTGTTGCCCGCCGCGTCGAGAGTGGCGGCAGAAAGCTGCTGGGTGCCGCCCACAATGACGGTGGCGGACGCGGGGGTGACCGTCACGGATGCAACCGGAACGATCGTGCTGCCGGTTACCGTGACGAGCGCAGAATCTTCCGCGGAGCCCGGAGTGGCTCTCGCGAAGATTTTGTATTGGCCAGGCGCCGATGGTGCCTGATAGTGACCATGATGAACGCCGCTGGTTTCGGCCATCTCACTGACCGTGCCGCCGCTGGCATTCCAAACAATACCGATGTTCGCCGTGTCGCCGGACGAGAGCAGGGCGACGGCGACCAAATCGGTGGTCTGATCCGGGGACAGCGTGACGGCGGGTGGAAGGACGACGACCTGTGATACGTTGTAGAGGGATGGTCTGGTTGGAAGTTTGCAGGCAACGACCACGAGCATCGTTGCCAGGACAGCGTCCCTCATGAGAGCCAGGCGGCAAGAAAGCTTATGCCTGAAGGTCATATCAGCTCCAGCGTCGATCGGTCTCGGTTCGCTGGCGGCTCGGCGGACATGGCGACTTGGAATCGCGGTAGTCCCGTAGCTCTGCGTCGCCGCCTTTCGGCGGGTTTGCTCTGAGCAGCGCGTGGGCGTTGTGGCGCCGGCGGCGCGATACAAAAAAGCCGCCAGCGACTTGTTTCGCTGGCGGCCCGGCGGACGTGGCGACTCTGGTCGCGGTAGTCCCGTAGCTCTGCGTCACCGTCTTTCGACGGCTTTGCTCTGAGCAGCGCTGTTTTCGAGCGACCAGCGCACGGACTGGGCCAACCGACGGTCGGGCTTGAGTATCAGCCGATCCCGCAGGCGCTTAGGAGATTTTTTGTCATGTGACCAAAAATCCCGGTCGCTAACCGCCATGGCAGTTTACGGGATCAGATTGCGTTTTGCCTCACCACGCAATTCACCCGCTGCCTACTGGTCGACGCCGTTGGTCCAGAACAGCAGGGCGGTGAAATCCACACCGGGATCGGTACCGTCCGTGGCCTGGCTCTTATAGGGACTGGTAGGGGCGAGGCGATAGTCGCCGGCCGCTGCGTCGACGAAGCCGACGTCGCCGAGTGAGGCCGGGTAAAAGTTGCCCCCCGGATAACTCGCGCTCGGCGCCCCGATCACGACGTTCCCGGCAAACCGCCACCCGGGCGTGTGAAGATTGAGACTCGGTAGACCGTCAGCGGCGTCGTCGGATTTGATGCCGTACGTCGCATGTGTCACGATGTTGTCGACGAACTGGAACTGCTGCGTCGCGCCGGCGGCGATCGTGATCAGCGTGGTGTCGGCAAACCCCGTCTGGTGGTGAAACGTGATCGCCGTCAGCCGACCGGTGTTACTGGCCAGCTGAAAGAGGTGGCCGAACTGCGTGCTCCAGGTGCTGCTGACGTCGAGCCAGAGGTTGTTGTCGAAGCGCACGCGCGCGACGGGGAGGGCCGGGAAGTCGCCCTTGTCCGTCAGCTGCAGCCCGGCACCCACGTGCCGGATGATGTTCTCGCGCACCCAGACATCGGACGTCTGGGCCCACGTCGTCGGGCCGCTTTCATTGGCCGACCAGAAGACGAGGGCGAAGCCTGTCTGGGCGTCGGCCCAGCAATTCTCGAAAATATTTCCCTGAATCAGCACGCGCCGGCCGAGCTTGAGCTCGAGCAGGTTCTTCACTGTCCAGGCGCCGCTCGCCCGCCAGGCGAGCGGTTTGAAGAAGTGGTTGCGGCGGATCTCGATGTCCGACGGAATGAGATTGGCGATCGCCGGATTCGCACCGCCGAACATCACGTTTTCGCCCGAGCCTTCCAGGTAGTTGTTGACGATCTTGAAGGGGCCCGGGCCGTTCCAGCCGGCGATCGCCTGCGCGTCGGATCCCTGGGCATGGCACTCGCTCAGGTAGGAATCGATCACGGCGCTGCTGGCGCTGTTGAGGCTCACGCAACGACTGAGATTGCCGGTCGCGTTGCCGTGAATGTAGCTGCGGTCGAGGATCAGGTCGTGCGGCACCTGGCTCAGCGCAAACTGGGCCGGCGAGCCGTCACCAAACAGCACGAGACCATTATTGGCGGTGACGCCATCCGCGACAGCCACCTCCACGCCGATGAAGCGATAGTGATGGGCACCCGGGGCAGTCTGGATCGCGGCGCCGCCGTTCGGCGTGACGATCTTGGGCAGCAGGGCGGCGTAGGACGGTTTCATCCGCTGGCCTTCGGCCGGAAGCTCGGCATCGGGCGTCGAGGTGCGGATGATGATCCAGCCGGCGCCGCCCTTGACCGGCAGCGTGAAGGGGCCGGTGTACGAGGCGCCCGCCTCGAGCACAATCTGATCGCCCGGCTGCGCGTTGTTCAGCGCCGCCTGAAAGTCTCCGCCCTCCGGCACGTTGATCGTGGACCCCGTCGGCGGGCTGTACTGAGTATTGAGCAATCTGGGCAGCGCCGGGTCTGACGAAACGGCGAATGTTGTCTGGGCCGCGACGCCACCGTAAGCCGCCACCAAGCCGGTTTCCCCCGAACCTACCGCCGTGACGCGCCCGGTTTGCTGACCCGTGCTGACGACAGTGACGATGGTAGGCGCCAGCGTCGCCCAGACGACCTGCCCGGTGACCGGGTTGCCGTTGGCATCGAGAATGCTGGCCGTCAGCGTGATGGTGTCCCCGACCGTCAACGTCCCGACCGTGGTCGGCGCCACGGTCACGGTGAAGCTCCCCAACGTTACCTCGATCGGTACTTCGCCCGTCAGCGGCATGAGCACCAGCGAGACCATTGCGTTGGCGCCGGGGTGCACGTCGATCGTCACGGATCCCCGGTGTGTTTCGACGCCCCCGGCGTCGTAGGCGTGCATCGTGATCGTGCGGCCGGAGCCCGCCCGCAGCGTGATCGTTCCAGACGCGACGCTGTTGGCGATCGGGATATTGAAAGCCGGCGTCGTGGGAAGGTCGGGCGCTGTTATTTCCAGCACGACGGTCGCGACCGCCGTGCCAGAGAGATTCGCCCGCACGAGCAGGCTCGTCTCGACCATTTCGGGCGGTCCGGAAGGCTCGCGCGCCAGACACGAACCGAGTCCGACCAGGAGCACGAGTGCCGCAGATCGAGATTGTCGTCGCAGCATGGGCACTACGGACCCTTCCACAGCGTCGGTCGCCCGGTCCCGACCCAGGCCGGGTGATGACGATTCCCGCTCTTGTCTGAGATATCGGTGGGCGTGGGGTTGAGATTGAGATACCAGGGCTGGCGCACCGAGCCGGGGGCGGCGATCTCCTGCGCGATCTCGCTTGGCGTCAGCGCCACGTCGTAGAACTGAAAGCCGCGCATCACGCCGTCAAAGACTTCCTCACCAGGATTCCAGGGGTTGTCCCCCACCATGATCGCCGGATTCGGGGCGGGCGCGTACAGATGCCCGGGCCACACGATCTTGTGCGTCGTGGTGTCCGGCCAGTCCCAGTAGTAGGTGTGGTGGGTCGCGGAACCGTCCTTGTAGACCACCGCGACCTGCAGGTACCACCGATCGAAGACGACGGGATCGCCCGTGATATCCGAGCCCCCGTCCACGGAGATCTCCCATTTCTGAGTTCCCATCAGCGGCGGCGGGGGGTCGGGATAGGGGTGGAACCCGTAGTACTCGAGCTGATTGTTGAAATTCGCGCTGTTGTTCGCGTGGAAGAACGCGGTGTAATAGCCCACCTGTTGGCGCGGATTGACGCGCCAGATGTAGGTGGCGGGGTATGCCGCCATCGGCGCGGTGAATTCAAACCGCATCGTGGTCGTCACGGCGACGTTGCCCGGGAAATCGAGCCCGGTGATGATCACGGTCGCCGTCGCCGCGCCGGTCTTCCCCTCACTGGTCGCTGTAAGGGTCGCCGTCCCAGGGCTCACCGCTGTCACCAGACCTGCGCCATTCACTGTGGCGACCGCGACATTGTCGCTCGCCCACGTCACCTCACGTCCGGTGAGGGCGTTCCCTCCGGCATCAAGCGGCGTAGCCGTCAGCTGCCCGGTCTGTCCCATCGTGAGCTCGAGACTCCCGGCCGTCACGCTCACCGTCGCGACCGGCACGGGGGTCACCGTGACCGTCGCCGTCCCAGCCTCTCCCGCACTCGTCGCCGTCACCGTCGCCTCTCCGACACCGATTGCCGTCACGCGCGCAGTTTGCTCACCCGTGCTGACCACGGTGACGATACCGGGTGCCAGAGTCGCCCAGACGACCTGACCACTTACCGGATTGCCATGGGCATCGAGAATGGTGGCTATCAGGATGACCGTTTCTCCCAGCGTCAACGCGTTGGCGCTGGGTGCCACGGTGACGGTGAGGCTTCCCAAAGTCACCTCAATCGGCACCTCGCCAGTGAGCGGCATCAGCACCAGCGAGATCGTCGCGTTGGTGCCGGCGCGCACGTCGACTGTCACCGATCCCCGGTGCGTTTCGACGCCCCCGGCGTCGTAGGCGTGCATCGTGATTGTGCGGCCAGAGCCCGCCCGCAGTGTGATTGCCCCAGACGCTACGCCATTGACGATCGGGATATTGAACAATGGCGACGTCGGGAGATCGGGCGCCGTTACTTCCACCACGACGGTCGCGACCGACGTGCCGGAGAGGTTGGCTCGGACGAGGAGCGTAGTCTCCGCGCCGCGCGCCGAGCCGGTCGGCTCGTTCGAGAGGCATGATCCGAGACCGACCAGGAATAGGAGTGCTGCGGCGATGCGGATGAGGTTCACGCAATCGCGAGCCTCAACGCGACAGGCACGGGCGGCTACCATGGACGCTAGGGCTCGACGGTAACCGTGGCGGTCCCGATGGCTCCTCGGTAGGTGGCGGCGATCGTCGTGCTGCCTGGGCCGCTCCCCGTCACCAGTCCCGAGACGTCGACAGCGGCGATGCTCGGATCGGCGGTGGCCCAGGCGACGGTCGCCGTGATCGTGTTGCCATTCCAGTCCTTGACCACCGCGGTGAGTTGTAGTGTCTCGTCGATGTGGATGTCGTCTTTCGACGGGGGCGGGACCGTCACGCTAAAGCTTCCCAATGACGCCTGGATCGGCACGTCGCCTGTCAGGGGCGTCAGCACCATCGAGATCGTTGGGTTGGTGCCGGCATGCACGTCGAGTGTCACCGATCCGCTGTGCGTTTCCACGCCGCCGGCGTCGTAGGCGCGCATGGTGACGGTCCGGCTTGAACCCGCGGGGAGCGAGATTGTCCCGGAGGCGACGCTGTTGACGATGTGAAGATTGAACAGCAGCGCCGTCGGAAAATCGGACGCCGTCACTTCCACGACGACGGTCGCGACCGCGGTGCCGGAGAGATCGGCGGTGACGATGAGCCGTGCTTCACCGTCCGGTGGTGCGACCGATCCGTGCGAGCAAGCGGCCACGGCAGCGAGGGCGAGCGATAGAGCGCGTACGGTCCGTTTCATTGGTCGACTCCGTTGGTCCAGAACAGCAGTGCGGCGATGTCCGCCCCGGGGTCCGAGCTGTTGGAGCCCTGGCCCTTGTAGGGACTGTTCGCCGCGAGACGATAGTCGCCCCCGGCGACGTTGGCGAAGCCGACATCATTGATTGAGGCCGGGAAGAAGTTGCCCGTCGGATAGCTCGCGCTCGGTGCCGCGATCACCACGTTGCCGGCAAACTTCCACCCCGGCATATGGAGATTGAGACTCGGCGTGCCGTCGCCCGCGTCATCGGACTTGATGCCGAACGCGCCGTGCGCCACGATGTTGTCGCCGAACTCGAACTGCTGCGTCGCGCCGCTGGCGATGGTGATCAGGGTGTTGTCGGCGAAGCCCGTCTGATGATAAAACTTGATGGCCGTCAGCTGATTGGTGTTACTGGCGACCTGGAAGAGCCTGGCGAACTGTGAGCTCCAGGTGGTGCTGACGTCGAGCCAGAGGTTGTTGTCGAAGCGCACGCGCGACACGGGAACAGCGGGGAAGTCGCCCTTGTCGGTGAGCTGGAGCCCGGCCCCTACGTGCCGGATGATGTTCTCGCGCACCCACACATCCCCCGTGTGGGCCCAGGTCGTCGGTCCGGTTTCGTTGGCCGACCAGAAGACCAGCGCGAAGCCCGTCTGCGCGTCGGCCCAGGAGTTTTCGAAGATGTTGCCCTGAATCAGGACGCGCTGGCCGAGCTTCAGCTCGAGCAGATTCTTGGCCGTCCACACGCCGTTGCGCCAGCTGAGCGGTTTGAAGAAGTAGTTGCGCCGGATCTCGATGTCGGAGGGGAGGAGATTCGCAATCGCCGGATCGGCGCCGCCGAACATCACGTTCTCCCCGGACCCTTCGAGATAGTTGTTGACGATCTTGAACGGACCGGGACCGTTCCAACCGGCGATCGCTTGGGCGTCCGAGCCCTGGGCATGACAGGCGCTGAGATAAGAATCGATCACGGCGCTGCTGGCGCTGTTGAGGCCGACGCAGCGACTGAGATTGCCGGTGGCGTTGCCGTGAATGTAGGTACGATCGAGGATCAGGTCGTGCGGTACCTTGGCCATCGTATTCTGGGCCGGTGAGCCGTCGCCGAACAACACGAGACCGTAATTGAGATTCGACGTGGTGGTGATCTCGACGCCGATGAACCGAAAGTGATGGGCGCCGGGGTCGGTGAGGATCGCCGGCTCGGAGGTCGGGCTGACGATTTTCGGAAGCACACCGGCATAGGACGGCTTCATGCGCTGGCCTTCAGCCGGCAGATTGGCATCGGCGGTCGAAGAGCGGATGATGATCCAGCCGGTGCCGCTCTTGACCGGCAGGGTGAAGGGGCCGGTGTACGTGGCGCCCGCGGCGAGCATGATCTGATCGCCCGGCTGCGCATTGTTGAGCGCCGCCTGAAAATCTCCACCCGACGCGACGTTGATGGTTGTCCCAGTTGGCGCACTGTATGGGGTATTGAGCAGCTGCGGCAACGCGGGGTCTGTCGGGCCCGGAGGCGGCGAGGGAGGAGGTGGTGGCGGGGGCGGACCGTTATTGGATACGGTGGTCTTGCACTCGGCGCACCCAATGATCATCAGCCCAATGAACACACGATAGAGCAAACGACTTGGTGTCATGCGGGCACTCCCGAAAAGGAACTGGTATTGATCGACATTCCGGTCGTCGGTTCAGTCTGTAGCCATGCCTCGAGTACGAACAGATACCAGAGTTGCTGCGGCGCCCAGCCGCGCCGCTCGGCGGCCGTGAGCTCCGCGGCGATGGCGTCGGATCGTATCCAGCCGGCCTCGGCAAGGCGCGACTCCCGCATGATCGCCCGGACGCGCGGCAACCAGCGGCCGGCGATCCAGCGTTCGACGGGAACCCGAAACCCCTGCTTGGCTTCCCCAGCGACTCGATCGCTGATCCGGCGGCGCGCGAGCTCGCGCAGCACCGCCTTGAGGCGACCGCGGCGCAAGCGCACGTCGAAAGGCAGCGTCGACGCAAACTCCCACAGCTCCTGATCAAAGAACGGCGACCGGGCTTCGAGGCCATAATGCATGGTTGCGCCGTCCACCTTGGTGAGGTACTCCGCAACGAACTGGGTCACGCGGTCATATTCGAGGTACTGCGCCAGGACGTCCCGTCCGGATTCGACCGACCACGGCAGGCCCCGCTGGTCGATGGTCAGGCCCGATAGCCGATCGCCGAGCAATCCCTTCTGGTAGTACGTCGGCAGGCCATCATGCGCCTCGATGAAGGCGCCGAGCCCACCAGTCACGTAGTCGACGAAATGCAAGGGTCGCCGCAGCGTGCTCGACTTGGCGAATGCTCCTCGCGCCGATCGCCACCACGCGCCGGCCGCGCGCGGCAGCATCCGCGCCGCCATCTGGGCCAGCCACAGGTGCCGGTGCCGCGGATATCCCAGGAACACGTCGTCCCCACCATCGCCGGTAAGGAGCACCTTCGCCACGCGACGGACTTGCCGCGACACGCCGAGCATACCCAACGCGGAAGCGCAGGCGAACGGCTCTCCGTATGCCGAGATGAGCTCGTCGACCCGGGGCTCGTCGCCCGGACTGAGCGGCAACACCTCATGGCGAATGCCGAGCTCGGCAGCGGTCGCGCATGCGTCGCGGCTCTCGTCTTCCGGATCGCCGGGCGTGCCGACGGTAAAGGCGGTGAGGTCGGCGCCGAGCCGCTTGACTGCCCAGCACACCAGCCCCGAGTCGATCCCGGCGCTCAGGAGCGAGCCTACGGGGACATCGGCGTCGAGGCGTCGCTCCACTGCCGCGAGCAACAGACGCTCAGTTTCCGCCACGGCGTCCTCGAACGAAGGAGCGCCACGCGTCTGGACCGCCGGAGGGGCCCAATACCGGCGTGTCTCCAGAACGCCATCGTGCCACCGCACGATGGAGGCCGCGGGAACCTTCGCGAGACCCCGATAGATCGCCCGGCGATCCGTGACGAAGCCGAATTCGAGGTATTCGGCGAGCGCGCGTGCGTCGATCTCCTCGGCCCAGCCGGCGGCGCGCAGCGCGCGCGTCGTGGAGGCGAACGCGATGGCCTGGTTTCCCACCGCGTACACGAGCGGCTTTACTCCGAGACGATCACGCACGAGGAACAGCTCGCTTGTGGTGTCGTCCCACAGCGCGAACGCGAACATTCCTCTGAGACGCGAGACGAGCCCGTCGATTCCCCAGCGGCGGTATCCGTGCAGCAACACTTCCGTGTCGGTCTTGCTCTGGAATTCGGCACCCGCAGCAACCAGGTCGGCCGTCAGCGCCCGGAAATTGTAGATCGCGCCGTTGAATACGACGCCGAGCGTCCGGTCCGACGAAATCATCGGCTGGCGGCCGGCGTCACTGAGATCGAAGATGGCGAGCCGCCGGTGGCCCAGGGTGACCCCCCGCCAGCCCGCGATGCCGTCGCTGTCGGGCCCGCGCCTGGCCAGCGCCTGGACCATATGTGCGACCACCTGGCGACGAGTCTCGGGGTCTTTGATGCCGATGACGCCGGCTATCCCGCACATGCTACGCTACCTCCGCCAACTGGTGCCGCACGACAGGCTGCTGTGCCGGCAGAGCGCGCAGGACGTTTTGCGCGACGGCCCAGAGAAGCACGAGGTGCAGATAAAGGAAGGAGAGCTTGGCGAAGGAGCCGAACACTCCAGCCACGAGGAACGCCAGGAGCCCCAGCTCGAGATACAGGAGCTGCATGCCCAGGCGGGGCTGCGCCAATCGGGCCAAGCGTCGCGCGCGCTCGGCCACGCGCACGACAGACCAGAGCAGTCCGAGGAATAACAGGAGCCCCAGGTAACCCGTCTCCGCGAGCACGTTGAGATACGTGCTGTGCGTATCCCGGGCCCCGCGGGCCGTCGGATCCACGTCGCTGACTGCGGCGTAATTCGCGTGCGCGAGTGGATACGCGCCCCAGCCGACGCCCGTCAAGGGGTAATCGTGGATGATCGTCGTGGCGACTTCCCAGATCTGGTAGCGCGACTTGGCCGAGCCTTCAGGATCGACGTTGTCCAGGTTTCCCGTGATCTCGGACAGCCCCTTGACGCGGGTCCAGACGCCGGACGGTGCCACGGCGGCGACCCCGAGTCCCAGAACGATCACCAGCAGCACGGTCTGGAGCCGCCGGCGGTGGTGCTGGGTGAACAAGGCGACGGCAGTGAACACGGACAGGGCCAAAAACCCACCGCGCGACTGCGTCATCAGGATCAGCAACGGGAGCAGCCCGAGCCCGGCGAGGGCACAGCGGCGGATCCACGGCGCGCGCTCGGTGGTGAGCAGCGCCGCGGCGACGGACAGGAGCAAGAGCGTCAGGGCAGCGAGATCGTTAGGGTTGTCATAGGTGTAGTTCCACAGCGCGCGCCCGAACAGCGTGTAGTGGGAGAAATAGTTGACGAAAGCCCCGCGCACGGGAAACAACGCGTAGCACGCTAAAAAAAAGATCATGAAGAACCGCACCTGCGCGGTCGAGCGCAGCGCGTTCGCCGCGACCAGCATGATGAGGCACAGCTTGCCGAGCAGAATGACGTTACCCCATACCTCGGTCGGGAACGGGCTTCTGAAGTAGCCCAGCACGCACCATCCCAGGAAAACGACCGACCAGCCGAGGACCGCGGGAAACCGGATCTGTTCCTGCTGGACCAGCAGCGCGAACAGGCCGGCAATCATGGACGCTGTACCGATCGGTAGCCGGAAGGTCGTGACTGCGAAGACGTAGCCGAGAAAGGCCACATAGACGAAGGTCCAGGCGACGCGTCTTTCGGGTACCGCCGGTTGGGCGATCATGTCAGCGCCGTAAGAGTTTCAGGACGACGACGCCGGCAAAGTGGTCGAACCCGCGGATGCGGAACAACACATAGTCGAGGTAGTGAAGGCCGTAGACGGCTGCCTTCCGCCACCACGGGGCGAACTCCAGTGGCCGGCCGCCGAGCAGCAGTCGTTCGAAGCGTGAGAACAGGCCAAACGAGTAGGTCTCGGCGTGGAAGTAGCGCGCGAAATGCTGCAGGGCCGCGCCTTCCAGGGGACGGCAGTGCGGCGAAGCGTCGCGCGGTGGTGGAACGGGGACGTAGGTCCGCAGCTGCTTCAACGCGGCACTCCGGATGATCGGCTCCTCGAACACGGCGAAGCCGTCCGGTTTGAGAATGCGTGACACCTCCGCGCACGGCGTGTGGAGATCTTCTTGCAGGTGGTGCAGGATACCGATGCCCACCACGCGGTCGAACGAGTCGGCTTCGAACGGCAGGTGCGCGCACGAGGCGACCACGAGCCGAGTCCGGTCTCGGGTGCCATTCGCACGCGCCATCCGTCTCTGATCACGCAGCGCCTCGAGTGTGAGATCGAGCGCCCACACCTCGGCGCCGCGCAGCGCCAGCAGAATCACGGAGTATTCGACGCCACATCCGACGTAGAGGACTTTCTTGCCCTGCACATCGCCGACCAACTGATGCCAGCGCTCCATATGGAACAGCTCCGGGTGCGGCGGGCGGCGGTAGCGCTCGACGATCCGGTGCGGAACGACGGCATCCCGCTCGGGCCGCCCCCCGTAGAACCGGTTGTACCAGGCCTTGTCTTCCCTCGTGGCCCTGGTTGTCATCCGTGACTCACGAGTTCGTCGTACAGTGTCTCGAGCGACGCGACCACGGCCCGGGCGCCGAAGACGGCACGAACGTGTCGCTGTGCCGCGAGACCCATCGCAGTCGCCCGCGCCCGATCGGCGAGCAAACCGTCCAGGGCGGCCGCCAGGACCTCGGGGTGCGCGGGGGGAACGAGGAGGCCGGTTGTGCCGTGCGACACCACGTCGCGCGTGCCGCCGACCTCCGTCGCCACCACCGGCACCGCCTGCGCCATCGCCTCGAGCAAGGTGTTGGGAAAGCCCTCGCTGAGCGAGCAGAGGGCGGACACCTCGAACAATTGATGTAAGCGCGGCCCGTCGTCGCGGAGGCCGGTGAAGTGGACACGCCCGCCCAACTCCAGCCGATCGGACAAGGTGGCCAGCGTGTGCCGGCATGGTCCCTCGCCGACGATCACGACGTGCAGCTCCGGCCAACGCGGCGTCAGGAGGGCGACGGCGCGGAGCAGCGTCGCGTGATCCTTGATGGGATTCAACCCGGCAACCGCACCGATGACGCGCGCCCCTGCCGGAACCCCAAACTGGCGCAGCAGGGTCGCGCGTTGGTCGGCAGAAAAGGCGGCGAGTGTGCGGTCGTCCACGAAATTCGGAACGACAGCGATTCTCGTGCGCGAGAATCGCTCGGTGTGGTGGAGCATCTCGGCGATCGCCGGACTGTTGGCGAGCACGCGGTGGGCGAGGCGCGAGGCGACGCTGTTCACGATCCGCTGCGTGCGCCGGGGCGGCCACCCCCACCACCGCCGGCTGGCGATGACGGCGCGGGTGCCGGCCAAGCGCGCCCAGAAAACGCCGAAGATGTTGCTGTAGAAGTCGTGGGCGTGGAAAACGTCGGCGCGGTGCCGCCGGAGCAGAGCGGTCAAGCGCAATCCCTGACGCAGCGCGTCGACACCGTAGAGTTTCTTGATCGGAAAGGGCAGCACTGGAATCCCGGCGGCCTCGTAGCGCGCGAGCAAGGGACCACGCGCGCCACCCCGCTGCAGGCAGACCACGGCCACGTCGAACCGCGTACGATCCAGCAGCTCCGCGGTACGAACCGCGTTCAACTCGGTGCCGCCGATCTGCATGTTATCGATGCAGAAGACGACGCGCGTGCGGTCGTGCCGCTGGGCGCGCGATACCTGTCGCACGACGAGCGCTGCCTGCGCCGTAGCCATTCGCGCTACGCGTGCAGGGCCGTCAACAGCCGGCCCATCTGGCGTTCGGTGGTCCACTCGCGGAGCACCGCTTCATCGCCGGTCTCGCGCTCGGCAGCTCGGGCGTCGCTCAAGGCGATCGCCAGCGCCGCTTCCGCGGCTGCCGGCTCGTCTTCAACCACCACATAGTGCCCGCCCACGCGCCGGAGCATGCCAGCGACCTCCCCGTGCGCGTCTGCGAACGCGAGAATCGGTTTCCGCGTGCCGAGGTATTCGAACAGCTTGTTTGGGACCTGGGCAGGCTGGTGTTGCGCGAACAGCAGCAGCAGGTCCGCCCGCTGTACGATCTCCAGGCACGCGTCGTGGGACAGCCAATCCCGAAACTGCACCAGCGGCGCGATGCCGAGGTCTTGCACGAACCGCTCGATCGAGACGTCGTCGAACCAGCGGGCGTCTCCCACGAGCTCCACTTGCACTTCGCCGTCCGCAAACTTGCCCTGCCGCCGGAGCGTCGCGAGCGCGCGGAGGAACGCGCGCGGATCGCGGCCGTGATACAAGCTCCCCGCGTGAACGATGCGGAATGGAGCGCGCGTGTCGCCGGATCGGTGGGACGGCAAGAGCCGGTCGATGCCGTTGCGCGCCACGACGAATCGCGCGCGGGCCCGGGCGGGGAGCTTTGTCGCGAGCAGCTCGTGAATTGCGTCGGTCACGCTCACGACATGGTCGGCGTTTCGGAGACAGAGACGCTCGAGCCAGCGCTCCACCGCGTCGGTAAAGCGGGTGCGAAGCCGCGCCGGTTTGGCGGGGTTGTCGGTCCAGGGATCTCGAAACTCCGCCGCCCACGGCACGCCGGTCATTGCCTTGAACGCCAGGCCGGCGAGGTGCGACGAGAATGGCGGCGCCGTGGTGTACAGCAGGTCCACGCCTCCGCGGCGGTGGATCTTCCAGCACGCCCACAGCGCCGCGGGGAGGAACCCCAGATACTCATCGGGAAGCCACAGGAGCGAGAGGAGGTATCGCTTCCACCCGGACGGCGATGGCGGCGCGACCTCCGTGCGCCCGGACGGCGCCGAGCCGTTCCGGCCGAACCAATGCTTCACCCGCAGATACGCCCTGCGTGGATGCGGCATCGATCGGACCGCGTGAACGGTCATCCCACGGCCGGCGGCCCGAATGGCTTGGGTCTCGCCGGTGAGCCGGTTCGTCACGACCTCGACGTCGTGCCCCGCAGCTGCCAATGCGGCGGCGACTTTGGCGCCGCGTAGCGACCCCACCTCGGGATCGGGCGGGTAGGCGTGACTAATCAGGACAACGCGCATTGGCCCCCCCCAGTGCATCATTGAGGCCAGCGTGGCCACGGCGCATCATGGCTGAAATGCTGTGTGCACAAGATGTTACGACGAATGAACCGAAGGACCGCGCAACGAGGATGGGGCGGGCAACTGTTGCACGGACTTTACACTATTCGCGCTCCGCCAGGGCCGAACGGCCGACCCCCCTCACCGCGGACCACGCGCGGTGGATCAGTTGCTCGCGCTGCGTTCGGGACAGCACCGTGATGGCGGCGCCCAGCCCCACGAGCGGGAGCAGTGCAACCACTTGCAGGAAGAACGTGGCGAGCGAATCGGTGTCAGTCCATCGCTCGACCGCGAAAGTCGCGACCGCAAACCCCAGACAAGCGACGCTCGGCCAGACCCAGACGCGTGTCAGGAATTCCATCGGCGGGATCCGCAGGTGTCGCGCGCAGTATTTCGGCATGAACACGAGGTCCACGATAAGTGTCGGGATGGTCATGCCAAACGCCACGCCGATGAGGCCCAATGGCTTGATGAGGACAACGCTCAAGCCCAGGTTCGCAACGGCTTCGCACGCATACAGGGCGGCCAGGCCCCGATGACGATTGATACCGAGGCCCGCCGCCGCCGCGACGAGTCGTCCGCCCGCGAACCACACCGCCAGCGAGAGAATCCACAGCACCTGGTCCGTGGCGGGACCGTAGGCGGGCCCCATCCACAGGTCGAGGAACCGTTCGCCCCGCAGCAGAAAGGTGATTGCCATCGGTACCGTCACCAGAGTGGCCGCAGGCCCCACCGACAACACCACGGAGCGTACGGCATCGACGCCGCCGGTAGCGAGCGCGGCGCTGGTGCGCGGCGTGATCACGCGACTGACCGCGGCCACGACCTGACGAGCGTAGTCCGCGAGGTTTGCGGCGATCGCGTAATAGGTGACGACGCCGACGGGGAGAAACGCGGCAATGACGATTGAATTGCTGTAGTAGATCAGGATGCCGGACAGCTGGATGAGGCTCGAGAACAGACTGAAGGCCAGCAACTGCTTGATCGCCGGCCGAGTGGGTCCGGTATTGCGGAGTGACAACTCCGGATAGAGTCGGCGGGCCAGAACGTACGCCACGCTCGCCCGTAACACGGAGACAGCCGCCTGGATCAGTGCGAGCGTCACGAGACCGTACCCGGCATTGAGGGCGGCGACGACAGCGACGGCGCGCAACAGCGTGATCGCGATTTCAACCCCGCCGTCGATATCGAAGCGATGCAACCCCGCGACGACGCCTCCAAACACGCCGCCGATAAACGAGACGGCGACGGTGCCGCCCCCCAAGAGCACCACCAGCCGGGCTTCGTGGAGGAGGTCGGGTGGAATACGGAAGAGGGAGTCGAGCGACAGCGCGAGCACCCCCGCGACGAGCGCAGTCAGAAGCGCGAGTCCGGCGAACAGGCGCAGCGCGGCCACGACTGTCGTGGACGCGGCCGCATGATCTCCCGCGGCGTACTGGTTCGCGACGTAGCGGGTGACCGCGCCCCGGACTCCAAAGTCGAGCAATCCCAGGTAGCCTACGAACGATCCCAGCAGGACCCACGTCCCGTACGCGGTGTCGCCGAGGTGATGGACGATGAACGGAGACAACAGAAAACTCACAACGGCGACCACCACAAATACGGCCCAGTTGGCGATCGTACTCCGGAACACGCTGGGAGCGCGGCCGCTCATGACAGGCTGCCGGCGACGTCGGGCTTCTGCGACTGGTACCGAACGAACGACGCCCGGTGTGCGTCCCGCTGCACCAAGCCGGCGACCTGATCGTATTGGCGATCGAGACGCGCGCGCAGGTCGGTGACGTGGCGGCGTAAATCCGTTTCCACACGGTGGCGTTCCGCGCACAGGTGATCGAACGCCGCCCGCAAGCGCTCCGGGGTGACGTGCTCGAAATCGATCGCGTGCGCACCCTGGCCAGCGACCTCCAGCACTTCGCGCGTCTTCCACTGGTAGCAGATCGCCAGCGTGGGTCGGGCCGCGCGAATGCCAAAGATCGCTCCGTGAAATCGCGTTGTGACCAGGAGATCAGCGGAAGCGCATAACTCGAAGAGCTGGTTGATCGATGCGGGCATCACAAACGGCGGGAGCTGGAGCGCTGGGGCCGCGGCGCGCATCGCCAGCTGGACCTCCTGGGCACTCACCTGGTCGGCCGCCTGCGTACCGTAGAAGAAGACGTCATGACCGCTCGTAATGAGTGTTGACGCCAACGCCGCCAGGCTTTCGACATACCGGCCGTGAAGCTCGCGGCTGGCCACCGGCCAGAACTCCGGGTTGTGGACAATCATCGGGTTGATGCCGACGCGCAGGCGTTCGCTGCGTGTGCCGGGGCGCACGTCGAACGGCAGGCTATGCGCCAGGTCCGGGCAAACGTGGTCAGGACCTTCGAAGCCATGTTCGCGCATGAGGCGGCGGGAGCCTTCGTCGCGGAAGGAGACGTACGCCGCGCGCCGCAGCACGCGTGCGAGCAAGCGTCCAGACCGCGCCGATACGATGGGGCCCGCGCCGACGCTGACAAAGGCCACCCGCGTGCCGGTGAGACGAGCCAGCCGCGCCCACTGCCAGGTGCGGAACGGATAGCCCCAGAAGCCGCCGAAGAAATCGAACAGCGGATTCGAGCCGGTTACGACCAGCAAATCGACGCCGCGCAGACTGCGATACGATTGCCAGGCAAATCGCAGCTCGGCCGGCACGGCGCGCCCCCACGCCACAACGACGCGGATCGTTCGGACCACGACCCGGAGCAGCGGGATGCCGCGAGCGTACCGGCGCCATCTGGTGACGGCACGCGGCGGCGATGCGTTTGGAAGACGCGGGACGTCTGCGCCGGGCGATAACGGTCGGACCGGGTACGCGGGCAGTGCCCAGGTCGCCTGCGCGACGGCGGGGAAGCGACAGAACAGCACGAACCGCGCGGTCGGAATGAGTTGCCTGAGGTGCTGGAGCAGCGCAGTGGGGCACGCATCGTCCCCGAGGTTCGCATCCGCAAAATGGCCCCACACGCCGATCACCGGCGCGGCCTGCGTCACGTGCCTCCCCCGATCCCCGTCAGGAACGTGAGTGTAGCGGCGAACAGCTCCTTCACGAACTGTTGGCGGGCCCAAATCGCCTGCCGCGCGAGTCCCGCCAACACCCGGACGCGCTCACCGAGCGAAAGTGGCGCGCGCACGACGGAGCGAACGTGCTCACCGAAATGGCGCCAGTAATACAGCTCGACGTGTTTGCTGCGACCGGGATTGATAAACTCCTGCTGCTGCTGGGGCGTCATGCTCGTGAACGACCGCTCGTGCATGCGCCGCAGGAGCAGCGGCTCGGGCACCTCGAGGATCTTGCCGTACAGACTCAGCTCGGCCTGAAAAATGATGTCCGACCCGCGATAGGCGCCGAGTAGCCGCGTGCGGCGGTACACTGCCGTCCGACCCACGCCATACAGCGCGTTGCAGAGTCGAGTGTTGCGAAGGAGGGTAAAGAACCGATCGCCCGCGCGAGCGTGGGGGAGATGCAGGCCCTCCTCGTACTCGCCCATTTTCTGCCCGTTCCCGTCGATCATCATTACGCGGGGGTAGGCCAGGACCGCGTCGGGATGGCGCGCCAACTCCTCGAGGCACGCTCCGTGAAACCGCGGTTCCGAGCAGTCGTCGGCGGCGGACCAGCGGAAGAACTCCGTCTCGGCCATCTCGCACAGGTGGCTGTAATTCGCGGCCGCGCCGAGGTTCCGCGGGTGCCGGATGTGGCGCACGCGGGGGTCGCGCGCCGCGTACGACCGAGCGATCTCGGCGGTCCGGTCGGTAGACGCGTTGTCCCCGACCAGCACGACAAAATCCTCGACGGTTTGATTCAGGAGCGAATCGAGCGTCGCGGCGAGGTAACGTTCGCCGTTGTAGACCGGAACGCCCACCGTGATCCGGGGCGTCACGAACGAATACCCAGCTTCCGGGCGTGAAAGGCCTCGGCGTAGCCTTCTGCCGCGCGGCACTCGATGCCCCGCAGCCGCAGCAGGCTGCGGAAGGTGGCTTCGTCGAACCACGGCTTGGCCTGTTGCGTGGCAAATGCCGAGAGCAACACGTCCACTTTGCGCTGCACCGTCGCGCCCGTCAGCGGAACGTAGAAGTTGGGCTGCCCCAGGTCACCATCCCACTTCGGGATCTCGTACTCGAGGATCAGATGATCCCGCCACGTGTTCCAGGTCAGGTCACCGGCCGTCCGGTGGTCCTGGTGGCGATCGTCGCGGCTGTGCGTGCAGATGAGATCGGGCTCCGACCCGCGCCGGAACGCTTCGAACGCTTCCTTGACTCTGCCGATGTCGGCCGGGAGATAGCCGTCGCGAAAGTTGGAGACGGTGACTTCGAGCGAGCACACGTCGCCAAGCAGGCACCGCGCCGCGTTCTCTGCTTCGCGACGTCGCTTGTCGTCGGATGTCAGCACCCACCACCGCACCACACTTCCCGGATGCTGCTCGACGAGCTGGCGAATCGTGCCGCCGCAGCCGATCTCCAGATCGTCCGCGTGGGCACCGATGCAGACCACGTGCAGCGGCTCGCCCGGCCCTCTTCCGTTGCCGTCAATCGTGAGGAGGCGCATTGGTCCACACCTCCCACGGTGCCTTCCCCGCCACGTGCATCTCCTCGAGCAGCTGCCGCTCTTTGAACGTATCCATGCACGCCCAGAAGCCGTCGTGCCGGTACGCGTACAATTGGCCGGCATCGATCAGGCGCTGGAACGGCTCGATGACGAGCTCCTCACCGGGCCGCATGTAGTCGAAGACTTCGCGGCGAAAGGCGAAGAAGCCGCCGTTGATGCGGACGTCGGTGTCGCCGATGTGGCGCACGCTCTTCACGACGCCGTCCTGTTGAAAGTCGACGAGATGGAACGTCCACGGCGGCTTGACCGCGACGAACGCCCCCACGCGTGAGCTCCGGCGGAAGCGGTCCAGGTACTGGGGCAGCGGCAGGTCCGATACGCCATCGGCGTAATTGACGAGGAACGCTTCCTCGTCCTGGAGGTGGCGCCGAACGGCAAGCAAGCGCTCCCCGATGTTGGCGGTCAGGCCGGTATCGACGAACGTGATGCGCCAATCATCGATATCGCTGCGCAGGAGCTCGATGTCTCGACCGCCGCCGCTCAACACGAAGTCGTTGGAGACGCACTCGTCGTAATCGCGGAAATAGCGCTTGATGACATCGCCGCGGTACCCGAGGCAGAGAATGAAATCCTTGTGACCGAAGTGGGCGTAGTACCGCATGATGTGCCAGAGCATCGGGCGGTAGCCGATTTGCACCATCGGTTTGGGCACATTCTCGGCCTGGTCGCGGATCCGCATACCTTGGCCACCGCAGAAGAGTACGACTTTCATGGCTCCCTCCAGGGCGCCGTGGACAGCAGCGCGGCCTGTTGCTCGCGTCGCAGCTCGTCGATCAGGCGATTGGGCGGCAGCTCGACATCCGCATACGTGAGCACCGTGTCGCGGGGGACGTCGCGCGTCAGACGGCAGCCTTCCGCGACGCCCATCGGGAGTGCGTCGACGGCGGCCGCGGCGTCGGCGTTGTCGATCAGTCCGTACGTGCAGAATCCGCCGACGCCGTCGAGCTGTTCTCCGGCGCGGAGCAGACGCTTCGCGATCGCCACGGTCTCGCACACTGGTCCGGCCCCGTCGAGCGGGCAGACCGTGGCGTCGTGCAGCAGCACCGCGCGCGCGATCGTGGAAGCGATCTGGAGATGCGGCAGATGGAACGGCGTATAGAACACGTAGAAAGGCCCGTCTCCCATCTTCCCGTAGGCCAGCAAGCGCTGCTTGGCGGGATCGGGCTCGTGCACGATGACGAACGCGCCCGTGTAAGGCGCGGCGTCGAGGGCGTAGTCCACCAGTCCCCCGGCCAACATCTCTTCCGCCGGCAGCCGCGTCGCGAGCTCGCGCACGTCCGCGCACGCTGGGCCATGCATGCCGCGTCTCCCCACGCGAAAGCCGGTCGCGTTCGCCAGAATCGTCGCCTCCATGGAGAGCTTCGTGGCGTCGGCGAAGGACGCAGCTTTCTGCGGATTCTGGCCGTACCGCTCGGCGAAGCCACGCTGCGTCTCGGGCGTGCGATAGTGATCGACCAGGCCCTTCAGATTTCCCGCGGCGACGGGCCGGAGACCCACCGATCGGAGATAGCGGAGCAGGGTCATGGCCACGCCGGGTTCGTCACCATCCGTGTTCGTCAGCACGACACCATGTTCGGCGGCACGCCGCGCGAGGATGGGGCCGGCCGTGGCATCGAGCTCGGCATTGACCAGCACGACGTGCTTGCGATGCTCCAGCGCGCTGGTCACGACGTGAGCGGCAAACTCCACCGTCCCCGTGACTTCGATGATCGCCTGCAGGAGGTTCGAGGTGATCAACGCCATCGGATCTGCAGTGATCGCGCAGCGACCATGCGAGACGACGCGGTCGAGCTGCTCGCCTGTCGACACCTCGGTGACCGGCGGATTTCCCGCCGCCGCGAACGCGCGCCGCGCGTTGGCAATCGTGCGATTGGCGATCGCGACCAGCCGGATGCCGGGAACTGAGCCGGCCAGGTGTAGGGCAATCGCCCGGCCCGCGGCGCCGGCACCGACCATGCCGACGCGAATCGGCGAGCCTGCCGCGCGCTCGGCGAGCAAGCGATCGAGTGGCAGCACCCGAGGTGACGGTGTCACGCGGGAACGCCCGCCGGAACCCGAGACAACCAGCGGAGGTCCGCGCTCAAGGCCCCGGCGTCCTGGAGCCGCTGAATCTGTTTGATCCGGAAGTAGCGATCGCCGAGAAATTCAACCGCGGTCAGACCGCGCCGCGCAAACGCATCACGCAACTCGCGGATCCCGCGTTCCACGGTCCACTCCGGCTGATAGGTGGGTAGCGTGTCTTCGAGTTTGCTGCAGTCGACTCTGTAGCTCCGCGGGTCCGGACCGGCACCATCGGCGTAGCGCACGCGACTGCCCGGTACGAGGGACTGGACGAGGTCGGCGAGATCGCGCACCCGGTAATTCTCACTCGTGCGGCCGACGTTGAAGGCCTGGTTGTGGATCGTGTCGCGCGGCGCTGCCAGGACGGCGAGAAACGCGCGAGAGAAGTCCTCGACGTGCACGAGCGGTCGCCACGGTGTGCCGTCGCTTTGAATCACCACTTCGCCGGTGGTGCAGGCATAGCCCACCAGGTTGTTCACGACGACGTCGGCGCGCAGCCGCGGTGACACACCGTATGCGGTCGCATTCCGCATGAATGTGGGGCTGAAGCCGTCGTCGGCGAGTGCCGCCACGTCCCGCTCGACGGCGACCTTGGACTCGCCGTAGGCCGTGATCGGATGGAACGCGGCCGACTCGTCGAGCATCCCGTCGCCCGCGACGCCATACAAGCTGCACGACGAGGCAAACACGAAGCGAGGCACGCCCGCGCGCTTTGCCGCGGCCGCGAGCCGCACCGAGGCGCGATGATTGATGTCTCGCGTGAGCTCGGGGTTGAGATTGCCGAGCGGATCATTCGATAGCGCGGCGAGATGGACGACCGCGTCGAAGCCGGGGAGGAACTCCAGCTCGGAGTCCCGCACGTCGGCGCGCCTGCCGGCGATGGCAACGGGTTCGGCGAAGGTGCAGTGCGCGAAGTAGCCGGCATCCATGCCGGTCACGACATGGCCGGCGCGCTGCAGCATCGGTCCCATCACCGAACCGATGTACCCGAGATGCCCCGTGAGTAGGACCTTCACGGCGATACCGTCACTTCGGGAATCGGAACCACAAATCGCCCCCCCCATTCACGGATGCCGGACATCTGCGTCATGATCTCCCGTTTCAAATTCCAGGGCAGGATGAGGACGTAGTCGGGCCGGGTCTCGAAGATCCGGTCGGGGCCGTAGATGGGGATGTGCGTCCCGGGAAGGAATTTTCCCTGTTTATGCGGGCTGCGGTCCACGGTGTAGTCGAGCAGGTCAGTGCGGATCCCGCAGTAATTCAGGAGCGTGTTGCCTTTCCCCGGGGCGCCGTAGCCCACGACCGTCTGGCCGGCGGCGCGCGCCGAGATCAGGAAGCTGAGGAGTTGGCGCTTCACATTCCTGACGCGCGCGTCGAAGGCCGCATAGTACGGCAGCGTCGCGACCCCGGCCGAGATCTCGCGCTCCTCGAGCCGGTGCGCGCGCTCGGTAACCGGGCGGGTGGTGTCCGCGTCGTGCCGGGCGTACACGCGGAGTGAGCCGCCGTGCGTCGGGACCTCTTCGACGTCGAACAGCGTGAGCCCATGCGCCGCCAGGACGGCCTTGGCGCTGAGAAACGAGAAATACGAAAAGTGCTCGTGATAGATCGTGTCGAACTGGTTCTCGGCGATCAGCCGGATCAAGTGCGGGAATTCGATCGTGATGGTGCCGCGCGGTTTCAGGAGGATCTTCAGCCCCGCGACGAAATCGTTCAGGTCGTGCACCTGGGCGAGGACATTCTTTCCCAGCAGCAGGTCGGCCTGCTTCCCCTCCGCCGCGAGTTGGTTTGCGAGGTCAACGCCGAAGAACTCGGCGAGCGTGGGAACCCCGTTTGCGACGGCCACGGCGGCCACGTTGCGGGCCGGCTCGATGCCGAGGCAGGGAATCCCGCGACGGACGAAGTTTTGCAGGAGATAGCCGTCGTTGCTGGCCACCTCCACCACGAAATGCTGTCGCGAGAGTCCCAGCTGCTGGACCATCTGGTCGGTATAACGGCGACAATGGTCCAGCCAACTCTCGGAGTAGGACGAGAAATAGGCGTAGTCGCGGAAAATCTCCTCGCGGCCCACGTATTCCTGCAGCTGTACGAGGAAGCACTGGTCGCACACATAGACGACGAGCGGATAGAACGGCTCCATCGCGTTCAGCTGATCGGCGCGCAGATAACTCTCGCACAACGGCGACATGCCGAGATCCGTAACGATGTGCTCCAGAGGTGCGCCGCAGCAGCGGCAGCCGCCACGCGGGCGGCTGGTCGTTTCGGGAGTGGCGCGAGGCGCGAGCGAAGACACGGCGGTCATCTCGAGGCCTCAACGCAAGAAGCGGGCGACTTTGCCCGCATGCGTCGATACGGATAAGTACTTGTACGATAACGCAGTCACCCGTGTGCAAATGTCGTGGCCCTGCTTGGCCTCCGCTGAGTGTCAGCGGATTGCAACACCTTCTCAGGACCTCATCGGCACGTGGGTTGCGGGGTGTTGGCGTTCACGCTACTTCGCGCAAAGAGGGGAAGCTGATCCGTGGGGAAAACGCCACCGCCAGGTACAGTCGTTCGTCAGGTCTATGACCGCATCGCTCCGCACTACGCCGAATTGTACGAGGGCGTGGGGCCGCTGCCGCATTTCTACCAGACGCGCCTCAAACTCGTCGCCGAGCTCCTCAAGCGTCGGCCGCCCGGGATCGTTCTCGATGTGGGGAGCGGCCCCGGATTGATTGGCGACCAGGTGCGGTCCCTGGGCTGCCGCTACGTCGGGACCGATCTATCCGTCGGGATGGCGCGCGAATGCAGTCGTCGCGCCGGAGCTGACGGCGGTCGCTTCAGTGCGGCCGCGAACGCCGAAGCCCTGCCGTTTCCCGACACCGCATTCGATGCGGTGACCGTCCTGGGGTCGCTCGAGTACGTGGGGGCACCCGCCCGGGCGTTGGCGGAGTGCCGCCGCGTGCTGCGGCCCGGTGGCCTGTTGGTGGTATCCCTGCTCAACAAATCGAGCCTGTACCGGCTGCTCGTGCGTGCGCAGCGGGACGGCAATGATCCCATCCCCGCCGTGCAGTTTACGCGCAGAGAAGCGGAGCGCGCGCTGGCGGACGGCGGGTTTGGCGTGCGCAGCGTCGAGTACTTCGATATGGAGCTGCTGCCACCGGGGTTTGCCGACAACCACCCCCGGATTGCCCAATGGATCGCGGCAATTTTCGAGAAACTCCCGAGCACGCCGCTCTGGTGGCTCGGCTCGGCGATGCTCATCGAGGCACTGAGACTGTAAGCGATGTGTGGCATTGTGGCCGTGCGGACACTTGGCGGCGCGCAGAATGCGCCGGAGCTCGTGAACCCGATGGTGGGGACACTGGGGCACCGCGGTCCGGACGACGCCGGTGTGTTCTTCGACGGCGACGTCGGTCTCGGGTTCAAGCGGCTGTCGATCCTCGATCTCAGCCCAACCGGACACCAGCCCATGCGGAGCGCCGACGGCTCGGCGGTGCTCGTCTTCAACGGCGAGATCTTCAACTTCGTGGAGCTCCGGGAAGAGTTGCGGGCGCTGGGTCACAGCTTCCGTTCGACCGGCGACGCCGAAGTCCTGCTTCGCTGCTACCTCCAGTGGGGCGAGGGGTGCGTATCGCGCTTCAACGGCGAATTCGCGTTCGTGATTTACGACACGCGGACGGGCGAGCTCTTCGGCGCCCGCGATCGGTTTGGTATCAAGCCGCTGTACTGCGCCCGTGTTGCAGGCGCTCTCGTGTGGGCATCGGAAATCAAAGCCGTGCTGGCCCTGCCGGATTTGCGCCGGTCCATCAATTGGCGCGCGGCGGGGCCCTATCTGCTGAGCGGCACGCTCGACCATCTGACCGAGACGTTCTTCACGGGCGTGGAGGTCGTTCCCGCCGCGAGCGCCTTCCGCGTGGATCGTGAGGGCCGAGTGCGCTCTTGGCGGTACTGGTCGCTTCCGCCGCAAGGTGCGGCGGTCGCCGATCCGCCGGCCTCGTACGCGGAGCTGTTCGAGGACGCGGTGAGAATTCGCCTGCGGAGCGACGTTCCCCTTGGTGTCTGCCTGTCAGGGGGACTCGACTCGACGGCCGTGATCTGCGCGATGGATCGCGTGCGGCGCGCGAATAGCGGAGGGACGACGGGGCAGCCCGTCACCGCGTTCACCTATCACCACCCGAATTTCGACGAACGTCGCTACGTCGACGCGACCCTCCAGCGAACCGGCGCGACGTTGCATGTGCTGGAGATGGATCATGTCGCGCTCTGGGACCTGGCCGAACCGGTCATGCGCGCGCACGACGAGCCGGTGCACACGCTCACGGCGATGGTGGGCTACCAGCTGATGCGCATGATCGCCGGGTGTGGCATCAAGGTCATCCTCAACGGTCAGGGCGCGGACGAAACCCTGGCCGGCTACGACAGCTATTTCAGGGCCGCCTGGTATTCGGACCTGCGCCGAGGGCGAGGATTGCGTGCCTGGAGGGAAATTCGCAGTTACTCAGCCGTCCACGGTGGCGTGCCCCGAGAACGGCTGCTCGGGCTGGTCGAGCATCTGGTGAAAACTGAGCTGCGGCGAACCGGGTGGTATCGTGCTGCCGCTCATCAGAGACAACGTCGCAGCGTGGCGCGGGACGGCTGGTTCCGCGACGTCGCCGTGCCGGCGGTCGACGATGTCCCGCCGTTCGAGGCGACCGATCTCAACACGGTACTGCGCCGGTCCACGACGGTCGATCCCTTGCCGCTGTACTTGCGGGTTGAGGACCGCAACTCGATGGCGCATTCCGTGGAGGTGCGGCTCCCGATGCTCGACTACCGTCTGGTCGAGTTTCTCTTCGGCCTCGCCAACGACTGGAAGATTCGGGGGCCCTTGAACAAGTATCTGCTCCGCGAAGCGATGCGGGATCGCATTCCGGAGGTCGTCCGGACCCGCGTCGATAAGATGGGTTTCCCGTCGCCGTTCCGGCAGTTGCTGGACGGGACAACCTTCGACGCGATCTATGCGCTCGTGACGTCGCAACGGGCTCGCGAACGGGGTGTGTACGACACGGCGCGCATCGTCCGCGATCTTGAAACGTATCGCGACACCAGCAACACCGAGATCGCGTGGCGCGCGTTCCGGGTCGCGCAGGTGGAGCTCTGGACGCAGCTGTACGCGCTGTGACGGCCGCCGCGGAGGTCGTGGTGGTGGGCGGTGGGATCGTCGGCTTGGCCACTGCCCATGCGCTTGCCGAGCTCGGCGCAGACGTGATCGTGCTCGAGGCGGAACCCACCGTCGCTGCGCACCAGACGGGACACAACAGCGGCGTCATTCACTCCGGACTGTATTACAAGCCTGGGTCACTGAAAGCCCGCACCTGTGTTGCGGGACGTGAGGCGCTCTACGCCTTCTGCGCCGAGTGGGAGGTGCCCGTCCGGCGTTGCGGCAAGCTCGTGGTTGCCACCCACGAAGCCCAGCTCCCTCGCCTCACCATGCTGGAGGAGCGGGGCCGCGCGAACGGACTCCAGGGTCTGACGCGGCTCGCCGAGGCGGATATCCGACACCTGGAACCCGAGGTGCGCGGAGTGGCCGGGCTCTGGGTGGCCGACACCGGCGTCGTCGACTTCGTCAGAGTCGCCGAGGCGTTGGTGGCTCGGCTCCAAACGCGGGGCGGGGCGGTGCGAACCGACGCGCGTGTCGCGACGATCACAGGCGGCGGGCGGGAGGTCCAGGTTACGACCGCGCGTGGAGCGCGCTTTGCCGCGCGGTTGTTGGTGAACTGCGCCGGCCTGCAATCGGACCGCGTGGCACGGCTCGCCGGTGCCGATCCAGGCGTCGCCATCATTCCGTTTCGCGGCGACTACTACACGCTCAGACCCGAGCGCGCGTCGCTCGTGCGCAATCTTGTCTATCCCGTGCCGGACCCCGAGCTCCCGTTTTTGGGCGTCCATTTCACTCGGCGCATCGATGGACGCGTCGAAGCCGGCCCGAACGCGATTCTGGCGCTGCACCGCGAGCGATACAGCCGCTGGGCACTGTCCGCACGGGACGCGGGTGCGACGCTCGCGTTTCCGGGGTTTTGGCGGATGGCGCGCCGCTTCTGGTCCCTGGGACTCGGTGAGCTCGGCCGGTCCTGGTCGAAGGCGCTTTTCGTTCGTGCCTTACGGCAGCTTGTCCCGACCATTCGCGGCGCCGATTTGCGGCCGGGCGGATGCGGAATCCGCGCCCAGGCGGTCGATCGGTCCGGACGCCTGCTCGACGATTTTCATATCGTGGAGAACGAGGCCGGCGTCCATCTCCTAAATGCTCCCTCACCGGCGGCGACGGCTTCGCTCAGCATTGGCAGCCAGCTGGCTGGACGTGTGCTGGAGCGACTCGGTGCGAGCGGGGGCGCGCTGACGAGCGCACCGCGAGTGTAACACAATTGCTACAGCCGGGCATCGCGTCTTTCAGCCGTTGATCAACCATCGTCTAGTGGGGAAGGGTCCGGTTCTTGAACGACTTGCGCGTCGCCATGCGCAACAGACCGGCTCCGCGCCTCGCGTGCATTCGAGTGCTGCTGACGATCGCCCTCGCGTCGTGCGGGGGCGGGGACGTGGGACCAAACACACGTTCGGTGGCGACGGTCAGCGTCACGCCGGGCACGCTCAATCTCCTCATCGGTCAGAAAGGGCAGTTCGCCGCGACGCCTCGGGACGAGGCTGGCAACGCGTTGTCGGGTCACGCCGTGAGCTGGACGAGTCTGACTCCGGCGGTGGCGAGCGTGGACGGCAGCGGCCTTGTCACCGCGCTCGGCGTGGGGGCCGCGACGATCACTGCAACGAGTGAAGGCAAGAGCGGCACGGCGGGGGTGACGGTGTCACCGGTGCCGGTCGCGGCGGTGAGCATGACGCCGGACCATCTCGACCTCAGGCTCGGCCGCACCGGACAACTGACGGCGACGCCGCGCGATTCGGCGGGAAACCCGCTGACTGCGCGTGTAATCACCTGGGGCAGCAACGCGCCCGGGGTCGCGACGGTCGATGGCACTGGCCTGGTGGTCGCCGCGGGGGTCGGCACCGCGACGGTCATGGCGACGAGTGAAAACAAGAGCGTGACGGCCGTCGTGACCGTGTCACTTGTGCCGGTTGCGACGGTGAACGTGGCGCCGGGCCATCTCGACCTCAGGCTCGGCCGCACCGGGCAACTGACGACGACACTGCGCGACTCGGCAGGGAATCCGCTGTCAGGGCGTGCGATCACCTGGGGCAGCGACGCGCCCGGCGTCGCGACGGTCGATGGCACCGGCCTGGTGAGCACCGTGGGGGTCGGGACCGCGACAATCACGGCGACGAGTGAAGGCAAGAGCGGCACGGCGTCAGTGACGGTGACACTCGTGCCGGTCGCGACGGTGAGCGTGGCGCCGGGCCACCTCGACCTCAGGCTCGGCCGCACCGGGCAGCTGACGGCGACGCTACGCGACTCGGCGGGGAACCCGCTGTCAGGGCGGGCCATCACGTGGGGCAGTGACGCGCCCGGCGTCGCGACGGTCGATGGCACTGGCCTGGTGACCGCCACGGGAGTCGGGACCGCGACGATCACGGCGACGAGTGAAGGCAAGAGCGGCACGGCGTCAGTGACGGTGACACTCGTGCCGGTCGCGACGGTGAGCGTGACGCCCGATAGTCTCGACCTCATCGTTGGCCAAACAGGACCGTTGACGGCGACACTGCGTGATTCGGCTGGGAACGTCTTGTCAGGCCGGGCCGTGACCTGGGCGACTCTCAATCCTTTGATTGCGACCGTGGATATCAACGGTCTGGTCACGGCGGTGGCCGCGGGGAAAACGACCGCGGCGGCGACGAGTGAGGGACATAGCGGGATGGCGACTGTGAAGGTGCACGAGCTGCTCACGGGACTGGATTTCCCGGGCAACGTGGCGGTGCCGGACGGGCAGACGATGCGGTTTGACTTCACGGCACCGTTCGCGGCATACCCCGCGACGTACATCTGGCGCGTGTACCCGCGTGCACAGGAGGGATATTACACATCGTTCTTCCACGCCAACGACAGCTCGTACTTCGACAATCAGCTCCAGTACTACGGATTCCACCCGTATCCGTACCCGACCTATCCTCCGCCGCCGGGTACGACGGCTGTCCCGGAATGGGAGATTTCGGTCGACGGGGGAGCGGATATTACGGGTGATCCGGTGGTGTTCAATCGGTGGTATCTGCAGGTGGCCGTCGTCTATCACGACGTCACAAACTCATACCACACCTACTATTGGGACTGGCCCGACACGACGCACAAGATCTCGTGGCGCGGTTCGCTATATGCCGCTGCCCCGCATCCGGCGATCATGGTCGGTGACAACCCGTGGAACCCCGGGGCAGAGGTCTATGATGGCGTCATGCGGGGCTTCCAGTTCTACGATCGCCAGCTGACGCCGAGCCAGATCGCGCAGGAGATCGCCGTACCCGGGTCGGTGTTCCAGCCGTGGTATCTGAATCTCAACCCGACGCCAACCGATATCTTCGATAAGAGTGGGAACCGTCATCATCCGTCCTGGGTGGGGAATCTCCGACCGACTCTCTGGACAGGCATCGGCCCGTAGTCGCTTAGTCCTCAGTTTGTATTTGACCCTGCCGGCTGTGCACGCCGGCGACCGTCGCAAATGTGTTCGGGCTCACCGATGGTTGCAGAGTGCCCTCCCTACTTTCGCCCGCAGGTCTTGAGCTAGACGCTGCTCAGAGCAGAGCCGCTGAAAAGCGGTGACGCAGAGCCACGGGGCTACCGCGAGTCACCCTCGCCACGTCCGCCGGGCCGCCAGCGATCGATGAACCAGAACCAACATCGCTGCGTGGAGCGTGACAATGACCTTCAAGCACGCGCTATCGAGTGGCCTCCTCGCGTCCGTCGCAACGCTTGCGGCGTGCGAGTTTCCCACCAGAAACCCTAGTGACCCGACGCACCAGGTCGTCCGAGTCATCGTCGTCCCCGAAAGTCTCAGTCTCGCTCCGGCTCAGCAATTCAGATTTGCGGCGTATGGTCGCACCGCGAGCGGCGACAGCACCGGAGTGGCCGTAAGCTGGACTGCCTCCGGGGGCAGCGTCGCGCCCGACGGCATGTTCACCGCCGACACGGCGGTTGGGGACTTCCAGGTCTCAGCTACCAGCGCACCGCTCAAGCTGTCGGCGGCTTCGTTGGTTCGGATCCGGCGGCGGCCAGTCGCGTCGGTGACAGTGACGCCGGCGAGCGTGAGCCTGCAGGGGGGACAGACGGCGCAGCTGGCGGCGATGCCGCGGGATTCAGCCGGGAACGCCCTCCCGAGGCGAGCCGTGACGTGGGCGAGTGACAACCCCAACGTAGCGTCCGTAGACGGCACTGGGCTGGTGACCGCGAACGCCGGAGGATCGGCGACGATCACGGCGACGAGTGAGGGGCAAAGCGGTAGCGCCGCGGTGACGGTGGCGGTGACGACCGTGCCGGTGGCGACGGTGAGCGTGACGCCGGCGAGCCTGAGTCTCACGGTAGGGCAGACGGGGCAGCTGACGGCCACGCCGCAGGATGTGACCGGCGCGCCGCTCACGGGGCGCGTGGTGACGTGGGTGAGCAGCAACACCCTGGTGGCGACGGTAAACGGCAGCGGGCTCGTGACCGCGAAGGCCGCAGGATCGGCGACGATCACGGCGACGAGCGAGGGCCGGAGCGGCAGTGCCGCGGTGACGGTGACGAACGTTCCCGTGGCCACCGTGAGCGTGACGCCGGCGAGCCTGAGTCTCACGGTAGGGCAGACGGGGCAGCTGACGGCTACACCGCAGGACGCCAGCGGTGCGCCGCTCACGGGGCGCGTGGTGACGTGGGTGAGCAGCAACACCCTGGTGGCGACGGTAAACGGCAGCGGGCTCGTGACCGCGAAGGCCGCAGGATCGGCGACGATCACGGCGACGAGCGAGGGCC
>Ga0209161_10000428_pt1 | contig 34265 bp, 31 predicted proteins | sample GraSoiAngelo_155_FD_186169 | JGI IMG/M metagenome (GOLD analysis project Ga0209161, IMG submission 186169) | Grasslands soil microbial communities from the Angelo Coastal Reserve, California, USA - 14_1009_13_30cm (SPAdes) (version 2) | ecosystem: Environmental > Terrestrial > Soil > Grasslands... | reverse complement strand
GCCACCTTCTGCCGCGCCTCCTCGTGAATCAGCGGACCGACCTCCGTCTTGGCGTCGAGGCCGGGACCGAGGCGCAGCTTCGCGGCACGGTCGGTGAGCGTCTGGACGAACCGGTCGTGAATCTTGGCGTGCAGGATCAGCCGGCTGGTCGCCGTACACCGCTGCCCCGTCGTCCCGAAGGCACCCCACAGCACGCCGTCGAGTGCGAGATCCAGGTCGGCGTCGTCCATCACGATCATCGCGTTCTTCCCGCCCATCTCGAGCGACAGCCGCTTGTGCATCTTGCCGCAGGTCGCGCCGATCGCGGACCCCGTTTCGGTCGAGCCGGTGAATGAAATGACCGGCACGTCGGGATGCTCCACCAATGCGCGGCCGACCACCGAGCCCTGGCCGTGGACCAGCTGGATGACGTCAGGCGGCAACCCGGCTTCGAGCAGAATTTCGACGAGCAGGTGCGCGGTGTGCGGCACGTCTTCGGCGGGCTTGAAGATCACGGCGTTTCCGCACAGCAGCGCCGGAAACATCTTCCACGTCGGAATCGCGAGCGGGAAGTTGAACGGCGTGATGAGCCCCGCGATGCCGATGGGGCGGCGATAACTCATCGCCCACTTATTCCGCAGCTCCGACGGCACGACTCGACCGAACAGGCGGCGGCCCTCGGTGGCGGCGTAGAACGCGGTGTCGATCCCCTCCTGCACGTCACCGCCAGTCTCGGCGAGCACCTTGCCCATTTCGCGCGTCATCGCGCGCGCGATGGCGTCTTTGCGTTCCACGAGCAGCTGGCCGACGCGCTGCAGCACCTGCCCGCGAATTGGCGCGGGCGTCTTGGACCACTCCGCGAAGCCGCGTTTGGCCGACGCGATCGCGCGCTTCACGTCATCCGGCCCCGCGCGCGGGAACCGGCCGATGATGTCGTTCCAGTCCGCGGGGTTACGATTCTCGAAATATTCGCCCGTCGAGGGCACGACCCAATCGCCGGCGATGAAATTCTTGAATTCAGGAAGCATGGATCTCAGGGTGCAAGACAGAAGAATGGAATCGGCGTCTTCCCGTAGAGGCGCGGCAGCAGCTGGCGACCGGCCAGCCCGAGGCCCCAGATAATCAGAATGATCGAGAGTGTGTGCGCAATGCCGAGCCGCCGTTTCCACGAGGTCAGGGCACTCCACACTCCGCCGACCGTCACCGCCGTCGCGCCGATAAGATAGAACACGAGCTTGAGGCCGCACGCGTGCGTGTACGGCCACACGAGCATCCCCACGCCCAACGCGAGACCGAGACCGACACGCATCCACGTGGTGAGCCAGGCGCGTCCGCGGGCCGGGCCGGTGGGCTGGAAACCTCCCGAGGCTGCGGCGCCGCCGACCGCGGCACGCGGCGAGACCGGCACCGTCGGCACGCCGCGGCCGAGCGTCGGATCGGCCTCCGGCAGCTTCGCGAGCAGCCGGTCCACCTCACGCATCTCGCGATCCCAATCGCGATCTTTCTGATCCTTCTCCTGCTCCTTCTCCTTCACTGGACTCCTCCGTCTCCACCGCGCGACAGCCCATAGCGCTCGATCTTCTTGTAGAGATTGCTGCGCGGCATCTGCAATGTGCGCGCGGTCTCCGAGACGTTCCAGTCGTTCTCCTGTAACTTGCCGAGCAGGAACGCGCGCTCCGCCGACTGCTTGAATTCTTCGAACGTTGCGGCGCGCAACCAGGCCGCGTCACCGCCACCAGCGCCACCGGCCGTCCCCTTCCCTCGTCCCCCCCCTCCCTCCTCTTGCCCCACGAGCCGTTCGACGTCGCTTTGCGTCACGGCGGGACCGGATGCGAGGATGAGCAGGCGTTCGACCGCGTTCTTGAGCTCGCGAATGTTGCCCGGCCAGTCGTGCGCGGTGAGCCGCTCGACCGCGGGCGCCTCGAACTCCTTCGACGGCACACCTTCCTTCGTCAGCTCGGCGGTGAAGTGGGCAACGAGCTGCGCGACGTCGGCGCGGCGCTCGCGCAACGGCGGCACGTGGATCGGAATGACATTGAGCCGGTGCAGCAGGTCCTCGCGGAAACGCCCCTGCTCGATTTCGGCGCCCAGGTTCTTGTTCGTCGCCGCGATCACACGCACGTCCACGGGCAGCGCCCTCCCCGAGCCGACGCGGGAAATCACGCCTTCCTGGAGCGCGCGCAGCACCTTGGCCTGCGCCGAGAGACTCATGTCGCCGATTTCGTCGAGAAACAACGTCCCACCGTCGGCGAGCTCGAACTTGCCGGCGCGGTCGGCGAACGCGCCGGTGAAGCTCCCCTTCATGTGGCCGAAGAGCTCACTTTCGATCAGCTCCGTGGGGATGGCCGCGCAATTGACCTCGATGAATGGGCCGGAGGCGTGCGGGCTGAGCGCATGGATGGCGCGCGCCACAAGCTCTTTGCCAGTGCCGTTCTCGCCCGAGATCAGCACCCGCGCCGGCGTAGGCGCGACTTTCTCGATCAAGCCGATGACCTGCCGAATCGCCTTGCTCGACCCCACGATCTCGTATTGGGCCCGGACTTCCTGTTTCAAGCGGACGTTTTCGTTGACCAGCACGACGTGCTGCAACGCGTTGCGCAGCGTCAGCAGGATGCGGTCGGTATCGAGCGGTTTTTCGAGGAAATCGTAGGCGCCCAGCTGCGTCGCTTCGACCGCCGTCTGAATAGTGCCGTGCCCCGAGATCATCACGACCTGTGCCCGAGCGTCGAGCTCCCGGATGCGCTTCAGCGTCTCCAGGCCGTCCAACCCTTCCATTTTTACGTCGAGGAACACGAGGTGCGGTTTGAAGTCGGGGTAGACGCGGATCGCCTCATGACCAGACGCACAAGCCTGGACCTCCATCTCCTCGTACTCGAGCACCTGCTTCAGCGCTTCGCGGATCCCCTTTTCATCATCCACGATCATGACGCGCCGGGGACTCATGGAGCCCGCCCCACTCTCCGTCTCTTGTAGAGCACGACGCCGGTCATGTGCACTTTCACATCGGTCACCGCCGGATCGACCTTAACGGGCACCGCGCCGCTCGTCGACGCCCCGGCCATCTGCTTGGTGAGTTGCTTCACAAAGGGGCCGGGAATCTCGATGCCGCGCAAACTGATCTCGGTGATGTCGTAGAGTGCCGTGCCCGGCTTCCCGATCGAGACCGTGCCGGCCATTCGGAGCGGCTCGCGCTCGCCGAACATGCCGGCAAATGGTCCCAGCGTCCCCGGCGGGAGCACGCGCGTTTCGAGGCGGGCGTGCAGGATCAGCTTGCCTTCCTGGAGCTCGACCCGCAGCGAGTCGTACATTTTCCGCACGTTCCAATCGATTCCGGCACCGATCAGGGAGGCCATCTCGTTCGGCGTGAGCACTACGGAATCGGGGCCGGCGCTGGTCCGGAGATTGCCGACCTTGGCCTGGCCCGACGCCGTCGCTTTCGGCGTCGGCGCGCCCACCGCCGTGTCGGCAGTCGATGGCAACGCGGTCGAGCGGCCGAACCAGCGCGCGCCCGTTTGCATGATCGGTTCGCGGAACCACCAGATCAGCGCGAGTACGCCGATGATGGCGATCGCGCAACCGAGCTTGAGCGCGCCCTTAAGACAACCGTTCATGGTATCTGACCTGATACACCGGGCCATCCTTTTGGAGTGTGCTCTGCATCAGGTCCACTTCGGCCACGGTGACGGTTGCGTCGAAGTCGGTACCTGCGAGAATCGCTTCGAGTCCAGTGAAGTCTCTCGGCCGGGCGTCGCGCGCCGCGCGCCCCAGTGTGACATGCGGGCGAAATGCCCGCGCTTCGGTCGGAAAACCGAGCGGCGCGAACGCCTGCTCGACTTCGTGCTGCAGCAGCTCGAGGCCCGGCTCCGGTGTGATGCCCGCCCACAGGACATGAGGACGGTGATAGTCGGGAAACACGCCGAAGCCGGTGATCTGCAGCGCGAAGGGTCGCGGCTCACTGCGACTACCAGCCGCCTGCTTCAGCGCCGCGCGCAGCTCCGGCTCACGCGTCTCCTCGACCTCGCCCAGGAACTTGAGACTCAGATGAATATTCTCGGGACGAACCCACTTCACCGGGAGTTTCTCGTGACGCTGGCGCAGGGGCGCCAGCGCGTCCCAAAGCTCCCGGCGCACGCCCTGCGGAAAATTCAGGGCGACGAACGCTCTAACAGGCTCCCCCGGCGATACCCGCGTGGGTCGATCTCCACCCGCGCGAACCCAAGGGCGGTGAGATGATCGGTGATCGCCGCGCGCCGCGCCTCGATCCACGGAATCCAGGACGGCTCGACTTCGACGCGCGCGATCTCGCCGTGGTGCCGGAGCCGCAGGTCCCCCCTGACACCGAGCTCGCGGAGAAACGCCTCGCCCTTCTCGACCTGCCGCAAACGCGCCGGGGTGATTGTGAGTCCGTACTGCACGCGGCTCGAGAGACAGGGCGCCGCGGGCGCGTCCCACGTTGGCAACCCGAGCGCGCGCGACGCGGCCCGGATCTCCGCTTTCGTCAGTCCCACCTCGGCGAGCGGCGACCGCACGCCCGCATTCACGCCCGCCGCTTTGCCCGGCCGATGCTCATGGAGATCGTCGGAGTTCGTGCCGTCGCAGAGGATCGCGAGCCCGCGCTCTTGCGCCAGCGGCACGAGCCGGCTCCAAAGCTCCGTTTTGCAGTAGAAGCAGCGGTTGGTCGGGTTGGCGAGATAGCTCCCATCCTCGAGCTCGTGCGTGTGGATCTCGACGAGCGGGAAGTCGAACCGGGTCGCCACCTCGATTGCCGCCTGCCACTGAGCCTCGGGGTACGACGCGCTCCGACCAATCGCGGCCAGCATGCGGTCCCTGCCGAGCTCCTGCCGCAGCACGACGGCCAGCAGTGCCGAATCCACGCCGCCTGAATAGCCGAGCAAGACCGAGGGAAAGCTGCGGACGAGGGCGCGAAGCGACTCCATGGGCCGAATAGTACCCTCGCCACTGTCCCAATCCAAGGACAATTGGATTGTCAAAACCGGATATTCCGTAGGAGGGAAACTGATTAAGCTTACGAAGCGTTCACGAACAAACCTCGGAGCTTCCCAAATGCCCGCCAAGACAGAGCTCGACGCTACCGACCGCCGCATCCTCCGCATTCTCTCCCAGGACGGCCGTGCCAGCTATCAGGCGGTCGCCGATGAGATCGGCCTCTCGCGGCCCGCCATCATGGAGCGCGTGAAGCGCCTCGAAGAGGCGGGCTACATCCGTGGGTATCGCGTCCAGCTCGATCGCCCCAAGATCGGCTTTCCCGTGACGGCGTTCGTCGCGGTACGGTACGGCTCGAGCGACTACGTCGGCGACGAGCCGCGGATGCGCGAGATGGAAAAACATCCGGGTGTGCTCGAGTGTCACCACATCGCCGGCGATGACTGCTACATCCTCAAGGTCATCGCGCCCGATCTCGAGGGCGTCCAGGAAATCCTGCGCGACCTGCGCGGACCGAATTCCCAGATGAACACGCGCACGACGATCGTACTCTCGACGCTGTTCGAGAAGCCGGGCTTCATGCCGACGGAGCCCGATTGATGGCAACGCTCAAAGGCAAAGCGCTCGTCGCCTATTTGGTGGTCTGCGTCTTCTGGGGTTCGACCTATCTCGCGATCAAGGTCGGCGTCACGGAGCTGCCGCCGTTCCTGTTCGCGGGTCTGCGTTTTTTCGTCGCCGGAGTTCTGCTGCTCAGCATCGCCCGCACGCTCGGCGATCCACTGCCCCGCAAGAGCGATTGGAAGACACTCGCGGTCGTGGGCTTGCTGCTGCTCGCCGGCGGGAACGCGTTCGTCGTGTGGTCGGAGCAGTACGTCGGTTCCGGCATCGCCAGCATTTTCGTCGTCACGGTCGCGATGTGGACCGCGTTGTTCGACGCGATCATCCCTGGCGGATCGTCAGATCTGAGCTGGCGCATCGTCGCCGGTCTGCTGCTCGGCTTCCTCGGCACGCTGCTCCTCGTCGGCGCCACGCCGGCCGAGATTCTCGCGGCCGACAAGCGCGGACCGATCGCGTTGACTATGGCGAGCGCGTCGTGGTCGCTCGGTACTGTGTACGCCAAACGTCATCCGACGCAGGCGAGCCCCTACATCGGAGCCGCAGTTCAGATGATCGTGGGCGGCGGCGCCGTGGCGTTGGTCGGCACGGTGCTGGGAGAATGGCCGTCGTGGCATCTCAGCGCGCGCGGCATCGGCGCAATCGCGTACCTCGTGATCTTCGGGTCGATCGTCGGCTACAGTGCCTATTCGTACGCGCTGCGGCACGCATCCGCCACGATTGTCGGCACCTACGCCTACGTGAATCCCGTGATCGCCGTCCTGCTCGGCTGGCTGCTGCTGCACGAACCGGTGGATCCGCGCACATTTATCGCGATGGCCATGATCCTGGCCGCGGTGGTCTGGATTCAATTCTCGCACAGACTGCGTCGGACGGTCGGACAGTCTGACGGTCGGACCGACAACGCCTCCACCGTCAAACCGTCCGACGGTCCGACGGTCCGACAGAGTCCGACCGTCCGACCCGAGCCGGAGGCCTCCACGTGAGCACGCTCCCCAAAGACGCCGTCCTCCTGACTATAGACGTGCAGAAGGGGATGGACGTTTTTCGCGACAGGTATCATCGCAACAACCCCGACCTCGAGCGCAATATCGCGCGCCTGCAGCAGGCATGGCGCGAGAGCGGCCGGCCGCTGATTCATGTACAGCACGTTTCCAAGCTGCCCAATTCCCCGCTCCGGCCCGGCCAGCCGGGCGTCGAGATCAAGGACGAAGTCCGGCCGATCCCCGGAGAGCCGGTCGTTCAGAAGTCGGTGAACAGCGCATTCATCGGGACGACACTGGAAGCCGATTTGCGACGGCGCGGCGTCACGACCCTGGTGATGGTGGGACTGCAAACGAACATGTGCGTGTCGACGACGGCGCGGATGGCCGGCAATCTCGGCTTCGCCACCTACGTCGTGTCCGACGCAACCGCGACGTTCGACAACACGGGACCGGACGGCAAGCGATACGGGTCGGAACTGCTGCACGACGTCGCGCTCGCCGACCTCCACGGTGAATTCGCCACGGTCGTGGATACCGCAACGATTCTGCGACAGGCGCAACAGGAGGTCGCATGAGCGTCCGGAAGGTCAACCTCGCCGACATGTTCGGCCGGTTTCAGGATCAATGGAGCCCCAAAATTGTGGGCGAAGTGAACGACAGTCACGTGAAGCTTACGAAGCTCGAGGGTGAGTTCGTCTGGCACCATCACGAGAGCGAGGACGAGCTGTTTCTGGTCGTGAAGGGCCGCCTGCGGATGAAGCTCAGGGACAAGGATCTCGTCATTGAGCCGGGCGAGTTCGTGATCATCCCGCACGGCGTCGAGCATTTGCCAGTCGCCGACGAAGGAACGCACGTGCTGCTGTTCGAGCCCCAATCGACCCTGAACACGGGGAACGTCCGCAATGAACGCACCGTCGCCAAGCTCGACCGGCTCTAAACTGATCGCCCGCATCTGGCACGGCGTGACCGACGCCGCACGGGCCGACGAGTACGCGGACTACCTCGAGCGCACTGGAGCCAAGGAGTGCCGCGCGACCCCCGGCAATCGCGGCGTCTACGTACTGCGGCGTATCAAGCAGGATCGCGCCGAGTTCACATTCATTTCGTTGTGGGATTCATTCGATGCAATCCGGCGCTTCGCCGGAGAGGACTATGAGAAAGCTCACTACTACCCGGAAGACCGCGACTTCCTCCTCGAGCTCGAGCCCTTCGTCGACCACTACGAGGTCCTCGCCGGAGCTTAGCCTCGACCCCCAGGGCGCGCGGGACTGGGAGGAGCTGCGCCAGCTCGGCCACCGCATGGTGGACGAGATGCTCGAGTACCTGCGGACCGTGCGGGAGCGCCCCGTCTGGCGCCCCGTGCCCGCCGACGTCCGCAAACGGCTGTCCAGCGCCGCCACGCCGCGCAAACCGACCCCGGCGGCCGACGTCTACGAAGAATTCAAGCGCGATATACTCCCCTACCCGACCGGCAACATCCATCCGCGGTTCTGGGGCTGGGTGATCGGCACGGGGAGCCCCTTCGCGATGCTGGCGGATATGCTGGCCTCCGGAATGAATCCACAGGTCGCCGAGTTCGACGACGCGCCCGCGGTCGTCGAGAATCAGGTGATCGGGTGGCTGGTCGAGCTGCTGGGACTGCCCGCCGAGACGCACGGCCTCCTCGTGTCCGGCGGTTCGATGGCGAACTTCGTGGGACTCGCGGTTGCGCGGAACGCGCGCGCGGGGTTCGACATTCGCGAAAGCGGCCTGCATGCCGGACCGAAACTCACGGTGTACGCCTCAACCGAGACGCATTCCTCCGTCCGCAAAGCCGTTGAGCTACTGGGGCTCGGGCACGACGCCCTGCGCTCGATTCCCGTCGGGGCCGACTACGCGATCGACCTGAAGGCGCTGCGCGCCACGCTGGCCGCCGACAAGGCCAAGGGCCTGCGGCCGATCTGCATCGTCGGCAACGCGGGAACGGTGAACACGGGAGCGACGGACGATCTCCGCACGCTGGCTGCGGCGAGCCGGGAGGAAAACACCTGGTTCCACGTCGATGGCGCGTTCGGCGCGCTCGCGGCGCTCGTTCCGGAGCTCCGCCCGCTGGTCTTGGGGCTCGAGCAGGCCGATTCCGTCGCGTTCGATCTGCACAAATGGCTGTACATGCCCTATGAGGTGGGCTGCACTCTGGTGCGCGACCAGAAAGCCCATCGCGCCACGTTCAACGTGACTCCCGCCTACCTCGCCTCGTTCGATCGCGGCATCGCAGCGGGCGGGTTTCCCTTCGCCGAGCGGGGGGTCCAGCTCTCGCGGGGGTTCCGGGCGCTCAAAGTGTGGATGTCGTTCAAGACGCATGGGCTGGACGCGTTCAGCCAGCTGATCCACCAAAACGTGCGCCAGGCGCATTATCTCGCGGGGCTCGTAACGAAACATCCGCGGCTCGAGCTGCTCGCGCCGGCGCCGCTGAACGTGGTCTGTTTCCGCTTCGTTGCGCCCGGCGCGGACGATGCGGCGTTGAACGCGCTGAACACGGAGATCCTGCTCCGAATCCAGGAAAGCGGCGTTGCGATTCCGTCGCAGACGATGCTCGACGGCAAGTTTGCGATTCGTGTCGCCATCACGAATCACCGCAGCCGCCGAGAGGATTTCGATCTGCTGGTGCGCACCGTCGACGAGACCGGCTCAGCTTTGCGCGTCGGGTGAGCCGACGATCTTCCCTTCGATCGGGTTGCTGAACGACCGCACGGTGTGATAGGCGAGATCGATGTCCTTGGCCTTCCCGAACTCGGTCAGGATGTCGTCCCAAATCGCCGAGACGGTGCCGCGGCGGCGGCGAGGCTCGATCAGGTAGCGAATCGTCAGGAGAATGCCCGAGGCCGAGGCGCTCGTGTAGACGATGGGGGTGAGCTTCTTGTAGTTGATGAGATAGTCGCGCGAAGCCGTCAACAGGTCGCGTTCGGCTTCCGCCGTGAGATGCTCGGCGTGCTTGAACGCGATCGCCGTCAGAATCTCCTTCGCTTTCTTCCAGTTGCTCTCGTAGGTCACGAGCACCGGCACTTCGTTCCAGATGTACCTGAAGCCCTTGTCGTAATTTGCGACCGGCTCGGTGAACACCTGCTGGTTCGGGACATGGACGATGCGCCCAGTACTCTGGTCCGCATCCACCCAGACGCCGATTTCATTCAGCGTGAACTGGAATAGCCGGATATCGATGACGTCGCCCTTGTGCTTGGCGATTTCGATGCGATCGCCGACTTCGAACGGTCGCCGCCACACGATGAACGCCCACCCCGCGAGGTTCGTCAGGGGATCCTTGAGCGCGATGGCGACGCCCGCCGAGACGAGGCCGAGAAACGTCGCGAGCGACTTGAAGCCTTCGAGCCACTCGCGCCCGATGACGAGGACGGCGATCGCGAGGGTCATGTAGGTGATCGTCTTGCGCCAGCGATAGCGCGACCAGGGATCGGTGACCCGCCGGTAGACAATCGCGAGGACGACCCGCTCGATGATCCAGAGCCCCGCGATCACGATGATCGTGACCAGCAGGTGCATCTGTACCGCTGGGCTCAGCCCGATACGGTTCTGGAGCCAGTCGCGCACGGTGGCCAAAGCTATGGGTCCTCCTACCTTTAGGCCACCGTGGAACAGCTCCATATCCTGCGCGACCTCGCGGTCATCTTCGCCGGCTCGCTGCTGGTCATTCTGGTCTTCTATCGACTCAAGCTTCCCGCACTCCCCGGATTCATCGTCGCAGGAATTCTGCTCGGTCCCAACGCGCTCGGCTTCGTCAACGATCCGCAGGATGTCGAAGGACTCGCCGAAGTCGGCGTGATCCTGCTGCTGTTCACGATCGGCATCGAATTCTCGCTGAGCCGCCTGAAGGAGATGGGCCGCCAGATCCTCGTGGGCGGGTTCTCGCAGATGGGCTTCACGATCCTGGCGACGCTGGCGGCGGGACTAGCGTTTCTGGGCAGCTGGCGCGTGGCCCTGTTCCTCGGATTCCTGATCGCCCTGTCGAGCACCGCCATCGTGCTCAAAGTCATGACCGACGCGGGTGAGATCGACGCTCCGCACGGTCGCCTGGCGACGGGCGTCTTGATCTTTCAGGACCTCTGCGTGGTGCCGATCATGCTGGTGCTCCCCTTCCTCGCGGGGAAGGCTGAAGGGGGCGTGATCGGGCTGCTGATCGCGCTGGGCAAGGCCGCGCTCGTCGTCGTCGGAGTGATCATTGCCGCACGGACCATCGTGCCGCGGGTGCTGCGCGAGATCCTGAAGACTCGCAGCCGCGAGCTGTTTCTCATCGCGGTGATCCTCATCGGCACTCTCACCGCCCTCGGCACGGCCGCCGCGGGCGCGTCGCTCGCCCTCGGCGCCTTCCTGGCCGGTCTCATCATCTCCGAATCCGACTACGGCAATCAGGCGCTCGCGGAGCTGATGCCGTTCCGCGACATCTTTATTTCGCTGTTCTTCGTGGCCGTCGGCATGCTGGTCCAGCTCGACATCATCCGCGAACACATCGTCCTCACGCTCGTCGCCGTAGCGGTGATCATGGGCGGCAAGACGCTAGCGGCGGCCGTCGGCCCAGCGCTCATGGGGTATTCGGGTCGCGTCGCGTTATTGGCGGGCGTCGCCGTGTCGCAGATTGGCGAGTTCTCGTTCGTGCTCGCGAAGGAAGGCCGAGTCGCGGGACTCTTGCCCGACCTCCTGTATCAGCAGTTTCTCGGCGTCGCGGTCATCACGATGCTCGTCACTCCCTTCCTGTTGCAGGGCGGGCCGGCGATGCTGGACGCGCTCGAGAAGCTGGTCCCGCTCGATCGACTGTTGCCAGGGTTCCGGCCCCGCGACTTGGCGCCGGTGCACGAGCAGGTCAAGGATCACGTCATCATCGCCGGGTATGGCCTCAACGGCCGGAACGTGACCGCGGCGCTGCGGTCCATCCACGTGCCCTATCTCATCGTCGAACTCAATGCGCAGACGGTCCGGAAGGCCCGTGCAGAGGGCGAGCCCGCGTTCTACGGGGATGCGACGCGCGAGGAGATTCTGCGCGCTCTGGGGGCGGATCGGGCCCGCATGCTGGTGATCGCCATCTCCGACCCGGCGGCGACGCGACGCATGGTGCGCGTGGCCCGCGACATCAATCCTGGCCTCTACATCATCACCCGCACGCGCTACGTCGTCGAGATTCCCGAGCTCACGCGGCTTGGCGCGAACGTCGTCATTCCCGAGGAGTTCGAGACCTCGATCGAGATCTTTGCGCGCGTCCTGGCCCATTACAACGTGCCGCGCGAAGAGGTCGAGCGTCTCGTCAGCGAGATCCGGGCCTCGCACTATCAGGCGTTGCGGCCCGGTTCCCGTCCCCGGCTCACGCTGACCGGGACGTTTCGAACGATCCCGGAAATAGATGTCGAGCGGATCGTGCTCGGCTCCACCGCACCTGTTGTCGGACGGACAATCGCCGATACCGCATTGCGGTCGAAGACCGGCGCGCTGATCCTCGCGGTGCGGCGTGGTGAGAGCGACGTGGCCACGCCGGACGCAGACTTCCGGCTCGCTGCGGGCGATGTGCTGGTGGTGGTGGGGCAGCCGCCGCAGCTCAAAAGCGCCTATCGCCTGCTCACCGGGAGCGAGCCGAGCTGAAGCGCCGCGTAAGCACCATCACTGGTTCAATTGAGGAAAGGAGATGCCATGGTCGCCGTCATTCCCGCCCTCCTGATCGCCGCACTCCAACAACCCACGGCACTGACAATCGGCTCGGCCAACGCCCGGCCCGGACAAGCCTCGTCAGGGTTCATCGAAGTGCCGGCCGGCAGCGACGCGGCGACGCGCATCCCAATCTCGATTGTCCGCGGCATGCAGGCGGGGCCAACGCTTGCGTTAGTCGCAGGCACTCATGGCTCCGAGGTCGCACCCATCGTCGCGCTGCAACGCGTGCGCGCGATAATCGATCCCGCGGCGCTGCGCGGCACCGTACTCATCGTCCACGTCGCAAACATGCCATCGTTCCTCGGCCGAACGATCTACTACAGCCCGATCGACGGGAAGAACCTGAACCGCGTCTATCCCGGCAAGGCGGACGGCACGGTGTCGGAGCGGATTGCCTACGCGATTACCAATCAAATCATCGAGCGCGCGGACTACCTCGTCGACATGCATGCGGGCGACGGGAACGAGTCGCTCCGGCCCTACAGCTATTGGAGCCCGCTCGGCCTCAACGCACGGGCTGATTCGATTGCGCGGGAGATGGCGCTGGCCTTTGGGAGCGATCACATCGTCGTTGACACGGCGCGGCCACGTGACGTCCGCGCATCGGTCTACACGCAGAACACGGCGCAACTACGGGGCAAGCCCTCGATCACCACGGAGACCGGATACCTCGGCATCCCCGCCGAAGACATGGTGCAGCGGAACGTGGACGGCGTCTTTCGGTTACTGCGGTATTTCCATATGGTGCCGGGTGACGTCGAGCTCGTCCGACAGCCGTTGCTTTTCGAGCGTGCCGAGGTGCTCCGTAGCCCCGCCACCGGCGTATGGCACGCACGGGTCGAGCGCGGCCAGAGTGTGCAGAAGGGCGCCATCGTAGGCGTGCTCACCGATTTCTTCGGCAACCAACAAGCCGAGATCCGGGCGCCGTTCGGTGGAATCGTGCTGTATGTGGTCGCTACGCCCGCCATGTCGCAGGGTGAGCCGATGGGGATGATTGGAGAGCCGCGACTGGAACGGTGAGCGGTTAGGCATCGTCCCACGCCACCGCAAACACCCCACCGCACCGCGAGCACCGGATCTCGGTCGGGCGTCCGTTCAGCGGTGCTCGACCGCGACAGCCCGGGCAGACGGCGTATTGGGAGCCCCAACTCAGCGGGACCATGACCGCGTCCGACGGGCGGGCGACGACGGACCACCGTTTGGGCCGCAGGGGCACGATCTGCAGCGAGGACCTGGGCACGCTAAAGGGCCGACTCTCAACCTCGAGGACGGCTTCGTCTGGAGTGAGGCGAAGGACTTCGTACCAAGCACCCCGCCGCACATGGCAGTTCACATCGCCGCGCACACGAGCCCATTGCGGTACCTCGGGCATGCTTGCGCCTCCGAAGCGCCTTCCTATACCTAGGTAGACAAGCGGGGCGCCGTCAACCGCGACGACGTGCGCTCAAGGCGACCACCGCCGCCAGCCACAACCCAAAGGCGAGAATCGCATCTTCCCACCACGCGAACGACCTGCGCCTCATCAGAGCTCCCTTCGCCCGTACGTGAGGCAATTCGTGTGCCTGCGAGGCGGCTGCGTTCGGGGCGGGTGTGCCAACCGCACAGCGTCAGCGTGGACCGGGCTCGATATCGTGGCGGTACCGCAACGGGCGATCACCGCGGTTACCCCACGCCCCGCCGGTCGAGGCTCCTGTATTGAATCGCCTCACTCACATGCTTGGGCTCGAGCGCCGCAGCCTCATCGAGGTCGGCGACTGTTCGCGCGATCTTGAGGATGCGATGGTAGGCCCGTGCCGACAATCCGAGGCGCGTGATTGCCGTCTTCAGCAATGCATCCGCACCGTCCGAGACCTTGCAATGGGCGCGGATGTCGCGCGGCGCCATATGCGCGTTGGCATAGATCCCCGGCCGATTCGCGAACCGCTCGCGCTGCACCGTGCGCGCCCGGTCCACGCGCTCGCGCATCGCCTCACTCGGCTCACCGCCACTTTCGCCCGTGAGCGCTTTGTACTTCACCGCTGGAACCTCCAGATGGATGTCGATGCGATCAAGCAACGGGCCTGAGACGCGCGCAAGATAGCGCTGCACGACGAGAGACCCGCAGGCGCAGGTGTGGTGCGGATCGCCGAACCAGCCGCAGGGACAGGGATTCATCGCGGCGGCGAGCATGAAGCGCGCCGGGTAGGAAAGGCTCATCGCTGCTCGCGCGATCGTCACCACGCCATCTTCCATCGGTTGGCGTAAGACCTCGAGCACGTTCTTGCGGAACTCGGGCAGCTCGTCGAGAAACAGGACGCCCCCGTGCGCGAGGCTCACCTCGCCGGGGCGCGGATAGGATCCGCCGCCGATCAAGCCCGCATCCGAGATCGTGTGATGCGGCGCCCGGAACGGCCGCCGTGCCACGAGCGACTCGCCCAGTGGCAGGGTGCCCGCGACCGAATGGATCTTCGTCGTCTCGAGCGCCTCGTCGAGGCTCATCCTCGGCAGGATGGTGGGCAGGCGGCGGGCGAGCATCGTCTTGCCTGACCCCGGTGGACCGACCATCAGGATGTTGTGCCCACCCGCGGCCGCGACCTCGAGGGCGCGCTTCGCGTGCGGCTGCCCCTTCACTTCGGCGAAGTCCACGTCGTCCCTGGCGCGCTCGGCAAACAGCCGCGCGACATCGATCGACGCTCCGGGAAGCTCGGCCCGGCCGTCGAGAAAGTCCGCGATCTCGGCGAGGCAGCTTGCGCCGAGGACGCGCAAGCCAGCGACGACGCCCGCTTCTGACAGGTTTTCGCGGGGCAGAATCAGGGCGTCGAGGCCGGCGGCTCGGGCCGCCAGCGCCACGGGCAAGGCGCCGCGCACGGGCCGGATGGCGCCCTCCAAGCCCAGCTCCCCCAGGACGGCGATCTTGCCGAGCCGCTCGGCCGCGACCTGTTCGGTCGCGGCAAGGATCCCCAGCGCGATCGGCAGGTCGAACGCGGAGCCCTCCTTCCTTATGTCGGCAGGGGCCAGATTGACCGTAATGCGCTTGAGGGGAAACGTGTAGCCGGTGTTGGCGAGCGCCGAGGAAACGCGGTCGCGGCCTTCTTTTACCGCGCCCTGGGGCAGCCCGACCGTTACGAACGTCGGGAGACCGCTGGCGATGTCGGTCTCGACCTCGACCAGGTACGCATCAATCCCCAGGACGGCGGCCGAGCGGACGCGCGCGAGCATCACGCAGGCTACGTTTAGCAGCGTCGGGGGCGTACCCAAAAGCCCGCCGTGCGGGTCTAAATGACGCCTTGGGGAGGATATGCGTATAGAGGTCGTGCCTGTTCGAACATTTTTGCTCGCGGGACTGGCTGCGGCGCTCGCGGCGACGACGGGGTGTGGCCCGAGCCGGGGCGGCGCTGCTCCAAAGGTCCCCGTCAGCGTCGCGCGCGTTGAACGCCGCGCCTTGCCATACGAGCTGGACGCGACCGGGACGGTAGAGCCGATCCGTGCGGTCGATGTGCGGGCACAAGTGAACGGCACGATCCTGCACGTGAACTTCTCCGAAGGCGACGAAGTCGCCGCCGGGCAAGTGTTGTTCGAGATCGATCCCCGCCCCTATCGCGCGGCCTTGCAGCAAGCGGAAGCGATGCTGCTCCGCGACCTCACAACGGCGGAGAGCGCGGCGCGCGAGGCGGCCCGGTATAAGACGTTAGCGACGACGAACACGGTCACGCAAGAAGACTTCGAGGCAAAGCAGGCGGCGGCCGACGCGGCCGCCGCGGCTGCCCGCTCCGACTCGGCTGCGGCCGCGATCGCCCGCCTCAATCTCGAGTACGCGACCGTGCGCGCGCCGATCGGCGGCCGCACCGGACGTCTGCTGCTCCACGAGGGAAATCTCGTGCGTGCGGGAACCGATCCGCTCGTGTCGATCGTGCAGATGCGCCCGATTCTGGTGCGCTTCCCCGTCCCGGCGCTCAACCTGCCGGCGTTGCGACAGCGAGCCGGTCAGGAGCTCGCCGTGATCGCCCTGCCGGCGCGCGATTCCGCGTCCGCCGTGCACGGCATCCTTTCCTTTCTAGACAACCAGGTCGACACCACAACCGGCACGGTGTTGCTGAAGGGGCGCTTTTCCAATCGCGACGGCGCCCTGTGGCCTGGCGAATATGTCACCGTAACGCTGGTGCTGGGCGTCCAGAATGACGCGGTCGTAGTGCCGAGTCAGGCGGTCATGCAGGGTCAACAGGGTACCTACCTCTTCGTCGTCAACAACGACGGCACCGCGGCGACGCAACCCGTGACCGTGGAACGCACGCTCGACAGTCTCAGCGTCATTGCGGGCGTGCCGGCGGGCACCCTGGTGGTGACCGATGGTCAGCTGCGTCTCACGCCGAACGCCAAGGTCGACATCCGCGGCGGTCCAACGACGGAGACCTCGGGTGGTGGGGGAAACCCGAAATGAGCTTCTCGGGGCTGTTTATTCGTCGTCCCGTCGCAACGACGCTCGTGATGTTCGGCATCCTCATGTTCGGCCTGATGGCGTACCGGCTGCTGCCCGTGAGCGACCTCCCGAACGTCGATTTCCCCACGATCACCGTCGGGGCCGGCCTGCCGGGCGCGAGCCCACAGACGATGGCCGCCGCCGTGGCAACGCCGCTCGAGAAGCAGTTCTCGACGATCGCCGGCATCGACGCCATGACCTCATCGAGCACGTTGGGCAGCACGAACATCACGCTCACGTTCACCCTGTCGCGCGACATCGACGCCGCTGCCCAGGACGTGCAGGCGGCAATCTCCAAGACCCTCCGCCAGCTGCCACCCGGTATGCAGCCGCCGTCGTACAACAAGTCGAATCCGGCGGACTCGCCGATCCTGTACCTGGCGCTGACGTCCGGCACGCTCCCGCTGTCGGTGTTGGACGAGTACGCCGAGACATTCCTCGCGCAGCGCCTATCGACGGTCAGTGGCGTCGCGCAGGTGCAGGTGTTCGGGTCCGGCAAATACGCTGTGCGGATCCAGGTGGATCCGAAGGCACTGGCCTCGCGTGGTATCGGCCTGGATGAAGTGACCGCTGCCGTGTCGGCGGGTAATCCGAACCTCCCGACCGGAACGCTGTGGGGTCCGCAGCGCGCGTACACGGTGCTGGCCGATGGATCCATCTCGAGCGCGCCGGAGTTCCGGCAGCTCGCGGTTACCTACCAGAACGGCGCACCGGTCCGGCTCCAGGACGTGGCGCGCGTGCTCGACGACGTCCAAGACTCGCGCAACGCGAGCTGGTACGATGGCAAACGCGCCATCGTTCTGGCGATCCAGCGCCAGCCCGGCACGAACACCGTGCAGGTCGCGGACGCGGTGAAAGCCACGGTCGCCTCGCTCTCCGGGCAGATGCCCGCGTCCGTCGAGGTCAACACCCTGTACGACCGCTCGGTCTCCATCCACCAGTCGGTCAACGACGTGCAGCTGACGCTGCTCGTCACGCTGTGCCTTGTGGTGATGGTGATCTTCCTGTTCCTCAAGAACTTGTCGGCGACGGTCATCCCGAGCCTGGCCCTGCCGTTCTCGATCATCGGCACATTCACGGTGATGTATCTGATGGGCTACAGCCTCGACAACTTGTCGCTGATGGCCCTCACGTTGTCGGTCGGATTTGTGGTGGACGACGCGATCGTGATGCTCGAGAACATCGTGCGCCACATGGAGATGGGAAAACGGCCGATGCAGGCGGCACTCGACGGCGCGCGCGAGATCGGCTTCACGATCTTGTCGATGACGCTGTCGCTCACGGCCGTGTTCATCCCCGTGCTGCTGCTGGGCGGCATCATCGGGCGGCTGTTCCACGAATTTGCCGTCACGATCGGCGTCGCGATTCTGGTCTCCGGGTTCGTGTCGCTGACACTCACGCCGATGCTGTGCAGCCGCTTCCTCCGCCCACCCAAAGAGGGGCACCATGGACGGTGGTACGAAGCGACGGAACGCGTCTACCAGCGCGGCCTGGGTCTCTACGAGCGGTCGCTGGGCTGGGTCATGGACCGTCGCGGCCTGGCGCTCGTCTTTTCGGCGGGAATCCTGGTGGCCACCGGCGTGCTGTTTGTCCTCGTGCCCAAAGGGTTCATTCCCACGGAAGACACCGGTCAGATCCAGGGCACCACGGAAACGCTGGAAGGCAGCTCGTACGAGAACATGCGCGACCATCAGCTCGCGGTCGCCGACATCCTGCGCGGCGATCCCAACGTGGCGCACTTCATGTCGTCGGTTGGCGGGGGGACGATGAACCAGGGCCGTCTCAGCATTCGGCTCAAGCCGCGCACTCAACGATTGCCCGCGGATGCGGTGCTGCGCGAGCTGAATCCCAAGCTCAACAGCGTACCGGGCATTCGGACCTACCTGCAGGTGCCCGCCTCCATCCGCGTCGGCGGCCGGCCGACCAAGACGCAGTATCAGTTCACGCTGCAGAGCGCCGACATCGACGCGCTGTACGACAACGCCGCGAAACTGGAGCGTGCGCTGCGCGGGCTTCCCACGCTCCAAGACGTCACCACCGACCTGCAGATCAAGAACCCCCAGGTGAGCCTGCGCATCGATCGTGACCGCGCCACAAGCCTCGGCGTGACCGTTCAGCAGATCGAACAGGCGCTCTATGACGCCTACGGCTCGCGTCAGGTGTCGACGATCTACACGCCGAACAACCAGTATTGGGTGATCCTCGAGCTGCTGCCCGAGTACCAGCGCGATCCCGCGGCGCTCCAGCTGCTGTACTTGCGCTCGCAGACCGGCAAGCTGATTCCGCTGACATCCGTGGCCTCCGCGTCGAATGATGTGGGACCGCTCAGCGTGAACCACAGCGGCCAGCTGCCCTCGGTCACGCTCTCGTTCAACCTGCCGCCCGGGGTTTCGCTCGGTGCCGCGGTGAATGAGGTGCAGAAAGCCGCGCGGCAAACCCTGCCCTCGACGATCAGCACGGGGTTCTCGGGGACGGCGCAGGCGTTCCAGGCCAGCCAACAGGGACTCGCCTTCCTGCTGCTGCTCGCGATCGTCGTGATCTACATCGTCCTGGGGATTCTGTACGAGAGCTTCATTCACCCTCTGACGATTCTGTCGGGCTTACCGTTCGCGGGATTCGGTGCGCTCCTCACGCTGTTCATCTTCCGGACCGAGCTGAGCGTCTACGCGTTCGTCGGGGTGATCATGCTGGTCGGACTCGTCAAGAAGAACGCGATCATGATGATCGACTTCGCTTTGGATGCCGAGCGGAATGAGGGCAAGTCGCCGCGCGATGCGATCATCCAGGCCTGCAGCGTGCGGTTTCGGCCGATCATGATGACGACGATGGCGGCATTGATGGGGACGCTGCCCATCGCCATCGGGTGGGGCGCGGGCGGTGAATCGCGGCGGCCACTGGGCCTGGCTGTGGTGGGTGGGTTGGCGTTCTCTCAGCTCATCACGCTGTACGTAACGCCCGTGGTCTACACCTACCTCGACACGCTACAGCATCGGTTCGGGCGCCGCGCCCGGCGGGCATCCGTCGAGGAACCTGCCGCGGCCGACTGACTACTTCACCACGGCGTCGACGCGAACGCCGGCCGTAATCCCGCTCCCGATCACGAACTGGTAGCTACCCACGCGTTGCGCTTTCAGCGTCACAACGACGGCTGAATCCGTTGACTCGATACTGACCAGCTGCAGATCCTGCTGGCGCACATTGAGCCGCGAACGGCCGGCGCGCAGCGCCTGACCCAGCGCATCGATCGAGGTCAGATTGCCGTAGATGTCCCGCGCCCGCAGGCGCAACGAGAATGGGGTCGCGACGGGCACGGTGACCGAGCGCCCATTGACCACCTCGCCGTTGCGGTCAAGGATCAGGGTATCGATTGGTCCGGGCTGGGCGCGCAGCGTCAGGACCCGCTCCACGGAATCCACGCTTGCGAACACGGCCGACTCGCCCGCCCGGGTCCCGAGCGCGACATCCACGCGCACCCGCCCCGTCGAGTCCACGACCGCCGACTCCGGTGTGACCCGCGCGTTTAACGTGCGGAACCGGACCGTGCGCCCGACAGCGGGAGCACCCTGCACGGTGCGGGTGCTGAAAACCGCCGGCTCACCTAACCGACTGCCGACCGCTCCGGAAGTCGACTGAAGTGGAAGGAATCCGGTGTTCACGCCGGACAGTCCCGCAGGCGCGGCGATCTCTACCTCCACCGGCGCAAGACCGCGGGCACGGAGCTGCACCGACCCGCCGCGCGGCACGGAATTCGGAGTCACGCCGAACGAGGCCCGGCCGGCGGAATCGGTTACGGAGGTCGGCGAGCCGCCTTCCCCTATGCCGCCGGTAAGGTCGACCGGCTCCCCTGGTACCGGATTTCCGAGCGAGTCGGTCACCACGGCCACGATGGCGGCGCTGGTGTCCCCGCCACGGAACGCCACATAATCCGGTGTGACACGGATGCGGCCCGGTTTGGCAGACCGGACGGAGTACAGCACGGCCGGCTGGCCGGGGAACGGCGCACCACTGGCGCCGCGGATCTCGAACTGATGGGTCCCGGCTCGCGCGACGCCGGGCAACCGGAACACGGCGATGCCGCTGTCATCGGTCACCGCCGAGGCATCCCGCGGTAGGCCAAGCGAGGTCGTCCCCCGCAAGGCGAGCGTCGTGCGACGCAGCGGCGTGCGGCCGCGACTCAGGCGCACGCGCACACTCGCGCCCGTTCCCGCCGTCGTGATGACTTCCGTCGGCTGGGCCACGGCGGTGATGGGCTGCACCGGCTCATCGCTGGGCGACGGGGCGGACGAATTGCCGGCCCGGCGACCGTCGCAAGCGGCGGCGGTGGCCATCACCTCGCCGCTGGCGCCGGCGTTGCGCAGGTCGGCCCAGTCGCGCTCGGTCGGCCGGAAGGTGAGGCAGCTGCGGCGCACGACGTCCGCGACCTCGGTTTGCGCAAACAGGGGGTTCGTGAGCAGCCGGATCAGCTCGGTCTTGTCGAGTGGCGGTGGCGATTGCGCGGTGAGTGGCGCCGCGAACGCGGCGAGCGCGAGGATTCCGCCCGTGAGGCGGGAACGCATCCTATGGCCGCGCACAGGATGAGCGTTCGAACCGTACCTCTACCGCGCGGACGTCGGCATAGAGCCGCTTGTCGCGGGCGTCCCGGCCGGGATCGGGGACGGCCATCACGTCCTTCCGCGCCATGTTGTACGCCAGCCAACCGTCCTCGACCTGCGTGAGGCCACGGGCAAGGCCGCTGCATGGCAGGCGCCGAGAATCGTACATGCTGGCTCGGATGGTGAAGGTCGAAAGCGCCAGCGCCAGGCTGTCGGCGCGCCGATCGAGCGCCGCCGCCGCGCTTGCCGGCACCGTGACATCCGCGCCAGAGCCGGAGCGCGGGCTGCCGGTGTTCGGCGGCACGTTACTTCCGCCCACCACTCGTGAGAGGGCGACTACGAGGACGGCACCGCTAAGCGCCGATGCCACGTACGCTGCCGGACGGAGCAGCGAGGACCCGAGGCGCTCCTTGGGGGGATGATCGGCTACGACATCGTCTGGATCGGTCTCTGGAAAGATGACGGCGGGCTTGGCCCGACCCGCGGCTACGCCACTCGCCGGTGCGGGCGGCACATATCGAACTCCGGACTCGAACGGCTGTCCAACAGTGGGGCGTACCCCCGTTTCCGGCCTGGATTCCACGCTGTTCCCCCTGCAGGGCGGCGCCGCAAGTCCCGTACCTCATAAGGCGCCCAACCGCCGGGCTTTTCCGACAGAATGGTCTTGGATGCAAGTCAAAAGTGTAAGCAACCTGCCACACTTTCCGGTCAACTATCTTGCAGTCGTGACTGCCACCGTGCATCTGGAATTGATCGCGCGCCAGGGCGGCGACGCAGCATTTCCGTTCACAGTGCCAGCCATCCGCACGCTCAAACAGCTCGCGCTCGCTGGGCCAGTCACGTTTTTTGTCGGGGAGAATGGCTCGGGAAAATCCACGCTCGAGCGCATCGCCGCCGCCGCGCGACTTCCGGCGGTAACATGGTGAGCCAGGATGCGCAATTCATCATCGCCACGCATTCACCGCTGCTGCTCGCCTTCCCCAACGCCCAGATCTACACGTTCGACCGTCTGCCGGTGCAGGCCGTCGCGTAGGACGATCTCGATCATGTACGGATCACCCGGGACTTCCTGAACGCACCGCATCGGTATCTGAGCCAGATCCTGCAAAAAGGTCCTGGCCCCGAACAGCGGGGCCAGGTTAAGGGGTGAGCTCGGGGACGGCAGGGGAGGTTACCGAATCCCGATCGACACCCCGATTTGGTAGACGCGCATATCCACCGGCGTCGTGACTTGCCGGGCGGTGAAGCTCCCGTCGGGGTTCTGCGTCAGACCGCCGGCCGGAACGTAGGTCACACGATCGTGGCGCACGCCGCGCGCACCAATATCGATGGCGATCGGAGTGCGACCGGCGGTAAGACCGAGCAGCACGCCGGCGCCCGCGGACCGCATCCACGTCGTGTGGCCGTCGAGGTAGTTGCTCGCAGAGCAGCCGCAGCTGTTGTAGCTCGCGTTGCTCCAGAACAGCGACCCGCCCATGGTCGCAAATCCGTAGACGCGGAACCCACCGCTGCCTAGCGTCAACTGGGGTCCCGCGCCGATCGTGCCGATTTGTGAAGTGGTGGAAACGCCGTAACTCTGGTATTGCGCGTCGTAGGCCATCCAGGAGGCGTCGATACGGAGCGCCAGAGCTCCGCCGCTCGTGACGCCGAAGATCGACAATCCGCCCGCGACGTTCCCATTGCGGCGAAACTCGCCGAGCGGCTCTGCCACGACAAAGTCGGCGCCGAAAGCACCGCGGTTGCCAACTTCGCGGAGGGCGGACCGCTGGCCAAAAAGAGGAGATGACACGAGACCGAGGGCCAGCACCGCCATCCCGATGCGCCGCATATCGCCGTCCTGTGAAAGTGGAAGTCGCCTGCGACGTAGCGGAAAGGCAATGCACGTGCCAAGCTTTTGCCGCCTCAGATGGTGCTTCCCCCTGACCTCTAAAAGGGACATTTGGAGCGGCGATGGACCAGATCAGCTACGACGATTTTGCCCGGATCGACGTGCGCGTCGGCCGGGTCGTGCAGGTGGAAGAGTTCCCCCAAGCCCGCAAACCCGCCTACAAACTCCGTATCGACTTCGGGCCTGCGATCGGCGTCAAGAATTCGAGCGCGCAGATCACCAAGTACTACGAGCCGAAAGATCTCGTCGGAAAGCTGGTGCTCGGGGTCGTCAATTTCCCGCCCCGTCAAATCGCCACGTTTTTTTCGGAAGTCTTGACGCTAGGCGTGATTCTTGGGGAAGGCGACATCTGCCTGGTGCACCCCGACCGCGACGTCCCGCTGGGCTCCCGCATTGCCTGAGCTCTTTCCGAACCGTCGCTTGACGTAATCCTCGAGAATGCGCAGGAAATCCGCGACGATCGTCTCGCCTTTCAGCGTGACTTTGAGCGCGCCGTCTACGTAGACCGGCGCGCGCGGCTCCTCGGCGGTGCCCGGCAACGAAATGCCGATATCAGCGTGCTTCGACTCTCCCGGCCCGTTGACGACACAGCCCATCACCGCCACGCGCAATTCCTCCGACCCGGGGTAGCGGGCCTGCCAGGCGGGGCGCTGCTCGCGCAGGTATCTCTGGATTTCTTCGGCCATCTCCTGGAAAAACGTCGACGTCGTGCGCCCGCAACCGGGGCACGCCGTCACCTGAGGCGTGAAGCTGCGCAATCCGAGCGATTGCAGGACCTGCTGGGCGACTTGCACCTCCTCGGTGCGGTCGCCTCCGGGACGCGGCGTGAGGGAGACGCGAATCGTATCCCCGATGCCCTCCTGGAGGAGGATGGAGAGCCCCGCAGTGCTCGCGACGACTCCCTTGGTCCCCATGCCTGCTTCCGTGAGACCGAGATGCAGCGGGTAGTCGGACCGCGCGGCGAGCATTCGGTACACCGCGACGAGATCCTGCACTCCTGAGACCTTGGCCGAGAGGATGATGTGGTCATGCGGGAGCCCCGATTCCTCCGCCAGCTCCGCCGAACGCATCGCGCTCTCGACCATGGCATCCATTGTGACGTCGCGGGCGTCGCGCGGCTCTGCCAGCTTCGCGTTCGCGTCCATCATCTCGGTCAGGAGCTGCTGATCGAGACTGCCCCAATTGACGCCGATGCGGACCCGTTTGCCCTCACGGATCGCGACCTGGATGATCGCGCGGAAGTTGTCGTCGCGGCGCTTGGTGCCGACGTTGCCCGGATTGATGCGGTACTTTGCGAGCGCGCGGGCGCACTCGGGGTGCTTGGTGAGCAACAGGTGCCCGTTGTAATGGAAGTCGCCGATGACGGGAACATCCACTTCGGCAACGATGGCTGGCACGGCGCGCGCCGCTTCATCGGTATTCACCGTCACGCGCACCAGCTCGCTGCCGGCCGCGTGCAGCGCGCGCACCTGGGCAGCGGTCGCGGCGGCATCGGCGGTGTCGGTGTTGGTCATCGATTGGACGACGATCGGATGGGCGCTGCCCACCGGCACGCCGCCCACGCTGACCGTTACGGTGGGACGTCGAGTGCTCACGGGGACGAAATATAGCGCGGCGAGAAGCCGCGCTTGCTAGAGGATGTTGCCCCTGACCACAATCCGCACGTTGAGACTGTTCAGGCGGAAGCGGCCCGCCATGGTGGTAGTGAGGTTCTTGTTGATGCGGCCGCGAATGCCCACCCACACCGTGTCTTTCTGGAAAACAGTGTCGGCGAGGGAAACCGTGGTGGGCGGCAACAGCCTGACCGAGTCACCAGCCACCATCGCGCCACTGTTTGCGCTCAGGTAAGGCGTCCCGGTGAAGAGAGCCGCCTGCGTTCTTGCGAAGAAGACGTCGAATTGGACGCTCCCGCTGCCGGCGGTGTCGATGATCGAGGCGGTCGCTGAAGCACTGACCGAGTCCGCCGCCGTTTTTCCGAAGCCCGGCGGAAGAAAGAACCGTCGCGCGACGCTCGAATCCGCTTGTCCGATCCCGACGGGAACGCTGAACCGCTTGAGGGAGTCGCTCGCGGACAGAAAGCTCAACACATCGACGTTGAAGATCGCGTTTCCTTTCCCGCAGGCAGCGACAAGGATGAGCAGAGCAGCAGCAAGAGCCTTCATGAGTCGCCCCTTAATAGATCGAAATCGACGTAGCCATCGTGATGGCGCGCTGCGTCGAGAGTGAGTTGCTGTGCGTCCAGAATCCGACGTCCAGGCCGAGGGGCCCGAGTCGTACCCCGCCGCCGAATCCGAATTGCATCTTCTTGCGCTGATCGCGCGACACTCCGCCACGCACCGCAAACGGCCCCGTGCGCTGCTCCGCACCGACGTGGATCACCGTGCCACGGCCGGAGTTGATGACGTCGCCACCGACGGTCGTGCCTGTCCCCATATGGATGGCAGCATTCGCCAGATACGTAACGGGCAGCTTCGTCTTCGTGGTGGTATCGGGCGCGATCACGGTCCGCGAGACCGAGTTGGTGCTGGTAGTGTAGAGGTAGCGCTGAATCTTGGTATGGGACCAGGTGAGCTCGGCGCCGATATCGTCGACACCCGCGCCGACTTCGAACGGTCCGGAGATCCAGACGAGGCCAACGTCGCCCCCGACACCATGGCCACCGGGCTTCGTAGACGTGGAGACGAGGCCGTCGAGCAGCGGGGTCGGCGTGCTGCCGAGCACGGGAGCGCCGGTGGTGAATCCAGCGGGACCGACGGCGCGGCCGTACGTGGCACCGTAGTAATAATGGAGAGCGCCGCCGAGATAGAGTCCGTCGTCAGTATCGTTTCCGCCGGCACCGCGCAGGATTCGGCCCGCGAAGCTGACTGTCGGCGCGAACCCCGCCTGCGCCACACCGTCGATGTTCACGAAGTACGGCGTATTGGGGCGGGCGGTCGAATCGCTTACGAGGAAACTCCGGAGTGTGCTGTCGAGCTGGAATTTGACGTCGTACTCCAGAAAGCCCATCACGCCGACGTTGAAGCCGCCAAACCCGGCTCCCGCGTCGAACAGCCGGCTGGTCGAGCCCAGTCCAAAATCCTGTTCAGGGATCAGCACCCTCGAGGCGCCCAGGTCGACGACGAGCTGATTTCTCCCGATCGTGAACGCGACGTCGTTCGTTGGTGTAGGTGCTTTCTTCACTTCCAGGAAGATCGGCGGATTGAACACGAGATCCAGCAAGCCGATCGGGTTGAACGCCGCCGAGTCGGGACTGAACATTGGATCGTGGCTCAGCTGGTTGATCGGGTGATCTTTAAAGAACTGGATCAGCCCCAGCGGCACCGGGATCGAGAACTTGGGCGCGCCGGCGACCTGATTCTTGTTCTTTACCGCGCGATACGCGGGGTTGTAGCGACGGGCGTTCCCGTCACGACTGAGAGACACTCCTCCCATGCCGACGCGACGCGCATCGAAGGAAAACTGCGCGCTGGCCGCCCGGGGCAGCAGGGGAGCGAGTACGAGCACGGCGAGTACAAGACCGACGACTCCGGTTCGCACGGGTCACCTCGGACAAGGGAAAAGCCGCCACAACTTTGCACATTGTGCCCGATTTTTCCATTGTTTGGTGTGAGGAAGGTCACCCGGAGGACGCTTCAGGATGCGGTTTGGAGCGTCAGAGTGACCCGTGTCCCTTTGCCGGGATCGCTTTCGAGCGTGATCACGCCGCCCCAGCTCTCGACGAGCCGGCGCGCAATCGCCAGCCCCAGCCCCGCACCGCTCGACGTCGTCGAAAACGTCGGCTCGAACACCTGGGGCAACGCCTCCGGCGGTATCCCCCGACCGTCGTCGGCGACCACCATCTGCCGGCCGCTCGCCGCGACTTGGACCGTCACGCGTTTCGCATCGGCATTGCGCGCATTCTCCAGCAGGTTCACCAGCACTTCCTTGACCTCGTCCTTGCGCGCCAGCGCGGGCGGTGGCGCCCCGTTGCTGGTCCGAACCTCGAACCGGGGCGTCGCGCCGAGATCGTAGAGCTGGACGACTTCGCGAGCCGTCGCCACCAGGTCGACGGGCTCGAGCGGCAGTTGCTCGGCGCCGGAGGGATGGGGAGTGCCGAATCGCGAGAACGCGCGCGCGATGCCGTCCAGCCGATCGATCTCCGCGAGGATCCGCTCCGACGTGTCCTTCAACGTCGCGTCGAAAGCGGTGGACTGCCCTTTGCCACGCACGCGCTGCAGGTGCTGGATGCCGAGGCGAATTGGTGTGAGCGGATTCTTGATCTCGTGCGCCACCTGGCGGGCCATCTCGCCCCAGGCGAGCACGCGCGCCGCGCGCGTCAGATCCGTGGCATCGTCGAGCGCGATGACGCAGCCGTCGGGTGCGGCGCCCAGCAGCGCGAGCTGCACGCGAATCTGACGACCCCCCACCTCGAACTCGAGCTCCTTGATCACGTCGCGGTTCTCGGCGATGAACTCCGCGACCGCTTTCCAGACAGGCGCCCATCCCGCCGCGGTCGCCTGCGGCAGTACGTTGCCCGGTGCGAGTGTTTCCGCGTCACCCAGCACGAGCTCCGAGGCGCGCTGGTTCGCCATCGTCACCCGCAGCCCGTCGTCCACCGCGATCACCCCGGTCGCGACGTTGGCCAGCACTCGCGCCGTCCGCAGCCGCGCCTCTTCGAGCGCCGCCTGACTGCGCCGCACGTCGGTGACCATGCGCTCGAACGCGCTGAGCACCGGCTCGAATTCCCGCGGGGTGCCCGGCGGAAAAGCCGGCGGCTCACTGCCCCGCCCCACGGCAATGGCCGCTTCGCGCAGGGCAGCGACCGGCTTCGCCAGCCGGCGCGCGGCGAGGCCGGCAAGGTAGATCGCGGCCCCCAACCCGACGAGCGTCGCCAGCAGGATGCCGAAGGTGAGATCCTCCCGCTGCTTCCGAATGCGCTCGTCGTCCAACAGCTGCGGCACGGCCAGCACCGCCTGCTCCCCCGGCGGGCCCGGCCCAACGACGAGAAAACCGACGCGGGTAGGACGGCCGGCGGTCCGCGCGTCGATCGTTGTCTCGAGTTCGTCTTCGAGGATGCCGCGGAACACAGGAGGCGCGAGGAATGGATCGACGAGCCCAAGCTCCGCCAAGGCCGGCGAGCTCGTAGCCACCAACACGCCGTGACGATAGAGCCACAGTTCGGCATCGAGCTGGCGCCCCAGCTCCGCGAGTGAGCGCGGGATCGCGTCGGACGGTTCGAAGGCGACCGCCTGGGCACCCACAGCCGCGTCACGCAGTGTCTGGCGAATGAGCAGATCGCCGGAGCGACGTGCGTCCTCAGCCAAGTCGGTAAAGCTCCATGCAGCAAATCCGAGGACTGGCAGAACGAAAAACGCGATGAGGACAGACGTAAGCTGGGCGCGATAGCTCGTGCGCAGTGTCGTGGCGAGCGTCGGCATGGGCGCGCGCCACCCTTCGGCGATGACGAGACCGAAGAGCCAGACGCCGGCGAGCAGCGCGACGTCGAGTCCGACGACCAAGACGCCGCGAAACAGCAAGCTCAAGGGGCCGCCCAAGGCGACCCCGAGGTGCACGTGCCGGGCGCCGCCCGGCAGATCCACCTGCCGCTCGCCGCGGGCCGCCCACCCTTCTCGACGCCACTGCACGAGGACGCCGGCCGCTGACGTTTGCGTCGGGAGGGAGAGGGTGATCGTGAATGGCGGTTCGATGCCGGGATCCCCGCGCAGAAACCGCGCGACCCGATTCGGCGCGAGCAACCGCGTGCGCGGGCCGACCGCCACGGTCAGCACCGTTCCGTTGCGGAGCGGTGCAACGAGGACATAGTGGACGCCCGGGATCGCTTCCCGCCGTTCGATGCAGGGGCCATCGGGAGGCGCCGATCGCGCAAAGCCGGAGAGCAGCCCAGGCAACAAATCGAGTTGCGCAAGCTGCAGCTCGGCGAGCAGAGTCCCTTGCGTGCCCCACAGATGGAGCATCGCCGGATAGTCTTCGGCGACGAGCGCCGATCCGACCCACAGCGCGTACAGGTCGCCTGCCGTACGCGGTGGCGCCATCGCGGGACCGACAACCTGCTGGCCAAGCCGTTCCAGGAGCGCGACCGCGACCGGGTCACCCTCGTTGCCGAGGCGCTGCGCGTCGCGGGTGGCGAGCGAAAGCCGTCCCTCAACCGCCGCGCCCCAGGTGAGGAGCGCCGCAGCGGTTCCTGTGACCACCGCCATGCCAGCGAGCGCCCAACGGCGCGGCGCCGGGAGGACCGCTCCCACTAAAGAGGGAAGCCACAGGAACGTGTACCATTCCGGCCACGCGCCGTACGGGCTCCACAGCCACAGCCCGCCGATCGCCGCCAGCGCTCCCCACGCGCACGCCACCGGTAACGCCCAAGAAACGCGTGCTGGCTCGCTCGAACCGCGCACCAGGGCGGCCGCCAAGAGAATGAGCGCCATGGCCGTCACGGCGAGCGCCGCCTGCCAGGACAACCACAGCTCGAGGCTGACCCCATTCGTCGGCGGCGCGATGCCGCGGCCGAAATAACGCACGACATACGGTGCGGCGACGATGAGCAGCGCCGCTGCCGCCATGCCCAACCACGTGCGCCGCAGGCCGCGACGCCAGAGCGAGCCCGCCGCCACGAGTAACAGCACCCCCACGACGAGCAGCGAGCCCGCCGATGTCCCGAGTCCCAGCACGGGGCGATAGAACGTCGCGGGCGAAAACAGCGCTGCCGGACCCACCGGCGCACGGAGCAAGGTCCACGCGGCAACCAGCAGCACACCCCAGCGCCAGGCACCAGGCGGAGCCGCGGCCAAAAGCACTGCGAGCAGGACGCCGAGCCCGATTCGGGCCAGCCACGCGGTACTCGACACCGCGGCGAGCTTCGCGTCACCCTGGGACGGCGGAATCATTTGCACCGAGAAGAGTGTGTCTCCCGGTGCGCAGGCCTGCGCGGGGGGCGTGCGAGGATTACAGATCTCGAATACGCTCGAGTCGCGCGGTCCCTGACCGGGAGGAAACAGGCGCAGCGAGACGCCGTACCTGCGCGCGAAGTCCGCGGCGAGGCTGCGGTCGCCGTCGACGATCGCGGGTATCGCCGACAACAGCACATTGCCGACTGATGTCGCGGTTGGTGCCTGGCGCCGCGCCTCGAGCACGGCGTAGAATGGAGTCATGACCGCTTGCAGCTCGGTCGTATCCCGCGGGGCGGGAATCGTGCGGTGCCGTCCCGCCCAGGCAATCACGGTGGAGTCTGCGCCCCCCGCGCCCCCCCCGCCCCCCCCGTCGTTGCGTACGGCCGCGCCGCGCTCAAACGGAACGCCAGACCGCATCGCATCAGTGAGCCGATCAAGTACCGCCTCGCGCGGCAGAGATGCGGCCCTCGCACCGCGCTCAGCAATTCTGCGAGCTTCGGCGATGGCCTGGCCGAGGGAGGTTTGGAGCAACCGGGAGGCAGAGGTGACGAGCCGTTCGCGCAGGGCCGGCCAACAGCATTCGATCCGCCAAACACGCAACGCACCGCCCACGAGGACGACACCCAGGAGCAGGCTGGTGAGCGCCGCCACGAGCCCCAGTTTCGGTCGCGGCGCTGGCCGCCTGACGGCGAGCGCCACGGCCACAAGTCCCGCGACCCCGGCGAGCGCGGCCCAGACCGCCGCGTCAGCACGGAGCCATTCGGCAGTCGCGAGACTGGCAAAGCAGCCAGCGATTACGACGTGAGCTTGCCGCTGCACCTGAGCGTTCTCACCCCCGACGCGGTGCGCGCCGCCCTCGCGCGCGACTCACGCCTGTTAGTGCCGGTGGGCACGTGTGAACAGCACGGCCCGCACCTTCCACTGGGCTGCGATACATTAATCGTTGAGCGGCTTGCCGATGATCTTTCGGCCGATTTCAGTCTTCTGCGTGCGCCGACCATCGCGTATGGGGTCAATACCGTCACCAAACGACCATATCCGGGCAACGCGGCGGTGCGACGCAAGACGCTGCACCGCTGGATGAACGACCTGCTCGGCTCCTGGGAACAGTGCGGCGTTGACGCCTTCATTATTCTTACCGCGCACGGGCACGACCCCCACCAGGAAGCACTGTCGACGCTCCGCACGCGGCGGGCTCGTATCTTCACCGTAGACATCTTCGCGCTCGACTTCACCGATTACCTCGAAGATCCAGGCGGGCCCACGCACGGCGGCGAGCTGGACACCTCACTCATGCTCCACCTCGCGCCTGAGCTGGTCCGCATGAATCTGGCCCAGGACTACCCGCTCACCGAACGGCAAGTTGCCAGCTACCGCCGGGGCGCCGCGGGATCGGTCCCCGCCCTCTCGCCTGGATCAGTAGGGAAACCGACCCTCGCGTCGGCCGAAAAGGGCGCGCGCCTGTATAAGATGATTCGTGACCGCATCGCGACGCGAGTCTTGGGGGCTGTAGCCGCATGACGACGGGCCTCTTCGCACTGTTGCTGCTGCAAGCGGCGGGCGCCCCGCTCGACGAGGGCGTGTTTGTCGTGCGTGTGGATTCGCTCGAGGTCGCCCGCGAGGCGTTTCGGGTCAGCCACGGCCGGCTGTCGCGTGGCGAAGCCGGATGGACGCTGGCGACCACGATTCGCTACGACCGCGCGCGACCGGTCATCGTGCTCGCGCCCATTCTGGAGGTCAACGGCGACACGCTCCCCGCGACGCTCCAGTACGACGTCGCCGACCCACGGCAGCCGTCGCGCATTTTGGGCGAGCTGGGCCGCAGGCGCTTCACGGTTCGGCTGATCGCGCGCGCGACCGAGCGGGCGCGCGAATTCGCGACGGGACCGCGAGCGGTCGTGCTCGACGATTCGGTCTTCGCCCTCTACGTCTTCGCCGCCTGGCGGGCGGCAGCCGAACCCGCCGTCATCACCGCCATATTCCCCCGCGCCCTGCGGCGCGAAACCGTCCAAATCCACGACCTCGGCCCAGCGTCCACGACGCTCAATCATGACCCGGCCCACCTGCGACACATCACGGTCGCAGGTGAACAGGGGACGCTGCACCTGTGGCTGGATGACAAGGGTCGGTTGATGAAAGTGGAGATCCCGGGCCGGCACCTCGTCGCGGAGCGTCTCGCCGGAAGCTAGGTTCCTGTCACAGGCCGAAACCGCCTAACGCACTTGCGCGTAGGGGGGTGCGCTTCGACCCACGACATATCTTTTCAAGGACGACCATGAAACACGTGTTGCTCGTGGCAGGCCTCGTTTTGGGCCCTGCCACCGTCGCAGGCGCTCAGCAGCCGACCACTCCACGCCCCACTCCGGCGCAGGTTACCGCCGCCGGGCTGTCACTCGCCGACGCCATCGCAGTCGCGCGCGAGAAGAATCCCGCCTACCGGCAAGCCCAGAATAATCTCGCACCGGCCGCCTGGGGCGTGCGAGGGGCATACTCCAGCCTGTTGATTCCGTCGATCACCGCTTCGGGCGGAATGAGTTACACGGGCCCTGGGTCGCAGACGTTCTTGTCGTCGAGCTTCACGCAGAGTGTCTCCACAGTCTCTTCATTCTATGATGTGGGACTCTCGTGGCAATTGTCGGGCAGCACGCTGTCCCAACCAGGACTCGCCAAAGCCCAGCAGCATGCCGTCGATGCTGACGTCGCTGGAGCGGAAAACGCGCTGGTCACAGGGATCAAGCAGCAATACCTGACCGTCTTGCAGGCGCGCGCGCAGGCTGACCTGGCGCAGAAGACGCTGCAGCGCAACGAAGAATTCTTGAAGCTCGCGCAGGCACGGTACGGGGTCGGTCAAGCGACGCTGATCGACGTGCGGCAGGCTCAAGTCGCCCGTGGGCAGGCGGAAGTAGGTCTGCTCCGCGCGCAAACGCTCGTCAATGTGGAGAAGCTGCGTCTCTTCGAGCAGATGGGCGTGACGCCGCCGGTCGACGTCGCGGCGGTGCAGCTGACCGACACGTTCAGCGTGGATCCGCCGACGTGGCAGCTCGCCGAGCTGCTGACGATGGCCGAGCAGCAGAACCCCGCCCTCCAGGCCCTGCGCGCGCGCGAGGGCGCGGCTGGGTGGAGCGTGCGCGCCGCGACGTCCAGCTACGGACCGGCAGTGTCGCTCTCGGCGGGATGGTCGGGCTTCACGCAACAGTTCACCAACGTCGACCCGATCATTTTCAATCAGCAGGCCGCGTTCGCGGGCGAATTCTCGCAATGCCAGGACAACAACAAGATCCGCGCCAACGCGGGGCTGCCGCCGAACGATTGCAGCGGCTTCGTCTGGGGCGCGGCCAACGAGCAGGCGCTGCGCGACCGGAATTCCGTCTTCCCGTTCCAGTTCACCCGGCAGCCATTCCAGGCCCGTCTCACGGTGACGTTGCCGATCTTTAACAACTTTGGACGAGAGCTGGCGATCTCCAATGCACGCGCGCAACACGGCAACCTCGAGGAATCGGTGCGGGCGCGCGGCCTGGCCGTGCAGACGGAGGTAAGCCAGGCGTTCTTGACGCTGCAGACCGCGTTCCGGACGGTCGGCTTGCAGGACACGAATCGCAGCGCTGCCCGCGAGCAGCTGCAGCTGGCGACGGAGCGCTACCGCGTCGGCTCAGGCACATTTTTCGAGTTGCTGGACGCGCAGGTCGCTGCGCTGCGTGCCGAGAGCGACGCCGTGAACGCGACGTACGACTACCACAAGGCCTTGGCGCTGTTGGAAGCCGCCGTCGGCCGCAGCTTGCGTTAACCGAGAGGATCGAGCCGCCATGTCTAAGCGGAACAAGGTGCTGTTGGGGGGTGGAGGGGCCGTGCTCCTGATTGTGCTGGTGATGGTGAGTGTCAGCGCGAAGCGCGACAAAGGCATCGAGGTGCGCTTCGAGACGGTGGGCCGGCGCGACCTCGTCGCGGCGGTCACCGCCAGCGGGAAAATTCAGCCCAAGAAGAAGGTGGACATCAGCGCCGACATCACGGGCCGCATCACGCGGATTGCCGTGCGGGAAGGTGATCTGGTCCAGAAGGGCCAGTTCCTGTTGCAGATCGACCCGACGATCTACCAGGCGAATCTCCAGCGGGCGCAGGCAGCGATGTCGCAGGCTGAAGCCGGCGCGGTTCAGGCGCGGGCCACACGCGACCAGTCGACGCGCGCGTTGCAGCGCACCAAGGAGCTGCGCGAGCAGAACCCGAATCTCATCTCGC
>Ga0209161_10000427_pt1 | contig 34267 bp, 38 predicted proteins | sample GraSoiAngelo_155_FD_186169 | JGI IMG/M metagenome (GOLD analysis project Ga0209161, IMG submission 186169) | Grasslands soil microbial communities from the Angelo Coastal Reserve, California, USA - 14_1009_13_30cm (SPAdes) (version 2) | ecosystem: Environmental > Terrestrial > Soil > Grasslands... | reverse complement strand
CCCCAAGGCTTGAACTATTCCAGGATCTTCTTAGCCTTCTCGTAAGCCAGCTGTATAACCCTCTTCGCTTTCCCAAGATCTTGCGAGTTCTCGATTCGCAAGCTAACCCACCCTGCTTCCGTGTGCACTTGTGCTCGGTGGGGAAGAGCCTGTCCGGTCTTCAATACTGATGCCTGGTCCTCTTTCGAGAGTCGAATGTCGAGCCTTGAGGGTCCGTGGGAGTGCATAAATTCGACGCCATCCACCTGGAATTCGACCCCTCCGACTCTATGAGTCGCCTCTCTTACTCTAGGCAGTTGTAATATCCAGCCTCTCAGACTTTCGTAAATAGAAATCTGGTCATCCAACGCGGCCTCAGTCTCAGGCGTTTAGTCTTGTTAGCTCTTCGCTTACCTTCCATAGTCTCTGAGCGGAGGTCTCGTCGTAGGATTCTCTGGATGATCTCTTTTCTTTTCCTCTTGAGAAGAATTTTCCAGTAACACCTTCCAATTCCGGCGACGTTGCGAGATAAATTGCAGCTCGAGCAGCCCTGTCTGGACTAATCATGAAAGGACGACCCACCGTGACGAGAATCGACATGAGGCCGCCCTGGTCTTTTCCAAAGCCCGTTCTGACTACCCCAGGGTGGAGACTGTTGACCGTGACCCCTGTGCCCTCCAGCTGTTTTGCCAGTTGATAGGTGAAGAGAACGTTGGCTAGTTTTGACTGGCTGTAGGCGTGGTATCCGCTGTACTTCTTCTCGCCCTGAAGATCCTCGAAATCCATCTCGGTTCCATAGTGGGCCGAGGATGATAGGTTGATGATTCGAGACGGTGCGCTGGCCTTCAACACGTCTAAGAGTAGATTGGTTAGAAGGAAGTGTCCCAGGTGGTTCGTAGCGAAGGTTGCCTCGAGTCCATCGACAGTCTGGACTCGCCTGGGCAGGAAGATCCCGGCGTTGTTAATGAGAACGTGGAGCTTCTTGTATCTGCCCTTGAAGTCATGCGCTAGTTCGCGGACGGAGTCTTGGGACGAGAGGTCCGCTGTCATCGCGTCGAGATTTCGATTTCCACTCTTGGCTCTCATCTCAATGAGCGTCGCCTCTCCCTTGTCCTTGTCTCGAGAAACTATCACAACTGAAGCGTTCAGCTTTGCCAGACCCAAGGCAGTGGCTTTGCCTATTCCCGAATTGCCTCCGGTGACTAGGCATACCTTTCCGGTCATGTCGATGTTGCTGGCGTCCAAGAGCGGATTCTCTGTTCGAGTGGTGCGAAGGCTGGGAATAATGTTTGGGCCTAGCCCATCTGACTCCCTTACCAGAGGAGTCCCCGTAGGATTGATGCTTTTTCCTATTGGTTGGGTTCTGTTTGTCTTAGTCTTGGTGCGGTTGGTGTGGGGGTTGGCTGGGTTTGCATGAGGTGTGGAGCGTGTGGGAAGTAGTGTTTTCCTGCCAAGGTCAGGATCAAGTGTTTGGCAGCTCGATAAGTGTGACCTGCTGAGAGAGAAATCAGACTTGTAAATATCCAGAAGAACGGAACTCCCTGAATGACGTATGTCTGTACCGGATACCCGACGATGCCGGGGGCCCCTACGGTCGTTGTCGATACGACGATGGTCGGTGGAGTGTTGAGGAAGATCCAGACAAGATAAGCCGTACTTGCGAAACCAACAAGGGTGGCGAAGCTCATCAGAACATCGAAGAACTTCTCGACCTTGTGTATTTTCCCCATGATGCTCATCCGACTCGGTTGTTCTCATATGGTCGTGTTGTCACCGGCCGCTTGAGCCGGCTGGGACCATTCGATTGACCTGATTATCCAGCCTCGGTCCAGGCAGAAGCTATGCTCGTATCTCTTGGGTTTGCGTTCTTAGGAATTCGAGGACTGTTCTATTGAACTCGTCAGGCTTCGACATGTTAACAATATGATCCGCCCCTTGGATGAGCACTTTCTTGGAGCCTGGAATGTGAGTGTGAATGTTGTCGACCATGAGTATCTGCGCGGGAACATCTCTATCACCGATAATCAAGAGGGTTGGAACGCGAATATTGGATAGACGCTCCCAGGTTCGCGGCTCGGGAGGAACCTGAAGCTTCCATGGATTCTCAACATGGACATGAAAGTTGTCCATTGCGATCTGCGTAATGCGTTCTCGGTTGGCTAGTGTCTGGGCGGGGGCCCATGCGTTTACGTCCATCTCGACTGCGTCTGCTGCTCTACCCTCTCGGTCCGCTTCTTCCTGAGGTTTCATCTGCTTGTCAAACTCCTCCCATAGCTTCTCTTCTTCTGGACCGGAGAACTTGTAGCCGCTCATTCCCGGAGAGACAAGGACTAGATGGTCTACCATTGACGGGTATTCGACGGCGAAATCGGAGGCTATCCTCCCTCCGTTAGACACGCCTACCAAAGAGGCCGTTTTTGCTTCGAGATGATCGAGAATTCTGCAGAGATCCTTGTAATCGGAGAATTTCGTCCGTGCGACGTCAGACTTGCCAAAACCGCGAACGTCGTACCTGATGACTCTGTAGTTTTCTGAAAATAGCTGGAACTGGATGTCCCACATTCGACTGTCCAAGAATCCAGCATGTATCAAGACCAGCGCGGGACCCTTTCCGCTCGTCTCGTAGTACAGTCTGCCGCCGTCCACATCAGCATAACCAGTTTCCACTAACATCTACAGAAATGTTCAAAGACGCTGTGTATATTAAAGAAAAAATCAGCGAGCTTGCGTGCAGAATACTCTCGCGCGTCAATCCAAGGGACCCGGGGCCGGGCCATAGGCAAAAGCTGAAATCCAGTCTTGTTTTCGCCTTCAACCGAGGGTAGTAGGGTCCGCAGATAGCGGTGGATTAGATGGAAGGATCTATAATTGAATGTAATAGAAGCCGTGTCTCTATCAAAGATCTACCACCGTTCTAGGACACAAGCTCTCTCAGACATCACCTTAACAATTGGTCGCGGCGAGATTTTCACCCTCCTCGGCCGCAACGGCGCGGGCAAGACCACGTTTCTCAGAATCGCTGCAACGCAGCTGATGCCGAGCAAGGGCAGAATTTCAGTTCTGGGACATGATGTCAGAGATGAGCCATTACAGATCAGGAGTAAGATCGCGGTCGTACCTCAAGAGGGCAGCACGATAGGACCCTTGACGCCGTGGGACCACGTCTATTTGACGCTCCTAGCCCGGGGCATGTCGCGGAACCAGGCACACGAGAGATCAGAGAAAACGATAGAGCGGTTGGAGCTGACAGAATACCGCAACCAGCCTGCTGACTCGCTGTCCGGTGGACTGAAACAACGGGTCCGCGTAGCGATGGCCGTGGCGACAGACGCAGAGCTCATCTTTCTTGACGAGCCTACACTGGGACTTGACGCGGTCACCCGCCGTAGAATATGGGGCGTTCTCAACGAGATCCAGAAGGAGGGACGAAGCATACTGCTGACGACTCATTACATCGACGAGGCCGAGATACTGTCCAACAACGTTGCGATAATTGACCATGGAAAAATGGTCTTGTCAGGGAGTCCAGCAGAGCTTCTCCGGAACGTGAAAGAACGGGTCCGCGTCGACATTGTCGGTTCGACCTTTTCCGAGGAAGAACTGAGCAAGTACGGTCGAGTTGTGAAACTGGCTGAGAGATTCAGAGTCCTAACAGACGATCGACTGGGAAGAGAGCTGGCAGATGAAGCATTGAAGCGCGGTTCTGATGTAGGCCTTGCAAGAGTTTCATTGGAGGATCTGTTCGTGGACCTAATCGGGAGGGCCGAGGAATGAGCGGTGCAAAACAGTTCCGTGCCGCCGTCGTAATAGGCTACATGCTCTCAATAACTTGGCTTCGAAGAAACCTGCTGAGCCTTGTCTGGCTATTTGCTACACCGTTCAGCCTACTCTTCATCATTACAGTCACTACAGGTGGACGATCCTTCGCGCTGGGAGTAATCGGCTCCCTCCTACTGGTCCTATCAACTGTTGGCACGGGACTCGCAGGCGACGCAACCTGGTATCGTCTGGAGACGAAGCTGCAGGACTTTTTCGTCGCGAGCCCGGTCAACCAGCTCGGCTACCTACTAGGCATCGCGTTCGCGGGATTATTCTTCGCGTCCCCAGCACTAGTAGTCCTATTACCACTACTAGTGTACATCGGACTGCCTCTAATCAGTCTCCCCCTCGTATTATTGTCGCTCGCTGGAGTCTGGCTCTTCTCATCGGCAATCGGCTACCTCGTTTCAACCTTCACCTCGAATCTGCGAAACGGATGGCAGTCAGGACTCCTCCTAAGCGTCCTCGTCGGAATCCTACCGCCAGTCTTCTATCCCGCCGAGATCCTCCCCCACAACATACTACTGGTCACATATGCAATTCCAACAACCAACGCCGCCCTTCTCATACGAGACTCGATGGGGACGCCGCCCACTCTCCCATACTGGTCACCTCTTATCGGCTGGCTCCTGATAGCTACCTCCCTCGCTATCGCCCTAGCAGTAACATCGCGAGTAGCTAGATGGAGACAGCCCTAGCGACACTTTCTGTTCAAGGCCTTCTTCAGCGCCGGGAACAGTATGTTGAATTCAGAGATAGCCCCGGACGTGTACTCGCCTCCGTGAGGTCCAAGACTCTGTCATTGCCCCCTTCGATGAGTCCGAGCCCGCAGTCCACGAGTCTGGTTTCCAAACTAGTCCGGTTTCTCAAGTCTCATCCATTGCTATTCCTGCTTCTCTTAACGCCCGGTATTCCCGAGTATCTCTCGGCCTCCAGTCAGCTTACGTTGCTTGTGATTAGCCCTCTAATCTTCTTCGGATTACTAGCGGCAAATCTTGGACTCTACGGCTCGGGTGTCGTATTGATACGAGAAGCAATGATCCGCTGGAAAAAAGGCTGGGCTTCAGTCTTCCTCCTTGGAGTCGCTTATGGAATCGCCGAGGAAGGAATAGCGCTGTGGACCCTGTTCAATCCTTTAGCGCAACCGGTCGGCAATCTCGGCTTCTACGGTCACTGGCTAGGCGTAAACTGGGTCTGGACGGTTAGCCTTTTGATATTCCATTCGGTATACAGTATCGGCCTTCCAATCTTCCTTTTCGGCCTAGTCTTCCCAGAATTAAAATCGAAGAGCCTGGTCTCTGGGGCAGGATTAACGTTCAGCATTTTCGGTCTTACAATCGACTGCTGTGCCCTATTCGTTCTAGAGTCTGTTATCTATCCGAATTATACTCCCGGCGCGGGATTGTTGCTTTTCTCCGGACTCGTCATAACGATCCTAATAATCACGGCCCGAAAACTTCCGGGAAATTTCCTGAAAATTAAACCATCTGAGCCAGATTGGGGTCCCCGAAAGTTCGCGGTAGTAGGCGCATTATTGTTTCCGGCGACCTTGCTGACTGGAGGCATTGCTGCGGGAGCAAGCATTCCTCCAATAATCCCCATGATACTCGACATAATCTTCGCAATCCTCATACTGACCCGAGCCTTCAAATCGATGGGATCAACCAACAACCAAGAGCAGAAAGTAGCGTTTGGCGTTGGGTTGATCTTCCCAATTGTCATCTTCGGGATCATAGCGAGTATCGGGCTCGGCAACGTTCTGATCGTCGTAGCTGACCTATTCTTCGTCCTCTTCTCGCGTCGGCTCTGGAGGAAATGGCATCAATGGACTCTGATTAATAGCTCTGCGATACAGACCGGTCTCTCGGGCTTTGGAGAATCGCCTGCTCCACGGTTCCCCTGACTGAGAGACTGACGAACTTCCACGGAATCTTTAGAGACGTTCGTACAGCATGGAGACCTAGCTCAAACGGCCGAATGTACAAATTGATTGTAGCGAGAACCCATTATATGGTAAGGCTATGAGCGGCAGTCAAGCTGTGACAATGTTGAGTGCCAAGACCAAGTCAAAACCGAAGGGGACCAGCATCCAAGGTAAGGATGCAGATGAGATAGTAGCTGGGGTCCAGGCAATGTATGAGAAGATCCCGACATTCATTCGTCCTATGCTTCCCGCACTGCCTGACATTCTGCGCAGAATGCCAGCTAGCGCTGGCAAGTACACTCTCAACGAGTTAATCGAACTATTGGACTCGGCATACGAAACAGGGAAACTGAAGAGGTAGGGGACACATCGAAACATGAGCCATCCGTCCAAGGACATCATCTCTTCTAAGGGTCGAGAACTGGTCGGTAAGAAGATCGCACTCCTCGTGACGAGTAGTGTTGCTTCGTTCAAGGCTCCAGAGATTGCTCGCGAGCTCATGCGCCACGGAGCAGAGGTCTACGCGGTCATTTCTCCCTCCACGGAGAAAATGATTGGCGCCGATCTTCTCGAATGGGCAACAGGAAACACCGTAGTCACACACCTAACAGGTAAACTAGAACACATTGCGCTCGGTGGGAAAAGCGAGGGCCACGCAGACCTAGTCCTGATTGCGCCCGCTACTGCGAATACGATTGGAAAGTTGGCGTCCGGAATCGATGACACGCCTGTTACGACAGTAGCCGCGACAGCCATTGGCTCACGGATACCGGTGGTGATTGCGCCTGCAATGCACGAGCCCCTGTACGACCATCCGATCGTACAAGAGAACATCTCACGGCTCAAGAAGATTGGGGTAGAATTCATCGAGCCGGAGGTCTCGGAAGGAAAGGCAAAGATCGCGTCAACCGAGAAGATAATCCGTTCGATTATCGCCCGATTCGCGACCAGTCAAAGTCGGGACTTAGAAGGTCGACGAGTTCTAGTGACCGCAGGTCCAACAATCGAACACATCGATCCTGTCCGCGTAGTCACGAATCGGAGTTCTGGCAAGATGGGCGTAGCCCTCGCAGAGGAGGTTGCTTCGCGAGGTGCAGATACGACGTTGATTCTGGGTCCCGGGACGGTGAATCCGCCTTCAAGCGTTAAAACGATTAGAGTTGAGAGTACGAGCGAGCTACTGGAAGCGGTTCTCGGCGAACTCAAGCAGACCACCCCGGATCTAGTTTTCGCTGCTGGCGCTCCAACCGATTACAGGCCCGTAACGGTCGCTCCGAAGAAGATCAAGACCCGCGAGAAACCGCAGATAAACCTGGAACTTCGGGCAACTCCAAAGGTATTGGAGGAGATCCGGAGAGCGAGCCCGAAGACATTCCTTGTAGCATTCAAAACAGAACACAAGGTTTCCAATGAGGAGCTGATCGATGAAGCCTTCAAGATAATAGATGAGAAGAACGCTGACCTTGTTGCTGCGAACGATGTTGGTCTTGAAGGCGTAGGATTCCAAGCGGATACGAACGAACTCTATGTCGTAGATGGCCGAAAGAAAGTAGTGCACATTCCTCTGGCTGAGAAGCGGGAGGTTGCGCGGCAGCTAGTCGACCTGGCCGTCAAGAGAATGAGAGACTGACTGGGACTGTTTCTTTAGTGGCGAAGAAGATCATTCGAGCCGCAGCAGTACAGGTCAAACCAATCGAAGCGTCGGTAGAGCATACTATCTTTCATGCCGTGAAGCTCGCGAAGAAAGCCGCAGAAAAAGAGGTGGACATCATCTGTCTGCCGGAACATTGGTTGCCGGAGAAAGTGATTCCCACACCTATGAGTCCTCTGCCGGGCCTGCAGTCGCTGGCTGAGGAGTACGGAGTTGCTGTGGTGGGAGGGGCGTTCTATGAAAAGGTCAAGGGACACGTGCGGCTTAGCAGCCCGGTTATTGGAGAAGACGGGGAGATTATTGGACGACAGTTCAAGGTCCACTTGTTCCGTTTCGAGAGGAAGTACGCTAAGCCCGGGAGTTCCTACTCTGTCTTCCAGTTGAAGGGGTACAAGATCGGCATACTGGTCTGCTACGACGTTGATTTTCCTGAACCCTCACGCATCTACGCACTGAACGGGGTCGAATTGATACTCTGCCCTTCGAGAATAGTGAAGCCTGGAATCACTCCATGGCAACAGTACGTTACTGTTCGCTGCTTGGAGAATCGTATGCCGATAATCGCGCCGAATGTGTACGCGCCGCCGTGGTTTGATGGCCACAGCATGATCATTAGCTTGAGAGAGGACCGTAGAACAAGGATCTCTCATCCAAAGACCGCGTCAGTTTCCAGAATGGGAGAGGGATTTGCGGTCCAGGAGATCGACCTCTCATTCCATAACCGTCTCCGTAGAGAACGGTTCGCCGACCGAAGACCAGAGACCTACAACTAGAAGGCAGTAGCTATCCCGGCGCGAGAGATCGAAGCGGTCGTCTTCGACCTAGACAACACCCTGCTCAGATCGCCGATCGGGGCCAGACTGGCACTTCTTACTGTCGCGAAGCTTGTTTCCAAGCAGCTGAAGAAAAACGGCTACTCTGTCGGCTATGTCCCATTATTCGAACATCTGCGACGTATCGACCGTGAGATGTTGGGGCGAAAATTCCGGTACAACAGAGACGTATGGTGGAAGACACTGTTCAAGGAACTGGGGCTTAAGCGGATGGATCCAAAATGGATCCGTGATCTAACGCTTCAGTACTGGAGAGTCTATGCGGCGAACAGTCCCCCTTTCAAGGACGCAGAGCCGACCGTCCGCAAGCTGAAACGCGCCGGTTACAAGCTAGGTATCGTCTCGGATAGTGATGGGACACCGGGGATGAAGAGGAAGAGGATACGACAGGTCCCTTTCCACATCCTCTTCGAAGCTATCGTGGTGGCAGGCGAAGACACGCCTAGAGTCAAGCCCGGCCATGAGTCATTTGGTCTAATAGCAAGAAAACTCAGAGTTCAGCCGAAATCTAGCATCTACATCGGCGATAATCCCAGAACCGACATCGAGGGAGCAAAAGCTGTCGGTATGATCTCCGTCATCGTTCATCGCAGAGGAAACCAGGGAGGCAACCCCGATTATCAGGTTCCTAATCTACGCGCACTACCGGGACTGGTCAGATTTATTCAACTAGCTCGTTGATGGAAATTCATGAGCATTAAACTTCAGGCGCCAGGCGCACAGTAGACCTTCACACGGTATTCCGAAGGCGTATCGTTGAGGACTGTGAAAGCGCAGCCGTCGAGTGTGCAGCCCGGCATTGAGGGAGTGCAGCCGAAGTAGTTGTAGACCGCGGTCCTATTGTCGAATTTCAGCCAGAGGACTTGTTCCGTGCTTACTCCTCCATCACTGTACGAGGCTTGAGCTTGGGTATGGTTTCCGTTTTTCGTCAGTACGTATTCTGTCCAGTGCGCAGTCGGACTAATTGGGCCTCCATTCGGTCGGGGAAGACTTTCGTACCATGCGAAAACAGCAACAACGACTAGGGCGATCACGAATACTGCAATGTGCTTGTTTCTCACGGTTTCTTCCGACTCCCAGACCTGAGTCTAATTCAGATTTCTCAGAGCACCGTATGCACTAATGCTGCGTTAGCTATCCGGAGTAATTGGAGCTTTGTCACCGTTCAAGTATACTAGGCATGTCAGCGTCAATTTTAGAGAACTCTTTCTTCGAAAGTAAACTTATGTTACCCTGAGGGTTGCAATCAGAACGTTCTAAGCATTCGATAACCTATTTGAGTACGGGTCTCGTTTTGAGGAAGATCTTCATTATCGACATTGATGGGTGCATCTGCGAGCATGTGGACAATGAGCATCCTGAGCTGATGTCAAACGCTCAGCCATATCCTGACTCGATCACAAAGATCAATCAATGGTACGACCAGGGGCATTTCATCTGCTTCTTCACCGCCAGAACAGAAGAGCATCGAGAAGCCACTCTAACGTGGTTACAAAAACACGGGGTGAAGTATCACCAGCTGATCCTCGGCAAGCCCAGGCGCAGAGAAGGAGACGAGTACCACTACATTGACGACACTCCCATTCGAGCGACCCGTTACAAGGGAGTCTTCGGCGACATGGTGAAGAAGACAAAGGACGTGATGGTCTTCGAGGACGAGTAGCCCGGTTACCTCATCCCAAATCGGCTTCTCCTGTAGAACCTTTGGGGCGCCTTGCGGCTGTGAAGGTTGGAGAGGCTAGGTCTTCTCTCTGACCTTCTTGTGCCCACGAGCCTTCGATGGGATCCAGCCGCCGTCCTTCATCCTTCGATATCCTTCGTCGTAGTGTTTCCGGAAATCTTCCGAAGACATGAGGGCTTCGTTGGGGAAGAGGCCTCCCCAGCCCGGTCCTCTCATTATGATCTCGTTGAAGTCAGGATTGAGTATCAGGTCCTTTGAGCTATATGGTCGGTCGTGCCATATCTCCATGTCCAAGATACGGAGAGGTTCTCCGCGATCGGCGATCAGTTGAGAGGTTGCGTCTGGTCCCGTCGGCTTGGCTATGAGATCTCCACGCTTGACCACTACGTCCTTATCGCTGTACCTTAGAGTCCCTGAGCCCTCAAGAATGAGATAGTATTCATCAACCTCAGAGTGGCTGTGATAGCGGGCGGCTGATTCTCCATTCGATATCAATTCGATCCTGAAGAAGGCTCGACCAGGCCCGAGCAGCGGCATGAAGAAGCGCTGGTAGCCCTGATCATCTTTGCGGACCAATGATCTCTCGGACCCATCGAGAGTCTTATCGTCAAACACGTTGACAGCAGGCTTCCTCCACAGGTTCTCTGAAAGCGCCCCTCCTTTCTTCACATGGACCTCGTCCGCCCAGAAAGACGCCACTCGCAATAGGAAGTCGAGCGCTTCTTCGCTTAAGGCAGGAATCGCGAGTGTTAGTTCCTTTCCCGAGTTCCTGTTAAGGTAGCCCGCTTTCTTGCCGAGTTCGTCCCAGAGCCAATTTGTGAATGGAATGAGTCTAGCTCCATGTCCTTGGGGAATGGTTGACTTCGATTCGAGGAAGAGTTCCCATGCCAGGTCGACCCTTATCGCTCCTTCGCGGGCTCCCTCATCCAGGGTTATCTTCATGGTCGTCAAGTACTGAGTTGGCGAATAAAGCGTTTCTTCGTCCGGATCTATCTGGCGAGTTCTTTGATCGCGCTACGCTGTTCAAGAAACTCGACCTGTCTATGGCTTGATCTGAGCTTGCTTTTGATAATCTCGGCGAGTTGTGGGAATTTTTCGTAGCCGAAGAACTTGCGATCTAGCTCCATCGCTACTTTGAGAGTTGTCCCCGACCCTAGGAACGGGTCCAGGATCACGTCTCCTAGAATCGAGAACATTCTGATCAATCTTCTAGGAATCTCTTCTGGAAAGGCTGCTACTCGCCTCTCAAGACCATCAATAACCTGTCTGGCACCTGGGACCTTCCAGACCTGCGAGAACCACTCGTCACGTTCTTTCTTGGTGAACTTGCTATCGTAGCGTCGGGGGTCTTTAGCTGGGAAGATGCGTGGCGGGCCTTTGCGGAAGATTAGGATGTACTCCATGTCGAGAGTTACGTAGGCGTTAGGTGGAAGGAATCCGGAGCCTAGGAAGGCCCCTTTGCCTTTGTAGTGGGGCCGGTTGGTGGGCTTCTTCCAGAGCACGTAAGGCAGGGTTACGAAGCCGAGCCTCTCAAAGTTCTCGATAATTCTGGAGTGATTCGGGTAAAGGTGGAAGACGCCGTTCGAGGTTCGAGTCGCATCTCCGATATTGATACACGCAATGCCGCCGGGAACGAGCACTCTTCTGATTTCTCGCCAAGTCTCATTGAGATACTGGTGCATATCATCGTAGGATGATGCTGAGTTTTCTGCGAAGAATTCGTCCCAGATCGACACCATAGGATAGGGCGGCGAGGTCACGGTGAGGTGGACTGATTCGTCGGTGACCTCGCTCATTCGACGGCTATCGCCGATTACTACTCGGTAATTGTACTCTGGATTAGAGTCCACAAACTCTCTCTCGACATGTACCGCAGTCAAATGCTTCAAGCCTTCTGGATCCCTGACTCGACCGACTTAAGGAGTAGGCCCCGTTTCATTGAACCCGAGCCATTCTTCCAGCCATTTTCATTGATACGACTTGAGCTCACGAAGCTGCGGTCCAAGTCTCCCGGCTAGCCCAGAAACGTCCTGAGAGTTTTGCAGGAGCACCTCGACGCTTCTGCCGAGTGCCTGTATCAGCTCAGTTTTTTCCAGCGAACCCACGAGAGCTCCAGTGACAGGCTGCAAGATCTCTCGAGGTAAATCATCGAAACCTCTACCGTAGCTCGTCTTTAGACTACGATGAAGGCACGCGAGCATAAGCGCCTGGTCTCTGGCTGCACTAATGCAGTACTCAGCCTCCCACATCCTCCCCCGAGCAATGCAGGCGTGAGCGTGCAGCAAATAAACCACCGCAAGTCCGAAGGTCTGCTCGGCGGACGCAGGCTTCGCCGGATCCCTTTCGAGGGCGTTCCCGAAGAGCAAGTCGTACTTGAGACCCTTTGCAAGAAACTTGCTCCCCGGAGTGAAGGACAAGTCCACCTGAAGGTTGTTGGGCAAGAGGAAGACTCTGTAGATCGTTGACAGATGCGGAAGGTCAAATATGTGGACGGCTTGGAACTCGTTCGCAAGACGAACTGTCCAATCGGCAAGAACATCATCTACTGCCGCGCCGTCAGCCAGCCCAAAAGTGAGGTCTAGGTCCGACCATCTGTCGCCCTGACCTCCCGCTGTAGAGCCAACCAGTGCACCAGCGACCAACCGCGGGTCCGCATGGCTCATTTGCACGAGGCGATTGCGAACTCGATCACGCTCCTCAACTGTGAACATGACGATATCCCTCTCCCTCCCTACAGTTTCGTATAATCCTGCGTGGCTTGGACTGGCCAGACACGGACCGAGCAGGTCCAAAAAACCTGGAAAAATGCGTGGACAATCTTCTAAGCTAGCTTCTTCATTTCTTGTTCGCAACATTTTCCTGGCTTGCTAGAATGGTCTCAACAAACTTCGCATTTGTACTCCGCCATATTCGAACTCCACCTCCCTGGCAGGCGTCATTCCTCGTTCAGGTGTGAGGCTGCGACATAACCTGTTAGCCGTCAAGTGTCCGCTGTTGTATAACCGGTTCAGTTTTTCTAACTCCTCAAGTCTCGCCGGGTTTGAGGCGGAGGTAGGGCCCGATGGCTTGGAGTACTTTGTTTTCTCCTTTCCGGAGATGGTCTACAAAGCTTGTGCGTGGAACTCGAAGCCTCTGGGCAATTTCTCCAGCAGTGGCAGTTCTAGGTATGTTGTAGTAGCCGTTGTCAAGGGCCACCACTAACGCTTGTAGCTGTCTGCTCGTCAGTTTCCCTAGCAGGGTTGCTGTGGAGACAGGGAAAGTTTCTCGGACTGATTCGTCGTAGATTGCTCTCTTAGATGTGATTTCTACAGCGCAGTGCTTGTCGAGGTCTTTGAAGAGGTTCCTTAGATCTCTCTCCGAAAAAGCTACTACGCGGTACCATTCCCAGCCTCCAGTGTAGAGCGTGGGCTGGATTTCGAGGCAATTGCGCCGTTCGATCACTGGAAGGGTAGGGGGCGGAAGCTTGTCGCAAGCACAGTGCTGCAATACTACTTGCAAGTTTGTCATCGCTTGAGATCTCCGGATGACCTTTGTCCCAAGCTGTTTAATCAGGTCTCGAATGCTCCTGACAATCGTCTGATCTTCTAGATCCTTGTGAGCTATTTCGAGCACGTCTCTGCTCCAGTTACACCAGTGCGAGATTATGACACTGGGATATTTTGTCGAGAAGGCGTTGTAGGGACATTCGTGCTGGAGCTTGAAGGCAACCTCGTAGTGGGTCATTGCATAAGAATGGGACTCGCGGAGGATATATCCCGCTAGCCGTCAAATGGCGGCATAATCCGCGTGCCGTCAAATAACCGTCGTGCAAGTCAATGAGTTCGAACAGTAAACTGGTACAAGTGTCCCGAAATAGCCGTTGTTTGACAGCGAATCGCTTATCTGAAAACGCCCGAGTCTAGAAGCTCATGATGAACGAGTTAGCTGGTTCAAAACAACAAAGTCAGGTTTGGACAATCAAAGGATTGGGAGCGGAAGGTCCATTCCCGGAACTCAAGGAAAAGTTGATGCTCTTCGGCCAGTTCGTGGGCGACTGGGAAATGGACGCTCGCTATCCACAGCCCGACGGAACAGAGATCAAAGCCAAGGGCGAGATCCACTTCGGCTGGATTCTAAACGGAAGGGGCGTGCAGGACGTCTGGATGGGTAAGGATCAGCGGACAGGAAGAGCGATCCCATCTGGGACGACGATCCGATACTATGAACCGAAGATAGACGCCTGGCACAGTATCTGGATATCGCCCAAGCAAGGAATCGTGCAAAGCTTCGTAGCGAGGAAAGAGGGGGAGGAAATTGTCCTGAGAGGCGAGACTAAGGAAGGCTATTCTGAACACTGGATATTTTCAGAAATTACTCCAGCATCCTTCCGATGGCGAGCCGTCGAATCTCGGGACAAAGAGAGGACTTGGACGGTCACAGAGGAAATGCACGCTTGCCGCAGCAAACCATAGCAACAGTCGAAAATTTGCCAGTAAGTATCCCTTCGAGAGATAGAGAGATTATGCAAACGGCGAGGGAGCCGATCGAATCAACCGAGAGACCGATGATGAGGAGTCTCGAGGCGGACGGCCCTTATTCTGAACTGAAGGACAAACTGATGCTTTTTGGCCAGTTTGCAGGCAACTGGCAGTACGAGTCACAGTATTTCCTACTTGGGATGGAACTACTGCTAAGGTGAAAGGAGAAATCCACTTTGGATGGATTCTCGGCGGCACAGCCATACAGGATGCCATGACGGGCGTCGTTCTGGACCCCCCCGCCCGGGTTTCCACGAACCGGGTTTGGGACGATGGTGCGATTCTACGATCCGAACATTGAGGCTTGGCATTGTGTATGGATCGCGCCCTTGAGTCGTGTGGTGCAGACTTTTACAGCACGAAGGGCGGGCGATGAGATTATTCTCGAGGGCAAGAACGCAGACGGTTTTCTAGAGCGCTGGATCTTTTCAGAGATCACACCTAACTCGTTCAATTGGAGGGCCGTCGAGTCCCGCGACCAAGGACAGACATGGCACCTCGACCAGAGAATATGGGCTGTAAGAATTAGCCCCGAAAAATAGGCACTGGGAGCGGTGTCGGACTTCGAGAGGGAGCTCGTTATGGTTTGGAAACCGACCAGCACGGTAACTAGAATACAGCGGACTACCGTAGTTTGCTGTCGAGGAACTCTAGCGTCCTCTTCCATGCTAGGTTTGATGCTTCCCGATTGTATTCTACCGGCCGATTCTCTTCAACGAACCAGTGTTTCGTTCCAGGATAGAAGTGAAACGCGACTTCCCTTCCGGCCCCGCGAATCTTCTCCTCTGTAGCCCGCACATCCGCCAGCGGCTCCCACTCATCATCGGGCGCGTAATGTCCTAGATAGGATGCTTGAGACCTAGAGAAGTCTATGGGGTAGCTCCCGTAGAAGACAACAACTGCTCCAACAGTTTCAGGCTTCAGCGTGCTCAGTAGGAAGGACCATGCTGCTCCCATGGAGAATCCCACGACGCCGATTTTGTGTCCGGATATTGATGGGTCTGCTCGTAGGTAGTCGGTCGCTCCTAGGACTATCTGCTTTATTCTCTCGTCAGCGATTTTTGACCGGAGTTCCTTCGCCCCCTCTACGGACGTTGCTACAGCACCGTCATGAAGGTCTGGCGCTAGTGCGAGAAATCCCTGAGAGGCTAGCCTGTTTGCGAAGCCTTTGAAGAAATCGTTGAGTCCCCACCAAGCATGCAGAACGAGGACTCCCCCGCGGGGCTTTTCGGGCGATGACAGGTATCCGTTTCCCGGTCTGCCTTCTACTTTGAATTCGACCATTCGACTCTTCAATGCCATCATCGAAAGTGAACTCCAAGGGCCTCTCGTGACGAACAGTCATTTATCTTTGGCTAGGCGAAACCGATTCACAGCCAATTGGTAAGGTATAGGTGGGAAAAAGGCCATATTTCGTCGTGATCGAGGAACAAGGACCGGCGAGGGATCAGAAGCGGTCGATGCGAGGTCAGAAACGGTGGACTGAACATGCCGTGTTCATCGATGCTCTCGCCGACGAACACTTTGTGATTCTGGGTGGTCGGTTGAAATACTCGAAACATAGGGCCATGCTCGTCCTTGATGCACCTAATGAGGTGGTCCTGCGAAAGAGACTCGCTGAAGACCCTTGGATGCGCACCGGAGTGCTTCGCACGCTCGAAATTTATCCTTGGGAAGTTCTCCTTGGAAAGCTAACCTGACCAGGCGAAAATCGCCGAATAGCGTTCACACAACGGCGCGAGAGAGAACGCACCGTTCTCTCGGGTCTCGAAATAGAAGACTCTGCCCACTGTCAATTCGAGTCAATCGTCGAAACAAATAGGTCTGCTCTGCATTCAGATAGACGGTGTACATGATGAGCTCTGAGACAGATCGAGCAGCGCAAGAGGCGATTCTAGAACTGGAAAGAAGATTCGGAGAAGCGATGATCCGGAATGATGCGGATGCCATCGGACGCTTACTCTCTGACGATTGGATAATTATCGACCCTGATGGAGGTGTTATTGACAGGTCGCGTTTCCTCGCCGTGATAAAGTCGGGCGCGTTGAAGCATGAAGCCATGGACTCCGAGGATATTCGAGTACGCACCTACCCAAACACTGCTACTGTCACCGCAGTTACTCATACTAGGACAAAATATTTGGGGAAAGAGTTCACGACACACGAGAGAGCCACGGACGTCTTCGTCAAAGAGGATGGGCGGTGGCACTGTGTGCTCACTCACCTCACTACTCTTACCAAGAAAACCAGAAACGAATAGTTGGGTTAATCGATTGCATCCATTAGGAGTCTTGGTTTAGGTCAAGGTCGCCAGTCTGGGTCAAGACCCTGTAAGCGTTCAGAGTGATCCACTTGCTGGGTTTTCCGATCTCTTCAACCGCTACGGGTGCCTTTCGGCCTTTGCCGCTGGGATAGAAGAAGTCGCCTTCTCGATACCAGTCGCCTTCGAGGTTCCAAGCGCCATCAGGTCTGCGTTTTGACAATAGTAGCTGAACGGCGCTCCTAGTCCTCTCATCGTCTCCATAGCCAAGCTTCGTCAACACACGCAGCGCGTGGAGGATGTCGTAGAAGTAGTACATTGGAAAGTGGAGCTTTGTGAAGAATGGATAGGTCTCCTGCCAGTGGTGGTTGTCTGACTTGTAGATGTGGTGCATTAGGAGAAATTCTGCTCCCTCACTGATTGACTGTTTCATTTTGCGGGTCCATTTCTGTCTTGGAATCTCAGAGTAGGCCCATAACGGCTCGATAGTGGACATGAAGCTACTATGCTTCACTTTCTTCTCAGGATGGTCGCAGTTCCAACCTCCATCTTCCAGCTGATCCTTCGGCAGCCAGTCGATGGCTCTTCGAACCCGCGGGTCATTAGAGTAGCCGAACTTGATCAGAGTCCGAATCATATTTCCTGTGAGACACGGCTCGTCCCATCTCTTGCTTTCCTCGACCTTGCTCGGACAGGCGAACGCGCCGGTCTCTGTTTGGTGAAGCTCGAGAAATCTCTCGCATTCCGAACTGATCCTATGATCGGGCGGAGCGTCCATCTCTCCGAGAAGTGCTAGAGGCCAGACGGCTGACGTCCATTTTGGACGATAACAGGACTCCGTGGGAGACCAGATACCCTTGCTTGTCTGGGTGGCGATGATCTTCTTGACCGGCCGGTAGTTTGGAATCTTCTCACGTGTTGCCAAGACATCTTTCGCATCCTTTGGACTGTGGAGCAGATCGATGAGAACCTGATGCCTAACCGATGGGTCCTTGGAATCAAGAAGCCAGCTAAGAGTAGGATCTTTCATACAGGGTCACTACTCGTGAGCGTTGAGTGTTATCTAACTATGTTCGAACGAGGTCCACGCGTACCGTCGTTCGTGATCCAGAAGCCATTTTTTCCGCCATATTCCTCCGCCGTACCCGACGAGCGATCCATCCGAACCAATCACTCTATGACATGGCACAACGAGCGATATTTTGTTGGCACCGTTTGCCTGTCCAACCTCGCGGGATTTCGCGGGCTGTCCAATCACTTCAGCAATGTCACCATAGCTACGCGTCTGTCCAAGAGGAATCTGTCTCAAGGCCCTCCAGACGGATTCTTCGAACACTGTGCCATGCTGGGTCGTAGGGATTTGGAAATCTGCAGACTCGCCGGCGAAATAATCGTCGAGCTGAGAGATGAGCATTTCTAGAACAGTGTTGCCTCCTGACCCGATCAGTCCAAAGTTTCGCTCTAGACGACGAAGCTCGCCTGTCAATGCCACACGATTCTCAAATTCGAGTACGAATAATGCTGCGTCATCCGCAACGGCGATCATCGACCCGAGAGGAGTGCTAATCTTGGTACGAACAAGCTTCCCGTCAATCACAGATCCTAGCCGATTTGCGACTACTGCCGCTTGAGTTGAAAGCATGGCCCGATCAGGGGAGAGTAATCAAAAATAAAGGTTTGACTCCAAATCTTGCGGTCAAAATAGGTGGACTAACGCTAGGAATAGACTCTATCCGACGTACTTTGCCTTGCCCGGCTGGGCCGCCGAAGATTCCTTGTCATTGCCCTTCTTGAGAGCATCATCAATCTCCTTCGCCTGCTCTTCCAACTCTTTCATCTCAATCTGTAACCCGAGCTTACGTATCAGGACCCGGAGAATTATCATAGCCGCTCTCGGATCTACCATGAAACCGGAGGTCTCGCCGGAGAGGAATAGTCCCTTGAGGTTTCGAACCTTGGCAAGGCCGGGGATTAGGCCGTTCATCCAGGTTACTGCGCCGCTATCGATGATCTGAACGTCCAGAGCTTTGAGTTCCTTGACGAGATCGGACTCACTCGCAGCCCCGTAGACCTTGGGATTGTCAGAGATTCTTCCAGTAATGAAAGCGCCGACAGTGATGAGTGTGCCAACGCCCAGTCGTTCCGCTAGGTCGACCACAGCCTCAGAGAGTCGGAAGGCTCCTTCTGGAAGTATGGGTTGAGCGTCTCCGGTGTATAGAACTAGATCGTTGCCAGCTTCATCGCTGTTGACCCAGTAGTAGAATTCATGCTTCATCAACTCCGGGGTCCCGTCAGGTTTCAAGAGGACGCGAGGCGGAAGATAATCGGAGTGAAGGTAGCCGAGCGGGGCGGCTTTGAGGGTCTTGACAAGATGATCAAGAACAATCTTCGCAACGCGCCCACTGTCGGGAAGTCCAGCGATAAGGATTGGACTATGGAGCTTCGGCGCTTCATTAAGATGAAGCTCTATTGGGTCTCGCATGGCAGACGCGGTCGAACGGGACGCTCTATCCTCGAAATAGGAGAAGGGAGTACGGATTGATAGGTATTCCTTCGTGCGTTTTTACTCTCTTGAGAGGAAAATCTTCTGTACTTTTTTTCGGAACGTTTATATGAACTGCTGACAGGGAACAACTCCCTTCCAACTAGGTGACTCTTTGGCAAAATTCATGCTCTCCCTCCGCGACGAGAACTTCAAACTCCTAACAAACGAAGCCGAGGACCGCGGCATAACGGTCCAAGAATTGATCAGGGCCGTCATCATCCCGGACTGGGTCAAGATCAACCCCCCAGCCAAACAAAACAGTAACGGAAACGCGGAGAAGATCCGGCCATACCAGCAAGTCAGCAGCCGAGAACACATTCTCCAAGCAGTAGGCAGACTGCGAGACTGACAGCTAGACCGATCTAGACAACCCCCTCAACCCCCTTCCTATTCCTCAAGAACGCACCAGGGCACCGTGCACTAATGGTGAATCTCACTAAGCTCTTTTTTGGGAAACTAAAGCGACACTGTTGCTCCAACAATCGAACAGCGGGTTGATCCAGGGTATGGCCATGAGGAGGGGACCAGATTATCCCTGGACGATGATACTTCCCGACATAGATGGCATGTGGAACCTGCAGTAGAACGGAAATATTCCCGCCTGGCTGGCACCTATGGTAATGGTTGCGTTATGGATCGGACTGGCATCGGTTGGGCGTCCCGCCACGACCACATCCTCTCCATAAGGCGAACCAATCGTAAAGGTATGATTTGCGTCAGTCGGGTTGTAGAAGCGAACTACTAGGGTGTCACCCTTGTTTACGTTGATTACGCTCGAAGAGAAGGCGTAGTCACCTCTGAGGCCTGAGGCCAAAGTAGAGTTGAACGATTGATCAACCCCGAAGAGATAGAAATCCCGTGTCTGACCAGTAGGACCGGCGCGAGAAAGATAGCCCGCGCTAAACCCAGTGACGCCTCCAACCAGCGCCGACAATAATACTGCAGCAATTACTGTGTTTCGAGGACTCCAAGTAACCATGGCCCCAAGGTCGACGGCTAGGACTTAAAAGCTTTTACAGGTATAGTAGCTTAGAAGTGCCTGCATTGCGAAAGCCCTAGAGCTCCACCTACGGCCCCCTCACCTGGCCTCTCGACCTCCAACAGACCACCGACGGAGGATACGTCGTAGCAGGCTATACCTTCGCCCCCGCGTCGAGCTACAACCCGTTCGTCGTGAAACTCAGCTCAACCGGGCAGATACAATGGCAACATATCTTCGTAGATCCGAGCAGTCAGTACTCGGCAGCCTACGCGGTCCGACAGATGGCGGACGGAGGCTATGTGGTCGCCGGAGAGGTATACTACAATCAGATACTCGTCTTCAAACTCGACTCAACCGGTGCACTAGTCTGGCAACATGTCTACGTCATCGGAACAGACAGCTACGCTGAAACCTTGGGGCTGACCTCGGATGGTGGCTTCATCTCGGCGGGCTAGTGTCCATAAACACGGCAACATCATACAGTAGCAGCGTTCTCCTTCTGAAGCTCGACTCAACCCTCAGTGTGGCCGAGGATACCTTGTAGAGTCGCGTCGTTTTCTAGCGCGTCAGCTACGTCATTGCAAACTCAACTAGCGGGTCCGCCCAAGCGTTCTGAAAGAAGTCCTTGGAGGGCCCGCTTTATCTTAGTTCAGCTGATTCGTGAACCCGAGGTCGCTTTCCGAGTAATCGTCAAACTGCCGACTAGAATCTTTACTAGTTCGGATGTCCTTTCGGACCCACAAAAAGGGGGGGAGGGTCGATGGAGCTATATTGGATTTTTACGCTTTGAAGAATGGTGCGTAAGCGAGAAGTGTCTCGCTCTTGAAGATGCCTGGGAGAGTTGTAACTCTCTCAACAGTATTCTTCACGATTTCTTCAGAGGTCTTTGCTTGCCAGAGTGCTACGATGTCGAACTGTCCGGGTACTGTGGTTGCTTCGATGAAGCCTGGGATGTTGCTGAGCTGCTTTATGACGTTCTCGCTGGTGTTGTGCTCACATGTCAATACGGAGACGCCGAGGGCCATCTGGCTCTCGAGCTTCTTGGTCGGCTGCATACCGTCGAAGCCGGTGTGAGTGTCGGTTGTGCGTACGTCGCTGATCTCGCGGATCTCTTTGACTGTCTGGTAGATGTTGTGTGGAGTGTTCGGTTTCAGGCGTAGGACTAGGTCGTATCTGCCTGTGACCGGTGCGATGATGTCGATCTGGCTGTTGCGCTTTAGCTCCTCGACCACTTTCGTAGCGCGGCCCGAATTGACGGTCGCGAATACGTAGGTCGGGAAATTCATATTGGTCTGCATTGTTGTTTTTTTCTACTGCATTTTATTGCAGTATAGTAACACTTGTTACTTGCATATAAGACTTTTATTTCAGAACGACGATCCATTACATAGAGATACTGAAGAGGGAGAAGCATCTGACAATTCACCGAAACAGCACCAGCGTCCCAGAAGCCGTACGAGAGATTCTGACCAGAAACTACCCCGTCTACCAATGCCTGAAGATGAAACTCATGAACTTCCACTCCCTCGCAGAATTCATCCAGCCCCAAGTCCAACAAATGAGCGGAAAAGAAGCCAGCATCAACACCCTGGTAGTAGCCATCAAGAGATTCTCGGACACCCTATCCAATAGCAAGAGCCCCGACCCGTCAAGAGTCCTCAAAGACGCGAGGATCTCTCTCTCAAGCGGCATAGTAGACGTGACGATAAGAGCCCCAAGAAACCAGTTCTCAGCCATAGTCAAGGAACTATCAAATGCCGCAAGCGAACTCTCAGAGTTCCCACACATCTTCCCCCTCTCAAACTCGATCAAGCTGATTCTGCCCGAAGAGGATTACACCCTCGTCCAGGGGAAACTGGCGCATCTTAGAGAGGCGGCGACACAGGCGAACGTGTCCAAGCTGATACTCAACCTATCGCCTCGCGCTGAGGTGACCCCGGGAATAGCATCCTACGTCACCGAACTACTGTTCAGAAACGGGGTCAACATCCTTGACGCATTCTTGGGCTACGGCGACATCATAATGGTCGTTGACGACAAAGACGGACCCCTCGCCTATGACGTTCTGCAGAGAGAAATCCAGGGCTCGAACCCAGCCTGAGAGATGCATCTAGAAATTATCTCCTGTTCTGTGACGGTGTCTAAACCCAAAACTACTCTGAATAACCAGAAAGATCAAAGCTCCGACATAGACTGCAAAACTGACCAAGGGGTTTAGAAAGGATAACAGGATGGCAGCCAAATAGATCCAGGGCCCGGTCCTCCAACGCGCTCTGATTCTTTCCACAACTCTCCTATCATGTTCGGGGACGACTAAGAGGCTGTTTCGGGCAGAATAGGACAAGATACCTAGCATGCAGAAGCTCGTGGCAATTATGTTAGCTCCGTAAATTATCACAGGCACCTGCACCTGAGGATACCTCCCGATTAGAGCAGTCGAGAACGGGAGAAAGCCAATCGTAAGCAGGAAGAGAGTGTTCAGCCAGAGAAGTGGCCGGTCGACCCTCGCAACATAATGAAAGACACTATGGTGGCTTATCCAGAGAACGGCCAACAGCAAGAAACTGAGAACGTAGCCTAGAATATTGGGCCACAAAGCTTCAATGTCCGTGAAGACCTCGGACGATAGTTTGGAGCCTGTTACATCACTCGCGATAACAGGAACGCTAAGGCTCAGAACCAGAACCGTCATCACGGTCGCGAATATGCCGTCTGTCAGGGCCTCCAGTCTTCCCTTGCCGAGACCTGGAATGCTCGACTGGTCCAAACTCATTTCGACTACACAAGAGCGTAGTCTTCCTTCTGGAACGTATAAGCGATTTCTACGAGACGTCGTTAGGTTCGAGGAGAAGAGAATGGTGGTGGGCCGGGAGAAATTCGGACCGCAAGCGGTGAAAGACGCCGCCCCGCAAACACTGAGACTGCCTCCCTCTCTTTTTCTCTAACAGTTGATGATCTAGCTGATTCTCCAGTATTGCTTGAGATACCTCCTTGTTCTCGCCGTCGCTAGACATCTCTGGACGTGCAAGGATCATTTGTCTTTAACCCAGCTAATTTTCGCAAGCCCAAGCGATTCGCAATAACCCTGAGGAAACAAACCAGTTTCGGATTGTTCTCAGCATGGCTTTCCTAAGTCAAATAGAGGGTTTCATCGAACTCCCCGGTAACGGTAGAAGGAGGCTATAGACGAGATAGTCTTCGTAATTTTTTGACGGCCGCCATGGTTCACAAGGTTACCCATTGAAAGTAAGAGGACCAAGAAAACTAGTCTCTGCCTAACTCTTTTCCAATAATGTTTCAAAACCAATGGAATTTGGCCCCGAGGTAACTCCAACGTTTCCCCTTCTTCTCTGGTTCGGTCTACGCATTGGAAGAAGTTAGACCTCGACAGAGGCTAACGACAGGATTCGCAACGAGGCTTTCGAAGGCTCGTTTTGTGTGCACAGCCAACCTAACCCATCATTCTTCCCAAGAACCTGTCTGGTGACGGTTCTATAGTTGTCACTGGACAGCAAAGCCGCGCTATCCCTCAGGTCGCGAAACAATAGCCCAAGGACCAATACGACAATTGTCGAGTGCTATCACTATTGTCTCACAAACGGAAAATGCGCAGGAGGCGTCAGCAACGCCGAGCTGAAAACCCGCATGCCTTGTGAGACAGCCGCGAATTCTTCGGCGCTTTTCCGCGACTCTAGTTTACCCAGTCCTTCAGATTGGAGGTTGTTTTTCTCCGCTTGTTGTTGTCTAGATACTCGGCAATCTGCGGATTGATTACTATACCTTCCCCGATCCACGGGGGAGAAGAATGTAGTGGGAACTAATGAAGACATAAAAGAGACAGGCTTCAAGAGCACTTAGGAGTTGTTCAGGGTAGGAATAATTTTGGCCCTATTGGATAATTGTCGAACTTGCCCTATTGCGATATTCGCAAACGAGGAGAGGAGGTGAACTGCTAGAAATGAGTAGCATTATAGACATAGTAATTCTCGGTGACTTTCTTGCGCTTCTAGTTGTAGCTGTTGCTCTGGTTAGAGCACGAACTGGGTCTCTGAGACAAGGTCTGGGAACGAGTGCTAGGGTGAAACGACTGTTCACACTCTTTCTTCTTCTGCTGGTAATCAGTCTGAGCACGATTGCTTATGCCGCAACCCAGGTCAACGTCTCCAATTCCGGCAACATCACAACTGGATACAACCTGTTACTTGCATCACCTACTTGCGCCGCAGGAGCATTCTCGTCCGGCGGAACGGGTGGAAATGTTTGCGAGTTTCCATCAGGCACATCCTGTGGTCCTACATCTGGCACGTACATAGATTCTAGCCTTGCAATCAATGATTGGTCCATTCCACAAGGTGGTTCGTACACAACTCATGTCTGCCTGGAGAACACTGGAACTGCCGCACACATTCTGAGCATCAAAGGCAATTCCCAGCCAACGGGACTCATATTCAGCTCAGATCGAGATGGACAATCGGTTTCGGCTGGTGCATTCATGTTGGTGGGCATGACATTCAGCGCGAGTCAAACAATCTCCACAGGGAATGGCCTAAACTTCGGTGAAATCGCTATCCAATAGTGTGAACCGACAACGCTGAGAAGACAAATCCTCACCGCTTTTCTTTTAGTAGTTACCTTCCTGACCACTGTCATCGCAAGGGATTCTTTGGCTATTTCCAACTGGGGAAGTATTTCGCCACCACTGGTCCCATCGTGGAATCCAGAGGTATCTTGCATGGCACAAAATGCTACTCTCCATGATATCTTAGGGGTCCGATATCCTAACCAGTCATTTATAGGAAGCAATTATCAAACTGGCAATAACACTGGTGGTATTGGCGTGACTGCAAATGGTGATGCTAATACGGAAAAAAGGAGCCTCACACCGCCATGCTCAGTCTTGAATGCAGACGGCGTGCGTGTATCGACATTCGTTGAAGTGGACAATATCTGGATAGGACAGCTAGTCATCGAACAGGATGATTGTACAAATTTCACTGGTGGCGTCGTAACTGGTGTTCTTTGCGACAACAGTGGTAATCTATATGAAACTAATATGGTAGGAAGTAGTTGTACGGGAACATACGGTGCAATCGTTGACAATACGGCCCCTCAGTCCAATGCATGTGTACATGGTGAGATGGATAAATTCTGGTTTAACGGAGGACAGATAGGGCTGACTCCCACGTTTCCAGCTTGCAGTGTCGGTACCCATTGTGATAACGATACCTTGGCGACAATGCTAGCCACCGGTCCGATCAACCTTGATGTTCAGGGATTCATCTACTGGGACGGAACTTGCGAATCAATAACTAATTGTCCATGGCACTGGGAAATTCACCCATGGACAGCATGGAGACTTCACTAATGGATATTAAAGCGAGATTCTTTATGTCGACGATCGAAGAAAACAATTGTACACGAAGACCGCTCGGGGTGGAGCCCTGTCGCGTTGAACAAGTTGACGCAATCATAGCCTGAAGCCCCCTTTCTTTCTGAAACAGTTGAAAGTAATGAACTTTCCAATTCAAGTCTCGACTAGGCCTCTCAGGAGCGGTGTGCCTGGCCTTGTTTTGTGGAGGGTCGCATGGGCATTGGGCACTTGTACCGAAAGTTCTCCCGAAAAGTTCGGACTCGCATAAACCACAGACAAGCACTATACTAGTTCTTGCCGAAGAACTCGCTCAAGTCAAAGAGTCTAGTTCTCTATCGGCAGTGCGAGCAGGCTGTTCGGCTCGGGCCATGATGATCTCGCCCGGGGTCGTGAAGGAAAATTGAGTGCAAAAACAAGACTAGTATCGGAAGAGCTGAACCGGAAGCATCTGGCTACCGGGTTCAGGCTGGAAGGAGGCTGCTAGGATACTTTGTCAGACAGATCATGGTTCAGTAGAACAAGTAACGTCTTGCTGTTCACTAGCTTCATCCTGCTGGGGATTCTACTGGCAGGTCCACTGGCCGCCAGTGATCAGTCTCATCCTCAGGGCATCAGTATGGCTATGCCGGCTGGCGCTCCGTTCGATCATATTGTCACCGTTATGATGGAGAATCAGGCGATGTGCAGCGTCTACACCGGCTGCGGTGGCTCAGGCACGTATGAGAGTACGTTGGCAGACCAGAATGTTCTGGCTATGACGTGGGGAACTATCAATCATAACAGCGAGCCGAACTATATTGCTCTGTTCGGAGCAGTCAACGATGGAAGTACTAGCGGGGATGGAGTTTGTTGCTACTTCGAAACTACGCCTAACTTGGTCGATAAGATAGAAAATGCAGGATTGACCTGGCAGGCGTTCGCTGAGGACGCCGGCAGCTCGGGAACATGCAGCTTCAGCCCTCCAAGAGGGGGAGACCATTTTGGATTCATCGACTTTTCAGACATGAACACAGCTAGCCGGTGCTCCCACTTCCTCACAACAGCCTCCTCAAGTGACCCAGAGTTTCTTGCCGCGCTGAACACACCTAACCCTGCGAACTTCATTTGGTTAACTCCGAATGACAATGATAACGGGCATGACTCAGGGGTATCCGGAGGCGACAACTATTTGGCGGGACTAGTGCCAGGGATTCTTGCCAGCACCGAGTTCACCACAACAAAAGCAACATTACTCGTACTATACGATGAAGGCTATAATCAATGCACCAATACCGGTGGGACTGGAGAGTGCGTCTACGCATCCTTCAGCGGACCAGCCGCGAAGAAGGGCGTTCAGATCAGCCCGGCAGGCGCAACTCACTACTCGTACTTGTCGACAATCGAGGCCGCGTGGGGACTCTCATCGATCAACTCTAACGACGCAGGAGCACCTGACATGCTCAGCGCCTTTGGGGCAGCCTGCACGACCAACTGTCCTCCATCTCCCCTCTCGACAAGCTTCACACCATCACCCTCCACTACTCTCGTAAACGTACCCGTAACGTTCACGGCCACAACCAGTGGAGGAACAGCACCCTACACGATCAGCTGGAACTTCGGCGACGGAGCAACAGGAACTGGAACTATCGCGACGCATTCCTACTCCGGTGCTCAAACGTTCACAGTAACAGAAACAGCGAAGGACTCGTCTTCACCCCAACAGACTGTGACGAGTTCCCAGACGTTCACAGTGTCATCATCCACATCACTAACAGGTAATTTCGGATCCTGCACGAGCCTTCCTCAAGGCTGGAGCTGTGGCAACGCTCTTCCATCGACAAGCTCGGCGACGATAGTCAACGGCGTTCTGGAAACCAGCGAGTCGAATCCAGGGCAGGGCGGTAGCAACAGCTACAACTACGCGACCACCCAGATGGGCACCTTTCCATGGAGCCCATGCCAGGCACCTGCTTCAGGAGCAATCCCGTCCGGTGTGACCAGTGTCAGCTCTCACTTCACATTTCTATCCTACGCCCCCAGTTCAACACCAAGCTCAGACAGATACCATATCTACATCGCATTGTACTACTGGCTTCCTAACGGCGCTGTCTCCGCCGGCGGCCCCACCTATCAGTGTCTTGACACTCAGGTTCGCGTCGAGAATGTAGGCGGCGCTTTCAGCCCGGTCGGATCAACTGCCACGTATGACCCAGGGGACTCCTTTGGCTGGGACCAAGTTACCCTGTCGGATCTCGTCGTCGGGCAGAGCTATACTCTCACAGCCGATGTCGGGCAGCAGTGCCAGAGCGATCTGGCAGCGTGGGGACTGCCCTCCTCCACTCAGTGCCAGCTAGCAGGGATAGAGATAGGAACGGAAGGATACCAGTTCCAACAACTGGACGCGAACTGGGATACTGTGAGTCTGACGACCGGGGCTCCTCCTCCGCCGTCGGGCTTGACGACGACCATTAGCTTCACACCCGCTTCTCCGACTCAAGGCCAGAGCGTATCTTTCAAAAGCATAGCGAGCGGGGGGACCGCGCCTTATGCTTACTCTTGGGATTTCGGGGACGGGACTAGAGGGACCGGCTCTAGTGCCCCCCACATCTACTCGGGTTCCGGAACCTTTGTTGTTAGCCTTCAGGTCTCCGATTCTAGCGGCCTGACAGTCCCAGCGTCGACAGTCGTGTTGGTCATTGCTACGAACCTACCAGTCCTCAGTCTGCCTGGTAACCAGACGCTGACCGTTGGAAACACGCTCAGATTCGTCGTAAAAGCCAGCGATGCAAATCCGGGGGCCGTCATACTTCTCACCGCGACGTGGCTTCCTCCGGGCGCAACGTTCAATTCGGTCACAGGAGTCTTCTCTTGGACGCCCAGCAATAACCAGACGGGTACATACACGATAGCATTTTCAGCGATAGACAATAACAACCCCTCCCAACAAGACACGAAATCTATGACGATGCAAGTGGACCCCGCCTCGCCTTCAGGTCCAAACGGGGGCTCGGGCGGCGGGACAGGCACGGGCTCGAACGGGAACTGCATGTCGTGCACCGTAATACCCTTCTTATCCTCCACATGGGGACTTCTCGTCATTGGAGGACTCCTCGGATTGATCGCCTCCATTGCCCTTGTCACCGTCCGAGCTCGATCAAATCTGGACCATGAGAAGCGTCGAATGAAACGGCTAACGCGTTACAATGAACCATCGCTCCTCGCGGTTCGAGACATAGCAAGGATTAGAAGACCCGCTCGCAGCCGGAAAAAGTAGTTGAAATCGCTTCTGTTCGAAGACCGATGATGTTAGAAAGAATTGGGAAGGGCGAAAACTGGAACCCTTCAAAAGAGGCTCTGTATCGAATCGTCCCCACCAACCCCCGCCTCTTGGGGAACCGAATCTCGGCTTCGATTCCTAAATTTTACAACCTTTAGAACCGCTGTGGATACTGCCGACTCTGCCAATTCACCTGCACGCGTGAAAACTGGTGGAAGACAGGGGAGTGTGGTGGGCCGGGGGAGATTCGAACTCCCGACCATGCGGCCTCGAAAGGGTTTCCGCGTGTAAGGCGGACGTTCTCTCCAGGGCATATTCCTAACCGGGCTGAACTACCGGCCCACTGAGAAAGAGCCGTCGGGTGTATTCAGGTAGATTACGATTTAGGTCGAGATTACTCAACCTCACAATCTTTGGGAGATTGTCCTTTTATAGAGCGAGTCGCTAGTTTTCATTCTGGGCATTTTGCATGGCGGGGAAGGAGCCGCTCGTATACATCGACGGTGAATACCACCCCAAGGGAAGCGCAAAGATCTCAGTCTACGACCACGGACTGCTCTACGGCGACGGAGTCTTCGAAGGAATACGCGCCTACAACGGCATAGTCTTCCACCTACGCGATCACATCGAACGATTATTCGAGGGCCTTAGAGTCACAAGGATCAACGTCTCGCTATCAAAAGAAGAGATGGCGAATGTCGTCGTTGATGCTCTACGAAAAAATAACATGATGGACGCTTACATCCGGCTCATCGTTACCCGGGGACGGGGAAATCTTGGACTCGACCCTCGAAGCTCTCCGAAACCGTCCACCATCATAATGTGCGAGCCCGTCGCACCAGCCCACGGCAAGGAGGCCCGGGAGAAGGGAGTGACCGCGATAATCTCCAGCTACAGACGCGACATGGTCGACGGCACAACCCACGAATTGAAATCCCTCAACTACATTCAGAGCGTCCTCGGAAAATTCCAGGCCATTGATGCAGGCGCAGACGAGGTCGTAATGCTTGACCATAGAGGAATGGTCTCAGAGTTTCACGGGTCCAACCTGTTCCTTGTAAAACATGGAATCCTTAACACCCCAACCTCTGCTGCAGGCATTCTTCACGGGATAACCCGCGCCCGGGTCCTCAAGCTCTCAGAGGAACTGGGCTACGAGGTCCATGAGAGAGACATCACACCCTATGAACTGCTCAACGCTGACGAAGTGTTCCTGACCGGAACAATGGCAGAGATAGTCCCGGTAGTTCGAATCCAAGGAGTCCCGATCGCTGATGGAAAGCCTGGACCTGTAACGAAGGAGATCATTAGAGCCTTCCAGAGGATAACGCAGGACCCGAAGGAGGGGACTGTGATCCGTGAAGCTGTTGCTGTTCAGGCCCGAGCCAGATCTCACTAGGCCACCCCGACCCGACGAGTCATCCAAAATTTCGATTTTCTGCCTTAGAAGTGTCTGGCGCTACGTGCCTAACCCGGCGGACATTATTTCTTGAGAATGTTGAGATGGAATAGAGTATAGATCACGCAACCTCCAGCAATATCCATCAGCGTAGCCCCAGCTACCAGCATGATGTCGCTGACCACGCCCGTCTGAAAGTAACCAATCCACTGCTGGACTGAGCTCCAGATAGAACCTACAACCACGGCTACACCAATAGCGACGAGAGGCTTCCGGTCTGGACTGATTCTGATTCGAAGGTTGAGAATCCAAGAAGAGACAGCAAGCGCAAGGGCGAGATGGAGTAGGAGCGTGAAAGGGGTAATATCAAACTGGGTCAGCTGGCCGAAGAAGAACCCAATTCCCGTCACGACCAAAACGGCTGAGGAACAGCCAAGGGTGAGTCTTAGCCATCGAGGGGTCGTGTCGAGGAGACGCACTGGCATGCCCGCCAGGGCCTAGTCCTCCTGGTTCTTCTCTACCCTCATCCGGGCGGAGTGATGTAGACGGAGAGGAAAACCAATTCTTCCTCCCATCAGAAACGCGTGGATTCTGGGCCAGTGCTGAAGCGAAACCACACCACCAATTATGCCACCAGACAATGCAAGGACGGCAGAGACGGCGGTGACAATTGCGAACGCGGTCTGGAAAGCGTATGGTACGAGCGCGTTCGGATAGACGATGAGGTTCGTGAGGACCCAGAGCGCAATGCTTGCAAGTTCTCCGAGAGTGCCTGCGAGAAACCCAGCTACTCCTCCCCTGAAGGGTCCCGTCTTTACAATGACTCCAGCCACCAACCCTGCTATGAACGGTCCTACCTCTGGGATGGCAGCGCCGAGAATGAGGTTGATGAGAAATCCTGCGCCGATCGCGAGAAGAAGGTCCGCGGTCTTATCTTGAGATGAATTGGGAAACTTGTTGGCCATGGATTCTTTCGGCCCGTGGCCGCAATCTCCTCTGTTGCAATGATATCCTGTGCGTAACCCCAACGCAATCCATATGGTTACATTGCCTGGCCGAGGGCTGTGGTGAGACCGATTGAAGGGGGCTGTCTTCGACTGGGATGGAACGCTCGCCAGTATCGACGAGCGAGAATTCTACTGCATCAATCATGCCCTGACAGAACACGGCTCAACGCCGATCAACAACGAGTTTTACGTGAAAAACTACTATCTCCGTGCCTACGAGGAAGGCACCGGGCCCCGAATGGTGCTGGAGACAGCACTAATAGGAAAGAACCGGCCGATGATCGACGCGGTTTACGAATCTTACAGGAAAATCTTCCAAGCCACGGTGGAAAGGGCAACACTCCAGACCGGGGCCATCGAGATCCTCAAAGCCCTCAAACGAGCAGGATTCAAGATCAGCATTGCAACAATGAGGTACACAAAATCAGTCGTCGAGTCTGAACTGAAACATCTGGCACTCACTTCCCAAGTCGACCTCCTGTTGACCCGGCAGGACCTTGGCGTAAAGGGCACGTTAAGGTCCTTGGAAGAGACGGTAAATCAGCGAGCCCGACTTGTAGCTAGAGCTCTCAGAGAAATCAGCCTCACACCAGATGAGGTGTTTCTCGTCGGTGACTCTTGGTGGGATGTTCGAGCAGGAAAACAGCTAGGGATAAGAACAGTTCTAGTCAAGACAGGTTTCGCTTCACACAATGACTTCTCGAGAGAGAATCCAGACCTAACGGTTTCTTCCATGAATGAGCTGAGGGAAATCTTGGAGAAGAGCCACTGGGCGATCTGACCAGGATTCTCGATGAGAAGATGGGCCTCTTCGGGACCTTAGGAAATGCGACTGTACGCATTTGCCGAGCCATGCTTCTTCACGCCGTCTTGTAGAGGTCTGTCGTGGCTACTGGTTCAATGTCGTTCTTCTCCAGTTCTCTGAGCAGCCGGTTGATTCCTAGCCAGTCGCTAGCGATGTGTCCAAGGACGATTAGATTAGAAAAGTTCTCCGCGGCTAGCTTTGTCAGATCAGCTTCTGAAATGTGGATGTAGGACAGAGTTCCAACACCATTCTCGAAGTATGCTTTAGCCACATCATAGCCACCATTCGTGTAGCAGGCATGAGAGACTACAACTTTCCTAGCCTTGCGATTTGGAGAACCGAGTCGCACTTCGATCCGAGTCTCCGCCTCGCGGAACTCGGGAAACGCGCCAATCCTAGAAACAAGTTGACCAACAGTGCTGTCTTCATCCAGCCCTTTGATCGCTTGGACGATCATTCTTCGACCAATCTCATCGCAGGGACTGTGAATCGTAACAAGGGGAAGGCCCAGCTTCTTTGCGGCGTTCGGGACCTGATCATAATTCTCGGGATGGTGCTGAATGTCGAGGACTCGGTACTTGTTCTTCACAGCCTGCTGAGCTTCTTCTGACGGGACCCCGGCCGCCCTCAACTGGTCAATATGACTGAGGAAGACCTTGTAGCCTTCAAGCTGGGCCTTGCCTCCGGCTGGATGGTGCGCGATTACTCCATCACAGTCGAGATTCCGGGCGAGCAATAATTCGCTGACTCCCACATCAATAGAGACAAGGACCTTCCTGAGCTTGCGTCCCTTGACGTGAATCTCACTATCGGCAGGAACACTGCTGAAGTGGGCGAGTTTGAGAGCCGTCCTCATTATTTGCTGAGTATCAAGCAAGGCGCAGCGAAGCCCGTCAGATGAGGTTCTTGAGGCTCAGGCCCGTCCGCCCTTCGTCATCTTCTTGAGGTCGAGAATCTCGTCCAGTTTGTCTTTGGGCAGGATTCCCTCTTCCAAGACAACCTCTCGCAGGGACTTGTTCTCGGCCATGGCCTTCTTCGCGATCTTCGCCGCATTGTCGTAGCCAATCTTTGGAGTGAGCCTCGTCACCATCATCAGAGTCCTCTCTGCATATTCCAAGCAACGCTTCTTGTCCGCGGTGATCCCCCCGACACACTTCTCGCCAAGAACACGGGACCCGTTAGCCAATATCGTGATTGACTGTAGCAGATCGTAAGCGATAACCGGCATCATGACGTTCAGCTCCAGCTGGCCTAGCATCCCGCAGACGCCGATCGCTGTATCGTTTCCGTAGATCTGAGCAGCCACCAGATTTAGAGCTTCAGGAATCACAGGGTTGACTTTACCGGGCATTATGCTCGACCCTGGCTCCATTGCAGGAAGATCAATCTCGCCCAGCGCAGTTCTAGGACCCGAGTTGAGAAGGCGGAGGTCGTTGGATATTTTCATCAGGCTCGTAGCGATAGTTTTCAAATCGCCGCTCGCTTCGACACACGCATCCTTGCTCTGCATTGCCTCGAAAGCGTTCTCCGCCTTTCGAAACGACAGGCCGGTTAGACGGTTAATTTCTGCGATGGCCAGCTCAGCATACTTCGGGTCAGCGTTGAGACCTGTTCCCACTGCAGTCCCGCCCAACGGCAGTTCCATCAGGATGCCCCTAGCTTGTTCCGCCCGCTTGATACCGTGCCTGATCATGCTCGCGTAGCCGCTGAACTCCTGGCCTAGAGTAATCGGGACAGCGTCTTGCAGATGGGTCCGACCCGCTTTGACGACGTCGTCAAACTCTCTCGCCTTCTTCTCTAAGGCCTCAGCCAAGACACGTAGGCTCGGGAGGAGTCTGTGAACGATCTCTTCGGCCGACGAGACGTGAATCGCGGACGGAAAGACGTCATTCGTAGATTGGCACATATTCACATGATCATTTGGATGAATAATCGACTTGTCCCCCCTCTTACCACCGAGAAGCTCAACAGCGCGGTTCGCGATGACTTCGTTCATGTTCATGTTCGACGAGGTACCGCTACCTGTCTGGAAGACATCAACCACGAACTGGTCGTAGAGAGCCCCCTCCATAATCTCCTTCGCCGCAGAAACAATGGCCTCACCCTTCTTCGGGTCCAACAGTCCCAGCTGCATGTTGGCCCGCGCAGCAGAGAGCTTGATCAGAGCCATAGCCCGAACGAATTCCTTAGGAAGGCGTAGACCCGATATGGGAAAGTTCTGAACCGCCCGCTGGGTCT
>Ga0209161_10000425_pt1 | contig 34272 bp, 35 predicted proteins | sample GraSoiAngelo_155_FD_186169 | JGI IMG/M metagenome (GOLD analysis project Ga0209161, IMG submission 186169) | Grasslands soil microbial communities from the Angelo Coastal Reserve, California, USA - 14_1009_13_30cm (SPAdes) (version 2) | ecosystem: Environmental > Terrestrial > Soil > Grasslands... | reverse complement strand
GGACTTCCGGAAGCGGGGTGCGCACCAGGTCGGCGGCCCGGCCGCCGAGCTGCGCCCTGACATAGCGCTGCAGGATGTCCAGGTACGAGACGTACCCCAACGAGCGCTGATCGACGATCACCGGCAGCTCGGTGACCCGGTTCTGGGCCATCATCCGGGCCGCCTGGGCGAGGCTCGTGCTCGGGAAACAGAACGCGAACTGGCCGGACATCGCCTGTTCGACCGTGCGCGTGTCGCGAACCGCAACAGCCATCGTCGAGATTATAGAAGCGACCCTCGCAATCCAGGCTTCGCCCCGTCATGCTCCCGGCAGCCGACTGTAACGATGGCGTGACGGCTTCCGCAGCCCGCGCTCGTTATATCAGTCGGAGTTGGCCGAGAACCTCGCCCAGACGTCGAGCACCGACCTGGACCTGCCCCGTAACCTGGGCGGCTTCCGCGCAAGAATCCACCTTCCCTATCGCAGCGGATTCAATCGGTTCATCCGGGTGCTCGGCATGGTGACCCTGCTGGCGTCGTCGCTCGGACTGCTGGCCGCGGTCGCCGGCCTTCCACTTAACTGGCTCAGCATGCTGGCCGCCTTGCTGGTCAGCCTGGTGCTGATCGGGTTCAGCGTCCGGCCCAGCCTGCGCAAGCCGAAATTCTAATCAGGCTCGAGCAGCCGCAGCACCGCCGCGGTCATCACCCGGAAGCCGATCGGCAGGCAGCGTTCGTCGATCCGGAACTCGGCGGTGTGATGCCCGACCGGCGGCCCCTCCGGCGCCCCACCCAGCAGAAAGAAACAGCCGGGCCGGGCCTGGAGGAAATAGGAGAAGTCCTCGCCGACCATCAGTGGCTCGAACGGCACCACCGCGTCCTCACCCAGGATGGCACCCGCCGTGCCGGCGACCAGGCTCGCGATCGAGGCATCGTTGACCACCGGCGGTGACGCCGACCTGAGCTGAAACTCGCACGCGCCACGCATGGCGCGCGCGATCCCATCACCGAGCTCAGCCATACGCTGCAAGAGCCGGTCACGGAGCTGGGCGTCGAAGGTTCGCAGCGTGCCTTCGATCACGACCTCACCGGCGATGACGTTGAAGGCGGTCCCACCGTGGATGCTGCCGAGCGTGACCACCACCGGCGACCGTGGCGAGGTCTCCCGGCTGACGAGGGTTTGCAGGGCCGTTACCACCTGGGCGGCGATCACTACGGCGTCCACGGTGACCTCCGGGATGGCTCCGTGCCCGCCCTTGCCGCGCACCGTCAGCGTGAACCAGTCGGCACTGGCCATGATCGCGCCCGGGCGGACGCACACCTGGCCGACCGGAAGCTGTGACCAGACGTGGAGACCGATGAGGCGATCGACGCCGTCCAGTACGCCGGCGTCGATCATGAGCTTGGCGCCGCCGGCGGTTTCTTCGGCGGGTTGGAACGCGAACCGGACCAGCCCGCTGAACCCGGCGCGCTGTTCGCTCATGGCCCGCGCGACTTCCAGGGCGATCGCCATATGGACGTCGTGGCCGCAGGCATGCATCACACCGCGGCGGCCTGACCTGAAGGGGAGGTCCGACGCCTCCTGGATCGGCAGCCCGTCCATGTCGGCCCGGACCAGCACCGACCGGCCCGGGCGCGCGCCCCGGATATCGGCAACCACGCCGGCGCCGCCGACGGCCGCCTCCAGGCGATCCGGCGCCAGCGCCTCGAGCCGCTCCGCGATGTAATGGGCGGTCTCGAATTCTTTGAAGGACAACTCCGGCGCCGCATGGAGCTCGCGCCGATGCGTGAGCAGGTGCTCGGCCGTCGCGGCATCGACCTCAGCCGCGGGGTGGCGGAGCTCAGATGGCATCGGATCATTCTGGCAAACTGGGTTGAATGCCGCGTTCACTCGCCGAGTACCAGCGAAAACGCGATTTCAGCAAGACGCCCGAACCGAAGGGCGCGCCCGACCCGAGCGCCGGTAACCGGTTCGTGGTGCAAAAACACTGGGCCACCCGACTCCACTACGACTTCCGCCTGGAGATGGAGGGGGTGCTGGTCAGCTGGGCGATTCCCAAAGGGCCGACCCTCAATCCCGCCGAGCGCCGCCTGGCGGCCCACGTCGAAGACCATCCGGTCAGCTACTACGACTTCGAGGGCACCATCCCCAAAGGGGAATACGGCGGCGGGACGGTGATGGTCTGGGACTGGGGCACCTACGAGCTGGAGGAGGCGACCCCGGCCGAGTCGCTGAAACGCGGCGAGGTCAAATTCCGGCTCCACGGCGCCAGGCTCAGCGGCCGTTACGCCCTCGTCCGGACCCGGTCCGACAAGGATTGGTTGCTGATCAAGAAGAAGGACGAGGCGGCCGACCCGAGCTTCGCCATCGAGAAATTCGATACCTCGGTCAAGACCGGACGAACGAAGGAAGAGATCGAGCAGGGGAAGGACGCCGTCTGGTCAAGCCGGAGGGATGAAGGCGGTGGCGGGTTGATCAACCTGGCCAATGCCGAGAAGGGTGCGATGCCCCGGACCCTGGACCCGATGAAAGCCCAGCTGGTTGGCGAGGCGTTCGACGACGACCGCTGGCTGTTCGAGGTCAAGTGGGATGGGATCCGGCTGGTGAGCTTCATCGACGAGGGCAAGGTGTCCTTGCAGACGCGCGCCGGCCGCATCGTCGACGCCGAGTACCCCCAACTGCAAGCCATCAGCCGCCTGGTGAACGCCCGCCAGGCGGTGCTCGACGGCGAGGTGGTCGTGGTCGACGATGAGGGCCGGCCGTCGTTCCAGCTGCTGCAGAACCGCGGCACCGAGCCGCGGCCAATGCAGTACGTCGTGTTCGACATCGTCTATTTCGACGGCCAGCGCTTGTTCAAGGTGCCGCTCGAAGACCGCAAGCGACTGCTCCGTGACGTCGTGCGCGACGCCGGGCTGCTCAAGTACTCGGACCATGTCCTCGGCCAGGGAAAGGCCTTTTTCAAGGCGGCGCAGCAGAAACGGCTCGAGGGGATCGTGGCCAAGCGACGGGACAGCCCGTATCAGCCCGGAGTCCGGAGCAGTGCCTGGCTGAAGGTCAAAGCCGTCCTCCAGCAGGAGGTTGTTATCGGCGGCTTCACGGCGCCGCGCGCCAGTCGCAAATACTTCGGGGCCCTGATCGTGGGGGTCTACGACGACGGCAAGCTGGTCTATACCGGCCACACCGGCGGCGGGTTCGACGAACGGACCCTCGCCCAGCTCGACAAGCTGATGAAGCCGCTCATCATCAAGGACCCGCCGTTCAGCGGACCGCCGCCGCACGCCAACGAAAAGCCGACCTGGGTAAAGCCGGAGCTGGTGGCAGAAGTGAAGTTCGCCGAGTGGACGCGCGACGGGGTGATGCGGCAGCCGGTCTTCCTCGGCCTGCGCGATGACGTCAAGCCGCGCGACGTCCACCGCGAGCTGCCCGGAAAGGCCGACCGTGAGCGTGCCCGGGCTAAGTCCGCGCCGAAGCCCGCGGACATCCCGCGAGAACGCTCGCCAACATGCCGACGAAGCCCAGCAGAGAAAGTCGCTTCATACCGTCTCCCGAAAAGCGATCGGCCGCATGGCACGACGAGGGCAACGAAGCCCGCCCGTGCGAGGGCCACGCCAAAAGTAAAAGTAGCGAAGCGCACCAGCACGGCGACGCGAGCCCGCAGCGCAACTCGGGCGCCGGCCCAGTCCGCCGCGGAGCTGCCGAACACCCCGCTCAGCAAGGCCGCGGCGCGGATCGCCAAACAGCTGGGAACCAAAGTCCGAGGCGCCAGCGCCGCCGAGCTGGAGGCGCTGGAGGCCATCCCGAAGGAGGGCAACTGGCAAATCGGCGGCCGCACCGTGCACCTCACCAACCTCGACAAGGTGCTCTTCCCTGAAGATCGTTACTCGAAGCGTGACCTGATCCGCTACTACGTCCAGGTGGCGCCGATCATGATTCCCTACTACAGCCGGCGGCCGCTATCGATGAACCCGCATCCGGACGGCATCCACGGCAAGAGTTACTGGGTCAAGGACAAGCCGGATTACGCCCCGGACTGGATCCCCACCTTCCGCTACCGCGACCAAAAGAGTCTCAAAGATTGGATCCTGATCGAGGAAGTCGCGACCCTGGCCTGGCTGGCGAACCACGCCGTGATCGACATGCACCCGTGGTACTCGCGCGTTGACAAGCCCGAGTACCCCGATTGGTCGGTGGTGGACCTCGATCCGGCGGAAGGGGCGACTTTCGACGACGTGATCGCCGTCGCCAAGGTAATCAAGAGCGCCCTCGACCACCTCAAGCTGAAAGCCGTCTTGAAAACGACCGGGCAGAGCGGGCTCCACGTCTACATTCCGATCGAGCGCCGCTACACCCTGGAGGAAAGCCGCGGCTTCGTCGCCAAGCTGGCCCACATGATTGCGGAGTTGATGCCCGACCGGGTGACGGAGGTCTGGGAGGTCAAGCGCCGCACCGGCAAGATCCGTATCGACTACACCCAGAACGTGATCAACAAGACGCTGGCCGGTCCCTACTCGGTCAGGCCGGCGATCCGGGCGCCGGTCTCGGTCCCCATCGCCTGGAAGGAGCTCGACGATCCCCGGCTTCGCCCCGACCGGTGGACGATCAAAACCGTGGGCGATCGGTTGCAGGAAGTGGGCGATCTCTTCCACGACGCGCTGACGTTGCACCAACGCTTGCCAGCGATCTGACGGTGGCCGACGGCCCGCCGCTCCCCGCAGACCTTCCGGCGATACAGGCCTTCGTCGACAGCTGGATCAAGCAACGAGCCGGCTACTGGTCGCCGCTGTCGCAATACGCCCGCCTGGCCGAGGAAGTGGGTGAGCTGGGCCGGGAGCTGAACTTTCGTTTCGGCGACAAGCCGCGGACCGCAAAGGATGCATCGGGTTCGGTTATGGATGAGCTCGGTGACGTCTTCTTCATCGTCATCCTCCTCGCGAATTACCTGGGCATCGACCTGGCCAGCGCCCTCAACGCGACGCTCGATAAATACACGCGACGATCCGAGCGTTGAGATCCTGCACCGCTTTTCCACAGGCGTTTTTGCACCGTCTGTTAGTGCGCAGTGGAAAAAGGGCCGCAACAAATGTTCCGTCTGGACGGCTTCAACGTCTGGTCGTATTTTTAGTCCCTTGCTCGACTGAGCAGAGCTTCCTTCGGGGAGAGGGGTCGGAGGGTTGCAGAGAAAAACGGGGAGATGTTGTGGATAACTCCAGGCGTTTGCCTGTCTCTGCCCTTGACAGCCTTTCAATCCCGGCGGTAGAATCGGCGAAACCTATATCTGGTACTGGAACCGACCACTAGACCCCATATTTAGGGGGAGGTAGGCGAACCAAGGCACACGCGGAAACGAAGAACTACCGGCGGCGGCAGACGCCGGACGGCATGCAGTGTGCCGGCGCTCGGAGTGAGCTAGGGGGAGACCATGCTCAGGAATACGCTGCGGATGATCAACCAGCAGGATCAGTGGTTCAACCAGTTGCGGCGCGAAGAGTCGGCTCGCCGCACGCTTCGGTACTCGCTCTACCAGGCGCTCGAACAGGTGGAACGACTGCTGGAAAGCGACATGATGGAAGTCCCGCTCGAAATGCAGGCTCGCCTGCGTCAGATCGTCGAAGCGGTCGATCCCCAGCTCGCCTATCGCATGGACCAGTCGGGTCCCAGTGCTCTCGATATCCAGGACATCATCTTCGAGGCGCAGGACCGCTTGATCAAGCAGGTCCGCACCTGACGCGCTCCTAACCTCGAACGCCTCGCCTCCTGCAGTGACGCCCGGGAGTCATCCCGGGTGTCATTGCGTCTGGGGCTTGCGGGGATGGTCGAGGAGGGGGTAAATACTTCCATGGCCGAGCAGCTCGAGACCTGGGACCTCTGGCTCCCGGGGCCAGGCGCGACCGGCCTCCCATTTGCGCGCTCCCGCGTCAACGCCAGGGATGGCCAGGACCGGGTGCTCGTTCACGCCGCCCCGCAAAAACTGAATGTCACGGTTCGGGACGCCACCGGCAATGTGGTCGCGAAGGGCGAGGGCCTGGAGCGCCACCAACCGGGGCCGATGAGCTACCTCGTCCGGCGGGGCGCGACCATCGCGCTGGAGGACGGCTGGCCAACCGACGGCGATATCGGCCGGCTCGTGATCCTTCCCGGCGGCGAGGCCGGCATCCTCAAAGCCTGGTGGAACGCCGACGACCGAAAGGAGTGGCGCTGGCAGATCGAGTTCTACAACCAGATCCGCGGCTAGGGACTCGTCAGTGGCGCGCCCAGCGCGCACATCGGGCAATCGCTCGGCACGTAAATCGGGTTCGGAACGTCGACCAGCCACTCGAGGGCGAGGTGCCGCTCGGCAGCGAGCGCCGCGGCCCGCGGGCCGATCACGATCAGCGCGCCCAGCACCAAGGGGACCGCGCCGGTTGATTCCAGATCGGCAAGGCTTGCCTGCACTGCCGAGCCGGCGCTGATCGCGTCATCGACGACCGCTACTCGCTTGCCCTTCGCGGCACCGCGCAGCGCCGGCGCCAGCCGGTAATCAATTGAAAAGAGCCCGGGCCGTTCGGTCGGAATCCGCTCGAAGAACCCGAAGTCGACGCCTAGTCGCTGGGCGATCGCCTGAGCCAGAAAGGCGCCACCCGTGAGCGGGCCGTAGACGGTATCGACACGATGCCTGACGATCTTGTCAGCGAGCGCCGTGACGAACGGCTGCAGCCTCGCCGGACGCGTGAAGAGCTGGTTCAGCTCCATCCAGGCTCGAGCGTGATGGCCGGATTCCAGCCGAAAATGGCCGGACCTTACCCCGACCAGGCTGAGCAATGCGTCCCGAAGCTTGTGGCTAGCGGTCGACTCGGCGATGACCGGTTGCCTGCTTCGTTCGTAACCGCTGGGCCAGCCGCAAATTACGCCTGCACGAAGTACGATCGGCAGGCCAGATCGATCAAGTCCGGCTCCAGCCGTGGCGGCCGGCCGAGGAAGTACGCCACCTCATCAAGCTGGTTCAGGATATCGCGCGGCTGGCAGCCACGGAACGGCCGCTTGAACGGCTTGTAATACCGATCGAGGACGTAGTTGTAGCCCACCTCGTTGAAGACGATCTCGAATTCTTTGCAGGCCCGCTCGAAAATCTGGCGGAATTCGACCGGGGTCGGGTCCGGGACGTGGATCTTGTAGCGAACCCGCCGCAGGAACGCCTCGTCAACCAGTGACGCCGGCTCCAGGTTGGTGCTGAAGACCACCATGGCCTCGAAAGGCGCCCCCACCGCCATCCCGGCGCCGGCCAGGGTCAGGTAGTCGATCCGCCGCTCGAGCGCGACGATCAAACGGTTGAGCAGTGCCCGAGGCGAGGAATCCTGCCGCCCGAAGTCGTCGAGCAGGAAGATGCCGCCGTTGGCCTTGAGGTGGATCGGCGCTTCGTAGTACCGCATCAGGGGGTCGAACGACGGCGACAGCTGCGCCGTGGTCAACTCGCCGCCGGCCTTGACGAAGGGTCGCTTGACCAGCACCCAGCGCGAATCAAAATTCATCGGGAGCTGGCGCTGCACCCGCTGGTGATGAAGCGGATCGTAGAGGCGCATCACCTGGCCCTCGATGTCGATCGCGTAGGGGATGTAGATCGGCTCGCCCAGCAACTCGGCGCAGGCCTCGGCAATGGTGGTTTTGCCGTTGCCGGGGGCGCCGTAGAGGAAGAGCGGCGCCCGGGCATTGACGGGCGGGCCTAACTGCACCATCAGGTCCGGGCTGAGGGTCAGGTGCTGGAGGGCTCGAGTCAACCAGGCCGCCGTCACGTCCGCCTGGCTCACCTGCGCCCGGACCGAATCCTCGTACTGCGCAAACGGCACCGGCGCCGGGCCGGTGTAATGGTCACGAGCCAGGACGTCGCGGGCGCGCAGCCGGCCGGGATCGGTGATCAGGTAACCGAGTGACTCTCCGAAGTCGTGGCTCGTCGCCGGTCCCGCCATCCGGCCGATGGTCTGCGCCCAGCCCTGCTCCACCAGGCTCTGGATCGCCGGCGTCACCGTCTGGTAGGGCAGGCAGAGCGCCGCCGCCCAGTCCTTGGCCGACAGCGGCGACTTGAAGTAGATGTGCTTGAGCAGCAGGTCCGCGAGCCGGGCCACAGGCAGTCCACAATCCTCGGTGCGGGCCGGCGCCAGCGGGAAGAACTCGGGGGCGGTGGCTTGAGGCGGTGGCTGAATGGCCATAGGCAAGTGGCCGCTCGGGGGCGGTTCCCCAGAGCAACCTGCGCTCAGCGGGGTTTCTTGCTGGGCCGAATCAGGCTTTCAGCGCGGGCCGGGCCCCAAAATACCGCTCGACGGTCAGGCCGTGCCGCTCCAGCTCGGCCCGAGCCAGCGGCTCGAAGCGGCGAAGGTACCAGTCCTCCGCGGGGTTGCGCGAGTAGGCGAGCAAGCGATTGTAGGGCAGGGTATAGATGGCGCGGCCGGCCAGGATTTCGAGCATCTGCGGCGCCAACTCGGGTTGGGCCAGGGCGCGCCGCAGCGTCACATGAATGCCGCGCATGTCGCTGATCAGCCGCAGCCGGCGCGGCAGAAAGATGGCCAGCACGAACACGATCGGAATGGCCGCCACCATGATGCCGAGGATGAGCGCCAGCAGGTGGATGCCGTGCGAGCCGGCCCGCCCGGCCGAGATCAGGGAGTCGCCCGAGTGAGTCTTGAGGGCCTCGGCCGTTCGATGCAGGAAGTCCGAGAGATACGGCACACCGCTCGGAATCCCCTGCTCGAAGGACAGGATCCAGCTGTCGAACGTCTTGCCGGCGTTGATCACCCCCTGGGCGAGCGCGTCCAGTTGCAAGACGAGGTTGTTGACCCACAGCCCGGCCTGGACGCAAAAGTAGATCCAGATCGCCGTCAACAGGTCGGCGAGCATCCAGGCGAAGCGACGACCGTAGAGATCGGGGTACAGGCGCATGTGTTCACCCTCGAGGTACTGTGCATAGAACGGAACTTCGGCCCGGAGTCTAGCGCGCTTTCGACGACTCCTACAAGGCTTCCAGGTACTCGATGACCTCGCGGGTGAGCTGCGTCGGGGTGGAGGCGCCCGAGGTGACACCGACGCGGCCTTTTCCCTGCAGCCACTCGGGCTTGATGTCACTGGCGGTGTCGACCAGGTAGGCCGGCTTATGGGCCAGCTCCTGGACCACCTGCACCAGCCGCTTCGAGTTCGAGCTGCGCTCGCTCCCCACCACGATCACCACGTCGCAATCCTTCGCGGCTTCGACGGCCGCCTCCTGGCGGTCCTGGGTGGCGCGGCAGATCTCGTTGTACGCCTCCGTCTGCGGGTACTTGTCGCGCACCCGCTTGATCATGGCCGCGGTGTCCCAGATGCTCAGCGTGGTCTGGCAGGTAACGGCGATCTTGTCGTTCTTGATATCGAGCGCGTCGACATCCTCCGGGTCCTGGACCAGGTGCACTTTGCCGGGCGCCTCTCCGATCACGCCCTCCGGCTCTGGGTGTCCGCGCCGGCCGACATACACGACGTCATAGCCGCGCTCCGCCAGGTCCTTGACGAGGTCGTGGGTGACGACGACATCCGAACAGGTGGCATCGACCATGTTCAGCCCGCGCTCGGCTGCCTTGGCCTTGACCGCGGGTGACACCCCGTGCGCGGTGAAGATCACCGTGCCTTCGTCGATCGTGTCCAGGCCGTCGAGCCGGCTGTCACGGTCGATCAGCTGGATCCCGTTTGCCTGGAGTTCGTCGGTCACGTGGGTGTTGTGAACGAGGTAACCGAGCATCCGGATCTTTTCGCCCGGCCGCGCCTTGGCCGTTTGCTTGGCGGCGCGGATCGCCTCCACGACGCCGTGGCAGTAGCCACGCGGCGTGATCTTGAGGACGTCCATCGATTCGAGTCTACCCGCGACTCCAAACGACGAATCGACGGCCCCGGTTACGAGACTGTTACGGCCTCGGGGCCGGAGGCGGACGTTCCGGCGTCGGTGGCACGGGAGGCGGCCGGGTCCCGGGGACCGGGTCTCCCGGCTCGGGCGGCCGGGGCGGGGGCTCCCTACCCAATCGTGATGGGGCCACTCTGGATGTTGAGGATCTTGACAAAAGCCAGGATGCTCAACGCCGCGAGGACCATCAGGAACCCACCGACTACGTACGACGCGATTCGATGCCGGGTGAAGACGGAGAGGCCGAGCAGCAGCAGGATGATGGCGACCAGGATGTTCGAAAAGTTCACGACGACTTTCATGCATCGCCTCCTTTATGGTTGAGCTTCACGCCTCGGCCAGTGCCCGGTCAAGGTCTGAGATCAGGTCGGCGACATCCTCAATGCCGACCGAGATGCGAACCAGCCCATCGGCCACCCCATGGGCACGCCGCATTTCTTCGGGGATCGATGCGTGGGTCATCGCCGCCGGCAGCTCGATCAGTGACTCGACGCCGCCCAGGCTTTCCGCCAGGGTGAACAGCCGGGTCCGCTCGACCACCCGGCGAGCGGGCTCCAGTCCGCCCTTGACCTCGAAGGAGATCATGCCGCCAAAGCCGGACATCTGCCGCCCGGCGAGGTCGCGTTGGGGATGGTTCGGCAGCCCGGGGTAGTAGACGCGCGCCACCTTGGGATGCTCGCTGAGAAACCCGGCCACCTGCCCGGCGTTGTGGTCGTGCTCGCGCATCCGGACGGCCAGGGTTTTGAGCCCGCGCAGCACGAGCCAGGCGTCCATCGGACCGGGAACGCCGCCGATCGCGTTTTGGAGGAACGCCAACCGCTCGAACAGGTCCGCGCGGCTCACCACCACCGTTCCGCCGACCAGGTCGCTGTGCCCGCCCAGGTACTTGGTGGCGCTGTGCACCACGATGTCGGCGCCCAGAGACAGGGGGCGCTGGAAATAGGGACTCATGAAGGTGTTGTCCACCACCACCAGGGCCTGACGCGCGTGCGCCAGCGAGCTGATCGCCTGGATGTCGACCAGCTTGAGCAACGGGTTGGTCGGCGACTCGAGCCAGACCAGCCGGGTGCGATCGGTCAGCGCCTGTTCGACGGCCTTCGGATTCGAACCATCGACAAACGAAAAGCTGAGCCCCATTGGCTCGAGCACCCGTCGAAACAGACGATAGGTGCCGCCGTAGAGGTCGTCGACGGCCAGGGTGTGGTCGCCCGGTTTGAGGAGTTGCATGATGGTGGCCTCGGCCGCCATTCCGGAGGCGAACGCCAGCCCGTGGCTGCCACCTTCCAGGGCGGCGATGCACTGCTCGAGCGCGGCGCGCGTGGGGTTCCCGGTCCGGGAGTACTCGTAGCCTCGATGCTTGCCTACGCCTTTCTGCGCGAAGGTCGACGTCTGGTAGATGGGGACCACCACCGCGCCGGTCGCCTCGTCCGGCGGTTGCCCGGCGTGAATCGCCCGGGTGGAGAACCCGGGCGATGCCTCGGCCGTCACCGGGCGGCGCGGGTGTGCGCCATGAATTCGAGCAGGTCGAGCCGGGTGATGATGCCGACCGGGCGCTCGCCGTCCATCACGACCAGCGCCGTAGCGCCGCCCAGCAGGGCGGTAAAGGCCTCGTCGACGTGGGCCCCGGCGGTGATGGTGGGAAAGGGCCCGTCCATCGCCGCCCCGACCGTGGTTTCGATCAGGCCGGGATCGCGGTAGACGCGATCGAGCAGGGTCCGCTCCTGGATGCTGCCCACCAGCCGCCGGGAAGCGCCGCGGCCATCCTCGGTGACGGGCATCTGCGAGATCCCATACTCCTGCAGCAGGTCGATGGCGCGGCCGACCTTCTCCTTCGACGACACCGTGATCAACTCCGGCATTTCACGCTCCCGCGAGGTGACCACGTCGTGGACCAGCTGGCGCGGGAAGCGCTCGAGAAAGCCGTTCTGCCGCATCCATTCATCGTTGTAGATCTTGCTCATATTGTTGCGGCCGGTGTCGGGCAGGATGACGACCATCAGCTTGCTGTCGTCGAGATCCCGCGCCACCTCGAGTGCTGCCTGCATGGCGGTGCCGGCCGAGCCGCCGACCAGGATGCCCTCTTCCCGGGTGATCCGCCGGGCGATCAGGAAGGAGTCTCGATCCGAGACCCGGACGATTCGGTCGATCAGCTTGAGATCGATCGTCCCCGGGATGAAATCCTCGCCGATGCCCTCGACCTTATAGGGCTTGATCGTGTCGCCTGAGTAGAGCGATCCCTCCGGGTCGGCGCCGACCGTGATCACTGACCGTTTTTTCTCTTTCAGGAAGCGGGCGGCGCCCGTCATCGTCCCGCCCGTCCCCAGGCCGCCGACCAGGACGTCGACCGTGCCGTCGGTCTGCTCCCAGATTTCCGGACCGGTGGTCTCGTAGTGTGCTTGCGGGTTCGCCTGGTTGAAGTACTGGTTCGGTTGATAGGCGCCGGGGATCTCGTGACTGAGCCGCTCCGCCACCGAGTAATAGCTTTCCGGCGATTCGCGTGGCACCGCCGTCGGACAGACGACCACCTCGGCGCCGTAGGCGCGCAGCAGCGCGATCTTTTCCGGCGATTGTTTATCGGCCATCACGAAAATCATCCGGTACCCCTTCAACGCCGCGGCGATCGCGAGGGCGTGCCCGGTATTGCCCGAGGTCGGCTCGACGATGGTCCCGCCCGGCTTGAGGAGGCCCTGGCGCTCGGCCGCTTCGATCATCTTGAGACCGATGCGGTCCTTGACGCTTCCCCCCGGGTTGAGCGTCTCGACCTTGGCCAGGATGGTGGGGCGAAAGCCGGCGGTGATTCGATGCAGCCGCACCAGCGGCGTGTGCCCGACGGCCTCCAGGATGCTGCCCAGGACCTGCACGGCCACCATGATACGGGCGACGCGCCATCGGCACGCATCGGCGGCTGGAGCTCAGTTGATGATGGCCGGCACGCCGCCCCAGGTGGCGCCGCCGTCGGTCGTCCGAAGCAGCTCCGGTGCGCTGTCGGGCGTGGCCGGGACCGCAAGGAAGCCGGTGGTGGTGTCGACAAAGTTCAAATCGTGCGCGTAATAGCCGGCCGGGCCATCGACCAGGCGCCAGCTGCGGCCTCCATCCGGAGTCGAGTACAGTGACCGTCTCTCGATATCACCGCCCGATCCCGCGCCGATCATCCAGCCATGGATCGGGTCGACGAACTCGGCCGCCAGTTCGGCGTACGGCAGGCGGTAGGCCGTCCAGGATGCGCCGGCATCGTGCGTCACGTAGATCGCGGCCTCCTGCAAGGCGTTGCCTCCCGTCGTGAAACCGCGATGACCGTAGACGGCGAAATCGGTGGCGGTGATCGCCTGGAACGAATCGAACGCATAGGACGGCGAGGTCCCGCCGGAGGTTGGACCTGGGAACCCCGGAAGGTTCTGCGCCACCCAACTGAGCCCGCCATCGTGCGTGACGTAGAAGAAAGGGTGATCACAGAATCCGCCGAGCCAGCCGGTTGACCCGCTGGTGAAGGTTGGTGGTCCAACCGGACCGCCCATCGGGCACGCCTCGGGCAGCCTGCCGACGATCGCCGTACTGCCCCGGACCTCGCTGGACGGCTTGCTCACCTGCCAGTGCTGTCCGGCGTCGACCGTGCGATAGAGCGTCGTATCCTGGGAGCCGATCGCGCCGCCGGCGCTCGGCCCGGCAAAAACCCAACCGTGAGTGGGGTCGATGAACTGGATGTGCATGGCCATACCATCGACGTCGAAGCGCGGCGTCACGCTCCAGTGCGCTCCGCCATCGCGGGTGGAGACCACGACCGCAGCCTCGCGGCTGGCGGTGCTCTCCGCTCCCAGCGCCACGGCGATCCAGGCGTGATCCGCGTCATGAAAATCCGTCGCCACCAGATTCGGGCTCAGCAGGTCGGGCGGCAGGGCAATCGCGTTCCAGTGAGCTCCGGCGTCCGTGGTGCGCACCGGGTGGCTCAGTCCGGAACCGTCAGCCCGACCGGCGAGGGCCCATCCGATACTGGGCGTTACCATGCGCAGCCCGGTGAGCCACGGGATGGCGCCCGCGCCCGATCGGCCCACCGGCGCGGTTACGGTTGGACGCGTCCCACCCGACGCCGCTGGCTGACCGTCGCAGCCGGCGACGATCAGGGCCGTGACGACCAGCAGGCAGGTTCTCAGCACGATGCTGCAACGGCGACCAGCCCGGGTTGGCTACGGTCAGGCGGCCAAGCTCAGCCCGAGGTGGACGCCCGAGCGCGGCCGAAGCGTGAACCCGGGCCACACGACCACCTGGTGGTCGGGTGCCGGCTCGAAGTGGAACCGTGGCAGCAGCATCGACAGAATGATGCCCGCCTCCATCATGGCGAAATTCGCCCCGATGCAGATCCGCTGCCCGCCGCCAAATGGGAAATAGGCATATCGCGGTAGGCGCTTCTGCAGTCCATCGACCCAGCGATCCGGGAAGAACCAGTCTGGCTGATCGAAGTACCGCGCATCCCGATGCATCACCCACTGGCTGAACAGAATGCTGGTGCCCTTGCTCACCGGGTGACCGGCGACCTCACAGTCCGAGACCGGCTCGCGTCCCATCCCCCAGACGGGCGGATACAGCCGCAGGGTTTCACAGAGCACGGCATCGAGGTAGGGCAGCGTCCCAAGCTCTGCCAGTGTCGGCGGCCGGCCCCGCAGCACCGCTTCGATGTCTTGACCCAGGCGCTCCTGGATGTCGTGGTGCAGCGCCAGCAAGTAGAGCGTCCAGCTCAGCAGCAGCGAGGTGGTCTCGTGGCCCGCCAGGAAGAACGTCATCACCTCATCCCGAAGCTGGGTATCGGTCATCTGGCTGCCGTCTTCGTCCTGGGCCGCCAGCAAGCGCGAGAGGAGATCGTCCCGGTTCTGGCGGCTTCGCCGGCGGCGCTCGATGATGGGATAAATAATCGCGTCCAGCCGGGCGACGGCGTCTCGCACCTTCCGATTCCCGGGGGTTGGCAGCCGGTCGGGGAGGACGGCGAGCAGGCTGTCCATCCGCGCCGTCAACAGCTGGTTCGCCGCTTGCAAGGCATCGCTGACCTCATCGGTCCGCTCGCTGACATCCGCGCCGAAGAATGCCTGGCCGGCAACCTGCGCGGTCAGCCGCATCATCTCAGGGTGGACGTCGCGAACCTCGCCGGCCGTCCAGCGGTCGAGCATTCGCTCGGTACACTCGACGATCACCGGGGTGTACGCCTCCCCCATCCGCGCCCGTTGAAACGCGGGTTGCACCAACCGTCGCTGGCGCTTCCAGAAATCCCCCTCGCTGAGCAGCAGGCCGTTCGCCACCACGGGCCGGATCATTCGATAGGCAAACGACTTGACGAAGGTCCCGCTGCTGCCCAGCACCTCCTCGATCGCGCCTGGGTCGTTGATGAAGACAGCTCGAGTGACGCCCAAGCGTAGCGGCACGAAATCGCCGTGTCGGCGGGCACACTCCATCAGGAAACCCAGGCGATCGCGCCGGAACTCCGGCAGGTTCCCGGCGAGAAAGTGACGTTTGGGCCCGCCTGGCTGCACCGCCGCGGCCATCGCGTCCCGATTCTAGTCCGCGAGTTCGCACGGTACAATCGGCCTCGAACCTAAGGAGGGGTGGTCAGCGTGCCCGTGTCCGTGGCGAACTCGCAGCTGGTCTACGACGCCATGAAGGGGGTGGGCGTCACGCTGGTCAGCGCCCTGCCGGAGACCTGGCTGGTGCACCTGATCAGGATGGCCGATGAGGATCCCGACATGACGCTGGTGAGGCTCGCCAAAGAAGAAGAAGGCGTCGGCATCTCGGCCGGCGCACATTTTGCCGGCGTCAAGTCGGCGATGTTGATGCAGAACCACGGGTTCCTGCAGGCGATCAACGGGATCGTCGGCGTCTCGCTGCTCTACAAGATTCCGCTCTTGATGCTGATCACCGATCGGGGTGGCTTCGGCGAGAAGGATCCCTGGCAGACCGAGGGCGGCAAGCACACCCGCCCGGTGCTGGACGCGCTCCACATCGCCCACGACGACCTGACCCGCCCGGACGACGTCCAGCCGACGATGGCCAAGGCGATGACGCTGGCGCAGAGCTCGCTGTCACCGGTCGCCCTGCTGCTCAATCGTGACCTGATGTGGGAAGAGCCGCGGTGAAGCGCATCGACTGCCTGAAGGCGATCTATCCCGAGCTCGAGGACTGCGCGGTCGTCACCATCATGGGCGCCGTCGCGGCCGAGCTGTATTCACTCGGGCATCGCGCCAACTTTTTCTACCTCGAGCATGCGATGGGCCTGGCTTCCTCGATCGGCCTGGGTATCGCGCTGGCGCAGCCTGGTCGCAAAGTCGTCGTGATCGATGGCGATGGCTCGGTCCTGATGAACCTCGGCGGGCTGACGACGCTGGCCCGCTCACGGCCCAAGAACCTCGTCCATCTGATCTTCGACAACGAGACCCTGCTTTCCGTGGGCGGCGGCGCGCCCGGCGGCTACAAGTGGTTCACGACGGCCACCTCGACGGGCACCGACCTGGCGGGAATCGCCAGGGCTGCCGGATTTCCGAAGGCGCAGACGGTCCGCGAGCTTGACGACTTCGAGGAAGCGGCGCTCGACGCGCTCGACGGGGGCGAGCTGAGTTGCATCGTGGCCAAAGTCGAAGCCGAAATGCCAAAGAGCTTTTTGATGGACGTGCACATGCTCGAGAATCGTTTCGAATTTCCCCGGGCGCTGCAGCAGCCACCCAGGGATAGGGCGGCACTGCGCCGTCCGACCCGGATCGCCAAAGAGCAGCCGACCACCATTCCGGCGCTGAAATCAAGGGAGGAGTGAAGTGAGCATACGTGTGGACACCCTGGCGTCCTTCGTCGAGGGCCTGGTCTCGGGTTCCATCGACGTCATCGACCTGACTCAGCCGCTGTCGGAACGGACCCCCATGATTCAGCTCCCGCCACCGTTCGCGAACACCCCGAACTGGAAGACGCATGAGATCAGCCACTACGACGAGAAAGGGCCGGCCTGGTACTGGAATTGGTTCGAGGGCGGCGAGCACGCGGGTACCCACTTCGACGCACCGATCCATTGGGTGACCGGCAAGGACAAAGACGACGTCTCCCAGGTGCCGGTCAAGCGCCTGATCGGCCCCGCGCGCGTCATTGACAAGTCAAAAGAAGCCCAGGCCAATCCGGATTATTTATTGACCCTGGACGATATCCGCGCGTTCGAGCGGCAGCATGGCGCGCTTCCGAAGGGCGGCTGGTTGCTGTACCGCACCGGCTGGGATGCGCGGGCCAATGACCAGAAAGCATTCCTGAATGCCAACGACACTGGGCCGCATACGCCGGGGATCGATATCGAGCTGGCGAAGTGGCTGGCGACTGAAAGTCCGCTCGTCGGCGTGGGCGTGGAAACCGTCGGGACGGATGCCGGCACGGCGCATTCGTTCAATCCGCCATTTCCCTGCCACCAGTTCCTGCTGGGCGCGAATAAATACGGCCTGACCCAGCTCGCCAACCTGGCAAAGCTGCCGGCGACCGGCGCGGTGCTGGTGGTGGCCCCGCTCAAGCTGGTCAAGGGATCGGGGAGTCCCTGCCGAGCCCTGGCACTGGTCCAGCGATAGCGGCGCCAGCCGGTCTCGAGCTCCGGCCCATCCGGCCGGAGGAGCAGCGTCCCTACTCGACGGTGATGCGGCGCGCCTTCGGCGCATCGTTCCCCACCGACGAAGAGCTTGAAGTCTCGAAAGGCATCACCGAGTTTGACCGCACGCTGGCGTTTTTCGATGGCCCGGAGATCGTCGCGACCGCGGGGATCTTCTCGTACGAGATGACCGTGCCAGGCGGGGTCCTGCCCTGTGCAGGGGTGACCCGGGTCGGTGTGCTCAGCACGCATCGTCGAAAGGGCCTCTTGACAGCGATGATGCGACGCCAGCTCGATGACATCCACGAGCGGGGCGAACCACTGGCCGCCCTCTATGCCTCGGAGGCCGCCATCTACGTCCGCTTCGGTTATGGCCTGGCCACTTACCAGGCGTCGATCGAGATCGAACGGTCTCGGGCGGCCTTCGCCAACACGGTCACCGGCGGCGGACGGCTTGCATTGGTCGACGTGGCCAGCGCGGTGCCGGCATTCACCCGCATCTGGGAGCGAGCCCGCCACAGCCAACCGGGAATGCTCGGGCTCGATGAGCGCTGGATCCGCAGCGAGCTCAGCGACCTGGAGTTGAACCGGGAAGGCGCGAGCCCGCAGTATCGGGTGCTCCATCAGACCGGCGACGAGCCATCTGGCTTTGCGGTCTATCGGATCAAGATGGACTGGGACGCCGCTGGGCCGAACGGGACGCTCCGGCTGGAGAAGCTGGTGGCGGCCACAACCGAGGCCTACGCGGCGCTCTGGCGCCATGTGCTGGACGTCGATCTGATGGCCAGGGTCTCGGCCGAGATGCGGCCGGTGGACGAACCCCTGCGGTTTCTCCTCGCCGACGGGCGGCAGCCGAAGACGAGGATCGAAGACGGCCTCTGGGTGCGGCTGGTGGACGCCGCTATCGCCCTCGCCGGCCGGCGATACGCTGCCGACGGCCGGCTCGTGCTCCGGATCCACGACGAGTTCTGTCCGTGGAATGCCGGTCAGCTGGAGCTGCAAGGCGGCCCGTCCGGCGCCGAGGCTCGGGCCAGCACGGCAAGCCCCGATCTCGAACTCGATGCAGCCACCCTCGGCGCCCTCTACCTCGGTGGCAATCGGTTCCGCAGCCTGTATCTGGCAGGGCGCATCAAGGAGCTCACCGCCGGTGCGATCGCGCGAGCCGATTCCATGTTCTCGATCGACCGAGCTCCCTGGTGCCCGAGCCACTTCTAGGAGAGCCCCTCGCGGGATAATCCCACCGTGGACCGCGAGACCTGCCTCTCGTTCGATCGGCAGGATCCGCTGGCTGCCGTGCGTCAAGAGTTCGCCGTCCCCGACGGCGTCATCTATCTCGACGGCAATTCCCTGGGGGCTCTGCCGCGGCAGACCGCGCAACGGCTCAACCAGGTCATCGCCGAAGAGTGGGGCACCGGCTTGATCCGCAGCTGGAACGCCGCTCACTGGATCGACGCGCCGGCGCGCATCGGGGACAAGATCGCCCGGCTGATCGGGGCGAGTGCCGGCGAGGTGATCGTCGCCGATAGCACCTCGGTGAACCTGTTCAAGCTGCTCGCCGGGGCGCTCCGGCTCCAACCGGGACGGCACTTCATCCTCACGGAATCGGCAAACTTTCCAACCGACCTGTACATCGCCCAGGGATTGATCGAGCTACTGGATGGCAACCACGCGTTGCGCGTCGTCGAACGCGGCGAGCTGGAGCGCGCGCTCGATGGCAGCGTGGCGATCTTGATGCTCACGCACGTCGACTACGCGAGCGGTGAGATTCACGACATGCGGCGCCTGACGAACGCCGCTCATCAACACGGCACGCTGGCGCTCTGGGACCTGTCGCACAGCGCCGGCGCGGTGCCGGTTGACCTGAAGGCGAGCCAGGTCGACCTGGCCATCGGCTGCGGCTACAAGTATTTGAACGGCGGACCCGGCGCGCCGGCGTATCTGTTTATTGCCCGCGTGCTGCAGGACGCGATCCGGTCGCCGCTGTCGGGCTGGATGGGGCATGCCGCGCCGTTCGCGTTCGAGTCCGAGTACCGGGCGGCGGCGGGCATCAGCCGGCAGCTCGCCGGTTCGCCACCGATTCTCAGCATGCTGGCGTTGGAGGTCGCTGTCGATCTCTGGCTGAAGGTCGACCGGCCGGAGGCCCGGAAAAAATCGATGGCGCTCGGGGATCTGTTTATTGCGCTTGTCGATGACAGCCTGCGTGACCTGGGCATCGAAGTCGCCTCGCCACGGGAGGCGCCGATCCGTGGTTCGCAGGTCTCGCTCCGCCACCAGGAGGCCTATCGGGTGATGCGCGCCTTGATCGATCGCGGCGTGATCGGCGATTTTCGGACGCCGGACCTGATGCGCTTTGGGTTTGCGTCGCTGTACACGCGTTACGTCGATATTTTTGATGCGGTCAGCTCCCTGCGGGATGTCCTGATCACGCGAGCCTGGCAGCGTCCCGAGTACGCCACCCGCCTGACCGTGACCTGATGGAGAACCACCAGGGCGACCGCCTGCTCCGTGGATATCTCAGCAGCCGCTTGCTGCTGCTGGTGATCGGCATCATCACGCCGGTCGGCATTTTGGTGGTCAACGCGGCGGCCTTCGTGATGCGAAACCTGCAGCAGTTCCGGATCGGCATCGCCGTGTGCGCGCTGATCAGCTCGCTCGTCCTCAACGGCCTGACCGCCTCCTGGCTGCTTCGCCTGGCCGGACGGCGATCGATCTCGATCTACCTCCAGCACCAGGAGTGGGCGACGGTCGTCGCCACCACCGTCGTCCTCGCCACCTCGATTGGCGCCGCCATCTTCACCTATATCGGGATGGGCAACCCGAGCCACCTGCCCGATACGCTGTCGGTGCTCACGGCGCTGGCCGCGTTGCTGGTCCCGATCGGGATCACCTACTTCAGCCGCCTCTTCGCCAACAGTCGCTAGGATCGCGTCGCGGCAGCCCTCATGCGCAGGCGCCGGCAACCACGTACCAACCGCTCGCGACGGCGGGCGCGATGGCCACCCGGGTGAAGGCGGAGTTGGCATAGAGGTAGACGGAGCGGTCAGCGGCAATCAGCCAGGTCCCGTGCGAGTCGGCAATGCTCTGCGGCGGGCTCAAGGGACCGAGCGCCAGATCCGGCAGCCGGGTCGCCTGACCGGCGGCGGTCAGCCGCCAGATTTCCGAGGTGTGATCGTCGACATACACCTGGACCAGCGGATGCGACCCGTCGAATCCAAGCACGCGGATAGTCTTCGAACCAGCCTCGGGCGGTTGTGGAGAGGCCACCTGAAACCAGGTTTCGACCGCACCCGTTGAGAGGTCCATGCGGGCAAAGCTATTCGATCCGAAGCGGCTGCCATTCGGGCTGTACGACCAGGCTGCACCGGCGGCGATCCAGCCCCAGGTTGCCTGTTGCCCGGCGGGATAGGCCTTGAGCGATCCAGAAGTCGGATCGAGAAGCCAGAGGCCGTTTGATGCGTCGGTTCCGCTGAGATGGTTATCGACGTAAATACCCTCGGGCCGATAAGCGATCACGTGGTAAGAGCCCTGGTTGTAAATCATCCGGTCACTTCCGGTCGAGACATCGACGATGTGGATCTCGTTGCGGGACGGGGTCGGGCTGGCCTCCTTGGAGTACGCGTAGGCGGAGCCATCCGGGAGCACCTGGGCCCAATTCACGGGCAGCCAGCGATGATGGGGACGGTCATAAGACATGCCGTTCGAGGCTGAACCGGCATTCGGATCGGTGGTGTACTTGCCAGACGAAATCGCGAGGAACCCAGACTGCTGGCCCGAGTCGGTGCTGATCGGCAAGCTGCAGTTGAGCGCCGCAGACGACGTGGAGGCCCCTGGGGACGGCGAACCGAGATTCGCAGCCGTTGTCGTGCCGCCGCACGCCGTAAGGATGATGCCAACAAACGCGCCCATGAAAACCGTCTTTTTCATTTCACTCCGCGTTCAGGTTCTGCGTCCCTTGGGGGAACGGCGGCTGGCCGATTAAGTAACGAAAATCGCGTCGCGCTAGAGCTGGGAGCGGACCTCCCAGAGCTCGGGGAAGAAGCGCTTGCCGAGGGTCGACTGCAGATAGCGCACGCCGGTCGATCCACCCGTTCCTGGCTTGTCGCCAATTTGCCGCTCGACCATTTCGACGTGGCGGAGCCGCCAGAGTCGAAAGCCCTCGTCGTGGTCGAGCAGCGCTTCGGCGAGCTCGAGCAGATCGGGTTGTTGATTGCCTTGCCGATAGAGATCGCTCACCGTGACGCTACGGCGGTCGAGCAGCCGCGTGAAGACATCGAGAAGAGACGGTTCAGCGAGCCGCTGCTGCAGCCGGGCCCGACCGTCCGCGTCGCTCTCGAGCGCCTTGATGTAGCCCGGATCTTTCAGCCCGGAGAGGAACTCGATCTCGCGGAACTGGGCCGACTGGAACCCGCTGGCAGGGGCCAGCTCTGAGCGAAACGTCAGAAAGTCCTGCGGTGCCATCGTTTCCAGCACGCCGACCTGCTCGACCAGCAGCGCCTCGATGACTTTGACGCGAGATAGAAAATGCCGTGCGGCGTGGAGATCGTCGGTCTCGATCGCCGCGCGCACGGCTTCCAACTCGTGGATCAGGACTTTGAACCAGAGTTCATAGACCTGATGCACGACGATGAAGAGCAGCTCGTCGTGCGCCTCGGTGAGCCCGCCCTGCAGCCCGAGCAGTTCGGAAAGATGCAGGTAACTGCCGTAGCTCAGCCGGCGGCCGGAGGCATCCTGGTAACCCATTCCGCCGAGGCGGTAGGGAGGGCTTTCCTCGCGCTTCGATTGTTCGGCCGTGGCCAAGCTGGGTTCAGCTTAGCGCGGAAAGTGCTACAACGAGTGCGAGTCAAAAGGAGGGGTTGCGTGAAGGAATCGCCCTACTGGAACCCTCGGCACGAGACCATGCCCCGCGATCAGATCGACGCCCTCCAGGTCCGCAAGCTGAAAAATCTCGTCGCCTGGACGGAAGCACGAGTCCCCTGGCAGGCAAAGCGGCTAAAGGCCGCTGGCGTCACCGCGGAATCGATCAAAAGCCTGAAAGATCTGCGCCGCGTCCCGATGATGACGCGCGACGAGTGGATGCAGGCGCAACTGGAAGACCCGCCCTTTGGCCCGCTGCTCGCCGCCCCCGAAGAGGTGGCGATCCGCTACCACCTGACCTCCGGCACCACCGGCCGGATTCCGCTCCAGGTGCTGGACAGCATGAAGGACTGGGAGTGGATCGCCGAGATGTGGTGCTACGGCTTCTGGGGATTCGGCGTCCGGCCGGCGGATGTCGTTTTCTTTGCTTTTAGCTACGGCACCTTCGTGGGCTTCTGGGGCGCCCATTACGCGAGCGAGAAAATCGGCTGCCTGGTGCTACCAGGCGGCAATATGACGACCGAGGCCCGCGTCAAGCAGATCCTCAACATGAAGGCCACGGTCGTGTGCTCGACGCCAACGTATGCACTCCGGATGGCCCAGGAGGCGAAGACCATGGGCGTCGATCTTGCCGCGAGTCCAGTCAAGCGGCTGATTTTATCGGGTGAGCCGGCCGGCTCCATCCCGGCGACCAAGAGGCTCATCGAAGCCGAGTGGGGCGCCAAGGCAGCGGACACCGCCGGCATGACCGAGGTCGGCACCATCATGATCTTCGAGTGCGAGAAGCAGCCGGGCGGCACGCACATCATCGAAGACCATTACATCGAGGAAGTCGTGAATCCGGAGACCGGCGAGCCGGTCGGGTACGGTGAGCTGGGCGAACGGCTGATCACGTCATTTGGTCGCGGCTTCATCCCGGTACTTCGCTATCGGACCCGCGACCTGGTGGTCCGGGTGCCGGCCAGCGGCTGCACGTGTGGACGCACTTTCGATCTGTACGAGGGCGGCATTCGCGGTCGCGTCGACGACATGAAGCTGGTGCGCGGCACCAATGTCTATCCGCGCGCGGTCGAATCGATCGTGCGCGAGTACAAAGAGATCGACGAGTTCCGGATTCACCTCTACACGGCTGACGGCCGCCAGGACGAAATCGAGGTGCTGGTCGAGATTCCTGGAGGGGAGGCCGCCGACTCGGACCGCATTCTGGAGGCGCTTGCCAAGTCGCTCTCGGAAGCCCACGAGGGCTTGCGCTTCGGCGTCAAGCGAGCCGAGAACGGCAGCCTGCCTCGCTTCGAGCTCAAGGCGAAGCGGCTGCAAGACGATCGGACCGTGATCGGCACTCCTGGTGAGCGGAGGGTCAAGGCATGAAAAACGTCATGGGCGTCGAGCTGAGTGATTCCGAGCGCACCCTGGTCGAGTGCTACCAGGGCCTCGTCCGGATACTGAAAGACACCAAGGACCTCGCGCCCTTCGAGCGGCGCAACGCGCTCAAAGCGGTAGCGGCCCTCTGGCAGGTGGTCAACGGGCTCGACCTCGATCCCGGAAATATCTACGAGATCGGGGTCTGAGCGACACCCAGGCGAAGCGGGCGTGCCTCCCCGCAGCGGCGGTTGGCTCAGCCGGTTCGCGCTCGCGGCATAACCCTGAGCGGCGGCGGCGTGGCGATCCATCGTCCGTCTTTCCCGCGCTGGAGTTTCCAGCCCTCCTCGTGCACCTTTCGGTGATGCGACCCGCAGACCAGGCCCAGGTTCTCCAGCTTGGTCGGCCCGCCGTCCCCCCAGAACACCAGGTGATGCCCGTCGCACCAGGGTGGCGGCCGGTCGCAGCCAGGGAACACACAGTGCTGATCCCGGGCCACCAGCGCGCGGCGCGTCGAGGGCGGAATCGTCCGGGCGGCGTGCGTGATTTCCTGCTCGAGCTCACCCAGCCCGGTGATCCGGGTGATGGCCGAGTCGCAGGCCATCCGCCGCACCGTCTCCGCCGGGATGGTGCCGCCCCACTCCAGCTCACCGGCCGGCGCCCCCTCGATACCGGCCAGGGTGTCCAGGCTGGCCCGGATGATCAACGACGGCCGCGAGCCGCCGCCAGCGCTCTCCGGCCGGCCCGTGCCACCGGCGCGCCGGCAGACCTCGACCAGCGCGTCGTGCGCCCGCTGGCCGGCAGTCCGCTGGTCGCCTTTGGCCGGCTTCATGAAGGATTCCAGCCTGGTCCGCAGCATGGCCGCCGCCTCGGGGACGAGCTGCCCCTCCAGCCGGACCAGGCCATGGGTCACCTCGCCGATCTGGAGGTAACGCCGTTGGTGCGCCCGGTTGGCGTCGGCCAGGGCGGCCTCGGCATCGACCTGGTGCTCGAAGTTCTTCGCGACGGTGATGAATTGCCCGGGGTCCATGCTCTCGGCCGCCTTCAATAGGGTGGCTTCGGCTTTGCGCACCTGAGCGGCGCCGACGTGCTCGGCGGTGCGGGCCATCGCCACCGCGTGCTGGTAGCCGATCTCGCCGCGGGCCAGGGCCTCTTCGGTGCGGGGCAGCTCCTTGAGCTGGCGGGCGGTGTCGACCCGCTCGGCGGCGGCGGCCCCCGAGAGCTTGCCGTTCACCCGCAGCCAGGGCACCATCCCGAGGAAGCCGTCGCTCTTGTAGCCGCCGGCCTTCTCGAAGCGGCGGGTGGCCTCGGCCCCCACCGCCTCCGTCCGGTCGATGATCTCCCGGCTGGTGATGATGACCTCGCCCAGCTGGCCGGCGGGTTGCTCAGCCACCCAGCCGGGCAGGTCTCGGAGGCCCGCCAGGATCCGCTCGAGCGGGCTCTCGCTGGACCGGCACATGCGGCCATCGTGAGCCATCGCTCCGACAGCTGTCTGTCGTAACCCTGAGCCTCGTCGAAATATAGTGATCAAACGCGAATGGTGATTCGGGGTGGGACAGTGGTCACCGCTACTGGCGAGCGAGCCGCCGACGTGCTGGTGGACGGTGAAAAGATCGTCGAGGTCGGACCTGGCATCCACACTGACGGTTCGGTGCTCGACGCAACCGGCTTGCTGGTCCTGCCCGGTATCGTCGACCCGCACACGCACCTCCTCCTGGATACCGGGACGGCTCGGCGTCGGCGGCCGCCGGCGGCGTCACCACCTATCTCGACTTCGCGCCGCAACTGCGCAGCCAGACGTTCGCCGCGGCGCTGGAGGCCCGCCGCGCGCTGATCGACGGCCAGTCCTACGTGGACTACGGCATCCACCTCAATATCACCCACCTGCCGCCGACCTGGGAGCGAGACCTCGACGCTCTGGTCGAGGCCGGGGTGACGAGCGCCAAGATCTACACGACGTATCGCGACACCATCTTCTATGCCGATGACTGGACCTGGTACCAGCTGATGCAGCGCTCGGGCCGCGCCGGGCTGCTGGTGCAGGTCCATGCGGAAAACGACGCCATCGTCGAAGGCATGGCGCGACTGCTGATGGATGAAGGAAAGACGTCGCTGCGTTACCACGGCGCGGCACGGCCCGGCGTCGCCGAGGCAGAGGCGGTCGCCCGCGGGCTGCTGTTCAGCCGCGTCACCGGCAGCCCGGTGTACTTCGTTCACCTGTCGACCCCGATGGCGGTGGACCTCGTCGCCGAGGCTCGCCGATGCGGCGTTCGCGCCATCGCCGAGACCTGCCCGCACTATCTGCTGCTCGACGATTCGCGGTACGCAGAGCCGGATGCCGCTCGCTACCTGATGACGCCGCCACTGCGGGATGCGCGCAGCCAGGCACAACTGTGGGAGCGGGTTCAGCGTGGCGACGTCCAGAGCATCGGCAGCGACCACTGCGGCTTCTCGCTGGCTGATCGAGAAGGCATTGATGACTTCACCAGGGTCAGCCCCGGAATCCCCGGGGTGGAGACCTCCCTGTTGTTGCTCTATTCCTTCGGCGTGCTGGCCAACCGCCTCACCCTGCCCGACCTCATTCGGCTGCTCAGCGCGAACCCCGCCAGGATCTTCGGGCTCTGGCCGCGCAAGGGCGACCTGGCGCCGGGCTTCGACGCCGACATCCTGATCTTCGATCCCCGTCCGCAGCGGGTGCTGTCGGCCGCGGAACTGCACAGCCGGGCAGGCTTCTCCCCATACGAGGGCCTGACCGTAACCGGTCGAGTCTCGACCACCATCGTTCGGGGGCAGGTCGTCTACCAGAACGGCAAGGTTGTCGGCAAACCCGACTTCGGCCGCTTCCAGGCCTCTGAACCGTTCGACCCCGCGGCAGCCAGGCTGTGAGCGATGTCAATGGCGAGCGCCTGCTCGCTGATTTGCAGGCCTTGTCGGCGATCGGCGGCCTCACCGATGGCGGCGTCGACCGGCTGGCCTGGTCAGACGCGGATCTGGCCGGGCGGCGGTGGTTCGCGAAACGGATGCAGGAAGCCGGACTCGAGGCACGTCTCGACGCCGCCCTCAACGTCTTCGGACACGTGCCCGGCACGACCGGCCCCTACTTGCTGACCGGTTCCCACCTGGACAGCGTGCCCAACGGCGGCCGCCTGGATGGCGCCTATGGGGCGGTCGCCGCCCTCGAGGTGCTGCGCACCCTGGTGGAATCAAAAAATCCAATCGCGCCCTTGGTCGAGGTGGTCGGATTTTCGGACGAGGAAGGGGTCCGGTTCGCCAGCGGACTGATCGGTAGCCTCGCCCTCACCGGCGAGCTCGATACCGCGAAACTCGGCGAGGCCCACGATTGGCGAGGCGTTCCCATCGACCAGGTGCTCGCCGCCGCCGGTCGCGAGGTCGACCGCCTGGTCGACGCGCATCAGCACCTCGCCGCGATCGCCGGCTTCCTGGAGCTGCACATCGAGCAGGGGCCGCGAATGGAGGCGGCGGGCATCGACCTCGCCCTGGTGACCGGCATCGTCGGCGTCCATCGCCAGCGGATCCAGCTGATCGGCGAACAGAACCACGCGGGCACCACGCCCTTTCGCCTTCGCCACGACGCCGGCCGGGCCGCGGCCCGCGCCACCGCGGGACTCTACGAGCTGGTGCAGTCGATCGATGGCGATGCGGTCGCGAACGTCGGCTTCATGCAGCTCGAACCTGGCGGTGTCAATGTGATTCCGGGGCGCGCCACCTTCACTCTCGAAGTCCGTCACCTGGATGAGGCCACCGTCCGGCGGATCGTCGCCGCCTTTGCCGAAAGGCTCCAAGAAATCTGCGCCGAGGAGGGGTGCCGCATCGAATCCGAGCTGCTCTCCTGGGTACCGCCGGCACCCATGGACCCGACGCAAGTCGAGATTCTCCAGCAGGCCTGCCGCCAGCTTGATCGCGAACCCGCACGCCTGTGGAGCGGCGCCGGCCACGACGCGGCCGTCCTCTCTCGACACGTTCCCACCGGCATGCTGTTCGTGCCCAGCCTGGGCGGGGTGAGCCATTCCCCGCGAGAGGCCACCTCGGATGCGCACCTGGTGCTCGGCGCCCGCGCGCTGCTGCGAGCCGTTGAGCGAAGCGCCGCGCGGATAAAGTAGTCACTCAGCCATGGATGTGTTCCTGCCTCGCTCTCTCGAGGAGGCCCTGGCCATGAAAGCCGAGCGGCCGGAAGCCGTCCCGCTCGCGGGCGGAACGGACCTGATGGTCGAGCTCAACTTCGGCAGGCTTCGGCCGCCGGCCATCATCGACCTGACGCGGGCAGCGGAGCTGGCGACCCACCGCCAGGAGGATGGCCACGTCTTCCTCGGCGCCGGCGTCACCTACGCCGCGATCGTCAACGAGCTGCCCGGCTTCAAGCCGCTGGTCCAGGCGTCGCGCTCGGTTGGCTCGCCCCAGATCCGTCATCGCGGCACCGTCGGTGGCAACCTCGGGACGGCGTCGCCCGCCGGCGATGCCCTGCCGGTGCTGGCCGCCTACGACGCCGAGGTCGTGCTCCGCAGCCAGGCACGCGGCGAGCGGTCGATGCCCTGGCACGCATTTCTGATGGGACCGAAGAAAACCGCGATCGCGCCCGACGAGTTGATCGTCGGTGCGCGCTGGGCGCGGATCCGCGGTCCGGGAAGCTTCTCGAAGATCGGCACCCGCAACGCCATGGTGATCGCGGTCGCCGGATTGTCTCTCGTCATCGACGAAGACCACCGGCGCGTGAACGTGGCGCTCGGCTCGGTCGGGCCGACCATCATCCGCGCCACGCCGGCGGAGGAACAGATCTCGTCCGCGATGGCCAGCTCCGGAGCCTGGCAGGACCCATCGACGGCAGTATCCGAGCAGGTCATCGACGAATTCGCCGAACTGGTGGCATCCGCGGCCAGGCCGCTGGATGACGTCCGGGGGACGGCGGCCTACCGGCGACACGGCTGTCGGGTGCTGGCCCGCCGTTCGCTGGCATGGGCGCTCAGCGAGCGAAGGTTGCCGACGTGGTTGTGAGGACCCGCGTCAACGGCGAATGGCGCGAAGCGGAGGTCTGGCCCGGGGCAAGTCTCCTCGCGTTTCTCCGGGAGCAGCTCGGCCTGTTCGGCTCGAAGAACGCCTGCGAGCAAGGTGAGTGCGGTTCCTGCTCCGTCTGGCTCGACGGCGCACTGGTCTGCAGTTGCCTGGTGCTCGCGGCCCAGGCGAATGACCGCGAGGTCCGCACCGTCGAGGGACTGACCGATGCCGGCCGCCTGCATCCGGTCCAGGAGGCATTCGTCGAAGCCGGCGCTGTTCAGTGCGGCTTCTGCACCCCCGGGTTCGTGGTCGCCGTCGCCGACCTGCTGGAGAAGGACGCCAGCCCCAGCCCGGCGACGGTGCGCGAGGCACTGAGCGGCAACATCTGCCGCTGCACCGGCTACGCGAAGATCCTGGACGCGGTCAACCTCGCCGCGGCCCGGCTCCTCGAGCGAACGTGATCCTGCTCGACGGGTGCCGCACCGTGGTGACCATGGACGACGCCAGCACCGAGCTGGCGGATGCCTCGATCCTCATCGAGAGTGGCGTCATCAATTGGGTTGGGACCGGTCGGCCACCGGGACGCGGACAACCGGACGTGGTGGACGGACGCGGCCTGGTCGCGATCCCGGGATTGGTCAACACCCATCATCACCTCTACCAGACGCTCACCCGCGTCCGCGCTCAGCAGGGCGGCCTGTTCGACTGGCTGCGCGAGCTCTACCCGACGTGGGCGGCGATCGATGCCGACTGGGAGCGGACCGCCGCGGAAGTCGGCCTGGCCGAGCTCGCCCTGAGCGGCTGTTCGACTACGACAGATCACCACTATGTCTTTCCTGCCGGGGTGATTGGCCTGCTCGAGGCCGAGATCGATGTGGCGGCCCAGCTCGGGATCAGATTCCAACCCTGTCGCGGATCGATGGACCTGGGCCAATCGCGCGGCGGCCTGCCGCCGGACAGCGTGGTGGAAGATATCGACACCGTCCTCGACGCGACCGAGCGGGCGATCCAGCGCTTCCACGATCCGGCGCCGGGATCGATGCTGCGGATCGCCGTGGGTCCCTGCTCGCCCTTCTCGGTATCGCCGGAACTGATGCGCGAGTCGGCCGCGTTGGCCCGCAAGCGCCAGGTGCGGCTGCACACCCACATCGCCGAGACCCTGGACGAAGAAGCGTACTGCCTGAAGACCTTCAACCGCCGGCCCCTCGAGCTACTCGAGGACTTCGGCTTTCTCGGCCCGGATGTCTGGCTGGCCCACTGCGTTCACCTCAGCTCGGCGGATATTCACCGGATGGCTGAGAGTCGCACCAGCGTCGCCTGGTGCCCCACCTCGAACATGCGGCTTGGGTCCGGATTCGCCCCGGCCCGCGAGATGATCGACGCCGGCGTCTCGGTTGGGATCGCCGTGGATGGTTCAGCATCGAACGATAGCGGCAACCTGCTGGCCGAGGTTCGCCAGGCGCTGCTCACGACCAGGGCGCGCAAGGGCGCCGCGTCGATGACGGCGCGGGAGGCGCTTCGGGTGGCGACCCGCGGCGGCGCCGCCTGTCTCGGCCGAGATGACATCGGCTCAATCGAGGTGGGCAAGCGCGCCGACATCGCGCTCTTCGCCGTCGATGACCTGGCACATCGCGGCGCCGAGGCCGACCTGGTTGCCGCGCTCGTGTTCTGCGACCCAGGGCCGGTGCGACATCTGTTCGTCGAGGGCAAGGCCGTGGTACGGGATGGACAACTCGTCAATCTGGCGAACGCTCGGTTGAATCCCCCTCCCCCCTTGTGGGGGAGGGTCGGGGTGGGGGGTAGCCCGTGAGCATTGACATCCGCCGCAAGGGCGGCGTCGGCGAGTCCGTCCGCCGGGTCGATGGCGTGCCCAAGGTGAGGGGTGAGTTCGAATACGCCAGCGACCTCCGCCGCGACGGGATGCTGCACGGAGCGACACTGCGCAGCCCGCACCCCCACGCGCGCATCGTGTCGATCGATATTGCCGCCGCGATCGCGGCGCCGGGGGTTCGCGCCGTCCTGACGCACGCCGATGTGCCGGGCAAGAAAACATTCGGGCTCGACGTACCGGACCAGCCGGTGCTCGCCATCGATGTGGTGCGCTACGCCGGCGAGCCGGTGGTGATCGTCGCCGCCGAAGATCCGGAGCTGGCACGGGCGGCGCTGAAGCAGATTGATGTCAACTACGAGGTGCTGACGCCCGTCACCGACATGGAGCGGGCCCTCGAGCCGAATTCCCCGTCCGTGCATCCCCAGGGCAACATCGTCCGGACCCTGCAGGTCGTCCACGGTGATCCAAATGCGTCCGCCGACGTTTGGATCGAGGGAAGCTACGAAACCGGGATGCAGGACCAGGCGCCGCTCGGTCCCGAGGCCGGTCTCGCGGTGCCCGCCGCCGACGGAGGCGTCGAGCTCTTCATCGCCACCCAGTGGCTCCACGCCGACCTGGAGCAGCTGGCGCCCTGCCTCGGGCTGCCCGCGGAGAAAGTCCGGCTCCATCTCTCCGGCGTGGGCGGGGCCTTCGGGGCCCGCGAGGACGTCAGCATGCAGATCCATGCCTGTCTACTGGCGTTGCGCACCGGACGACCGGTCAAGATGAGCTACGGCCGCCAGGAATCGTTCTACGGCCACGTCCACCGACACCCGTCGCGGGTCTGGATGCGCCACGGCGCCCGGCGCGACGGAACGCTGGTCAACGTGCAGGCGCGCCTGCTGGTCGACGGCGGCGCCTACACCTCGACCTCTCCCGCGGTCATCGGCAACGCCACCACCTTCGCCGCCGGACCCTACGAGGTCGCGAATGCCCGTCTGGAAGGGACAGCGGTCTTCACCAACAATCCGCCCTGTGGCGCGATGCGGGGTTTCGGCGCGGTGCAGGCCTGCTTCGCCTACGAGGCGCAAATGGACAAGCTGGCGATGGCCCTCGGTCTCGATCCCCTCGAGCTGCGACTGAAGAATGCCGTGAAAACAGGCTCGGTGCTGCCGACCGGCCAGCCCATCATTGGTGCCGCTCCAGTGCGCGAATGCCTGCTTCGCCTCCAAGATCTGCCATTACCCGCGGAGGAGCCGCCGCTCGACCGCGATCCGATGCTGCTCCCGGGCGGCGCCGGCAATGTGGGTCATGGTGAGGCGCTCAAGCGCGGGGTTGGGGTGGCGGTCGGCTACAAGAACCTCGCCTACAGCGAGGGCTTCGATGATTCGTCGGAGGCATGGGTGCGGGTCTCCGTCGATCGCGAAGGCCCCATGGCGGAGGTGAAGACCGCGGCGGTCGACGTCGGCCAGGGGATCGACACCATCGTGGCCCAGATCGTTCGTACCGAGCTGGGCATCGACCGGGTCCTGATCAGGCAACCGGATACCTCGATCGGCTCGGCCGGGTCGAGCTCCGCCTCACGGCAAACGATGATGACGGGCGGTGCGGTCCAGCTCGCCTGTCAGGCGGTACGCGCCGAGATCGACGCGCAGGGTGGAATGCCAGAACTGCGCCGGCCGGTGGAGGCGACGCGCGTGTTCCATCACCGCCCGACCGGAAAGCTCGACGCGAATGGCCAGGGCGATCCGCATGTGAGCTTTGCCTTCGGGGCCGCGCGTGCGGTGGTCGAGGTCGATACCGACCTCGGCCTGGTCCGGGTGGTGCAGCTCGCGGTGGCCCAGGACGTCGGCCGCGCGCTCAATCCGCAGAGCGTGATGGGCCAGATCGAGGGCGGCAGCGCGCAGGGGCTTGGCCTGGCGTTGATGGAGGAGGTCGCCCTGGTCGACGGCCAGGTCAAGAACGCGTCCTTCACCGACTACCTGCTGCCGACCATCCTCGACATGCCGCCGGTTGTCTGTGAGCTGGTCGAGGAGCCGGAGCCCGGACTGCCGTACGGGGCGAAGGGGGTGGGTGAACCATCGACCGTGGTGGTGCCGGCCGCCGTGGTCGCCGCCCTCCGCCACGCCACCGGCCGCGAACTGCGGCGAGCCCCTGTCAAGCCCGACGACCTGGTAGGGCTGTGAGCGAGCTGGCCACGGTTTCCACCCACGTTCTCGATGTCGCGACCGGGAAACCCGCGGCCGGGGTGCGGGTCACGCTGGGGACCCGGACGCTCACCACCGACGCGCAGGGTCGGATCGCCGACCTTAGTGGTGGCGGGATCAATCCCGGGTCGTACCGCATGTTGTTCGAGATCGGTGCCTACTTCGCCGGTACGCCGCACCTGTTCGAGACCATCGCGCTGGAGCTCGAGCTCACCGAGGGCCGCCATTACCACGTGCCGCTGCTGATCGCTCCCTACGCCTGCTCCACCTACCGCGGGACGTGATGACGACCATCGAGGAGGCGCTCGAGGGCTCGACGCCGTTGGCCATGAAGGTCCGCGCCCTCGGCCCCTACCGATCCGCGAACGAGATGATCGATCAGATGCGAGCCACGCTGCCTACCCTCAGTGAGGAGGAGAAGGTCGCCACCCTCAATGCCCATCCGCGAATCGGCGAGGACCCCGGGCGCCTCTCCGCGCGCTCGCTGGCAGAGCAGGGCAGCGACTCGCTACCCGAGCTCGAACGGCTCAATGCCGAGTACGAGCGGCGCTTCGGTTTCCGGTTCGTCGTCTTCGTCAACCGCCGGCCGAAGGCCGAGATCGTGGAAGTCCTGGGCCAGCGACTGCGCCGATCGCGCGAGCAGGAGATAGAGGAAGGACTGCGAGCCATTGTCGACATCGCCGCAGACCGGATCAAGGCGTGAAAGCCGAGATCCGGTACGGCAAGCACAACGTCTCCTTCTACCGAACGCATCCCACGCTTGGCCTGCTCGGGGGCCGGGTCAGCATCGACGTCTTCGGCGACAATTTCCTGCCGGCATACACCGAGGGCGACAACCGCGAGGTGGTCGCCACCGACACCATGAAGAACTTCGTCTACGCCATGGCGCTGGAGTATCCGGGTGCTAGCCACGAAGGGTTTGCCGCATTCCTCGGCCGGCGATTCCTGACCACCTACCCACAGATGCGCTGGCTCCGCCTGGCGATGCGAGAGATTCCGTTTGCCCAGCACAGCCAGAAACTGCTGAGTCCGCTCGAGGATGATTACGGCAGCGTCGAGATCGAGGTCGGCCGCGAGGGCCTCCGCGCCCTGCGTTGTGGCCGGCGCAACCTGCGACTGGTCAAGCTGACCGGGAGCGCGTTCAAAGACTTCGCCCGCGACGCCTACACCACGCTGCCGGAGCGCGCCGACCGGCCTCTGTTTATCCACCTCGATGTCCACTGGCGCTACCAGCGGATGGAGGATGGCGTCGACGACGGCGCGGCGCGGATCGATTCACGGGCGGTGCGCGATGCGGTGATCGCGGCCTTCGATGACTTCGTGAGCATGTCGATCCAGCACCTGGTCTACGAGATGGGAACCCGGCTGCTGGAGCGTTTTACGGGCATCAGCGAAGTCAGTTTCGAGGCCCAGAACCGGCTCTGGGATACGTCGAAAGTCTCGGACGCGGATCCCGCAACCAAGGTCTTCAGCGACCCCAAGCCGGCCCACGGAGTGATCGGCCTTACCCTTAAGCGCGATGCTTGAGATCACCGTCGGCTCGATGCGGTTCAGGGCGCGCTGGGAAGCCGA
>Ga0209161_10000424_pt1 | contig 34290 bp, 27 predicted proteins | sample GraSoiAngelo_155_FD_186169 | JGI IMG/M metagenome (GOLD analysis project Ga0209161, IMG submission 186169) | Grasslands soil microbial communities from the Angelo Coastal Reserve, California, USA - 14_1009_13_30cm (SPAdes) (version 2) | ecosystem: Environmental > Terrestrial > Soil > Grasslands... | reverse complement strand
TAACTGAAACACCAGCAAGAATAAGGTTAAACAGTCGCACCGTGGTTCAATCCCGCGGTGCGGTTTTTATCTATCCCTTCCGCGACTCTCCACAAACACTCTTACAGTAAAAGGGCGGCGGGCTCGCTCCAGACTCGGAAATCGCAAAACACGATAACGCTGCAAAATCGGTAGCAGGATTTATTTCGCACCGTGGCAGCTCGTTTGGGCATCTGACACGAAATCAAATCTTCGGATCAGGTGATTCAAAGTCAGTAGTCGCGTTCCGGGTAATCGCGATAGGTCGGTGGCTTATCGGCCGGCTAGTTTCCAAACCGGGCACCAGCTTCGGCGCAAGCTCCTCATGTCGATCTTCGGCACATAACGTTTCGCGGATAGTTCGATTAGTTCGCGTTCGATCCACAGTGCATCATCACGGCGGCAAGCCAATCGGTGGGCATGAGCGAGGTAAGCCCGCCGGGATTCGATCGTTGCTAAATTGGCGAGCCTTTTCGTAAGCAATGATCGATGATTTCCCAATGCTTCACGGGCTACAGAAAACATTCTTACTAACTGACTGACTGATTAGATGTCGCTAGGTGTGACGGATTGAATCGCGTTTGCATCCGCAGGCGGAAGCGAAGGGTCAATCTCCACTGACCAGCGATGTTGACCGTGATTGTCCTGACATTCGCACGGTGATTCAAACGTGACTGGCGGCGAGTTTTCCGCTGCGATGCAAACAAATGCAACTGCGGCAATCCTAAAGGTCTGGCCCGCGCCATTGCGCCCATTCATATCACTTTGTGGTTGCCGTGTGTAGAACAAAAGAACACAATCCGTCGCGTAAATTGCTGGAATATCATCGCTGACACTCTCGACAGTCTGACTAAGGCGCGATTATGAAATTCACGTAACCTTAGAGCGCACGACGAGATGTCCATTGAGAGCAAGAAAGAGATCCAGCTCGAAATCGCCCATGTTTTGTTCATCGACATTGTTGGCTACACGAAGCTTTCGATTAGCGACCAGCACGCGGCGGTTGAGGAACTAACCCGGATTGTTCGCGCGTCCGAGCAATTTCAACGAGCCGAAGTTGCAAGCCGTTTGCTTAGAATCCCGACCGGCGACGGGATGGCACTTGTCTTTTACACGAGCCCGGAAGCGCCTGCGCAATGCGCAGTGGAAGTCAGCTGCGCGCTCAAGGAACACTCTCGCCTGCAACTCCGGATGGGAATCCACAGCGGACCCGTCAGCGGGATTGTGGATGTAAACGAACGGGCCAATCTCGCGGGCGCTGGGATCAACATGGCCAAACGGGTAATGGGTTGCGGGGACGCCGACCACATTCTTCTCTCCAAACACGTCGCCGAAGATCTGGAAGAATACCAGAAGTGGCGACCGCTCTTGCACGATCTTGGTTCGTGCGAAGTGAAGCATGGAGTGCGCGTCTCGGTCGTGAACCTCTATAGCGATCAATTCGGCAATCCGAAGCTGCCGCAGAGGTTTGAGACTGTGCAGAAACGCCTGACGCGGTTACGCTGGGCGGGGACGGCGGCAGCATTGCTTGTGCTCGCGGTAGTCATTGCTGCGATTGCAATCTTTTCGCGTTATCGCGAGCGATCCGCGCTACCTGCGATGGAAAAAAGCATTGCTGTCCTTCCGTTTGAAAATCTGAGTCACGATCCTGACAACGCCTACTTCGCCGACGGCATCCAGGATGAAATTGTGACGCGATTATCGAAAATCGCCGATCTCACGGTGATCTCGCGCACATCGACGCGGCATTACAAAAGTGCACCCGAAAATTTGCCGTCGATCGCCAGGGAACTTGGCGTTGCTCACATCCTGGAAGGAAGCGTACAGAGGAGCGGCGGCGCCGTGCGCGTGAACGTGCAGCTAATCAAAGCAGCCAATGATTCCCATCTCTGGGCCGATACGTTTGATCGCAAACTGACCGACATCTTTTCAGTTGAAAGTGATATTGCCAAAGCTGTCGCCGACCAGTTGCGAGCGAAACTCACGGGTCGAGAAGAGCGAGAGATTGCCGCCAAGGCCACCGACAATTCTGAGGCTTACGACGCTTACTTGCGTGGTCTCGCTTACACACTGAAAACTATCCCCTCAACCGCCAATGCCCTTGGCGCACAGAAATATCTCAGAGAAGCGGTGCGGTTGGATCCGAACTTCGCGCTTGCCTGGGCACTGTTTTCATTCGTTAATTCACGCGCTTACGGCACACAGAGTCTTCAACCAACTGTCGCGCTGCGTGAAGAGGCGCGGCAGGCAGCCGAAACCGCGCTCACCCTTCAGCCCAATCTCGGCGAGGCCCTCTTGGCCACGGGATCTTACTACTACGCTTGCCTGAAGGATTACGAGACCGCAGTGCGCTACTTTGAACAAGCGCGCCAGCTCCTACCGAATAGCAGCCGGATTCCTGAATCGCTGGCCTATATAGCACGGAGACGAGGCAAGTGGGACCGGAGCGAATTGTACTTCAAAGAAGCCGAGAAGCTTGACCCTCGCGACGTCTACCTACTTACCCAGCACGCGAGTACCTATATCTGTCTCCGTCGTTTCCCGGAAGCGCTGCGAAAGCTTGATCAGGTTCTCGACATTACGCCGGACGACCTGGATACCCTTGTATTAAAGGCGGGTATCGCACAAGCGCAGGGCGACCTGCCGCGGGCTGCTGCGCTCCTCGCTCCACTGCATCCGAGCAGCGACAACACCGGGGCCTTGCTAACACAAGTTTACCAAGCGATCCTCGAGCGCCGTCCTGGACCGGTAATCCCAGCGATAAAGGAGATACTTACCAAGCCTGATCCAGCGTTAGGTTACTTCAACGGGGAGCTGCACTTATGGTTAGGTTGGGCACAAGAAGTCGCGGGCGACCATGTCGCCGCCCAGCAAAGTTGGCGACAGGCGCGCAGCGAAATGGAACCTTTCCTCAAAGAACAGCCGGAAAACTATCTCCTCATTGGCGAGCTCGCGCTGACCAATATGGGTCTCGGTGACAAGGCCGCCGCGTTAGCTCTGTCGGAACGGGCCATGGCCGCGAATCCGATCGAGAAGGACGCCTTAACTGGTCCCATTCCGATCGAGATCTTCGCCCGAGTGGCGGCGTGCATGGGAGAGTCCGACCGCGCTATCGCAGCTTTACAGGAACTACTCTCGATACCGTACGCTGGCTTAGTGGCTTTAGGCTCGCCGCTCACTCCTGCGCTGCTCCGGCTCGATCCGATGTTCGATCCGCTCCGAAAGGATCCGCGATTCCAAAAACTCGTCGCTTCGTCCGCGCCGAGGTGATCCCGCCTCCTGTTATAATTCTTCAACGCGAGATTTGTGGAGGCTAAGGGTTCAGGTCGATCTCAAATAGTCGGTGCACGCCAGCCAATTCGAAATGGCCGGATTTAGACGCTCCAATAATATTAAAACAAAACATCTTCACGTTATCATGTCAGCTCAAAATATCGTCACCCGTCACGTACCCGTTAGTAGCTGTCTTGAGTTCAAGCTGAGGTTAGATGTGGTTGGAGGATGCCCTTCAAGACGGCAAAAGTTTTCGCACCCTAGTAGTGAAGGTAAGCTTAACGCGGTGCGCAGACGTTGATAAAACTCCGCCAAGCTGCTGACACTTGCAATGCTAAACGTATCTCATTGGCTTGGGGGCGGTGGGGGCGGCGCAGGCGGTTTTGGGGTTTCAGGGCCGGGTGTCGGCGTGGGGGGCGGTGGAGGGGTTGTGGGCGGTTTTGTGCTCATACGCCATACGTTGACTCATTTCTGTATCTAACGTCAACCCTTTTAAAATGTTTTGAGGAGTATGCACTTCACAAAGGTAATAATTAGGATTGCCCTTAGTTTGACCGGCACGAGCGCATTCCTCATTCATTTTTTATTCATTCTAGCTCCGCTCGCTCTTGTTTTATGCGCTCCTGTTTGGCGGCTTCAAGCAATTCTCTTTCGTTTGCAATCGTTTTATACCAATCCGAAACCGCCAAAGTCAACCTGTGGATGCCATCGCATTGTCCAGTAGTTACCGAATCTATCACTCGGCTTGCTGCCTCTGCCAATCGCGTTCCAGACTGTCGAAATTCTACGCATAATCTGGCGAAGTATTCCTTGTCGCACTTAGCGTCGAACATATCGGAAAAACTCCACTTTTTCATTTTAACGGCTTGTCGCGCATTTTATCGCTCCAATCGTCGGTTTCTTCGCTTCCGAGGGCTGCTGCAATCATAAGATGACCTGAGGAAAGGTAAGGAAGCATAATAGCGCGTTACCGCTGTTTTTTCCGCCAAATCTTTTTCCGCTTTGCTTTCTTACTAGATAATTACGGCAGTGCTTCACAATGAAGCGCAGAAACAGTTCAGCATTTCCCCACGCGAAAATGTTCTCTCCGATGTTCAACCTCGGCTCCAGCGTACACACACGCGGCGCCCTGCAACAATTCGACCATGCTGGTTCCAAAAAATCGAACTACATGCTTGCCGATTATGATCGGCCAGTTCTCGCTCGGTCCACGACGTTTTCATTTGCGAATGGGTGTGCGAGTGGCTTTTTGTCTTTGGCAGTCTGCATGTAATCCTTCTGCCAGCCTTGTGCAACCACCTCCGGCTTTCCCTTTTCGAGTCCTGAGAGAAACCGATCCCTGCTTGCAGACCATTCTCGAAATTTATTTTCAAATTCCCGATCTGCTTTCAACATACGCAATTCCCCCCGGAACATCTCAAGCACACCTCTTCGAATTGGAAAGAATAGGCAAATGGGTTCTCTCAGCGCGAACTCGACCGTGCATGCTCTCGTAAACCGCCAGTTCATCGTGAATGTTGAATGAGCCCAGTCTGTTTCAATAATGCCATCTAGAGCTACGATCCCGTCTTTCGGACTGTTTGTGGGACCACGAACCATCAAATTCCAGCCAACGGGTGTCTTGAACAGGAATGGAATTTGAAAAGTTAGCACTCCTTCGCCGAAGTGAGAGTGGCAGTGCGGGCGGCCATCCCCGTATAGGCTTTCGACGTACAAACCCTCCGGTCCCGACGTACCATCCCAACTGGCACGGACGTGATGGGTAGATAGAATTTCCCAGCCGTACTGATTCGCGATGACTAATGGAAGGCATCGATAGGGAAACTTTTTGTCTGCATCTTCCATCCACCCCCGTTCGCGCGGCGCAGGGCGTATTGGGGCGGAATCATCCTCATATATTTGATAGGCAATTAATTTATGGCGTGATTCTGCCGGAGGAGGTTCTCCTTTACGCCTCGAATATGTCTTCATGCCGACTTTTGGGATGGTCTCACTACCGTGGCAGTCGTCGCCTTAACACAAACACACAGTAAGCCACCTTATCATTCAGGGCGAATGGCTGCTCAATGTCGTACCGGGAATCGTAGATGTTGCACAGTTCCAGCGACGGAACCGAACTGAGCAGCCGTCGAAATTGCCTTGCCGTATATGTGCGGAGCTGAAATTCGTGCCGCAGGCGAAGTTCCTTCGACCCGCGGCGCACAAGCAGGCAGACCCGAAGGTTCTCGAGCCGGTGGCGGAGATCGGTGCGCAGCATGCGCAGCGTTACAGTCACTTTTGTCTCTCCTCGCCACTGCGTCCAGCGCGCGTCGTCCTCTGGGTCGGTGTCCAATGGCAACAGATGCAAGCCCAGGAGGTAAATGCCGCCAGAACGAAGACTCCCGGCAACACACTCCAAGTGGCCGCGCGCGGCCTGCTCCGTCAACAAGTGGCGAAACGTGTTGACGGTACAGTAGGCCGCATCAACCAGTCGACCGAGGCGAAAATTGGACATCTGCGCCTCGAATGTCTCAGCGTGGAGCAGCCGCCGTGCAACCCGCCGTCGAAGGTACGTTAACGCCGGTTGGCTCAGATCGAATCCGGTCACTTGGTAACCTCGGGCCGCCAACTCGGTGATTAGTCGTCCACTGCCGCAGGCCGGCTCCAAGAACCGGCGAGGCGCGAAGGGACAATACTTGCGGCATGCGGCTTCGATGAAGTCGGCCTCCCGCCGGGTGTGGGCTTGGTAAGCAATGTCGTAATACTGCGGATAATTGAACCAGTTTGCTACGAGGACGCGGCTTCTTTCCATTGTTATTGGGATCAAACTTGCATGGCTTTTGTTGGATTCAGCGTAAACCAGACTGGCAGAGAGTATCGTTTTCCAGAAAGAACCTTCGGGACAGCATGCACAAATTTATGATTACTAGGAAACCCAATGAATAAACCTGGCTTCGGGACGATAACTACATCACGATCTGGAAAGACCAATTCACCTCCCGTGAAGTCGTCATTCAGATAAACAAGTCCTGTGTAATCTCGTTGAGGGGTGTGATTCGGAACCCATCGCCCATGTTTTCTTCGCTCATTGTCCGCATGGGGAATATGCGAATCTCCCGGTAATAAACACGCCAGGAACAACGATTCGACAAATAATTTCGGAGTACGAAGATCGATCTCGATCTTTTCTTTGCATCGCACGCTTACACGATACATCCAGCTAGCTGACTCGCTGTCCACGTCTCGAAGCGTGTAATAATGGAGAAGGGGCCGACGACTATAATCTCTCCTAAGTGATAGCTCGGAATAGCGATCGTAAAGATCAATTATGAACGTACACTCCTTTAAAGTAAGAGTATTCCGTGAAACGAGGATCCTACTTATAGGCTTTTTTCGCGCCACGGATATTATTATGATTTATGTCCCCGTCTTTGTTTCTCGCCAGGCATTCCCCTTATCGCAGCTTTAGCAGAAAGAAGGGATCGTTGTAAAGCAGAACCGCAGGGATCGGCTGCGGTTTTCAACCGACGCGGAAGCGACGTCGCGAATGGTTTTGCTTTCCGTCATCGCCGATGCGCATCAACAATCCATATTGTTCGCCCGTTGGAATCAATCGCTGGGATAGAGCCCCAACTCCAACCAGCTTTGGTGTGGCAAAGAAACAGGGTGGCGGAAGGCAGCTCTCCTAACGACGAATGGCCGGCAGTAACCAATCTAACACCAAATCAGGTCTTCGGGATCAGGCGATTCAAAGTCAGTTGTACGATCGGCTATAACTTGCAAACGCGCGAGATGCCAGAAACAGGCGCCAAGCAAAGGCTTTAGCAGTTAACGTTCCAAAATAGAATCGGGGATTCTTACGAGCGAATCTCAGTGGTCAGAACACGCCACGCTTTTAAAATCATAGTACGCGTAGCGAAACGAGGCGACGCACAAAGGGCGGGCTCGCGCGAGCTACCGCTAGGGCGGCAGAAGCGGCAGCTAATGCCGCAGATCCGCTACGGTTAGCAACACGGCGTAGTTGCGGGATCTAGCTGCCTGTACCGCCCTTATCTTTGGGTGGAGTAACAACAATAAGCCCGGAGTCCAGTTAAACCAGCAGTTTGTGATTAGCCAGGAGCAGCTAGAACGGGATCAGGCGGATCAAGGAGACAGCAGAACAATGAGCGTTGAATGAACAAACGCTGTGCCGCGTTTCCTCCGGGATAGTCTGCATCCGGTGCGGGACTTACCGCTTGCGCTTTTGGCAAAAGCCCAAAGCAGCCAATCAGGAGTGAGACAAAAAGCAAAGCAATCAAGGTCGTGCGGGCCGCGCTTGTCCCTGGGACTGAAGGCACTTCAAACTCAAAACCTGGCGCGGCCTCCGATCGCTGCGGCGTGTGAGCCGTTAGATGACTTTGGCAACGTATCACCAACCGGACTTCTTGCTGCAATATCTGTGCACCGTGAGAGCTACATTCGAGGCAATAATAACAAGAAGAAGATCAATCAGGCCGATTTTCCAGCCGAAGCGCCAGTAAGCAGCTCCGACAAGTATGAAGGAGGCAATGCTAAACACTCCCTGCACGATTTGTCCTCCGCGTCTCCGAGAGAATTCTCCCTCACTGGAATCAGCGAATCCTGTGATCGCGCCAAGAATGATGGTGGTGCCAATCAAGCGGAAAAGCATAGCGCGCAGAAAGTACTCCAAAAAAACTTATCATTCTCTGCGCCGGCCAAGCTGACCGGTTAACTCATTAGGAAGCGTCGCGCTATACCAAGGACGCCGAGGGCTGCCCCTAGCAACATTACCGTGGTGCCGCCGTCCGGAACAGCACCCCCTGTGCCAAAGAGCGTCCACCCGGAAAGGAGACACCCTCCACCTATGGCAGGAATCTTAATGATTCCACTCAAATTACCGACGTACCAAACTTCAGAACCAAGTAATCCGCCAGCGTACGTCGCAAATAGGTATGTATATAAACCGCCGTTACCAAGATTTATGGTGGTACCAGTGCCACTATGATCAACTATGGCAGTGGGCAAGGAACCTAAGACATTGGTTGAGCGATGGTAGATCTGGCCGTTGGCGGCGTCGATGGTGCCAAGGGCCATGCCAATTAAGTGATTGACATAAAGAGCATTGCCGGATGGCACGCCAGGCCACACGTAGCCGAGTTCGTGGGTGTCCCCTATGCTAAGGGCACTTGCATTGTGGGCGAATGCAAGCATCACCGCACAAAATATCGCGGAAAGCAGCGCAAATTTGCGTGGGGCAATCGATTTCATACTTGCAAAGGGGAAGCAGAGTTTATGCCAAAATAGAAAGACGTTATCCAAGACGTTGTAGGCATCTATTTACTAGTGAGTTATGAGGAGATTTAATCTGACGGTTTGGTCTGCCCTGGTTGCCTCCGGTGCGGAATCGTAAGATATTCCGACCGCTTCGTAGGGTTTTGCGACGATTCGGCAACAAGCCCGTAGGAACAACAGCAAGCCGCGCAAATCGAAAAGTGAGCGCACAGCTCGAACTGATCAAGCTGACGCCGCAGTGGTCGCGAGCGATCATTAGAGCTTTGTTGCTTGCGCAATCACAGCTTCGGATTCAGCTCGTTGAACCCAATCGTTCGTTCGGGCTCGCCCGTCGCGTCCAAAACACCAATTTCACCCGATCGGAAGCTCTTGTTGTCGTCGGAAAACCTTACGGGCCATCAAACATCCAGCCGCATCCGTGCTTTTAAACGAAATCTTAAGGAGCAACGACTGCACCGGGCTCAATGGTGCGGAGAGGTGGCCATTAGAGGCCGTGCTAATTCATAAGACACCGGCTGGGTTAGTCACCGTTTAATTCCTAGCTCCCAGCAGTCGTTGAGCCCACTTCTTTCAAATTTCCTTTATAATTACCTACGCGATCCGGTCAGCATTCTGCAAGCAAAATCGCGCGGGGGGCACTAGAGGGCTGGACCAAGACAGGGCTTGCGCAAGCAACAGCTGAGACATCAGAGCACGCTGCGAAATTACAAGGAGCAGTTTTTCGGGAACTTGGTTCCGTCGTTACCGTAGAACCGAAATGGAGCTTGGAAGGCGTGTTTCCTTCCCGCGCGGTTTTCAAGGTGGCCGCGCGTCACGAACCACGCCGCGAATGGGTTGATCTCAAGGGGCTGATTGCATTAATTGCAGCCCCTGACGGCCCGAATCTGATCGAGCGGTTTGCTTATCGTGACCTTGGCGGCATCATGAAACAGAAAAAGATCGAGACGCACAAGATCGGGCTGGTCGGCCAAGCGCCGTCGCGGCGAGGCGACCCGCGCAAACCACTCGCCGGGCCGAATGGCCAAAAGATCGCGCGGCTCGCCGGAATGAGTTACGACGAGCTGATCGCGTGTCGCCGGAAGCACCTGAACACGCACCATAGCGGTAAGCGCAGCAAAGGCGATGCGTTCGACCGCGCGAATGGCTGCGTCAACGCCGGGGACATCCTCCTGGATTGGCGCGTCGAGCGCATCGTTCTGCTCGGTAAGAATGTCGCGCACTGCTTCGGCTTCCGCGACGTGCCTTTTCTGGCGGAGATACACATTTATGGACGCCGGTTCTTAATCTTTCCGCATCCTTCTGGAATCAATCGGTGGTGGAACGAACGACGAAACGAACGACGCGCTCGACAACTTCTGCAGCGGTTCCTACGGGGCGAGACGGTTTCCGCCTGGGTTCCGAAAGAGCGGCCGTTGACGCCATGTTGACGGTATCACGGTCGTTTTTGTTTTTCACGGTCATCCATGTTCGCAACCGTGCGAGGGAGCGAATATGTCACGAGGGGCAAACACTAGATTTTCAGTCCACTGCTCTGCCAACTGAGGCTGCCTTCTGCAATCCCATTTGTGTAGCTATCTCGGTAGCGGCGGAAGCGTCACGTATCAAAATCGTCTGATCTTAAATCAGTTGATCCGAAGATTTGATTTCGTCTCAGATGTTGCGATTAGCCATCCCTCATAAGCGGACCGCCTTCTGTCGTCACGCTGTTTCTTTACGAATCGGCCAAAATGTCATAAACGAAGAAAGACCCACCCATGGCAGCACTTAGCGAAACCGAGGCCACCCCAAGTGCCGAAAAGTAAAGAGCCGCTGTCCATCCACGGCTTTGCTTACCCCGCAAATTGGGTTCATCGCGATGGCACCAGCAAAAGTCCAGTCGTTCTTGTACAAATCCTTGCACACCGCACCGGATTTCGCGTCCCCCAATATAGACAGCGTAGAGAAGGTCCCATAGACGCAACGGACAAAGACTCCTTAAGCTCACCCATATTGGTGGTTTTCCCCAGGGCCACTATTAATTTAAGTATCAGAGCAACGGAGCGAAACCGCTACAATGGTCCATGACAGGTGCTACGCCGGCTCAAAGCATTCCGTCAAAATCACCGCCTCGGATTCGTTACATTTTGGGCCAAAATGTTACGGGGCAGGAACGACTCATTCAGAGCAGCAGCGGTGAAAATGAGCCTGCTCCCAGGCGCTGAAAGGTAAAGAGTCGCGCCCCTTTTTTCATGTGATGGCGGCGCGTGGGTACTGCATGATCCTCGCTGACAGCCTCAGCAAAGCGATTGGAGTTGGGGAACAGAAAACTTCTACATCGGGCAGTTTTTGATATTTTCAACGTGCTCATGGATGCGGATGCTACGACCGATCCGAAATTCGAGATCGGACATGTTCTCTTCATTGACATCGTCGGCTATTCAAAGCTGCTCATCGGTGAACAGAGCGAGCTCATTCGTGAGCTGAAGGAGGTAGTCGCCACGAGCGAGCAGGTCCGGGTTGCGGAAGAACAAGGCAGATTGGTCTCATTACCCACTGGCGATGGCGTCGCGTTAGTTTTTCGCGATGCCGCCGAAACGCCTGCGCAGTGCGCCCTCGAGATCGCGCACGCGGTGAAGAAGTATCCGAAGCTGCGACTGCGGATGGGAATCCATAGCGGTCCAGTCAATGTGATTACGGATGTCAACAATCGAGCGAATGTTGCCGGAGCGGGAATCAACTTGGCGCAACGCGTAATGGATTGCGGCGATGCCGGTCACATTTTGGTTTCCAAACACGTCGCTGAAGACCTCGAGCACTACGCACGCTGGCGGCCTTATTTACACGAGTTGGGCGAATACGAAGTTAAGCATGGCGCTCGAATTTCGCTGGTCAACCTTTACGGCGACAGCATCGGAAACGCGGATGTTCCTGAGAAGATTAGGCAAGCAAAACGCGAACAAGCTAGAGCTAGCCGCGACGGACGTAAGCCTATCCTGGTAGCAACCTTCATCGTGGCTGCGGCCGTGCTCGGCATTGGTTACTGGGTTTTTCACCAGCGCCGCGCAAACGATTTCGCGACCATCCCAGTTAAAAGCATCGCCGTGCTACCGTTTCAAAATCTTAGTCCGGACCCGCAGAACGCCTTCTTTGCCGACGGCGTGCAGGATGAGATCCTGACGGACCTCGCCAGAATTGCTGATCTAAAGGTGATCAGCCGAACCTCGGTCATGCAATACAAGGCGGGGATCGCGCGCAATGCACGCGCCATCGCTCAGGCTTTGGGTGTTGCCAATCTTCTGGAAGGCAGTGTTCAGCGCGAGGGCGGCAAAGTGCGCGTGAACGCGCAGCTCATTGACGCACGCAACGACACCCACGTCTGGGCGCAAACGTACGACCGCGATTTGGCCGATATCTTTGTCATTCAAAGCGACATCGCCAAAGCAATTGCCGACGAGTTGCAGGTCAAACTTTCGCCTGGTGAAAAAGCGGCGATCGAAAAGCGCCCCACTTACGATGTCTTTGCCTACGATCTCTATACGCGTGCTAAGGAGCTCGTCGTCGACCTGACCGACCCGGTTGCCTCGCAGCAAAACCTAGCTAGGGCGGTGATGCTATTGGAGGAGGCGGTCGCGCGCGATCAACATTTCGTGAATGCGTGGTGTTTGCTTTCGCAACTTCACGCGCGGATGTATACCGCCGGGTACGATCACACGCCGGAGAGACTCGAGAAATCGTATTCGGCGGTCGAAGCCGCGTCGCGCTACGAGCCTGATGCCAGTGAGGTTCACCTTACCTGGGGAAACTATTACTACGAGTCGTTACGTGATTACCGACGCGCTGGTAGCGAATTAGCTATAGCGCAAAAAAAACTGCCGAACAGCGCGCAGGTTCTCGAAGTGAGCGGTTACGTTCTGCGGCGTGGAGGAGATTGGGAAGAGGCAACGCGCAGTCTCGAACGCGCCGCCGAGCTTGACCCGCGAAACGTGCACATACTTCAGCAACTGGCGCTCACGTACCAACCACGGCGCCGCTACCAGGATGAAGCGCATGTTTATGATCGCGTGCTTGCCCTTGTTCCTAACGATGGACTCACCCAAGGGCTAAAAGCTTTGGTCGCCGTAGACTGGAAAGCCGATCTTCGACCATACCAAGCTCTGATGGCAAAACTGACTGCCACGGACCCCAAAAAGGCCGCAGAAGCTGATGACATTAACTACACAATCTGCGAGCGCACCCCGGAAGCCTTTGCTCGCGGATTGAAGCATTACCCGCGAGGCGGTTCGGTAAATATCGCTGTTAATTACCCGCACGCTTACTTTGAAGGCGTCATTGCAATCTGCGAAGGCGATCTGGAGAAAGCCAAGAGCGCCTTTAACGTTGCGCGTGCCGAAGTTGCTGCAACCGTCGAGCGCGACCCAGAATTTGCGCCGGCAGTTAGTTTTCTAGGAATGATTGATGCCGGATTGGGCCGAAAAGAGGAGGCTCTACGCGAGGGTCGCCATGCGTGCGAACTCCTACCCCCTTCCAAGGATGCGATCGACGGCGTGGTGCTGGCTGTCAATCTCGCGCAGATCTACGTCTGGACCGGCGAGAAGGATCTGGCTATCGCGCAGATAGAAGCCGTGGAGCGTTTGCCGACGTATCTAAGCTACGGTCTTTTGAAGCTCCAGCCAATCTGGGATCCGCTCCGCGGCGACCCGCGTTTCGAAAAACTTGTGGCCTCCCTTGCGCCGAAAGACTAAGCCTGTGATCCACAGCACCTGTGAGGGACATGCCGCTACAAACCCTTGAATAGAATTTCAGCGATACACATGATCACTTACATGAAAACATTAATGTGCAGTTTGGCGGCGGTACTGAGTGTGGCGCTGGGCAGCGGGACCCTCGCCGTCGCCGAGGAAGAGCAGCAAATGAGCGGCACGGTTGTGGAATATCACCCCGGTTTTCTGACAATCGAAAACAGCAAAAAGGAACGCGTCGAGTTTCATGCCGAGCTGGGGGACCAGCGTTATAGACCGAAAGTAGGTGACAAGGTGACGGTGCATTACGAGATTAATTCGCGCGGTTGGTGGTTTACCTACAAGGTCGACAAGGCCGGGAAGACCGAGAAAGGCTCGAAGGAACACTGAAGACGGCGGCGAGCGCAACCGTGCACGCCGCCCTGATGTCGCGGACTGTGCCAATAGCCTAATAATTTTTGTTTGATCTGAGAATCGGACATCCTTTCGCCCGCCGGGGCGAAAGATGTCACGCATAACAGCAGAGTTAGGGTTGTTACTGTTGTTTTCATACATTTTCAGCGTTTTTATCTCACAAGTTTTGGGTTGCTTTATCAGTTCGACAGCCGTTGTACCCAAGGCGCAATTGGCTCTGAATCAGCGCACCTACCGAGCGAAGACGAATTTCAGGTCGAGCTACGGTTCATTCCGGATCGACCTCTTCTTTCGTGCTTCTAATCAGCGTAAAGGTTTCTTCCTGACCACCGATTCCACCGATTTCTCGGAACACAAACTCCTCGTCCGTCAGAGTGACGATTGTGTAGGGTACACTCCACCAGTAAAACTTGCCGTCTTTAACGTTCCAGCGCTCTGTAGTCACATCCTTTCGTCGGCCGACATACATTTTGCCGTCGGCAATTATGTGGTAAACCTGCGACGGACTTTTCCAGTAGCCGAGCAGTTTTTGCTCAATAGCCGAGTCAGAGGGTTTGTCGCCGTTGCCGCTGGAAGTAGGGTTGGCTGTTGATACTTTCCAGTCGTTAATCATTCTTAAATTCAATGGCTCGACAGTGCCGTCAACAAAACAATGAGTTTCTATCTCGCTAAGCCACACGTCTAGTCTGAAGCGTAGTCTGCCTTCGCGCCAACCAGTTGCTGTTAAAGTAAGAAATACCTTCCCGCCGGCTTCGCTGAGGTGCTTCTCGTCTATGCACGCGTCCGCCCTTTTCTCCAGCTCATTCCACAAGGCGTCATCCGGTTGGCTTAGAACCTTTCCCGACGGCAGTGCAACGATCCACATTTCATCTCCACCGGACCGCGAACTCCTTTGCTTGTTAATTGCGACGTAGCGCCCATCGGGACTCCACAGCGTCTGAAAAAAGGAACCTTCCGGCCCAACAGGTGTTGGCACTTTGGCGATGACCTCTTCACCTTTTGAAATGACCAACGAATCTTCGCTGGGTCTGCCGCGAACGACTTCGACGCTGTATTTACCGTCAGGTGACTTTATCTTTTGAGTTACTTGAGCGTCGGCAGGCGAAGTCGTTATCGAGACCAAGCAGACTATGAAAATAAGGCAGGGTCGCTGCAGCCATCGGAACCGGCGCGCACTATTTTTCACGAGCTATGCAATTTCGGTTTGGCTGTTCGGCGACAACGCAAACTACAATGGAGAGAAGCAGGAGTATTTCAGGGAACCGTTTTCATGTTGCTTCATCGTGAAACGGAGAGCCAGGAATCACTCTTTCACTCGGAGGTGAAAGAGTAGCGCCTCCTTTTCGCTGTAGATGAAGTAATCGTGATCGATCAGGATAATGGTGCCGCGCGAACCATCCTCGATCAGCTGGTTTCCCTTGATTCGCCAGCTATTCGAGACGGAACTGTCCTTGCTGCCCGATTTGCCGTTGGCGCGAAAGATATAAACGCGCCTCGGAGATTGCCAACTGCCGACCAGAAGCCGGGACAACTTCTTCGAGTCGGCGGTCGCCGGAGCGGGATGCTTTTGTAGTTCCGAGTTCACGTCTCCGACGACCTTTTCGTATTCCGGACTCTGCTCGCCCTTCCAATACTCCTTGAGCTGGCGTTCCCGAATTTGCGCCAGCTTGGTCACATACCTCGACCGCGCCGGCTCATCGTGCGAGCTTGCCTGGTATTCCTTCCTGGCGGCCTCGAGGTCCTGTTCTTCAGTGTGTTGGGCAAAGGCGGCCCCAGCTACCAACGCGATGATGAGTCCGACGATAGTTTGTTTGTATTTAATCATGGTTATCGACTCCGGCGTCGTTTTCATTGCAGATCATAGGCCTCGAGGTAGTGTTGGTAATAGACTCCGTTGCGCACGTCCCAGTGGTTGGCGTTGTGCCACCCAGCATGTGAATGATGCCGTCACTTGTGTATTGGTAGCCGTGCCGTGGGCTTTTCCAGTAGCCGATCAGTTTTTGTTTAATCACGACATCGGGCATCTTTTCACCGGCCGAGGCGAGACAGGTGAGGGATAAGAGGAGACTTAGGGTGGTTATCGTTAGTTTCATATATCGTTTTCGGTTAGTGGGATCGTCCTTGCTTATGGCTGAGTTCTTTCCTGCTTCATGTGGGTGCGGCACTATTTGCAAAGCGGATTTGGTTTCCGGCAAAGTTTGAAAGAATTGCAAATCCGAAATCGACTTTCCAGTAGCCGAGCATACATAGTTTCAGGGTAAACGATCCAATTTATCAACAACTTTGCCGAGCGACACCTTCACCTGTTTAGACGGCCATTCCTCCCCCGGCGTCGAGGGAGCCTGATCATCAGAAACCGTCAGCACCGCAATGTCTGGTGACTCAAAGTGGAAGTCCGGGGCGAGGACATTTCCGAACACATCCTCAAGGTCGTCCCTGAAGCTATGGTCGCCTGCACAATAGACGAACGTCGCATAATGCCACCCTCCATGCGCTCCGCGAGCAAGGCTCGTAGTGAACAACAAAAATTGTGAGTCAGGACTCCAGTGAGCGCACTGAAGGAAGCAGCCGAGAATGGCAGTTGCTGCAAGAATTTGCCCCGGCTTGCCGTCTCGCCCGGGCCGGAACACAGTAATCTTGAGCTCATCGCAAGCGCGGCAGTTCTGGTCGGGGTTTGGCACGAAACGGATCGTCGCCAACAGCCTCTTGTCTGGCGACGCTTCGCTCCAGACGCTCTTTGGGTCGGATGTGCAGTCAGGAGAGCCGGTCTGAGCTTGGGCAGGCGCATTCGTCTGTGACGGATTTGCTACAGGTTGTTTTTTGCTTGCTTCGGCTTTGGCTGCCTTCAAGTCCAGGTCTCCCGACGTTTCCTCGTCAGATTGGCTGCTGCCCTTCTTACTCGTCTGCTCTTTTTGCGAGACAATCTTCATGGCGCCGCTCGCATCAGTGGCCATTATCAATGTCTCTTTTGCGGTACCTGACGTGTGTTTGTTGGTCTGCGGGTTACTCACGTCGTAGCTTGCCGAAAAAATCATTTTCTTCTTTGTTTCCAATGAGACTGTGTTGACCGGTCCAACCAAACTCCAGCGGCGCACCGGCCAGCGCGCGAAATATTTTTCCACCTGCGCGCGCACGGCAGCGTTGCTGATCACACCGCTACTCGTATAATCGATACGGTCCGCGTAAAGGCCGGCCAGCGCATCAACGTCCGCTCCTGAATATGCCTGGACAAATGCCTCCGCGATAGATTCGGGAGTCGCCTCGCCTTCATTAGACGATTGTTCATGTTTGCGATTTGCCTCGGCTTTCGCCTTCTTTAGCTTCTCCTTGTCTTCGTCGAGTTGAGCGTACTGGACCGCGTGTTCGTAGTCGGCAATGGCTCCCCAGAGGTCACCGCGGGACTTCTTGATGTCACCACGTCTACTGAAGGCACCCGCTTCATAGGTTGGTTTGATCGTAATCGCTTGGTTGTAGTCCGATACAGCTCCATCAAGGTCGCCTTTCAATTCCTTCGTGTAGCCGCGCTGATAGTAAAGCAAATCTAACCGGTCGATAGGCGGCTCCCGTCCGCTGATTTGCTTATCAAGGATCGCGATAGCTCTATCGTACTCCGCCATCGCTCCGGCGGCATCGCCCTGAGCCTTGCGAGAGTTACCTATCTCGACAAAGCTCACGCCGCTCCGTCTAAGCTCGGCCGCCTTGGTAAAGTCGGTCATTGCGGCTTCAAAATCGCCATGCTGTTTTTTCGCGGTTGCACGAGCGTAATAAGAACCTGCGTTGTTTGGATTGAACGAAACGAGCCGATCGTAAGCTGCGAGGGCGCCGGCCCAATCCCCGCGTTTTTCCTTCACCGCAGCTAGGTGTCCACACGCTTCATCTCGTCGGTCTGGCTGGTGTTCGATCGCTCGTTCCAAATCTGCAATCGCTCCATCGATGTCTCCTTGTTGTTCTTTATCATAGGCGCGACCGATATAGTTAGTTCGCAAAGCCGTGCGGGGCACGATTTGTGTGGTCGACTTGATCGTTATCTGCGGCGTCCCTGCGGCCAATTCGATTTTTCCGGTTACCGCGATTTGCACGCCCCGAACTGTTTCGGGATCCAACTCGGGTCCCGAAGCGTCGAGAGGTACAACAATCCATAACAGCGCCTTTCGCAGATCACAGCCGCCGATCAGCACGTCGGTGTGCCGCCTCCCGTGGTCGATGCAACTTACCTTCCCAACGATCGTACTCCTCTCGCCGATGTGCTTTTTCGCTTCCGCGGCCGTGTACTCGGGTATTAAGCCGGTCGCCGAAACCGTGCCCAGTAAGGCCGCGATGGCCGTCACGATAATATAAACTCGAGATCGTGCGGCTGCGATTCGTTTGCTGTTCATGGCCTCGGAAACCCAAGACCAAATTCTCAGGGATGCGGGGGCATCGGACCACCGAAGTCTTGCCACGTCCGTAAGCCGCGCAAGATTTTTTCGCCGGTGGATTCTTCTTGCACCGGTTGTGCGCGAACGGGCCGTGACTTGTGCTTTGCGGTCGCAAGCTTGGCGTCACGACAGCGACCAAGCACTTTGAGGTTCTGTTTCTCCAAGTCGCTGAACTCAGTTTCAATTTCGTCAGAGCTCAGCCCGGAACGCGGATTGTACCACGAAAATTGCTCGAATTGTTTAGTAACCTTCTTGTCCTTGAATTCGGCACCGTGCCGCGCAAACATCTCGTTAATGGCATAGGTGATGTCGCTTAAGCTCGATTCGCTTACATCGCTCATGGTCAATTCGTCCAGGCGAGTCGCGGGAAATCTTTCACCGGGAAATTCGTTGTCTTCAGTGTTTGCAGTCTCCGAATTTTGCCCATTATGTGCAACGGCATCTGATTGCTCGCTGGCTTGCTCGATCGGGAAATTATCGGCCACTTCTGTCGAGGCTGGTTGGTCTGGAGACGGCTCGATTTGCTTCGAGGCGACGTCGTACGTGCACCTCCATGGCTCAGGCACATCCGGATTGCCAGGTGTAGCTAGGAAAAGCACTGCAACATCCACTTTTCGGGAATCGTTCTCCCAGCCGGTCGCGTCGATAGTAGCGCCATGGCGCGGCGTGCCAGGATCTGCATGCATGGTGCGCAAATAACTTTGCCAGATCATCTCCTGCAGTTGGGAATTTTGCTGGCCTGTACCCTCACCCGGGTCATACTGAACCGAAGAAGTGCTGCTGCGCCGGTAGAGCCGAACGCCGCCGCCTGCTCCCTGGCGCTGGTTCACTGCAATCCATTGATCGTCCGGCGAGATGAGTGCCCAGGCAGGCTGTTTCGACTCACACAAAACGGTAGCGGCACCAGGCCGATGTGCGTCTTCTACCGCAATCCGTCGGATTTTCGTCTTCCGATCGCGAAGATATTTCATCTGAAGATTGCCACTTGGTGACGTGAATTGACGTTCCAGCACCAAATCCGAGGAGGGCGCCACCGGTACAGCAGGAGCAGGCGGCGTGTTGTTTGGTTGTGATGGCGTTGCTGGCGAGGAGACAATTGTCCGGTTCGCGGATTGCAAATTGCCAGCGCGGCCTTTCCAACTCGGAAGCCAAACACTAAGGACAACGATATTGCCGGCCAGGAGAACGCCAAGGAAAACCACGACTAGAGTTAATGCGCGACGAGACATGAAGCGATTGCGGCCGGCATAGCTCAGCTCTCCTCTGTGACGAGGCCCAGTGATTGTACCGTCGGCTCGTCTATAGCTGCCGTGATTTCGAGCTCGTGATCACGCTGGTAGGCTCCCAGAGCATCTCGCGTCTGGTCGCCAAACTGCCCATCAATGTTTCCGGTGTAATAGCCTTGATCCTGCAGCGCTTCCTGAATATTTATAACTACTTCATCAGGCGGCAGATTGTTATAGGCAAAGATCGGGCCGTCATAGAGGTAGCCGACAAACGCAGGATCGTAACCCCACGCTGGAAACCAGTAGCCGCCGTCCCAATACCAATTACCGCCCCAATATGGCCCACCTACATAGGCGACGGTGCTGTAATGGGAGCGCCAGTACCCGCGATCGTGCCAGACACGATGGTATCCCGCGTACAACGCATGCGTATTCCGGTAGCGTAACCCGCTTCGCCAATGAGCGGCCGGCTGACTATGGACAGCAAGGCGATTGTTAACCGGATGAGTGGCCGACAGTTTGGCCGCGCGATTATTTTGGCGGCTGGCTTGAGTAGGGGCGTTCACGTGAGCGGCAGCCTGATGGTGCGAATTAAGACCGTGTTGGCCGCTCTGCTGATGTGCGTTTAAACCGTGTTGACCGCTAGATTGACCTGCGCTTAACCCATGTTGCGTGTGAGCGGCGTGTCCTGCGGACTGAGCATTGTTGTTGCTGAAATTGTGCTGCTGTCCCATGCCTGCGCGAGTGGACATTCCGCTCCCACTGGCATGTGGTGCTCCTGCACTTGAATGCGGGAACCCGCCACCAGGATGCGCTGCTGCTCGGGAGCCGCCACCGCCACTAGGATGCGCTGCCGGCTTGCTGCCGCCTCCCGATTTTTGTTTACCCGCCAAGGCGAGTTGTGGCGCGATCAACGTCAGGGAAACACAAATACAAATAAACGCTCTCATGAATTGCACCTCCACTTCTTTCTACGGGAACGGCGAAACTAAGTTTGCCGATCCGACTCAGATTTTTTTCGCGAAAGCTGTAATTTGGTCTTGCACTAGCTGCCAACATCAGTTGCAATCAGGCGGCTAGATAAATTGTGGAACTGCACAAGCTCCTGCAAAGGAAACCGGCGCGCGTCCGAGTCGGCTAGAGCTTCCGTATGCCAACGAACCTGACCCCCAGATTCCGAATCGGCCACGTCCTGTTCATCGACGTGGTGGGATATTCGAAACTGCTCGTTAACGACCAAACGAGAGTGGTTCGCCGATTGAATGAGCTTGTACAGGGAACGGAGCAGGTCCGCCTGGCCAGCAAGAAAAACAAACTGCTGCGGGTCGCAACCGGGGATGGGATGGCGCTGGTTTTTCGCGATAGCCCTGAATCTCCCGTGCGATGCGCATTAGAACTTAGCCAGGCACTAAAGAAGGAGACGCCGCCAATCCCTATCCGAATGGGAATCCATAGCGGCCTCCTGAATGAAGTCATGGATGTGAACAATCGCATGAACGTAACCGGCGCCGGAATTAACATCGCCCAGCGCATCATGGATTGCGGAGACGCTGGCCACATCTTGCTTTCGAAGCATGTAGCTGAAGATCTCGAGCACGACGAGCGTTGGCGGCCTTGTTTGCATGACCTGGGGCAATGCGAGGTTAAACACGGTCTCCGGGTTGAGCTGGTCAACCTCTATAATTCGGAAGGTGGCAATCCGCAGTTGCCTGAAAAAATTCGGCGGACCCGCAGAAAGCGCGTTGCAAACTCAGCGTTAGTCCTAAGCAGCGCTGGCATCCTGGGTTTGGCGGTTCTCGGAACCAGTTGGTTTGTTACGGCGCATTTTCAGAAACCGAACGATGCCGGATTCAAGCCCGTAGCTGAAACCACGCCGGCAGCAACCCCAGTGGCAGCGACCACGAGTACACCGGAAGTCACTTTGGCAAATATGACTTTAGGCAATTCAATTTGGCGACAACCCTTGAAGACTGCCCCCGCATCACGCACACAAAAATTGTTTGCAGGCACATGGCGGGGAACCATTCACAGTGTCGGGCCGCAAAGCACATGGGATTCGCAGATCGAGCTGAACATCGACCCATCGGAAACACACTGGAGTAACATGAGCAGCGGCTCGGTCTCTCGTCAGAACCGGACATTAATCTATAAACGCTCCTATAAACTTGGCCGAAGCACGAGCGTGCAAGTGCAGGCGAGCTTAACGGTCAACGAGGATGGCAGCACAGCAGCCTATTCGACAACCCAGGTAAGTGTGACAGGAAAATCTGCGTCCAAGACGTCAGGAAAAGGAATTCTCGAAAAAGTTCGATAGCATTATCGGCACTGCGAATGTCGATTTTCGCGAAATCGGTAAACATAACTGGGCGGCTTTCTAATACTATTGGGCCATCGGAAAGTTTGCACTCGCCAGAGTTCTGTCGAATCACGGGAGTTTTACAAACCGACCAAATTGTTACACGAGCAAACGCGCGACTCCGGCAGCTGCGGCGAAAACTGTGCAAGAATTTGTGCAAGAACGAGCCCATTTCTGCTCGCGCTCTGACAAACAGAAAAAATTCGCAAACTGGGGCGATTTACCTAGGTAAACTGGACGAGATTTGATAAGCGCAAAAGCTTCAATTTTAAGTTCTTAACGTCTGTACCGTGCTGACATGAACTCACAGCATTCCTCTGCTAACGCACAAAAGACCATTCCGCCTGAGTACATTCCACCAATGTCGTTACACCGCTTTTGTGAAATTACAGGTTTATCCAAAATATCGGCATTGGCGCTACGAAAAGCGCGGATGGCTGCGGACACATTTAATCACAAACAGACGATACATCTTGGCTGTAGACGTAGCCGAATTTAACAGGAGGTGAGCCTCAGATGAATTCGCCGGAAGCGTTTCAAATTTGTCCGACGCACGCTCAAAGAAAGAAACGCAAAGAAAACTGCGGAAAAGTCAGAGCATTCCTGGCACCCGCCCGTGATGGCTCCGTTCGGCACTTGGCGTAGCCTCGCGTTCCCTCCATGCGACATTTTGGTAGCGTATTCGGTAGCATCGGGCTAATCACCCAGTGATGATCGTAGTTAAGAGTCAGTTGTTCCCACGAGAGAAGACACTCTTAGCCGAACATCTCGAAAAAGCGTGCTTCGAACAACGGGCATTGAAACATTCATCCCACGTTGCATTTACAGGGACTCCGCAGGTCAGAATCGGCCAGTAAGATTGGTAGCGTATTCGGTAACGGGTCAGACCGCGCCCATGGCAGGCTTACGATTTTGTGCCTAACGAATTTTGGGGCGCCGAAAATTTTTTTGATAGAAAAAACTCGCACCATACACGGGTTCCGAAGCCTCTCTTGAACTGCGCCCCACTCACGCTTTAATCGCGCGCAAACAAAGGGAAGTCTGGCGCGTTTGTGCTAGAATTTGTGCTAGAACGAGGCGCGTTCTACTCACCCTTCGCGACCGCAACGATTTCGTACGAAAAACCTGTTTTCCATTCGTGAAGCGCGTTCGCTTTGAAATGAAAAGCGACGCTCTGAAATCAATGATTTCGCAATCCTAAGTCTGGCGGGTCGGCAACGCAGCACGCACTTTGCCGCTTGATCGACTTCTTGCGCTTTTTCGCCGTTTTCGCGTAATTCTATCCGGAAATTTTCAAGCGCCGCCTGCGATGCTTTTTGCGCGCTCAAATGAATGTCTACCATTTCATGAAATTCATTACACTTTTCGTCCGATTGTATTGGGACATCTCTGATCCGTTCTAACAAACGCACTCCGAAGTTCGCCGTAATCAAATACAACTATTTTGGATGCATCGTTTTCTCGACTCCCTTTCCCTCGTGTTTCCACTGCCGATTTGAGAGGGGACTTTCGATGCGCATTTCAAAAGACCCGGTTGCGTGCGCGAATGCCAGGGGTGACCGGTCCCGGGGGCGGGGGCCTTTCTAATAGGTCTAGGCTCCGGTGAATGCATGGGTTAAAGGTCCTCCGCGTGAAATCGGTCGGTGTTCGTCCAATCGATGCGGTGTTCACTTTTGAACATGCTTGCTGGCAGCACATTACAAATTTTGTAATCATACGCTTCATCATGTAACCGTTCGTCCAACCCCGTCCAAATTAGCTCCCAACTGTTAGACGAAGGTTTGTGTAACCGCTGCTCACCCCGCGTCGCACGCGAAACTTGGCGATCACTTGGCGAATAGTGCCTTTTTTTGTGTTCAAAATCGCCTTGGACGCTTCGCAACCCCGACTGTACACACGCCAGCGCCCGACCACATCGAGGCAAGGCAGAGCGCGACGGACGCTGGCTGATAACAGACACCTAGTAAGTCATTCGGGCACGCTGGCGGGGCGCGTAGGCGTTCCCACTACAGAGGCAAGCCACGCCGGGCCGCAAAGCCCCTAAACTTAGAGTCCGCTTCTCCGGCTGTTAGGTGGTCAAGGTCGCTCCGCTTTCACATTGTACACAAACCAAGTAGTCCGATGCTTTGCCGTTCGCTGTGAGTGTGCTAGAGACTGCCAATTCTGCCATCGCGCTGCGATTCGGCTGATGCTCCTGCCCTCGTGAAGCAATACCAGTCACTTCGAGTTTGTTCCCCGATGCTTGACGGGTGACCCGTCCCCGGGGGCGGGGGCCTTTCTAATAGGTCTAGGCTCCGGTGAATGCTGGTCTGCGAAAATGTAGTGGAAATCGAAGCCGGGAAGATGAAAAACCTTTGTTTTCTGTTACCACAGTACGTAATCTCCATGGCGTCGAAGTTCAGGCGCTGCGAGAGTGGTGAACGCAAGCACGAGCGAAGCGTTGTACGCGTTGGTTTGTATCAACGAAGTGATGTATTGCGGTAGAGTTAACGATTCCCCCGTATAATCCGTTCTCCAACCGTCATAGTCTGGAAGCAAATTTCGCGGAATCATCCTTACTTCGGCTGGATTGGTGGCAGGTCCGGTGGAATTTCCTCCGGTTTCGCTGGCCGAACAATCGTAGTGGTGCTTTGCTTGCCATCTGGACCCGTGAGGAATTGGGGTCGCCGTGAGGAATTGGGGTCGTATCTAAACATTTAACATTTCGAGAGTGCGCTTCAACTTCTTGTCGGTTGCAGCCCGTTTTTGAATCCTACGAATACGCTGACTCACTGCGGCATAATCCATACCGCCAAACATTGAACCGATTTCCCGGAGTGTAAGACCACTATTTTGCCAGGCAAGCCAGATCGCCACGTTTCGAGCTTCGGACCCATAGGCGGACGCCCGGTCCATGGCCATAGATTCGTTGCGAGCTACGGCTCGGCAAGCCACCTCAAAAAAATGCCGCGCTTTACTTACATTTATGTTCTGCAAAGCGAGAGCAATCCAGAGCACTTCTATACTGGTCGCACAGACGATCTTCGTCATCGATTGATCCGCCACAATAACGGCAAGGTTCCCCATACAGCAAAATCGAGACCTTGGCGGATCAAAACTTATATCGCGCTTTCAGAGTCTGAACGCGCCGCTGAGTTGGAACGTTATCTCAAGTCGGCGTCCGGTCATGCCTTTCTCAAGAAGCGCCTTTAAGCGCTAGGAGCGCAGCGAAAGACAAAAGATGTGCCTGTGAACAAAGCCCACTCACCGCTCACCCGACCTCAGCCATTCACTCCAAAGCTGCGGCCGGCGGTTCGGATTAGCGCAACCATAATTGTAGAACGCGCGAACGAATGCGGAACGATCCTCTGCGTAAGGCGCCTTCCAGTTGTCATGCTCAAGAGGACGAAGCACGTCATATCCGTGTCCAAGTAATTTCTGACGCTGCACAATGTCCTCGAGCGAAACACGAGTGGCATTTCGCCGCATGTCGTAAAGCACCATGAACGTGGTCGTTCGTCCAAGTCCGGCTTCGCAGTGAAAATGCGCCCAAGCATTCTTTGGAAGCGAACGAACGGCGACAATGAATCGATCGACTGCCTCATCGAGGGGTCGCGTATGGTCTGTAACGGCGAGCCGTACATAACCGGCGCCCGCCGACGACACAAGATCGCGTTCGATGCTGGCTTCTTTTACGATCACTTGTCGCGGGACGGCAGATTCAGCATTGCCCTTTTTGACGGGGTGACCTGGCCGAACGGCAATTTCGCTCCCCGGCCCAAGCGATTGCACCCATACGGCTTCGGCCTCTTCGATTTCAGTCTGGCTACGACCGAACATTCGCCCAATCGCGTGTGGCGAACCAGCTGACAGGGAGGCCGTTGACAAATATGTGTGTTTCCTGCCGAAGATCGAAAATAGTGACTGTACCATGCGTTCGCGTCAGCAAAAGCTTCAGGTTATCAGCGGTAAACTCTCCGCTGCCAGAGGCGTGAAGATCGCTCAAGCCAGTGGTGGCAGGTGGCGTACATTGCCACCTTTAAGCGGTTCGTCAGTCGTGCGAAAGTTTCGCGGCAGAGCATTGGCCAGCTTTAGGTCAATGTCCCAAATCAGCACCGGTGAATCCGCATCGGAAGAGCAGATCGGCGGATTCTTCTGCACCGGCGGAACCGCCGACCAAAGCGTTGCGTTTGCAACAAAAAACGCAAACAGAAGGAACAAGTTGCTGCGCCGGATCGATTGCGTCATTCGGTACGCAACGCTCTGAGCGGCTCGACGTGTGTGGCGCGTCGCGCAGGGAAAAAACAGGCAAGCATCGCCGCTGCAGTCAGCAGGGCACCGGATATGACTAACGCGAATGGATCGCTCGGACTAATCTGATAAAGAATCCGAGCGAGGACGCGGCCAGCGGCCAATGAAAACAGAAGACCGATCGTCACGGCCAGCGCAGTTTGGATTGCGCCTTGGCGCATGATCAAGGCGAAAATGTCACGGCGATGTGCGCCCAGCGCCATCCGAATGCCAATCTCGCGTGTCCGGCAGGCAACCGCGTATGCCTTTACGCCATACACGCCGACAACGGCGAGTAACAACGCGATTGCGCCAAACACTCCAAAGAGCAACGCGCCGAGACGTACTATCCAGAGGCCAACGCTCTTTTCCGTAAGATCAACAAAAGGCTCAATGCTTAGGATTGGCAGGTCGGGATCGATGGTACGCAACGTTTGCCGCATGGTGGGAATAAACGCAGCGACTGCACGTCGATCTTTCGTGGCAAGCCGAACATGGAGGTAAACGTTGCCGTTGTAACCTTGCGCCAGCGGCACAAACAGTCGCCGATTGAGCGTATCGTTTTGGACATCGTGGCGATGGCCACTGACCACCCCGACCACGAGCAAGTCGTTAGGCGAACCGTCTTTCGGCGGCTGGGTGTAACGAATGTGCTGGCCGACTGCTTCCATATTCGGAAAAATTTTCTTTGCCATCTCGTCGTCAATGATCGCGACGCGCGGCGTATTTTTGGTCTCAGCTTCGGCCTGGGTGAAGTCGCGACCGCGCAGAAGCTTTACGCCGATTGCATCGAAGTAACCTGGCGTCGTCGCGGTGAAGAGCGCGCCCGCGCCGGGATCGGGCGCCTTCGGATCGCTCGGTAAAGTTTCACGCATTGACATGATCCGTCGCGAGTTTGTGAAGTTGCCATAGGGCAACATCGTTCCCAGCGCTGCAGTCCGCACACCTGGAAGATCGCGCGCCCGTCTCACAGCCTCGAATATCAGACGACGGGCTTCAGCGGGGTCTTTTTTGATCAGCGAGAAGTCCATCTCGGTAACCAAATCGCCCGCGGCAACAAAACCCGGATTAAGGCCGCTTGCCTTAAGAGCACCACGGAAAAATAACCCGGCGCTGAATAACAACATGAACGAAAGCGCAATCTGCGCCATAACCGAAATATGACGAGCCGCAAAGAAGCGATTGAATCGGCCGATGCGTGCCGGTTCGCCGATTTGCTGCTTGAGATCGCTGACAAGATCGGCCCTTGTCGCCTTTAGCGCGGGGCCAAGGCTGAAAAGGAGGGTCGCAATCAGGCAAAACAGGAACGTGACTCCGAGGACAGTTAGGTCGGGTCGCAATTTAACAACGAAGGAAAAACTCGTCGAACCGAGTAGGCGCGCGAGCGAATGCAGCAGTAGGTCGTTGCACCAGACACTTATGACGAGTCCAACCAAGCCGCCGCAGATCGCAAGCAGCAAACCTTCGCAGAGTAATTGGCGAACGATGCGCCAACGTGACGCGCCAACCGCCAGACGTAGCGCGATTTCCTTTGAGCGCGCAGTGCCTCGGGCGAGTAGCATGTTCGCAAGATTCAAGCTGGCGATAAGCAGGACTGCACCGGCCATCCCCATCAGCAGCGTGCCGATAAGAGTGACCGGGCCATCGTCTTCCGGGGAGGTGCTGATACTGAATCGGGACGGTTCGTGAAGCTGCAGATCTCGTGCGCCTTCTGCATTAGACGGCTGAATCGCGTTGAATCGCTGGGTGAGCGGCGCCAGGCGCGCCTTTGCTGTCTCAATCGTGAGCCCCGGTCGCAGACGCGCGGTCAGATTGAGTGCATAATTTTTTGGCTCCGCCAGATCATGCAAACTTTCCGAGTCGGCGAATGCCGAGCCCAGATGTGAATGAACGCCGAGTGGCAACCATATATCGGGTGCGACAAGGGCGCTGACCCCGCTAAATCCATCCGGCGTGATACCGATCACGGTGTACGGTTGTCCATTAATCTGGAGATTGCTCCCCACGAAGTCATTACGGCCGCCCATCCGTTTCCAAAATGCGTAACTGGCGACCACCACAGACACGTTAGCGTTCGGCCGGCATTCCTCGGCGGTATAAAAGCGGCCACGCACCGGCTGCACGCCCATGAGGGAGAAGAAATTTTCCGAAGTCAGAAAGGCGAAGCTTCGCCGCATCTCGTGATCGCGACCGATTCCAGCGACAGCGAACTCAAGCGCCGCAAGATCCGTAAACAGATCCCCACCGTTCTCACGCAAGTCCCGATATTCCGTGTGCGAGAATTGGCGATAATCGTGGTTCGTGTTTTGGCGCGCGGTGAAAATGTTTACCACTTCTGCTGGCCGCAGCGGAACCATCGGCCGCAACACCACACCGTTGACGAGCGCGAAAATAGCCGAGTTAACGCCGATGCCGAGCGCTAAAGTAATAATCGCCAGAGCAGTAAATCCCGGCGATTTACGAAGCTGCCGCAGCGCAAATCGAAAATCATTCATGTTTGTTAACCTCTGTTGTCGATCCTAGTCAGGCTGCGAGCCGATCCTCCACGATTTGACCGTCAAGCAAATGAACGGCGCGCTCAGCGTGCCTGGCGAATCGTTCGTCGTGGGTCACCATGCAAATCGTTGCGCCAGCGCCATGCAGCTCTTTTAACAGATCCATGACGGCTTCACCGTTGCGCGAGTCGAGATTTCCAGTTGGCTCGTCCGCAAGCAGAATCGCAGGTTTGCCGGCAAGTGCCCGGGCAACGGCGACGCGTTGCTGTTGCCCGCCGGAAAGCTGGCCAGGCAAGTGCCTGGCGCGGTGAACCATGCCGACGCGCTCGAGCGCTCCCATGACAGCAGACTTGCGCTCATTCGCGCTCAATCCGCGATATGTCAGCGGCAGCTCGACGTTTTCGTAAACGGTCAAATCACCGATCAAATTAAAACTTTGGAAAATGAAACCGATCTCGCGATTGCGAATGCGCGCCCGATCGGCGAACGACAGGTTCGCGACCTCTGTCCCCTTTAGCTCGTAACTCCCTTCCGAAGGTGTATCGAGCAGTCCCAAAATGGACAACAATGTCGTTTTGCCGCAGCCTGAAGGCCCAGCGATGGAAACGTACTCGCCGTCGCGGACGTCGAGATGGACTCCGGACACCGCGTGTGTCTCCACTTCGTCGGTAATGAAAATCTTGCTAAGATCGGTCAGACGGATCAAGGGAGTCGATCCGTTTGTGGCTGATGTTTGCGCCGGCTGATTCGAAGTAAGTGAGGTTGTAATCATCTGCTGCATGGGCTGATTTTTGGATGAGATGCGCCCCACGCCTTGGCTGGATTCAAAAAATTTGGATATCCCATCGCGGGGCCGATTTACCGGTCATGAATACCGCGGTGCCATTGAGCACGCTTGCTCCAATTCAAACTCGCAATTCATGCGGCGTGATTTAATTCTGGAATCATGCGGGACGCGCTCACTCCGATGATGCAGCAGTATCGGCGGCTCCGAGGGAGCATCCCCGCAGATACGCTTTTGTTGTTCAGGCTCGGCGATTTCTATGAACTCTTCTTTGAAGACGCAAAGGAAGCCTCGGTCTTGCTGAATGTGGCCCTAACCAAACGCAATGGTGTGCCGATGTGTGGCATGCCATATCACGCCGCGCAAACTTACATCGCAAAGTTGATCAAGGCGGGCCGGCGCGTGGCGATCTGCGATCAGACAAGCGAGCCGCAACCGGGAAAAATTGTTTCACGCGACATCACCCAGATCATCAGCGCGGGCACGGTTAGCGACTTCGACCTACTCGAAGCGAAACGCGCCAATTATCTGGGCGCGGTTTACGCTGAAGGCGGCATATTTGGTTTTGCTTACGCAGACCTGACCACGGGCGAGTTCCGGCTAACCGAACTGCAAGATCGACAATCCCTTCTCGACGAACTCGCGCGTGTTTCGCCATCGGAGCTGCTCGTCAGCGCCGAACAGAAAAATCAGCTTGGCCAGATGGATCATGCGCTTGAGTACGACAGCTACGCGTTCTTGCCGGAGCAGGCGATCTTCACCTTGTGCGAGCACTTCAAAGTGAAATCGCTAGATGGATTTGGCTGCGGCGAGATGTCGCGGGCGGTCGCCGCCGCAGGCGCAATCGTTCATTATTTAAAGCATCAACTTCGGCGTAACATCGATCATCTCACTTCGTTGCGCTGCGACGCGCCGGCTGACTACGTCATGCTAGACGCCGCAACGCAAACGAATCTTGAGCTGGTTGAATCACGCGGCACACGTAACACCACTTTGCTCGGGGTCCTTGATCGTACCATCACGCCGATGGGCGGCCGGAGATTGCGCTCGTGGATTTTGCAGCCACTGCGCAATTTGCATGAGCTCGAGCGACGCCAGCAAATGATCGCAGATTTGTCGCAGGAACCAGATCTGCTTGCGGCAATCCGCGCTCAACTGAAATCGATTCGCGACATCGAACGGGCAACGTCGCGATTGAGTCAGGCCTCAGGAAACGCGCGCGACCTGGTCGCGCTGAAATTCTCGCTGCAAGAGATCCCGAAGCTGAAATGCGAACTGCAAAAGCTGATTGATCGCAGCAATTTTGGTAGGGCGGGCTCGCCGAGCCCGCCGAACGTCGCGCAAGAAAGCGCCGGCGCGCCCGGCGGTCGCGCCCTACCCATTCAGCTGCAAAACGAGATTCACGAAATGCCAGCGCTGGCCGAGAAGCTCGGCAGAGCAGTCGTTGATGATCCACCGTTGGCGCTAAAGGATGGCGGGATTTTTCGGGATGGGTACGATGCGGATCTTGACGAACTGCGGCGGGCGTCGCACGAGGGAAAAAAATGGATCAGCCATTTGCAGGAGCGCGAGATTGCTGCAACGGGCATCAAGTCTCTTAAGGTACGCTACAACTCGGTTTTTGGTTATTTCATCGAGGTAACAAGATCGAATCTCGCGAGTGTGCCTGCACACTACACGCGCAGGCAAACCACCGTGGGGGGCGAGCGCTTCGTCACGCCCGAGTTAAAGGAAATGGAGGCGAAAATCCTCGGTGCAGACGAACGCGCGCGCCAACTCGAGTCTCAGCTTTTCCAAAAACTGCGCGAAGAAACTCTGCGCGAGCTGGAGCCAATCCAGCAAACTGCCGCTGCCATAGCAGTGCTCGACGTCATCTGCGCGTTCGCCGAGACGGCGCGGTTGTTCCGTTATTGTCGGCCGCACTTAAACAATACCCTGCGGCTTACGATCAAGGATGGACGGCATCCGGTACTCGACCAGAATCTGGTGGATGAAAAATTTGTGCCTAACGACACATCGCTGGATGGCGAGACCATGCGGATGGCGATTGTGACAGGCCCAAATATGGCAGGAAAATCGACTTACATTCGCCAGGTGGCGTTGATTGTATTGATGGCTCAAATAGGCAGTTTTGTTCCGGCGGAGAGCGCCGAGATCGGACTGGTGGATCGCATTTTCACACGTGTCGGCGCGAACGATGACATAGGACGCGGCCAGTCAACGTTCATGGTAGAGATGAACGAGACCTCTAATATCGTTAACAACGCGACCGAACGCAGCCTGGTGATCCTCGATGAGATCGGTCGCGGCACCTCCACATTCGACGGACTCTCGATCGCCTGGAGCGTCGCCGAGTTTCTCCATGACAAAATCAAAGCGCGAAGCCTCTTCGCCACGCATTATCATGAGTTGACCAAACTCGCCGCGGAACGCAAAGGCGTTTGCAATTTCAATGTCGCCGTCCGCGAGTGGAACGATCAAATCATTTTCCTTCGCAAAATCGTGCCAGGCGGTGCGGACAAAAGCTATGGCATCCAAGTCGCGCGGCTGGCAGGTTTGCCAAAGGAAATTCTCGACCGGGCCAAGGAAATTCTTGCGCATCTGGAGCGTCCGACAGGCGTGATCGAAACACCGCCCGTCGGAAAATTACGCAATAGGAGGAAACCCGCCGCAACTCCTGATAAACCGCAACTGGATCTGCTATGAGGTGGACGGTTCCAGTCCTTATGCTTGTCGGAGCCACGGTCGCAGAACTACACGCATTGGAACGCGGACCCTCCAGGCTGTCATTCCCTCTGCTGAGGCGTACCTCGTCGCAGAATTGCATATTGTGATAAACTATCCGCGATGGCGGTTAAGACGGAAAAGGAACTGAGCGAAGCGCAGCGCAATCTTTGGCTCAAGGCAGTGGCCGCCGTTGAGTTGCGCAATCTCGGTTACGCAATTTCGCTTTTGCAGGAAATCCTGAAACAGGAACCGCAATTTCTAATGGGACGACAATTGCTTCGGCGCGCTGAAGTCACGAAAAAGAGGTCAACCAAAAGAAGTTTTTTAAATATATCGACCGCACCAATCGCCATCATGAAAGCGCAGCGGGAAATTAAGAAGGACCCGAAACGCGCGATCGAAATGCTTGAAAAGGTGCTGGAGGATGAACCTTACAATCGACAGGCGAACATGGCGTTAAAGGAAGCGGCAACAGCAGCGGGCTGGCAGGAGATTGGCGTGTTCGCGCTGCGAACGTTGCTTGAAGAAAATTCGCGCGACGTCAAAGCGCTACATGAACTCGGGCGTTTGTACCGCGAGCGGGGAGAGAACGATCAGGAGGTCGAAGTCTATAATCAAATCATCGAGATAAATCCACTCGATGCCGAAGCGCTCCGTCTGGGTAAAGATGCGGCAGCTCACGCCTCTATGAAAAGCGGTGGATGGACACAGGCGGAAAGTTACCGCGATCTGATCAAGGACAAAGAAATGGCGATTTCGCTCGAGCAACAAGGCCGAATGCGATTAACCGGCGAATCGCTCGACCAACAGATCGCCGAAACATACGCGCGTCACAAAGCGGAGCCGGCAAACGTCGACCTTGCCCGGCGCTTGGGCACGTTGAACGAGCAAAAGGAAGACTTGAAGGCAGCGATCGGCTGGTATCAATATGCGGCCGACCTGACCAAAGGTGCGGACACCGGATTAGTCCGAAAAGTTTCCGATTTGAGGACCAAACGCCTGGAACGCGAGATCGCTGTCCACGAAGAATTTCTCTCAACGCACGATGCAGCCCATGAGTTGCATGCGAAAAAGTCTGAAGAATTAAAGGCTGCCAAAGCGAAGCGCGCGGAAATTCTCGTTACCGATGCGCGAGAACGCGTCGCCCGAAATCCGACCGATCTTCAGCTTCGGTTCGAGTTGGGCGAGCACCTGGTCAGTGCCAAACGCTTTCGGGAAGCAGTGCCGGAGTTGCAGCGGGCGCGGCAAAATCCGCACGCGCGTTTGAAAGCTATGAACCTGCTCGGTTGCTGCTACGGCGAGCTTGGGATGCTTGATCTTGCAACGAAGCAACTGGAGGAGGCGTCAAAGGAAATTCTTCCAATGGACGCCATGAAGAAAGAGATAGTTTACAATCTCGGACTTATTTACGAGCGGGCGGGCGACCAGGAAAAATCGCTCGCCTGTATGAAGCAGATTTACGAAATCGAACACGGCTACAAAGACGTGGCGAGGCGGGTAGAGAGCTCCTATGAAAACAATACCCGGGGAGCCTGATTAATCCGGGTCTTCCGAGGTCGCGCACCTGGAGCAACCCGGAGACCGGAAATCAAAACTCCTCCGCGACCAAGCGGGCGTCTGGCTTCGATTATTAATTGCCGGGTATTTCGGCAGATTTCAACCGTACAACGTCATGAAAACCAAAATCACAATTGTTTCGCAGTTTTGTGTTCTCAGTCTAACAGTCGCAGCGCTTAGCGTGGTTGGAGTCGCGATGGCGCAGGACACTCCAGCAGCCAAGAGTTCGTCGCTTAGCGTGAAGGACAAAACTTTCATGAAGAAAGCCGCGAAGGGCGGCATGATGGAAGTTGCAATGGGAAAGCTCGCTGAGCAAAACGGCCAGAGCGAGGATGTGAAGTCATTCGGCAAACGAATGGTGACCGATCACAGCAAGGCCAATGACGAATTGAAGTCCATCGCTTCGAAGAAAGGCGTCCAACTACCGAGCAAGGAGCCGACTACCAAGTGGAGCTCGGACAAAACCTATATGGACGCGATGGTTAAGGATCATGAAAAGGACTTGGCCGAATTTCAGGAGGAAGCAAAGAGCGGGTCTGATCCAGATGTGAAAAAGTTTGCGGAGGACACGGCAAAAATGGTCCAGGAACATCTTGAGCTGGCCAAAGAGACTCAAAGCAAATTGAAATAAGGAAACACACTGATTACGCGATGCGGCACGTCTGGAAAGGGGTGCCGCATTTTTTTGTGACCATCTCCTAAATTGTGCGCGCAACTTGAAAAGACTGCGCCGTTCAAAAGCGTCTTGGCTTTTGCCATGCCAA
>Ga0209161_10000422_pt1 | contig 34348 bp, 30 predicted proteins | sample GraSoiAngelo_155_FD_186169 | JGI IMG/M metagenome (GOLD analysis project Ga0209161, IMG submission 186169) | Grasslands soil microbial communities from the Angelo Coastal Reserve, California, USA - 14_1009_13_30cm (SPAdes) (version 2) | ecosystem: Environmental > Terrestrial > Soil > Grasslands... | reverse complement strand
GAGGGTCGGCCCGACGATCGGCGCGAACATGATGCCGATGCCCCAGACGGCCATCGCCATCCCGCGCTGGCTCGCGGGAAACGTCTGCATCATCGTCGCCTGCGAGAGCGGCACGAGCGGCCCCCCGGCCAGCCCTTGCAGGAACCGCGCGATCACGATGAAGGCCAGGCTGGGCGCCGCTCCCGCCGCGGCCGAGGTGAGGGTGAAGGCCACCGTGGCGACGATGAAGAGCCGCTTGCGCCCGAGGAGGTCGGTCAGCCACCCGGTGATGGGCACGCTGATGGCGTTGGCGACGAGGAACGCGGTCAGCACCCACGTGATCTCGTCCACGGCGGCCGACAGCGTGCCGCGCATGTGATCGAGGGCGACGTTGGCGATGGTGACGTCGAGAATTACCAGAATGGTGGCCATCATCATCGTGGCGGCCACGATGGCGCGCTGCAGGCCCGGGCTCATCGCAGCTCGATGACGGGGACGACGGACATGCCGGGCACGAGCAACGCGTGCCCGTTCTGCCCCGGCTCGAGCACGAGCTTCACCGGGATGCGCTGGACGACCTTCACGAAGTTGCCCGAGGCGTTCTGGGGAGGCAGGAGGGAAAACCGGGAGCCGGTGCCGCTCTGGATCGAGTCGACCCGCCCCCGGAGCACGAGACCGGGGTGCGTGTCGACCGAGATCGCCGCGCGCTGGCCCGGGCGCACGTGGGTGAGCTGCGTCTCCTTGTAGTTCGCGATCACCCAGACCTGGCCGGCGTCGACGAGGGCGAGCAGAGGCTGGCCCGGCTGCACGACCTGGCCCACCTCCACTGTGCGCCGCGTCACGCGGCCGGCGACCGGCGCGAGGATCGTCGCGTACTCGAGGTTGAGCTCGGCCTCCTGCAGGGCGGCGCGCGCCTCGGCCATCTTCGCTTGCACGCTGGCCGCCTCGGCGCTGCGAATCGTCACCTCACCCCGGCGGCTCCGGGCGTCCCCGAGCCCCGCCTCGGCCGCCTCGCGCTGCCGGCCCGCTTGCGCCAGCGCCACCTCCTGACTGGCCAACTCGGCTTCGGCCTGCGCCACCTCGGCGCGCGCCCCGTCGAGGCGTCGCCGGGCCGCTTCGAGGGCCGCGCCGGCCATCCTGAACGCGCTGTCGGCGTGGTCGAACTCCTGATGAGAAACCAGCTCGCGGCCGAGCAGCTCCTGCATCCGTCCGCGATCGAGGCCCGCTCGATCGAAGTCCGCCTGGCGCGCGGCGACGTCGGCCGTCGCCGCCTGCACGGCCGCCCGGCGCGCCAGGAGTCGGCTGCGACGCTCGTCGATCACGCGCCGCACGCCGTCGATGCCGAGCGCCGCCCCCGCCGCCGTCGCCTCGGCGAGGGCGACCTGACTCCGGGTGGACTCATCCGTCATGGGCACGCCCGCGGCGGCCGTCCGGAGGTTGCTGGCCGCCGTGGCCAGCGCCGCCCGGGCCTGGTGGGCTTTCATCTCGAGATCGCGCGGGTCCAGGCGCACGAGCGCGGCCCCCGCCGGCACCTCCTCGTTGTCGCGCGCGAGCACCTCCACCACGGTGCCGCGCACCCGTGCGCTCACCGGCGAGATGTGGGCCTCGACGAACGCGTCGTCGGTCGAGATATGGCGGTCCCAGTAGCGCCAGACCCGGACGCCGTACGCGCCGACGACCACCACGACGACACCGAGAAGGGCGAGGGCGATGGCGCGCCGACGCCGGCGCCCGGTGCCGACCCGCCGGAAGGCGTCCCCGGTGTCGGTGTCGCTCACGGTGCCGTCCTCGCGCCGGCTTCTTTCCCGTCGGGCGGGCGGTGTCCGAGCCGCGCCGAGAGGGTCCGCGCGGTAGCCGCCACCGCGGCGGCGAGCGCGCGGATCCGGGGGCCAACCCGGTCCGTGGGCCCGCCGATCGCGCAGGCGCCCGCGACGCGGCCGTAGCGGTCGAAGACCGGCGCCGCGATCCCGGACGCACCCGGCACGAGCTCGTCGGTGGTCACGCAGACGCCGGCCCGCCGGATCTCCTCGAGCGAGGTACGGAGCACGGGCAGGCTCGTCACCGTCCGCTCCGTGTGGCGAGCGAGCGAGAGCGACTGCAACACTTGCTCGCGCTCATCCGGAGAGAGAAAGGCGAGGATGACCTTGCCGCTGGAGGTCGCGTGGAGCGGGCGGCGATCGCCGACCCCGCCCGCGTACCGGATCACATGGTCGCTCTCGACCTTGTCGACGTAGACGATGGATGCGCGGTCGCTGCAGAGCGTGCCGAGGAACACCGTCTCCCCCGTGCGCCGCATGAGATCGACGACCGCCGGCCGCGCCACCTCGACCAGCTCCCGGTGCGCGGGCGCGGCCGCCCCGAGATCGAGCGCGCCCGGGCCGAGCCGGTATTCGAGCGCGCGCCCTTGCGCCAGGTACCCGCGCGCGGTCAGCGCTCTTAGCAATGGGAGCAGGCTGCTCTTCGGCGCCCGGAGGTGCGCGCTCACCTCACGGAGGGCGAGGCCGTCGCGGCTTGCCGCGAGCAGCTCGAGGATGTCCACGACACGGTTCGCCGCGCGGTGCCCTCCGCCGGTGCCCCCGCGACGTGCCCGCCCGCGGGGAGCCGCCGGGCGGCGCGTTCGGTTATCAGAATGTCGTTCCGTATTCGGCACGACGAATGAAGTATAGCCCATCGCGCCGCGGGTTGGCCAGCGGAACCGCGGAAGGGGACGAGGCTTCCGGATATGTCTCGTTGTGACGCGGGTTTCATCTTGACGGCTGCGTGGCGGAAGAACATGATCGCAGTCCGCTTATTGGAAGCGGACGGAGGTGCCCAGCCACGATCTCGACGAACGCGGATCGGATCATGTTGGGTATTCTCGGCGTCGGACTAGTGACCGCGGCGGCGGCATGCACTCTGATCGCCGAGAAGCAGCAGCCGACTGCACGTAGATCGCCGCCGCCTGCGGCGGCGTCCATGCCGCCGCCTGCCTCGCCATCCGCGGCTCCCCCACCCATCGTCGAGCGGCGAGAACAGCCGCCGGCCCCACAAGCAATCGCGCCAAGGCCGTCTGCTGACCCGGATCCCCGGGCGGTGATCGACTGGCTGCTCAATCCGTCAGAGCGCAGACGGTAAGGGACCCTTCCTCTAGCTGGGTCGCAGCGCTGACGCTCGAGGCGTTCCGCTCCTAGAGCGGCGCCGCGCTGTAGTCGGCGTGGCGCAGCTGGCGCTTGCGGAGTCGCGTGATGCGAAGGCGGGCGCCGCAGTGCGGATCCGGAACTGTGCTCGATGACGAGAAACGTGACGCCGCGTCGGTTGAGCCGCACGATGCGGTCGACCAGCGTCTCGAGCAACACCGGGTTGACCCCCGCCGCCGGGCGTCGAGCAGGCCCTCCTGAAGCGGCCGGGCCGGGTTAGTCGGTCGGGGGGCGGCCGGCGAGCGTGGTCCGGCGCACGTCGCGAACTTCGCGGCGGTCGAAGCGCCGGCCTCGGTGCATCGTCGCGCGGTTGTCCCACATGACCAGGTCGTGCGGCTTCCAAGTGTGGGAGTAGACGAACTCCCGCTGCGTCGCGTGCTCGGTCAGGTCGCGCAGGAACACGCGCGCCTCGGGGATGGTCCAGCCCACGATCGCCCCCGCGTGGGCCGAAAGGAAGAGCGACGGACGCCGGGTGGCCGGATGCCGTCGCACCAGAGGGTGGCGGACCGGCGTGAAGGCCGCGATCTCCTCAGGGGTGAGATCGACGAAGCCAATCGCCTCGCGCGAGTAGATCAGAGAGTGCTCGCAGATCAAGTCCACGACCTCGGCCTTGGTGCGCGCGTCGAGGGCATCGTAGGCCGCCCGCATGTCGGCGAACTCGGTGTCGGCGCCCCACGACGGAATGATGCGCCCCGAGAGCAGCGAGTACTTGGCTGGCGCCGGGCGGAAGGAGCTGTCGGAATGCCACAGTCGATCGCCCAGCTTGAAGAACCAGACGCGATCCTCGGCCGACATGATGTTGCCGTGGCGGTCCAGGTTGGAGAAGTCCGCGATGCCCGGGCCGAGTCGATGGTCCTCGCGCTTGCGGATGTGGCCGGGGCTCTTGTACTGCTCGAGCTCGCCGAAGTTGAGCGTGAAGGCGATCTGCTGCTCGTCCGTGAGATCCTGGTCGTGGAAGACGAGCACGGCATACGCATCCATCCCAGCTTCGATCGCCGCCACGTCGGCGCGGTCGATCGGTCTGGTGATGTCCAGCCCCGAAACCTCGCCCGCGAACGCGTTACGTAGCGGGCGGATCGATATGGACACGGTAGCCGCTCCTCACAGGCTGTCCTGGCCGCTCGACCATCGCCGGCAGATGTGATGGGCGATCGCGATGGGCGCTGGCAGTGACACCTTGGCCGGATCGTCGGCGCCGGCGGCGGCGCGCGCCACCATCTCGCGGATCTCATCACGGCGGAACCAGCGGGCTTCGGCGATCTCCTTGGGGTCGACCGTGATCTCCTCGGTCAGGGCCTCGGCGAGAAATCCGATCATGAGGCTCGACGGAAAGGGCCACGGCTGCGCAGCCACGTAGCGCACGCGCCCGCACCGGATGCCCGCTTCCTCGCGCACCTCGCGGCGCACGGCCGCCTCCAGGGTTTCACCCGGCTCGACGAAGCCGGCGAGGCATGAGAACCGGGCGCCCGCGCGCCGCTGGTTGCGGCCGAGCAGGGCCCGATCGCCGTGGATGGCGAGCATGATCACGACGGGATCGGTGCGCGGGAAGTGCGACGCCCGGCACGCCGGGCAGCGGCGCACCCAGCCCGCCGACGCCACATTGGTCGGCGTTCCGCACTGGGCGCAGAAATGATGGCGGGCGTGCCAGTCGAGCAGTGAGCGCGCCTCGGCGAGAATCGCCGCCTCGCCGGCGGCGATGGCCGGGGCGAGGGCGCGCACGTCGATCAATTCGGTGTCGACGTCTGGGGCGACCTTCGCCCCGGTCGCATCGATCGCGAAATGCGCGCGCCCGTCGCCGAGCCCGAGAAAGATCAGCGACGCACCCGTCTCGATCTGGTCGCGCCACTGGTCCACCGGCTGCCAATCGAGCGCTGGCGCCGCCTTGTCGCGAGTGAACGGCTTCAGATCGCGCAGCGCCAGGATGCGCGTCTCCGGGTCGCCGAGCAGCGCGGCGATCCACTCGCGGTCCTCTCGGCGCTCACTGGCCCGATCGAGCGGATTGCCGCCGAAGCAGTAAATGTCCTCCATGTCGGCCGCTAATCCAGCCTCACCGACCGCCCCGTCGCGGCGGACCGCTCGATCGCGTCGATCAGCTGGTGGCGCTGGACGGCCAGGTTGAAGTCGACGTCGAAGGACCCACCGCCGCGCAGGGCGCCCGCTGCGCGCGCGTACGCCTGGGCGACGTTGTAAGGCTGGCCGCCAGGCGTGCCATCCGGCGCGAACCTGTACTTGGCCGGCACCGGCATCGAGACCATGGCCTCCTTGCCCTTGCCCGCGTGCATCTGGTTCGGTCCGAGGCTGAGCGCGCCGTTCGCCCGGATGACCAGGGCGCCCTCGCGCCCGTAGATCTCCAGTCGGTTGCCGCCGGGATTCGAGGGAACCGCGGCCACATTGACCGACACCTCGGCGCCGCTCGCCATGCGGCCCACGACGTTGATGCTGTCCGGCGCGTCGACCGGGACCGGCTTTCCTTCGAGCGTGCGCCACTCCGGGATGCGGGTCGCCACACGCGCCGAGATCTCGACGAACTCGCCGAGCACGGCGCACAGCGCGTCGATCGCGTGGCCGCCGGCGATGGTCAGCGTGTTGGCGCCGTTGCCGCGCACACCCTGCCAGATGCGGCCGGGGCCCCGCTGCAGCTGGGCCTGGGCGACGGTGCTCAGGTTCGCCGTGAGCACGTCGCCGATGTAGCCCGCCTGGAGGAGGTCACGCGCGTACAGAATCGCCGGGTCGCTGCGCGCCTGCAGGCCGACCATGGTCTTCAGGGATCGCTGGCGGGCGAGCCCGGCCATTTCCTCCGCCTCGGCCAGATTCGCGCCGAGCGGCCACTCGCAGAACACGGGCTTGCCGGCTTGCAGGCCGGCCATGACCAGATCGCGATGACCGGGCACCCGCACGCAGACTACGATGAGGTCGACCTCTGGATGCGCCGCCATGTCGCTGAACCGGTGGAATGCCCGCTCGGCACCGAACGCCGCCGCCGAAGCCTTGGCCGTGTCCTCGTGCGAGGTGCAGACCGCCTTCAGCTCGTAGTTGGGCAGAGCCTTCAGGGCGGGGACATGAGCATTGGCCCCCCAGCCGCTGCCCCCCTGGGTCACGGTCGCTCCCACGATTCCTACGCGAATCTTGTCTGGCATCTGAACCTCCGGTCTCGCCCGTTTGGTGTTTCTCGCGCTCGGGAGGCGCATTGTAGCATCCGGCTCGCGGCGGCAGGAGAGGGCCGGATCCGCACCGGCCCTTCGTCGTCAGGGGTTTTCTCCGTTCTGAGGCGCGGCGCGCTGGACTGGAGGATATGAAATAGGCTCTCCTCCGACCGGCCTGCTCGCGGGCTGCCGACCTCCGCCGCCAGCTCCGGATCTCAACCGCGCCACGAGCCCGGCGAACGTCGAGTCCCGAAGCACCTGAGCGACCTGAGCCCGGTAGTTCTCGATCAGGCTCACGCCGTCGACGACCACGTCGCGAACGAGCCAGTTCGCGCCGGCCTTCGTCATGACGTAGTCGAAGGGGACATCCGCACCGTCCTTGGTTCGAACGACCGTACGAACGAGCGCGACGCGCCCGCCCGCGCCCACCTCTTCAGCGACCAGACGAATCGTCGGCGGCCGATCCCGCGACAGTCTGCCTCGGACGAGGCTGAGGTATCCCCACAGGAGGTGATCACCGAAGAGCCGGACGAACTCCTCGCGTTGGACCACGCTGAGCGTATTCCATCCGGGTTCGAGCACGCGGCGCGCCGCGCTCCGGACATCGAACAGGGGCCGCGCGAGCTGCTGGATTTCTTGTTGCGCCTGACTGGCGCGCGCGTGAGAGAGCTCACCGCTAGACGCCTCGCTGAGAATCGTCGTGGCTTTTCGGAAGAAGGTGTCGAGTTGTTCGTAGGGCGACGCGCTCGCAGCCGGACTCGAGATCACCAGTAGAAGGATGACAGCGAGAACGCGGGGCCCGCGCATCCTCGCATTGGAACGCCGCCCGGTAGCCACTGTCAAACCAGCCCGCCGGCAGTCGCGGCGGGCCCAGCGGGCCCGGCGGACCTTGACCCTCCAGGTCCGGGGCGCTAGTCTCGGCCCACTACCATGGTCATCCTCGTCTTGTCGCCGCGCCTCACGGAGAGTCGTCGCGCCGCTTTCCGCGCCCTGACCCAGGGGCTCGGCGAGATCCGCTTCGTGGTCCCGGGCGGGCCGCCGCCCGACGTCGCCGAGTGCGGCGCGATCGTCGTCGACGGTCCGCAACCGGCCCAGCCCCTCGAGTTCCTGGGCGCGATCCGGGCGGCCGTCGAGCGGGGAGCGGCGCTGCTGGCGGTCGGCTGCGCTCCGGCCGAGCGCGATGGGTTCTGGGCCGATCTGCTTGGCGCGATCGCCGGCCCGGAGCCGCCCCTGGGCGAGTACTACGCGCGGGTCACCGAGGCCCACTCCCACATCTCCGCCCGGGTCACGCGTGAGTTCGCCGTGGTCGACGGGTTCGTGCCCCTCATCCCGCTCGCGGACGGCAAGGTCATCGTCGACGTGAGCGTTGCGCTGCGGAACTTCGCCGCGGTCGTGGAGACGCCCCGCGGGGCCGGCCGGGTGGTCGCCTGCGGCCTCGGGAACACGGATGCGGCGCTCCGCACGCCCGAGCTCGCCCAGCTACTCGCGCGGGCGCTGCGCCCCGACCTGCACTGCTGCGGGCGCAACATCGGAGTGGGGATCGTCGGGTATGGTCCGCTCGGGGCCATGGGCTACCACCACGGGCTCGGCGTGATGCGGACCGAGGGGCTCGAGCTGGTCGCCGTCGTCGACCCGAACGTCGAGCGCCGGAAGGCGGCGGAGACGGACTTTCCGGGCATCCGGACGTACGCGTCGATGAGCGAGCTGATCAGCGACGATGATGTCGAGGTGGCGTTCGTGGCGACGCCGCCCGCTCACCACGTGGCGCTGACCCTGGAGCTCTTGCGCGCGGGCAAGCACGTCGCCTGCGAGAAGCCGCTGTGTCTGACCGTCGCCGAGGCCGACCAGATCATCGCGACGGCGGCGGCGAGCCGCCGTGTGCTGACGGTCCACCAGAACCGCCGATGGGATCCCGACTTCGTGGCCGTACGGCGCGCCGTCGGCGCCGGGCTCCTCGGCGAGATCTTCAACGTGGAGACGTTCGTGGGCGGCTACGCGCATCCCTGCCGGACGTGGCACTCGGACACGACCGTCTCCGGCGGCGCCGGGTACGACTGGGGATCGCACCACGTCGACTGGGTGCTCCAGCTCCTCGACGGCCGTCCACGGGTCGTCCAGGCGCACGGGCACAAGCGCGTGTGGCACGACGTCACCAATCAGGACCAGATTCGTATTCGTATGACCTGGCCCGATGGCCGCGAAGCCGAGTTTCTGCAGTCCGACATCGCCGCGGTGCGCCGGCCCAAGTTCTACGTGCAGGGCACCGCCGGCACCCTCGTCGGCACCTACCGAACGGTCACGCTCGAGGCCATCGAGCCGGGCCGCGGATACGTTGCCACGCAGGCGCATCACGCGGAAGCGCCCGCCGAGCTCTTGCTCGCGCGCTACGAGAGCGGATACGGGATCAGCGAGACACGCCTGCCGCCGGCCATCGAGCAGCCCTACGCGTTCCACCGGAACCTCGCCGATCACCTGCACCTCGGCGAGCCGCTCGCCATCACGTCGGCGTCGGTTCGGCGGGTCATCGGCGTGCTCGAGGCCGCTCAGCGCTCGAGCACACGAGGCGGGGAACCTGTGGTGATCGAGGGCGGGGAGACCTGACGGCGGCGAGGTCGATCGGCTGGGGCGTGATCGGCGCCACCTCGCAGGTCGCGCAGAAGGCGGTGCTGCCGGCGATCGTCGCGAGCTCCGGGGCGCGCCTCGTCGCAGTGGCGAGCGAAAGCGCCGCCGACGGCGGGGGCGGCCGCTTCGGGGCCGCGCGCGCCTACCGCACCTACGCGGCGCTGCTCGACGATCCCGAGGTCGACGCGGTCTACGTCCCGCTGCCGAACGGCCTGCACCGGCAGTGGGTGGAGCGAGCCGCCGCGGCCGGAAAGCACGTGCTCTGCGAAAAGCCACTGGCGCCGACGGCCGCCGACGCGGAGGCGATGGGAGCTGCGTGCGCAAAGGCCGGCGTGGCGCTCCTCGAGGCCTACATGACCCCGTTCCATCCACGGGCGAGGGCGATCGAGACGCTCATTGCGTCCGGCCGCCTCGGCGCGCTGCGGTTCGCCAGGGCCGCCTTCACCGGAGCTCTCGATCGGCCCGACGACCATCGCTGGCGGCCCGAGCTGGGCGGCGGAAGCCTGCTCGATGTCGGCATCTATTGCGTGGCGCCGCTCCTGGCGGCGGCGGGCCGGCTCCCGGCGCGGGTCGAGGCGGCGGCGTCGCTGGCGAAATCGGGCGTCGACGCGTCGTTCTCGGGCTGGCTCGACTTCGGGGACGGATTCACGGCGACGATCGAGTGCTCCTTCGACGCCCCCGAGCGGCAATCACTCGAGATCGTCGGGACCGAAGCCGCCGTGCTCGTCGATCGTGCGCACACGCCCGGGCACGAGGACGTGGCGTTCACGCTTCGCCACCGTGACGGTCGTGTCGAGGCGATGGTCGCGGGTGGGGGGGATCCCTACCGAGGCATGATCGAGCACTTCCAGGCCGTCGCGCGCGGCGAGGTCGAGCCGCGTCGATCGTGCGCCGACTCCGTCGCGCTTTTAACTGTCTTGGAGCGCCTGCGCGAGGCGAGCCTCTCCTAGGGACGCGGCGGCGCCGCGATCACCTAGACGGCAGCATCTCCCGGACGGTCTGAAGAAAGCCCTTCAGCGGCTCCGACCGTCCGTGGCTTTGAGCTCCTTGCGTGCTACGAGGTCTTGGCGAGCTCCATCAGCCGGCCGAGCGTGGCCAGCCGGGCGTCGAGTGTCGCGCCGGCCGGCTCCACGCGCAGTGTGGTGAGACCGCTGGCGCGGTAGACGCCCAGCCGCTCGCGCACCATGGCCTCGGTGCCGAGCAGGTTCGCCTTCACGGCCATCTCATCGGGCACGCGGGCGGCGGCCTCGTCGCGCTTGCCGTCCAGCCAGAGGCGCTGCACCTCGGTGGCGGCGTCGGCGTAGCCGGCGCGCTTGAAGGCGTCGTTGTAGAAGTTGTGCTGACGCGAGCCCATGGCGCCGAGGGTGAAGGCCAGACCGGGCTTGCGCGCGGCCACCAGCCGCTCGACGTCGTCACCGAACGCGACCGCGCCGCCGGCCTGCAGATCGAGGTGGCCGAGCGTGCGTCCCGCGCGCGTCGCGCCGGCCTCGAGATGGTCGAAGAAGACGCGCGCGTGGTCGGGCATGAACGAGGTGCCGAGCCAACCGTCGGCGATCTCGCCGGTCAGCTCGAGGCCGCGCGGTGAGAGCGTGGCGAGATAGACCGGGATGTCCGGACGCGGCTGGGCCGAGGAGCGCAGGGCCTTGCCCTCGCCGCCGGGCAGCGGCAGCTCGTAGACCTGCCCCTTGAACGCCACGCGCTCACCGCGCGTGGCCCGGCGCACGACCTCGACGATCTCGCGCATGCGCGTGAGCGGCCGATCGAAGCGCAGGCCGTGCCAGCCCTCGATCACCTGCGGCCCGCTCACGCCCATGCCGAGCACGAAGCGACCGGAGGACATCGAGGCCAGGCTCAGCGCCGTCATCGCGACGAGCGCCGGCGTGCGCGTGCCGGCCTGCATGATCCCGGAGCCGAGCCGGATGCGGGAGGTGCGCGCCGCCATGAACGCCAGCGGCGTCGCCGCGTCCAGGCCCCACGACTCGTGCGACCAGACGAAGTCGACGCCGAGGCGCTCGGCCTCGGTCACGTACGTCGCGGCCTGTTCCCAGTGCTCGTTGGCCTCGAGGCGCAGGCCGATGGCAATGCGCATCAGAAGGCGCCCGCCACCTTGGCGAGCTGTCCGGCGTGATCAAGGTCGTGCAGCCGGATGAACAGCAGCGTCTCGCGCCAGTTCAACGCGCCGAAGAACGGATGCGGGATCGTGGCCTCGAGCCGCGCCATCGGAGGCGCGCTCCGCACGCGCTGAAACAGCTCGGCGCGGTCGCGCTCGAGCAGCGCCCACCATTCGGCCATCGGACGCGGCCTGGTGTCGCGGGCGGCGACGTCGCGCGGCTCGCCGGGCGGCTGGCCGTCGAGAATGCGCACGATGGCGGCACTGAAGTGTCGGCCGGCCTCGACGACGTGCGCCATCACTTCGTTGGCGCTCCACTCACCGGGCGCCGGCGGCTCGGCGAAGCGTGCCGGGGGCACGGCGGCAGCCGCCTCTCTCAGCTTGGCCATCGCCTCCTGCACCTTGCCGATGAGCTGGTCCGGCGAGAGCTTGGCGCCCTGGGCCGTGAGGTAGCTGCGGATGCGCAGCGTCTCTTCGCTGGTCATGGCCGCGACTCTAGCACGAACGTCTGGGCGCGCTGGCCACCGCGCCGGCCGTCTGTCGAAACTCGGCGTGGAGCGCGTCGATGGAGTCGCGATCGCAGTGGAGGACGTGCTCGACCGTTTCGCGGATGGTCCAGCCGCCGTCTTTGGGCTTGGTGTCGAGCTGGTCGGCGGCCAGACCGAACAGCGCGGCGACGAGCTGGGCGCGCGACGTGTAGTAGTCGGCGAGCAGGGCCGGCAGGTCCTGGTTGCCCCAGCCCGGCAGGAGCTGGAGCTGGTCGCGGACGCTCCAGACCTGCCCGGTGTGTTGCTTCTCGTGGAAGATGTTGTGTATCAGCAGATCGCGCGCGGTCCCGCCCCGGGCGCAGCCGTGGCCGCAGGGTTGCTGGAGATAGTCCTGAGGCAGGTCGTAGAGAACCTCGAGCGTCTCGTTGAACGAATCTTGAAGACGTCGAATGATCGCCTTCACGTCGCCGGTCTTCGTCGTGAGATCAGGCATGCGAGTCCTCCCCGAGCTCGACGTGATACTGCGACAGCAGAACGCCACGCTGACGGGCAGACGATACCCGAAGGCGTGAAGGCTCGCAAACGGCGAGACGGGCGGACTATTCTTTGTTGCCGGCCACGGCCAGCACCGATCGAGGCCTGGACGCCTCCTGTCGCACGGTGGTCGACGGCGACGCCGGAGTGCTCACTCTCGCGTCGTCGTCCCGCCACGTGTGGCCGAGCTGGAAGAGGCCTTCGTGCTCTCGATCGGCCTCCGGGAAATCGGGCCGCGCTCGGGAGAGGGCGATTTCGAGATACGCGACGATCTTGACCCGATAGTAGTGATTTGCCCTGACCGCGTGCTCGAGGAACCGCGCGAACTTCGCCGACCGGGCTCGCCGAATCCCGCATTGGTGGAAATAGTCGGCGACGCCGCCGCGGGCCCGGTGGAAGACGTCGAATTCTTCCTGCGTCATGATCGACCGCGCCCGATGCGACTGGAGATTGGAGGGCTCGGCGGGCGGATAGATCGCCTCGCAAAAGCGTAGGAGCAACTCGTCGTCGGGGCCGAGGGCAACGCCATGGCGGGATCGCCATTCACGTAGAGGCTCGCCGGGCGGCAGGGGCGTTTTGCGCGGCCATCGAGCCTGATGGGTCGCCTGCTCCCACGTGAGCGGAACGCCTGATCGTCCATCGATGAAGCGTTGATACGCGACTCGGATCGTCTCGGCGAACGGCAAGAAGTGGGCGCGCTGGTAGGTGACGAAGGCGTCGTGCCAGTTGGCCCGGTTTTCTGCGCGAAGACGCGTGAGCTCTCTCCGTTGAATGGCGACCGCAATCCAGCCGATCAGGCCGGCGAGCCAGCCGGTGATGGTCGCGACCCAAGCGGGATCGAGTGAGGCGATCAGCGGCGAGCCCCACTTCGTTCGGGAATCCCTGACGCGACCTTCCGCTCGCCGTCCCGTGGTTGCGTGGTGCCGACGAACCGGACGGGTTCTTTGCCGGCGACGGCGCTCGGGGTGATGACCCAGGTCCCGCCGCACGAGCCCTGCGCGACCTTTCCGGCGGTCTTCGAGTCGACCATATATGTGAAGCCGCTGCCGATGGCGCCCAGGATGCAGAAACTGGCTTTCACCGGCGCGTACACCAGCGTGCCCAACGCGCTGCCCGCCCCGTACGCCACCTGCTGACCGTCGTCGGCCCAGCCGGCCAGCGGCAGCCCGAGCGTCAGGGCAACGAGCCCGATCGCAACCGTGCGTTTCATAGCCTCATCCTCCGTGGCTCAGCCGAGCTGCTCCGTAGACGCCTGGTGCTCAGCTCGAGCACTTCCTCAGCAGCAGTCGCCGTGCCACGCTGAGGGGGGTTTCGGAGGTGGCAAAATCGGTCGGTTGGAGCATCGTGATCGGTGGCCGCGGATGTTCTAGGGCCGACGCAGTGTAAGTTGTGCCCGGTAGACCGTGTAAGATCTGCGTCTCGAGGAGGATGACGTCGTGACCGCAGAGCCCAACGCGCAGGACAAGCCGTTTCGACTCGACGAGGCAACGATCGAGGAGCTGCACGAGGCCATCCAGTCGGGGCGAACGACGTGCGTCGCGGTCGTTCAGCACTACATCGACCGCGTGCGCGCCTACAACGGCGTGGCCAGCGTGCTCGTGACGCAAGACGGCGCCCCCGTGGCAGAAGCGAAGGGCGCGGTGCGGGCGATGGCGGCGCTGCGCTTTCCCACGGAAACCGTCAAGGCCTCCAGCGTCCTGCCGGATCTCCACAAGTACACCGGCCCGCCGCTCGAGTACGGCCGCATGGAAGCGACGGCGTCGGATCCCGACGTGATGCAGCAGTACGGGATGATCGTCGGCACGCCCGATGCCAGGAAGGTGAATGCGCTCGCCACCCTCAATATTCGGGGAGAACGATCGGTGACCTGCCGAGGAGATTTCGACCGGCACCCGTCGGCGGGGCCGCTGCCGCCCGGCGCGCCTCCCGTGTGCGAGATGTTCCGCAGGCTGCCGGACGCCCTCGAGCGGGCGGCCGAGCTCGACGCGACGTATGGACGCAATCCCGACATCGAGAAGATGCCGATGTACGGCGTCGTGTTCTCGTTCAAGGATCCGTTCGACACGAAGGACATGCGCACCACCGCCGGCGGCGACGCGCGCTACGACATCGACTTCCCGGCGCGCGATCACGTGCTGGTCGAGCAGCTCCGCGACAAGGGCGCGATCATCTTCGCCAAGGCCGTCAACACCGAATACAACGGGCGGGCTGGAAATCCCGGCGGCCGCAACGCGCCCGGTAAGGTACTGCCGTCGACCCTCGGCTACCAGCGCAGCACTTGGGGCGGCAATCCCGCGAACCCCTACGACACGACCCGCGCGGCCTCACTCGGCTCGAGCTCGGGGTCCGGCGTGTCGGTCAGCGCCAATCTCGTGATGGCGAGCCTCGGCGAGGAGACGCGCGCGTCCTGTCGCGGCCCGGCCAATCACAACGCCGTGGCGCTCATCCTGCCGCACAAATCCATGCTGGGGTTCAACGGCGGCGCGATCGGCGCCGACATCTACTGCGACCGCAGCGGCATCCTCTGTCGCACGATCGCCGATTGCGCCAGGGTGCTCGATGCGTTGAAGGATCCGGTCGAGGGCTACTACGACCCGCGTGATCCCTACACGACCGTGCCGCGCTCGTCGGTGTCGAGCACCCCGTACGCGAGCCACGCGAAGATGTCCGGCGCGCCGGGGGCGCTCAAGGGCGTCCGCATCGGCATCGTCCGCGAATCCATGGTGTACGTAGCCGGGTCGAAAGCCGAGGAGCCGATCGTTACCGCCGCCGCCCGGGAGATCAAGTCGGTCCTCGGCGACCGGTTGGGGGCGACGCTGGTGGAGTCGTCTGATCCCCTGTGGAAGCGTGACCCCGACGTCGAGGCGATGACGACGGATTTCAGACGCGCGCTCACACGGCTGGTGCCCATCGTCATGCCCGACCTGTTATTCAGGCTCGGACGGGACGGTCGGCCGCTGTTCAAGGAACTCGCCGCGGCGATCGTGCCCACCGAGTTTGCGCCCGGGAAGATCTTCGGCACCGGCCCGATGCAGCCGATCGACTATTGCGTCGCGCTGGCGGAAGGCCGGATCGCGCCGCCCGCCAACTTCGATATCGCGACCATCCAGGAACAAGAGCTCGCGATGGCCTTCAGGTTCCACGTCCCGCAATACCTGAGCCGCCGCTCGGCGGACTGGAAGGCGCGGGGATTCACTGAAACGCTCGTCGACTTTGCGACGCTCAACGCGCGATCCAAGTTCTGGGGCGATGATGGCCGCGCGGCGTTCAAGAACTGGGAAGAGGTGACCGACCCGCGCAATCCTCTGGGCCAGCGTCAGGGCGTCAACGAACGCATCATGCTGCGCGAGCTCCTGCGGCGGGTGGACGTGATGGTCATGCTCGAGAACCATCTGGACGCGCTGGTCCGTCTACACACGCCGTTTCCGCCGGGGAAGATCGGCGGCGCCTACCAGCCGGGGCTGCCCGGCAATCTGCGGCTCGAGACGTTTTACGGGCCGAACGCGGGACTGACGGAGGTTCTCATCCCGGCGGGCTACGTCACGACCGTCTACGATCCGGTCTTCACGCTCAGTCCCGACGGCACGCGCTACGTGCCGGTCCCCTCGGACACGCCGACGACTATTCCGGCACCGGGATTGCCCTTCTCGCTCGTGTTCCGCGCCGAGCCGGGGAGGGAGGATGTCCTTCTCAAGATCGCCTCGGCCTACGAGGCGGCTTCGACGCGCCGCGTGCCTCCGCCTGCGTTCGGCCCGCTCTAGGCCCGCAGGGCTTCGACCAGATCTCCCAGCCGAGGCAGCTCGTCGAGGCGATCGACGAGTCCCTCAACCCGCGCGACCCCGGCCGCGTCGAGCACCACGCCCGCCAGCTCGCGAAACTTCGACCGGATCTCGCCTTCGCCATAGGGATCCTGGTAGTCGCCGCGAGCGCTCTCGCGCAGCCGTGTCACCTGGCGGCCATCGGTGAAGGTGACGGTCACCCGCGCCGGCTTGAGCCGGGGCACCTGGGCGCTGAGCTCGGGATCCTCGCGAACCGTGACGCGCCGGCGAAAGGCACCGATCGCGGGATCGCGCACGACGTCGTCGGTGAACGCGTGATAGCCCGCGTTGCCGCGCAGCACCAGGGCCGCGGCCGCATGCGGCAGCGAGTACTTCGCCGCGAAATAGTTGATGGGGTTCGGCTCGCGCATGTTCGCGGCGAAGCGGTACGTCGCGACCTCGATGCGCTCGATGCTCGCGGGATCGGGTCGCACCTCCGCGAGGATCTCTTCCAGCGCGTCCAGTGCCGCGTAGATCGGATTGCAGCACGCGCGCAAGCGGAAATAGTTGCGAGCGATCTCCCAGCGGTGCCCCAGTTCTTCGGTGACGGCCTCCGCCCGGAAGCCGTCGCCGACCAGCTGCCCGAAGGCCTCTTCGATGGCGTTCGGCTGTGCGGCGACGCCGGCGAGCGCCAGCTCGGGCGCGAGCGCTCCGGCGAAGCCGCTCATCCCGCCGGCGACGTTGAGCGCGGTCGCGCCCGCCACGGCGTTCGTGTAGCCGGGTGTGAGCACGAGTGTCGCGCCGATCCTGAGCGCCAGGCTCATCTGCGCGCCGGTCATCGAGCGCAACCGCGCCCCGGCCGCCACGGCCCCCAGCAGAGGCGCCTGGCCGTTCTGATGGGCTATCGGCCGCGCCGTCAGCCCCGCGCCGAGTCGAGCGGCCACTTCGTAGCCGAAGATCAGCGCGGCCAGGGTTTCCCGACCCGAGCGTTCCAGCCATTCGGCGCTCGCCAGCGCCGTCGGCAACACCTGCACGGCGCCCTGGCAGGAGACGTATCGATGGCCCTCGCACAGCTCGATCGAGCGCCCGGCCAGTCCGTTGAGGAGCGCCGCCGTGCGCGGATCTGTCGCCGGCCAGCCCGGCGCATAGACCGTCGCGCCCCGACCCCCGGTGGCCGTCAGTCGCGCTCGCACCCCGGCGACTTCGGCCTGCACCGAACCGGCCAGAATCACGCCCAGCGTGTCCAGCAGCACGAGCTTGGCGTGCGCGCGCACACCGCTCGGGATCGTCTCCCACGGCGTCGCGGCGGCGAAGTGCGCCAGCTCCTCGATGGCTTTGCCCATGAGGATTCTCCGTCGGTCGAAGCGAGAATGACCGGTGGCAGGATGATACCGGTTTCGAGGGGGACGCTCGCGAGCGGGATGAGAGACCCGCGTCAGCGGGCTACGAACGAAGACTCGGGCAGGCAGCGGCTCTTGCGGGCCGCGGACAATCCCTCGAATAGTCTCCAGTCCTCGACGGAGAGCTCCTCTCCGTCGGGAGATGCGGCGCGCACGCTCGAGGCTTCGAGCTCGAAGCTCTGAAGCGCGAGCTCGCGCTGCCGCTCGCACGACGCGGCGGACTCGAACGCGCGGATCCGCCGCCAGTTGCGCACGGGAGCGGCGGTGTCCTGTAACGCATCGAGCACGGCTTCCGTGCGCGCGGCTGCCGTGGGGATGGCGAGAATCTTGTAGACCTTGGTGACCACTAGATCTTGTTCGTCGTGTGGCAGGCTGTCGACCGCCGCCTCTACCTCGGCCGCGGAGTTCGCGGCATAGACCTTCATCAACGCGCGCTTCTGGGGAATGTGGGGCGGAACCACGAGCAACCAGCCGCCGCCGGCTTGTGCGACGGCCTCGGCGACGAGGGCGATCAGAATCGCGAGCGTCGCGAGGATGGTGGGACCGGAGCGCCGAGCAAGAGGCTTGATGGACGGGTCTCTCCTGGGCGGCTGGACCAGCAAAAACCCGGCCAGCGTGTCGCCCAGAACAATCAATAGGTTCGGAATCGCTGGAGGGCGCCGCTGCTGACAGAAATGGTCGCCGGGTGCCCGTCTGGCGCTTCGCCGGCTCCTGCCGTATGTTCTGACCCCATGAAGGTGGGACGTTTCGCGAGGAGGAGGCAACCATGCCACGCATGACGGGCAATCGCTATTTCGCTGAAGCGGTGCACGCCTACGGCGTCACCCACGTCTTCTTCGTCCCGACGATCATGCTGCCGGCGATGGCCGAGATGGAGGACATGGGGATTCGCCGCGTGGTGACGCACGGTGAGAAGGCCGCGGCGTACATGGCCGACGCCTACGCGCGCGCGTCTCGGCGCCCGGGCATCTGCCTGTCTCAGACCATTGGCTCCGCCAACCTGGCGGCCGGGCTGCGCGACGCCTACATGGCGTGCTCGCCCGTGCTCGCGTTGACCGGCGGCGTCGACGCCGCCTCGCGCTACAAGCATGTCTACCAGGAGATCGAAGACTTCCCCATGTGGGAGCAGGTCACCAAGGCGAACTTCCACGTGGATGCGCTCGAGCGGCTCCCGGACCTCTTGAGACAGGCCTTCCGCGCCGCGACCAGCGGAGCGCCGGGCCCGGTGCACCTCGAGATGTCGGGCACGCACGCCCAGGTGCTCGAGCGCGAGGGCGAGTTGACGCCGCTCTGGGAGGAGCGGTTCATGCGTGTCCCGGCGTTCCGTCCCGAGCCCGAGCCCGACGCGGTGCGAGCCGCGGTGAACCTGCTGGCCCAGGCCGCGCGGCCCGTCATCCTCGCCGGTGGCGGCGTAATCTGGTCGGGCGCCGAGGCCGAGCTGGTGAAGCTGGCCGAGCTGCTGCAGATCCCCCTGGCGACGTCGCTGAATGCCAAGGCCGCGCTGTCCGACGATCATCCATTGAACGTGGGAGTGCCCGGGACCTACTCGCGCTGGTGCGCCAACCGGGTTCTCTCCGAGGCGGACCTGGTCTTCTTCGTCGGCAGCCACGCCGGCGGACAGGTCACCACCAACTGGCAGGTCCCCAGGCCCGGCGTCGCCGCGATCCAGCTCGACATCGATCCCGAGGAGCTCGGCCGCAACTACCCGCTGCAGGCGGCGCTGCTCGGCGACGCGAAGGTGACGCTGCAGAAGCTCATCGCCGCGGTGGGCTCGCCGCGCTCACGCGGTGAGTGGTTGGGCCGCGCGCAGAGCCTGGTGCGCGAGTATCGCGAGGAGTCCGATCGCGTGCGCGGCGCGGACGCGGTGCCCATCCGCCCCGAGCGGATCTGCAAGGAAATTTCCGACTGGCTGCCCGAAGGCGGCGTGGTGTTGTCGGACACCGGCCACTCCGGTATGTGGACCGGCCAGATGATCCGGCTGACGAGGCCGGGCCAGCGGTTCCTGCGCTGCGCGGGCTCGCTGGGCTGGGGCTTCCCGGCGACGCTCGGCGCCAAGTGCGCGCTGCCCGATCGGCCGGTGATCGGCTTCTGCGGCGACGGTGGCTTCTACTACCACCTGGCCGAGCTCGAGACCGCCGCGCGGTTCGACATCAACGCGATCATGCTGGTCAACAACAACTACGCGCTGAACCAGGAGAAGCACCTCTTCGACGACGCGTACAAGGGTCAGCAGCGGGGCCGCGCGAAGGAGATGTGGCACTTCAGCCACGAGGTGAACTTCGCGAAGGTGGCCGAGGCCATGGGCTGCGTGGGCATTCGGGTGGAGCGCCCGGAGGACATCAGGCCCGCGCTGGACAAGGCGCTCGCCGCCAACAGCCCGGCCGTCGTGGAGGTCATCAGCGACGTCGACGCCATGTCCAAGCGCGCGTGGCGCCCGGCGTAGCGGGGGAAGAGCCGTGGGCGAATTCGACGGAAAGATCGTGCTGGTCACCGGCTGCGGGCGCGTGCGCGGGATGGGCCGTGCCATCGCGCTCGCGTTCGCCCGGGCGGGCGCCGACGTCGTCGCGACCGACATCGCGGCGGGCGGGACGCGGAACGAGAACGAGGAAGGGCTGGAGGAGATCCGTCTCGGCTGGAAGGGCCTCGACAGCCTGGCCGGCGAGATTCAAGGCTTCGGGCGTAGCGTCCTCACGCTGGTGGGCGACGTGAGCCGCGCCGCCGACGCCGAGCGGTTCGTCGCGGAGGCCCTCGCGCGGTTCGGCCGCGTGGACGTGCTCGTCAACAACGCGGCCGCGCCTCACGGCGCCGATCGCCGTCTGCTGTGGGAAGTGCCGGAAGAGGCGTGGGACCTCGTGCTCGACGTCAATCTCAAGGGCACGTTCTTGATGAGCCGCGCCGTGATCCCGCCCATGCTCTCCCGCCGCGCCGGCCGGATCATCAACATGGCGTCGGTCTCGGGCAAGCGCGGCACGGCGCGGCGCGGGGCCTACACCGCGTCGAAGTTCGGCGTGATCGGGCTCACGCAGGCGATGGCGCAAGAGCTGGCGGCGCTCGGGATCACCGTGAACGCGATCTGTCCCGGCAGCGTCGACACGAGCCGGCGCGAGTCGACCTCACGGCGCGAGCGCGCGCTGGCCGAGCGCGATCCCTCCGCCCCGGTGCTCGGCCTGCCGCCGACCGGGCGCATCGCGCGTCCCGACGACATCGCGCGCCTGGCACTGTTCTTCGCGTCCGAGCAGTGCGATCACATCACCGGCCAGGCGTGGAACGTGGACGGCGGCACCGTGATGCACTGAGATCCAAAGGCTGTTTCAGAGGAGACCCTATGTACCTCGTGCCAAAACCCCAACCCGGTGAATATGCCCCGTATGCCAGCATGTATATTGACCTGCTCCCGGACGACGGACAGGTTTTGAAACACCTGCGCGACAACCGGGAAGCGACAAGAACCTTCATCCACGCGTTCCCCGAAGAGAAACTCTCTACTCCACACCAACCCGGCGAATGGACGATCAAAGAAATCCTCGTCCATGTCAGCGATACGGAGCGCATCTTTGCGTACCGCGCGTTGCGCTTTGCCCGCCAGGACGCGACGGCCCTTTCGGCCTTCAATCAAGATGCGTACGTCCCCGTCTCGCGTGCCAACACACGGGATCTCGAAACCATTTTGGAAGAGTACATGGCTGTCCGCATGGCAACCATGACGTTGTTTGAAAGTTTTGAGGAAGAGGTCTACGTTCGGAGGGGCATCGCCTCCGAAAATCGTGTAAGCATCCGCGCCCTGGTCTACATGATCGCCGGGCATGAATTGCACCACCGCAACAGTATTCGGGAGAATTATCGGTCGTGAGAGCTGGCGTGAACCGGCGCGCCTCGGCGACATGAAGCCGTTCCGCTTTGGGATCAATGTGCGGGACGCCTCGGCGCGCGCCGAGTGGCAAGACAAGGCGCGCAAGGTCGAGGGGCTCGGCTATTCCGTGCTCCTGGTGCCCGATCACCTGGCCGCCATGCTGGCGACCATACCCGCGGTGATGAGCGCCGCGGACGTGACGAAGAGCCTGAGGGTCGGCACGAACGTGCTCAACAACGATCTCCGCCATCCCGTGGTGCTCGCGCGCGAGGCGGCGACGGTGGACGTGTTGACGGATGGACGGCTCGAGCTGGGGCTGGGCGCGGGCTACATGCGGATCGAATACGATCAGGCCGGGCTCCGCTTCGATCGAGGAGGCATCAGGGTCGAGCGGCTCGCCGAGTCGGTGACGATCATCAAGGGCTTGCTCGGCGGGGCCGACGTCAGCTTTGCCGGCCAGCACTATCGAGTCACGGGCCACCGGATCCATCCACGCCCCATCCAGCGGCCCCATCCGCCCATCATCATCGGCGGCAACGGCCCGCGTCTCCTCACCCTGGCGGCGAGTGAGGCCGATATCGTGAATTTCACCGGCATCACCTTCACGAGCGGCGGTACCGTGCCCGACATGGATGGCTGGAAGGTGGCGGGCGTCGATGAGCGCATCCGGCTGGTGCGGGGAGCGGCCCGTCAGCGGTTCGATCGTCTCGAGCTGAGCGCTCAAATCCAGCGTGTGATCGTGACGGATCACCGGCGTGAAGCGGCCGAGGAGCTCCAGAAGAGGTGGACGGGGCTCAGCGTCGAGGAGATCCTCGAGGCTCCCTACGTGTTGATCGGCACCGTGGACGAGATGGTGGAAGCCCTTTACGCGCGCCGTGAGCGCTGGGGGCTCTCCTACTTCGTCACGTTCGAGCCTTACCTGGACGTCTTCGCCCCCATCGTCGCAAAGCTCACCGGCAAATGAGACCGGGCTCCGGTGATCACTTCGCCGCGGGCCGCCACCCGATGCGCTCGGCGTCGACCGTCACGCCGAGAAAGACGATCGCCATCTCATCGGTGGTGCCCTCGCCCCAGCCGACCGGCCGCGGCGGACGGCTGGGCTGGCGGAGATTCGCGGCGGAGTTGTCGAACACCGCGACCATGTCGATCCGCGTGCCACTCGGCAGCGGCACGGGCCGAGCGAACGTGTACATCCCCTGCCAGTTGAAGTCCCAGTCGTCGACGTACACGAGCGAACGGACGGTCCCGTCCGGGTAGGTCGCGGTCACCTTCATCTCGCGCCCGAGCAGGTGCATGTGCGGCGTGATCGTGTTGGCGTGGAGGTCGCGGCCCAGATAGTCCGTCCAGGACGCGCGCACCTCGTAGCGACGCTCGCCCGCCGGGATGGTGAACGTGCGATTGAGGGCCGCGATGGAGCGCTGACGCTTGTCGATCGGCCCCTTCGCGAAGTGCAAGCCGGCGCGCGTGCGATCGGTCCGGCTCTCCGGCTCGTTGTTGTTGTAGTGCATCTGCACGACGACGCGGGCGCCCTTCGGGAGCAACATGCCGACGCCGTCCGGCGTCACACGCGGCTGGATGCCCGGCGCCCAGCCGGAGAGGCCGCCGGCCGGATTGAATCCCGGCCCGCCGAAGCACGCGTAGCCGGGCCCGGGATCGCGCCGATCGAGCGCCTCGGCCGCGGACGTCGTGTCGATGTACGAGAGGATGTGGTGGACGAGCTTCCGGTCGCCCGGCGCCCACTCGACCTTCGTGACCCACCGATCCTCCGGGAAGCTCGTCGGGATCACGAAGCAGCGGTACACGTCGCTGGCCCGTCCGGCCACGGTGTAGGGCTCGGCCATCTCGATGACGTGATCGGGCGGTCCGAGCTTCCATCCCTCAGAGAAGACGAGTGGGGGCGGAAGCTTCGCCGGATCGCCCTCCGGGGCGCCCGCCTCGACCCAGCGCAGCAGCGTCGCCAGCTCGGCGTCGGAGAGGCGACGCGGCTCGAGGAAGTCGCCGAACCCGGGCACCGGCTTCCACGGCGGCATCACGCGCGCGTGGACGGCGTCGCGGAGGTCGTCCTTCTTGTCGTAGGCGTCGCGGTAGGTGAGCAGCGAGAACGGCGCATGCTCCCCCGGACGATGACAGGTCTGGCAGCGGTTCTGGAGAATCCGGACGACCTCGTCGCTGAAGGTCGGTGGCTCGAGCGCTGGGGCCGTCGCGGAGAGCAGCAGCACCGCGAGAGTTGGGGTGAGCAGAAGCCGTGTCCACATTGCGTGCCTTCGCCGCCGAGCGGATCGGGGGCTCGAACATATCACGCCGTTGACTCCGCCGAGAATCTCTTTCACCATCCGGCGTGAGGAGCGCGACCGCGTGGATTCCGCCAGTGCACTGCGCCAGCTGAACGCGTCGTGGCCGCAGACGATCGCCGCGATGCACGGGTCTGGCCGCAAGGCCGTGCTCGCGATCACCGGCGGCGGCAGCGGCGCGATCGCCGAGCTGCTCCGCGTGCCTGGCGGCTCGCGGCTGCTGCTCGAGGCGCTGGTGCCGTACGACGCGCGGGCGCTGACGGAGTTCCTGGGCTTCGAGCCGCCGCAAGCCTGCAGCGTCGAGACTGCCGTGGCCATGGCGCAGCGCTCGCGCGAGCGTGCGGCGAAATTCGCGCCGACGGGCGCGCTGCTGCTCGGGCTCGGCGCCACCGCGGGCCTCGTCACCGATCGGCCTCGGCAGGGCGAGCATCGTTGCCACATCGCCGTCGCCTCCACCACCGGCACCGAGGTCTCCTCGATCGTGCTGGCGAAAGGGCGGCGTGACCGGGCGGCCGAGGAGGATCTCGTGGCCCGCGCGGTCGTGCTGTGTCTCGCGAGGGGCTGTGGGGTCGACGTGCCCTCTCCCGAAATCCTGCTCGGCGACGACGAGCGCTACACGACGGGGACCGCCGCCGGGACGAGTGATCCGATCGACCGGCTGATCGGCGGAAGCCTCGACCGGGTGACGGTGTGGCCCGACGGACGGCTGGCGTCCTCGGCGCCGGTGCCGGGCGTCGTGCTGGCCGGCTCGTTCAACCCGCTGCACGAAGGACATCTGCTCCTGGCGCGAGTGGCCGAGGGCATACGGCAGCAGCCGGTCGCCTTCGAGATCTCGGTGACCAACGTCGACAAGCCGCCGCTCGACTCCGGTGAGGTGCGCAGCCGGCTCGCGCAGTTCGCGGGACGGGCGCGCGTCGAGCTGACGCGGGCGCCGACGTTCCTCGAGAAGTCGCGCCTGCTCCCCGGCGTCACGTTCGTGGTGGGCGCGGACACCGCAGAGCGGCTGGTGGCCCCGCGCTACTACGGCGGAGACGACGCGCGAATGACCGAGGCGCTCCAGGAGATGGCGGATCGAGGTAGCTCGTTCCTGGTGGCGGTACGGGCCGACAGCGCCGGCCGCGTGCGCTCGCTCGCTGACGTCGCCGTCCCGCCGCGCTTCGCGCAGCTGTTCACGTCGATTCCCGAGACCCGCTTCCGCCTCGATTCTTCGTCGTCCGACATCCGCGCGCGCCGGCGCGGTTAGGAGTGCTCGGGTTGACGAGGCGCGCCCCGGCTCCGCCGGGGCGTGACGAGCGTGTGGGGGTATGGGGGCCATATCGGGGCCCCCATGTCCAATCAATCCCGCCAGTGCTCCGGAAGGATGCCCTGCACGTCCGTGATGCCGCACTGCTCGGCCATCCACCGCTCGCTGTACAGACCGTCCTTGTAGAGCGATTGCTGGGACTCGTACACGGTCACCGGGCCGCGTAGTGCTGTGGCCAGGGGCCCCAGGGCCGGGCCGTCGAGCAGGGTGCCCGGCGCGCCGGCCATCAGGAGCGTCGCGGCGGTCACCCCGGGTGCGAAGCCGAGAAGGTCGTAGTGGGCCAGCGTGCGGCGGACCGCCTCGGCGCGCGCCGGGTGCAGGTGAAGGTAGTCGTTGATCTCTTCGAGGGGATACCCGTGGGTCTTGGGCGCCAGCTCGGCCGTCCGGTAGAACAGAGCCGGCGTGGTCACCACGTATGTCGCGCCCGGCCCCAACGCGGCCGTGATGAGCGCGATGTCGTTGCCCGCGACGACGACTCGGGTGGCGTCGACTTCACGCCGCGTGCGCAGGAACTCCAATCCCCTGACGCTGTCCGCCACGATGCCGCGAAACATGTACGACGCGGCGTCGTCGACGCCCTCGGTGAGTAGACCGGGAAACATCGCGGCGTAGGGCGTGTCGGCGTTGCGTTGGCCCCGGCCGGCGAGCGAGAACGTGACGTACCGGCTGCGCTGCAGATTCGCGGTCCCCTGGGGGATGATCTCCAGGACGCTCTGGTACTTCGGCGGATAGTAGATCGCGGGAAACGGGCCGGCGCCGGTCGGGATGCTCAGATAGCCGAACAGGCGATAGGGGCCGAGGCTGGTGAGCCGTACGCCGTAGAGCGTGGCGAACGTGGTGCTCCTGAGCGGGAGGGGCTCGATCTCGGGCCGCGCGGGATAGCGCGCCAGCGCCGCGAGGACGTCGTCCCAGTACGGGGTCATGGGCTCACCTCGCGGCCCAGCAGGTGGCGGGCGAAGAAGGCGTCGGTGACGGCGCCGTGGCGCGCGCGGCCGGCGTCGTGCCCGTGCCCGTCGTAGGGATACAAGCGCTTGTCCTTGGCGCCGATGCGGTCGAACAGCACGTACCCGGTTTCCGGCGGGCACACATTGTCCTGCAACCCGATGTTCATGATGATCGGGCAGGAGATCCGGTCGGCGAAATTGATTCCGTCGAAGTAGGCGATCGTCTGTTCCACGTCGGCCCGGCGCTCGGGATGGCGGCGCACGTAGTCGTTGATCTCTTCGTAGGGATAGGTGTGCGTGAGCTCGATCGCATCGGCGAAGCCACAGAGGTACGGCGCCCCGGCCGAGGCCGCGCGAACCTCCGGCCGCATCGCGGCGGTCGTGATGGTCAGGCCCCCGCCCTGGCTGCTGCCCGTCACGCCGAGGAGTGTCGGCTCGACCTCTGGACGCGCCAGCAGGAAGTCGATGCCGCGCCATGTGTCCACGTAGAACCCGCGATAGGCGTACGTGTGCCGGTCCACGATGTTGTGGGTCAGGAGATTCGGATAGCCCGGATTGAACTGGCGGTTGCTGCGGAGCTTGCCCCGCGGCGCGACGGACAGGGCCACGTAGCCCTTCCGCGCCCACTCCTTGGGAATCGGCGGATCCATCTGGTAGCCCGGCAGGACCATGACGGCCGGCGTCCGCGCCGCTCTGCGGACGGGACGACAATACCAGGCCGCGATGCGCACGTGATCGATGCTGGTGTAGAAGACCTGAAAGACCTCGACGTCGTCGGACGTCCTCAGGGGGTCGGGGACGACCTCGGGCTCCAGCGGAACCGTGGACGCCTGGCGCAGGACGTCGCTCCAGAATGCGTCGAAGTCGTCCGGCTTGCGGATCTTCGATCGGTAGTCGGCCGGTCGCGCTTTCGGCACGGGATTTCCTCGCGTCAGCGGTCGGGCGCCGGAAGGCCGAGCACGAGGTCGGCCGCCTTTTCCGCGATCATGAGCACGCAGGCGTTGATGTTGCCCGAGACCAGGTCGGGCATGGCCGAGGCATCGACGACGCGAAGGCCCTCGACACCGCGCACGCGGAGCGTGGGATCGAGCACCGCGTCCTCGCCGGTGCCCATCGCGCACGTCGCGCACGGGTGATGCGCGGTGATCGCGGTGCGGCGCACGAACGCGTCGATCTCGGCGTCGGTGCGGCAGTCGGGCCCCGGCGCCGTCTCACGCCCGCGAAACGGATCGAGCCCCTTGCGACCCGCGATGTCGCGTCCGAGCTTCACGCCCTCGCGGATCGTGCGCACGTCGTGCTCGGTGGCCAGGAAGTTCTGCACGATGCGCACCGGGGCGCTCGGGTCCGCGGAGCGCAGCCGCACGACGCCGCGGCTCTCGGGATGCAGCACGACCGGACGAAGCCCGAAGCTGTCCTCGTACGCCGGCGTGATGCCGGGGAACCACAGGTGCGCCCGCGCCGGCGCGCCGCGGAACAGGAACTGGATATCGGGCACCGCGAGCTCGCGTCGGGTCTTGAGGAAGGCGTGCAGGCGACTCGGCAGCACGGTCCCCGGCCCGGTGCCGAACACGTAGGCCCGGGCCATGCTGACGGCCGCGCGATCGAGACGCATCGTCGCGTGGAAGGGACCGCGGCCGCGCCGGGCGTGGTGCACGTCGACGGAGAGATGATCCTGGAGGTTCCGGCCCACGCCGGGGAGATTCACCTTCGGCTCGACGCCGACCTGGCGGAGATGGTCCCCCTCGCCGATGCCCGACAGCATGAGGAGCTGCGGCGTGTTGAACACGCCGCCGGCCAGCAGCACCTCGCGCGTGGCCAGGGCGCGATGCAGGGCGCCGTCGCGCGAGTACTCGACGCCCGTCGCGCGCGCGCCGTCGAGGATGACCCGCGTCGCGAGCGCGCTCGTCACGACCGTGAGGTTCGGCCGGCGCATGGCCGGCCGCAGGAAGGCCACCGCGGCGCTGCAGCGCCGGCCCTTGCGGATCGTCCACTGACTGCGGCCGAACCCCTCCTGGTCCTTGCCGTTGTAGTCCTCGGTGTAGGGCCAGTCGGCCTCGCGAGCGGCGTCGAGCCAGGCGTCGAACAGGGGGTCGTCGTTGCGCGTGTCGATGACGGAGAGCGGCCCGCGGCCGCCACGCCAGGCGTTCTCGCCCTTCTCCCAGCTCTCGCATCGCTTGAAGTAGGGGAGGACTTCGGCGTATGACCAGCCAGGGCAGCCGTTCCGGGCCCATCGGTCGTAGTCGCCGCGGTGGCCGCGCACGTAGGCCATCACGTTGATCGAGGAGCTCCCGCCGAGCACCTTGCCGCGCATCGCCTCGATCCGGCGATTGTCGAGCCGAGGCTCGGGCTCGGTGTCGTAGCCCCAGTCGAACATCCGGTGCTCCCAGATCTTGCCGAGCCCGATCGGGACGTGAATCAACGGATGCGTGTCCCGTCCGCCGGCCTCGAGCAGCAGCACGCGAAGGGACGGATCGGCGGTGAGCCGGTACGCGAGCACGCAGCCCGCGGACCCGGCGCCCACGACGACGTAGTCGTAGCTCCGCTCGGCCATCGCTAACTCACCGCGTGAGCCCCGGGCGCGCGCCACGCAGCCTGGGCTCCAGCACGTCTCGCAGGGCATCGCCCAGCAGGTTGAAGCCCAGCACGACGATGAAGATGGCCAGACCGGGGAAGATGCCCGCCCACGGCGCTTTCGTGATGTGCCCCTGGGCCGCCGCCGTGAGCATGCCCCCCCAGCTCGGGACATCCGGCGGCACGCCCACCCCGAGGAAGCTCAGCGACGCCTCCAGGATGATCGCGAAGCCCAGATAGTAGGTGGCCAGGATCAGATAGATCGCCAGACAGTTGGGCATGATGTGCCGCACGATGATGCGCGCCGAGCGAGCGCCGATAGCCCTGGCCGCCACGACGTATTCCTGTTCCTTCACCGACAACACCTGCGAACGGACCGTGCGGACGACCGGGGCCAGCATCCCGATGACGATCGCGATGATGACGTTGTTCAGGGAGGAGCCCAGCACGGCCATGATGGCCAGCACGATGATCAGGCCCGGCACGGCCATCATCGCGTCCACGACTCGCTGCACGACGAGATCCACCGCGCGTCCGGCGTACGCGGCGACGACGCCGACGACGAACCACGCGGTCACTCCGATCACGACCGCGCCCAGCCCGACGTACAGCGAGATCCGGGCGCCGTGGATGACCCGGCTCACGATGTCTCGCCCCACGTGGTCGGTCCCCATCGGATAGGCCGAGCCCGGCGCCACATAGACCGGGACGCGATCGTGTTCCTCTCTGATGATCTGCCGCGGATCGTACGGGGAGATCACCGGGGCCAGAAGCGCCGTCACGACCAGCGCCAGGACGATCAGGCCGCCCACCGCTCCGAGCGGTTTTCGTCTCGCGAACCGGGCCACCGTCCTCCAGGGGGCCGCGAGCGCGGGCGCCGCGAGGCGAATCTCGAGGATCGCGTTCCCGGCCGCTGCCTCCCTCGCCGCGGTGAGCTCGTCTTGGCGCCGCATCTCTACTGGTACCGCACCCTCGGATCGAGCACACCGTACGTCAGGTCGATCATCAAGTTCAAGATCAGGACGACGGCGGCGATCAGGAGGACGATCGCCTGCAACACGATGAAATCCCGATGGATGATGCTGTCGATCAACAGGGTCCCCATGCCGGGCACCACGAAGATCGACTCGACGATGATGACGCCGCCCAGAAGCCGCGCGAACTGATACCCCGACACGGTCAGGACGGGCAGGAGCGCGTTTTTCAGCGCATGTCGTCCAACGACTCGAAGCTCTTTGAGTCCTTTGGCGCGAGCCGTCCTCAAGTAGTCTTCCCGCATCACCTCCAGCATCGACGAGCGCGTCACTCTGGCCGTGAAGGCGAGATCGTTGAACGCCAGCGTCAGAGCCGGGAGGATCAGCTGCTGCAGATTGAGGAGTGGATCATCCCACACCGTGGCGTAGCCCAGGGGCGGCAGCCACTCGAAGAAGTACGCGAGAAAGTACACGATGAGGATGCCGAGCCAGAACGTCGGCAGCGCGATGCCGATGCTCGAGAAAATTCGGCTGAGGTAATCCAGCCCGGTGTCCTGTTTCACGGCGGAGGTGACGCCCAGCGGAACAGCCGCACCCACGGCCAGCACGATCGCCATGACCGCCAGTTCCATCGTGACGAGAAACCGGTCCTTCAACTGATGCCAGACCGGCGTCTTGTACCACAACGACGTGCCGAGATCGCCGTGGAACACGTTCGCGAGCCAGCTCGCGTACTGAACGTAGATCGGTCGGTCGAGGCCGAGGGCCTGCCGCAGCTGCCGGAGCTGCTCCGGCGATACCGACCCGGTGTCGCCCTCCCCGCCGGCCAGGATCGCCAGCGCGGGGTCTCCGGGGACGATCCAGAAGAGGGTGAACACGAGGATCGTCGCCACCAGCAGCGTCGGGATGAAGAGCAGCGTCCTCCGGATCGCGTACTTGCCCATGCGTTCTCCCGGTCGATCAGTTCCGCGGCAGCGGGGCCTCGGGGTCCCACCAGATATGTTCGAAGTGCTTCACGATCTGCTCTGACCCCGGGACGTGGAAGTTCTGAAGCCGGTAGTCCATCATGCCTCCCGACGATCCCCAGCTGAGCGGCACGACGTGGCTCTCTCCCCCACGCAGGATCTCCACCGCCTCCTTGAACAAGCGGAGCCGCTTCAGCGGCTCGAGCTCCTTGGCCTGGGCCTGAGCGATGTCGGCCAGCCGGGGATGGCGCCAGCTATCGGGATTCTTCTGGCCGCCGATGACGAGGAAGTGCTGATTCAGGTAGTCGGCCGGATCGAGAATGATGACGCCGGACGAATCGAGCGAGGCGTGATGCGTGCCACGGATGATGCGGTCGACCGTCGTCGCCCGATCCACGGGCTCGAGCGTGAGATCGATACCGAGATTCTTCCTCAGCTGTTCGGCGAGCACCTCACCCGAGCGGACGACCAGCGGGACGTTGTTCAGATTCAGCATGGCCTTGAAGCCGTGGGCGTAGCCGGCCGTTGCCATCAGGGTCTTCGCCTCCGCGAGATCGGCGTCCTTCGGTTGGCGCCATCCCTTCGCCTGCGCGAGATCCTCCGGGGACTCGACGGACTTGCCTCCCTTGTTGGGCAGGAACGTCCCGACCGAGCCGTAGCAGCCGAAGGTGTCCACGCACCGTACGATCTTCACCAGCTCATGCCGGTCCACGGCCAGGAACACCGCCCGACGCACGCGCGGATCTTGAAAGGGCGGCTTGTTCATGTGGAAGACCAGGTAGGTCTGCACGGCTTCGGGAATGTAGATGGCCCTCACGCGGCCCTTGGTCTCCCGCTGCATCCGCAGCGGGTCTTCGTTTCCGTACGATCCGATGGTCGGCCCCTCGGTGGTGTGGGCCTGGCCCACCTGCATCGCCGCCAGGCGACGGTTGTAGTCGCGAACGATCGTGAAGGTCATGCCCTCGAAGTACGGCAACCCCTTCTTGAAGTAGTTGGTGTTGCGTACGTACTCGATCGAGATGTTGGGCTTGAACTCCTTGAGCTTCCAGGGGCCGGAGCCGATCAGCTTGCCCGGCTTCTGCGCGTCCTCCGGCGAGAGCTTTTGCGCGACGTGCCTCGGGTACATCTTCATGTACTCCGAGGCGAGGTTCTCGAGGAACAGCGGGCTCGCGAACTTGATCGGCACCTTGATGGTCTTGTCGTCGACGACCTGGGCGCTCTGGTGCTCGTAGAACGAGCGCAAGACTCCCGTCCGGACCCGGATGGCGCCGGGCTCGACGATCCGGTCCAGCGAGAACTTGATGTCTTCCGGGGTCACGGGCTGTCCGTCGTGCCACTGAGCCTGCCGCAGGCGGAAGGTGTAGATCCTCCCGTCCCGGCTCACCGTCCAGCTCTCGCAGAGGTCGCAAACGATCTCGTCGGGGTTCACCGGATTGTGGTAGACGAGCCCGTTGAACTGCGGGGAAGCGGGCATGAGGCAGTCCGGCAGCGTGCCGCACGCGTGAACGTCCCACTGGCCGGGGTTGAAGCCGGTGATGCCGCGCAGGACCATCTTCTGGTACTTTCCTCGGGCGACCCAGTCCGGCGGCCAGGGAAAAGTGAAGGTCTGTCCCTCCGGCGACGGCGTCTGGGCGCCCGATGGCGCGGCGACCATAGCGATCATCGTCAGGAGCAACAAGGTTGTGAAGAACCTGAACCCAGTCATGATCGTGCCTCCTGGAGGATCCTGATGCCGACGTTCGACGCGTCTCCGAATCTGGAATTGCGCTATCTAGTCGACGACTTCACCGATCCCTGGAGCCAAGGGGAGACGATGCTCCTCCTGCACGGCAACGCCGAGAGCAGCCTGGCCTGGTACGCGTGGGTGCCTCTCCTGGCCCGCCGGTTCCGAGTCGTACGGCCGGACATGCGCGGCTATGGCGCGTCGACGCCGATGCCGCGCGACTTCAAGTGGACGCTCGACGTCATCATCGACGACTACGCCCGTCTCATGGACTCGCTCGGGGTCGGACGGTTCCATCTCGTCGCCGCCAAGATCGGCGGGGTGATCGCGCGGGCCTTCGCGGCGCGGCGCCCCGAACGCGTGGCGACGCTCACCGTGATCGGCTCGCCGCCGCCGCTGCGCAAGGGCGCCGAGCGCATCCCCGCGCTGACCGAGGAGTTCGAGACGAAGGGGGTCGAGCACTGGGCGCGGCGCACGATGGCGGGCCGACTCGGCCACCAGTTCCCCCGCGAGGGCGTCGAGTGGTGGATCCGATTCATGGGCCGCACGCCCCTGTCCACGCTGGTCGGTTTCAACGCCAGCATCAACTATTCCGACATCCGGGCCGACGTGCCCAAGATCGCGTGCCCCACGCTCGTGATCACCACCGACGAAAGCGGTCTGGCGTCGGTCGAGGAGACCCGCGCGTGGCAGCAGACGATCCGGGATTCCGAGCTGCTGGTGCTGCCGGGCAACTCCTACCACGTCGCGGCGACGCACGCCGAGCGGTGCGCGCAGGCGACCCTCGAATTCATCGCCCGGCGCGGCCGCCCCTAGCCGAGACGTAAATCGATCCATGTGTTTGCGGGGCAGAGTATCATCCCCTGACAAGGCTTCGCCCCGGAGGATTCCATGTCGAGCCACGGCCTGACCGAGGCGCGGACGATCCACGAGCGCTTGAAGCACCCGATCATCGACGCGGACGGACACTGGGCCGAGTTCGCGCCGCACATGCGCGAGGAGTTCCGCAAGATAGGCGGGGACACCGCCGTGGAGGCGCTGGCCATGGCCAGCGCCCGCATCCCCGCCTCGCTGTCGATGTCCGTGGCCGAGCGGCGCCGGCGCCGGATCGGTCAGGAAGCGTTCTGGTTCCTGCCGACCAAGAACACGCTCGACCGCGCGACCGCCATGATGCCGCGCCTGCTGTACGAGCGTCTGGACGACCTCGGCCTGGACTTCTGCGTGGTCTATCCGACGGCCGGGCTCGGCTACTATCGCCTGCCGCCGGACAAGCTGCGCCGGGCGCTCTGCCGCGCGTACAACGTGTTCACGATGGACCAGTTCCGCCCGTACGGCGACCGCATCATCCCCGCGGCCATCATCCCCATGTACACGCCCGAGGAGGCGCTCGAGGAGCTCGAGTTCGCGTCGCGGCAGCTGGGCTTCAAGGTCGTCATGATGGGGAGCCTCATTCGCCGCCCGATCCCGGCGCTGGTCGAGGAGCACCCGGAGGCCGCGAAGTTCGTCGAATGGTACGACCCCGTCGCCATCGACAGCGAGCACGACTACGATCCGGTGTGGGCGAAGCTGCGCGAGCTGCGCATCGCGCCGAGCTTCCACAACGGGGCGCGCTCGATCCTCCTCCGCAACTCGCCGTCGAACTTCTGCTACAACCACATCGGCCACTTCGCCTCCGCCAGCGAGGCCATGGCCAAGGCGATCTTTTTCGGCGGCGTCACCCGGCGCTTCCCGGAGCTGAACTTCGCGTTCCTGGAGGGCGGCGCGGGCTGGGCGTGCACGCTGTACGCCGATCTCATCGGGCATTGGGAGAAGCGGAGGCTGGATGCCCTCGAGAACACGAACCCGTCGCGGCTCGACCGCGCGGCCCTGCTGGCGTACGCCGAGAAATACGCGAAGCCCAGCGTGCTGGAGGCGGTGCGCCGCGGCGAAGGCCTGGACGACAACGGCGACGGCACCGGCGGCGTGGAGAATCTCGACGACTACTCGCGCTGCCAGATCACGCGCAAGCAAGATTTCCACGACCTCTACGTCAAGCGCTTCTACTTCGGCTGCGAGGCCGACGACCCGATCAACGCGTGGGCCTTCAGCCGCAAGGCGAATCCGGGAGGCGCGCGGCTCAACGCGTTCTTCAGCTCGGACATCGGCCACTTTGACGTGCCCGACATGACCGAGGTCGTTCCCGAGGCCTACGAGTTGGTCGAGCACGGCCTGCTCGACGACGACGACTTCCGCGACTTCGTGTTCGCCAACGCCGTGCGCTTCTGGGGTGAGGTGAACCCGGACTTCTTCAAGGGGACGGTGGTCGAGAAGCAGGCGGCGGAGGTGCTGGCCCAGCCCCGCTGACGAGCGCGGGGTGCCGGGCGTGAGCGACGCCGACGAGGAGGAGACGCCCGGCCTCCTCCTCGTCTGGAAAGAGCTCGGTTACTGCGCCTTCACCAGAAAGTGCGCGCGGCGGTTTTGGCCCCAACAATCTTCGGATACCTCGGCGCACATCGGACGCTCCTTGCCGTAGCTGAT
>Ga0209161_10000416_pt1 | contig 34583 bp, 29 predicted proteins | sample GraSoiAngelo_155_FD_186169 | JGI IMG/M metagenome (GOLD analysis project Ga0209161, IMG submission 186169) | Grasslands soil microbial communities from the Angelo Coastal Reserve, California, USA - 14_1009_13_30cm (SPAdes) (version 2) | ecosystem: Environmental > Terrestrial > Soil > Grasslands... | reverse complement strand
GTGATGTTCCAAGAGGCCGGGTACTCATCGCGCTGGCCGTTCGACAGGTAATATTCAATGACCGCTTTTTCCGGCCCCGCATACAGTGGATTGCGAGTAGAGAACCCCGCGTCGCCTTCATAGCGCACGTGCATCAGCCACGCAGCCTCGCCATTGATCAGCGCACCCATGGCCGGCCAGCCCGCCTCGTGCTGCATCCAAACTTCCGAAAATTGGGTGCGACCGATCTGCGCGAGGCGCACCTTAAGTTCGCCCGCGTCGGTAACTTCATACAGAACTTTATTGATTTTCAATTCCATGAGCGTTCGCTCGCGGAGTCCGGTAACACCACTTGAATCCTTTGTATCCCAGGTGTCAAGTTGAAGAACAACGGGGCGGTGAGTTGATCTGTCAACTCATGCGTCAGTGGGCGGCGTCTTCCCGGATGCGCATGCCGTAGAAGGAACGGTAGACGAAGAGGAAGGAGACGACGAAGAACGCCGCTGCAAGAATGTGTGTCAAAGTTGTGCTGTGCTGCTCGGCGGTGAGCTGCACAGCGAGTTCGACGGCCAGCAGGCCGAACAGCGTCGTGAACTTGATGACCGGGTTGAGTGCGACCGAAGATGTATCTTTAAACGGATCGCCCACCGTATCGCCAATGACCGTGGCGTCGTGGAGCGGCGTGCCCTTCTGCTTGAGTTCGACTTCGACGATCTTCTTGGCGTTGTCCCAGGCACCGCCGGCATTGGCCATGAAAATGGCCTGGTACAAGCCGAAGATGGCGATGGAGAAAAGGTAGCCGATAAAAAAGAACGGTTCGACAAAGGCAAAGGCCAAAGTGGCGAAGAACACCGCGATGAAGATGTTCAGCATGCCTTTCTGCGCGTATTTGGTGCAAATCTCGACGACCTTTTTGCTGTCGGCAATGCTGGCGGAAGCAGCTCCTTCGAGCTTGATGTTGGCCTTGATAAACTCGACGGCGCGGTAAGCACCGGTGGTCACGGCTTGCGTGGAAGCGCCGGTGAACCAGTAAATCATGGCACCACCGGTGACCAGCCCCAGAACAAAGGGCGCATGGAGGAGCGAAAGATTATTGACGTTCTCGGTTAAGCCTTTGGTGAGCGCCATGATGATCGAGAAGATCATTGTGGTTGCGCCGACCACGGCCGTCCCGATGAGCACCGGCTTTGCGGTGGCCTTGAAGGTGTTGCCCGCGCCGTCGTTGGCTTCCAGCATTTCCTTGGCGCGCTCGAAATTGACGTCGATGTTGTAGTCCTTCTTGAGTTCCTGCTTGATGTTGGGGACCTGCTCGATGAGCGAAAGCTCATATACGGATTGGGCGTTGTCCGTGACGGGACCATAGGAGTCGACGGCGATGGTCACTGGGCCCATGCCGAGGAAGCCGAAGGCCACCAGGCCGAAGGCAAAAACTGGCGCCGCAATCATCAGGTCGCCAAGGCCGAGGTTGCTGATCAGATATCCCAGGGACATGAGTAGCACCATGGCCAGACCGATATAGTAGGCCGAGAAATTGCCGGCCACGAAGCCGGAAAGAATGCCGAGCGATGCACCGCCTTCTTCTGCCGAAGTCACAACTTCTTTTACATGGCGCGACTCGGTGGACGTGAAAACTTTCACCAATTCAGGGATTATGGCGCCGGCAAGCGTTCCGCAGGAGATGATGGTGGCTAGCTTCCACCACTGTGATGTATCGCCGCCGAGGCTCGGGATGATCAGCGATGAGACGACGTAGGTCAGGCCGATCGAAACGATGGAGGTGATCCATACCAGCGAAGTGAGAGGCGCCTCGTAGTTCATCAGGTCGGCGTTGCCGTACTTGGCTTTGGCGATGAAGCTGTTAATGAAATAGGCAGCGGCGCTGGCGATGAGCATCACGATGCGCATCACGAAGATCCACACCAGCAGCTGAACTTGCACGGTGGGATTTTTCACCGCCAGCAGAATAAAGGTGATCAATGCGACGCCGGTTACGCCGTATGTTTCAAAGCCATCGGCGCTGGGGCCCACCGAGTCGCCGGCGTTATCGCCCGTGCAGTCAGCAATCACGCCGGGGTTACGAGCGTCGTCTTCTTTGATTTTGAAGACGATCTTCATGAGGTCGGAGCCGATGTCGGCAATTTTCGTAAAGATGCCGCCGGCGATACGCAACGCTGCCGCGCCGAGCGATTCGCCGATGGCGAAACCGATGAAGCATGGGCCAGCGTAGTCGCCCGAGATGAACAGCAAGATGAAAAGCATCATCAGCAGTTCGACGCTGATGAGCATCATGCCGATGCTCATGCCGGCCTGCAGTGGCGTGCTGTAAATCGGATAGGGCTTGCCGCGCAGGGCAGCGAACGCCGTGCGCGAATTGGCAAACGTATTTACGCGGATGCCAAACCACGCGACGCCGTAACTACCCGCAATCCCTACGAGACTGAAAATCAGAATGATCGGGAGAGTGACCGCAGTGGGACGCACCGGAGCGAGCCAGCCAAAGTACATGACGATCACCACGGCGATAAACACCCACAAGATCAACAGGAACTTTCCCTGCGTAAATAGGTAGGTCTTGCACGTTTCGTAGATGAGCTCGGAGATTTCGCGCATCGATTTGTGAACGGGAAGATTTTTCAGCCGCGAGTAGATAGCCAATCCGAAGCCCAGGCCAAAAATGCAGATGACAATGCCGAAGAGCAGAAGCTTGTGGCCGTCGATGCCGAGAAAAGTAACCTGGGACAGGTCGGGAAGCTTTAAATTAGCTTCGCCGGCTTCGTCAGCGAGAACCGACGCCGCCCCAAACAAGGTGAGCAGGACAGCAGGCGCTCCAAACTTAATGAATTTGCAGCCTAGAGACCAGACATTTGCCAGCCAGGTAAGCATTCACAATCCTCCGTAGATCACTTGTTCACAGGGCAATGGCTTCCCGGAACAGCCGATTCCGGTGCACTTTTTCGACGGAGCGCTGTTTGGCGCGACCACAGAGCGATTTGTTCTCATTCCACCGGCAAGACGTCGCCGCGCGCCGGTCCGAGACTACCCCAAATATCATCGGCGAAGCACCCTGAAGATGGGGCGCACAGCTGGACACAAAACGCAGATTTATAACATTTTACCAATGGCCGGTCAAACCGCACCCTATCAGAAAGGGAGGCGCAACCCCGTATCGCTTCGAATATCGCCGCGACACGTTTTAGCCAACCGATGGTAACATGCCAGATTCATCGGAGCATGATTAGCCATATCCTGATGGGGGTACATGGGTACGACGCCAGTGTTTGAAGTGGCGCTAAGTGTCGCTGCAGGGAGCGACCTGCTCCACGAGGGGAATCAAACCAAAGTCGTCGCTTCTGACCGCGCGGCTGTGTCAGCGACGGTGAGCCGCGCATGAGACATCATTTCTTCATTACGGGCACTGACAGCGGAGTGGGCAAAACCGTGCTCTCGGCGCTACTCTGCGCGGCACTCGATGCGGTTTACTGGAAACCCATCCAGACAGGCACGCTCGAGGGCTCGGACCGCGTGACCGTCATGAGGCTTGCTGGGATTGGCACCGATCGAACGCTCGACGAGGTGTACAAATTCGTGCCGCCAGTTTCTCCGGACCTCGCGGCCCGCTGGGCTGGAGTGGAAATCGACCTCGGGCGGATCAACATGCCCGGCAGCTTGATCAACGACTGGTTGATTGTCGAAGGCGCGGGCGGCGTGCTGGTGCCCGTAAACCAGAAACAGTTCATGCTCGACCTGGTAGTGAAATTCAAATTGCCGGTGGTTGTGGCGGCGCGCAGTTCGCTGGGCACGGTCAATCACACGCTTTTGACGCTTGCTGCGCTTCACGCCGCGGAATTGCCCGTGCATGGCGTGGTGCTAATCGGCGATCAGAACCGCGAGAATCGCGAGACCATCGAGAGGTTCGGCCACGTCCGAGTGATCGGCGAGATTCCCAAGCTTCCGAATCTGCACCGCACCGCACTCATGCAGGTTTTCATGAATCATTTCGATCGCGCCGCCTTCGCACAATAGTTGCCGCTCGGTTCGATTCTACCCTTCCGAGAGTTTGAGCAGCTGCTGACTTCGTTCCAAAGAGTGGGCTCAGGGAGGGCCAGAAAAGCGCCACGCGGTGCTGGCAGAACATGAATTGGTGAGAGGAGTGGCGAGTGCCGGCCAGCCTTAGTGGATGGAAGCAGAAAGTCGTGGCCTTCGCGAGCGGGCTTGGCGCGCCGGGGCTTTTTCTCATTTCCTTCCTGGATTCTTCGGTGCTGACCTTTCCGGTCATCAACGATCTGTTGCTGATCGAGCTGTCGATGGAGCATCCGGCACGGATGCCGCTGTATGCGTTCATGGCCGCGCTGGGATCGGTGCTGGGCTGTGTGGTGCTGTATTTCATCGCGCGAAAGGGCGGGGAAGCTTTTTTTCACCGAAAGACCGGTCAGCATGCACACGCCATCCGGCATTGGGTGGAACGCAATGGTTTCGTGGGAATGTTGATTGCGGCGCTTCTGCCGCCGCCAACGCCGTTCAAATTCTTCGTGTTTGCGGCGGGGGTGTTTGAAATGCCGTTGTTTAGTTACGCGTCAGCCATCACGGTTGCGCGGTTGTTTCGGTATTTCGGAGTCGGGTACCTGGCGATCCGGTATGGCGCGGACGCCATGCCGTATCTGGTGCATCACAAGCTGCAAGTGACGGCAGCGGTGATCGCCCTTGTAGCCATCAGCTATATTTTCTCTCGCCTGCTACTTAGGCATCGGGCACCGCCGGGAGATGTGAGTTAGAAAGCAAGGTACACCCCCACCCCTGTTTCTTGTGAGTGGTTATTCATGCGCCGAAATGCACATGGGGACCTCTTGCGGGAGCGGAGAAGGCTAGGGAATTTTGCCGAATGTTGACAGCGGAGTCCCGATTAGCGGAGATCCTTCACGCACGATGACAATGCGGATGCGCGCGAACGCTACTAGGTCAACGAAACGTTTTCGGTGGAGCGCTATTGCTACCGGGGCTGTTGAGAACCGCGGTCCCAGGCGAGTTCTTGGGAGCGCATTTTGCCGGATGGGTCAGTGCCAATGAGGGCTTCGACGCGCCAGCCAGAACTCGCATCCCGAGCATACGGGAAGTCGCGCACAGTGACCTTGAAACCCTCGCGAGTCTTTTCGACGGTTGCTTTGGGGAAGCGCGCGACCTGGAAAAAGCGACGCGCAACGGCGGTGTCGCGGGCTGCGTCGAGGGCGGACGACGGTTCGGGTTTATAGGATGTGACGGCGGTGTCGGGGTCAAAGGGTGCAGCGGCGGGGCCGACTTCGATTTCAACTTCATGGAGGGCACTCTCGGTTTCTACAATGCCGTGCCAGCGGAAGGGCGAACCAGATTCGGCAAACGCTGCAACCTTGCGAGGCGACTCGCCCCGGTAGGTGCGCGATTCCATGGCGGCCAAAGCGTTGCCGTGAAGAACGAAGCGCAAGACGATATAAAGGATCATCGTGGCGAGCGCGATCGACGCGCCCACTTTGCCTCGTGGGCCTTTTGATTTGGCTCCGATTTCCTCGCTGACCAGCCCGCTGAGCGTGGGGAGAAGAATTCCGGCTAGAAGAATCCCCAAGATCCAGAGATCGAGATGGGCAACCCAGTCCAGGGCGAAGCGGCGGGCAGAAATGGGCCAAAGGAGTTCAACTCCAGCGCTTTGACAAACATCCATGAGCAAATGGAGAACGGTGGCGGCGAGAACAGCGAGGAAGACGGGAAGCGGCGAGGTTTGTATCTCGGTTGGCCCGCGTCGGCGCAGGAGAAAAGGGAGAGTGACGAGCAGGCTGAACAATAGAGCGGCAAGCAACGAATGACAGTAAGTGCGATAAAAGGTTAGGAAGGCGGAAGGGCCGAAATACGCGCTCAACAAATCGAGGTCGGAGATCGTCCCGGCGACGAGCATGGCAGTTGTTGTGAAGCGAGGGACACGCGGGAAAGCGGCACGCTTCAGGGTGTAGGAGGCCAAGGCGTGGGTGAAGGGATCCATGCGTAGGTTATCTCATGAAAGCAGTTGTTCGTGATTAGTTGTCAGTCCAGATCTTCTCGGACAGCCAGTGTCATGCCAAGCATGGGACAAAATACTCTCGAATTTCGGCGTGGTTGCCGAGCTGGGGCCCAGCATCCCGACAGATGGGGACGGGTGCTGCACTTCGAGGAGGACAATAGCAGGGCGAACTGAAGCGCGCCCCTACAAAGCCGGCGGTTACGCTGGATTGCCGGGGACGAGGAGTTTCAGGGCGCGCGGGACGATCTTGAATTCGACGGGGAGGCGGGCCAGCGGTTCGCCGTCGACTTGGGCATACAGGGGACTTTGGTCCAGCGGTTCGCAGATGACGGTGTCGGACTTGTGGAAATGCACGCCGGCGCTGCCTCGGAGGTTGCCCATCCAAAGCGTGGGCAAGTAGCTCAAATAGCGCAGGCCGCTTTGCGTGGTGAGAGCCATGATTTCGAACTGGTCTTCGAAGAGATCCGCGCCGGTGGTTATTTTGAAAGGGCCACCGTAGTTCTTGGTGCGACCGACAATGGCCAGAGAAGCGTGGAGTTCTTTATCACCGACGACGATGCGGAAATGCGGGAAACGGTAACGAAAGACTTCGCGAGCACCCTGCCACCAGTAGGCCAGAATGCCGAGGCGCGCTTTCAGATCGAGGTCGAGGGAATAGACGATCATGCCGTCGGGACCGGCGCCGCCGACGCTGAGGAAGTATTTTTTCTTTTCGGGCTGTTCGAGTGGAGTGGCCAAGCCGAGTGCGATTTCCTTCACCATGCCGCGAACGAGCTTCTTGGCGGCGCTGGGGATATCCCAGGGCAAGTCCAGTTCCTTGGCGAGGATGTTCGCGGTTCCGCCGGGAAGAAGTGCGAGAGGCACACGGTGGCCGTTCTGATGGGCTGCCAAGCCGTTGATGACTTCATTGAGCGTGCCATCACCGCCGCAGGCGATCACCAGGCCGCGGCCTTCGGAGGCGGCGCGCAAGGCCATTTCCGTGGCATGGCCTGGGCCGGTGGTTTCCGCAAGCTCGGATTCTATGCCGCCAGCGGCAAAAATATGCCGGGCAGCATCGAGCGTGCGGCGGCGGCCGCTCCCGCCGTTGCCGGCGTTGGGATTGTGAATCAGCAAAGCGTTTCGCAGATCGGTGGTCATCAATGGTCCAGGTGTAGTCCGTTCGTTTTGCAAGACATTCATTCTATATAATACCAAGCGTTTTTCAGCACACTGTTGTGCCGAGGGTTTCATGCCCAAAGCTGCGCCCGCAACCGTGAGGGAAATCGAAGAGCTGCGCAAGAAACTGCGCCACCACGAATACCGGTATTACACGCTCGATGAGCCAGAGATTTCGGACGCTGCTTATGACCGGCTGATGAACCGGTTGAAAGAATTGGAGGTGGCGCATCCGGACCTGGTGACGCCGGATTCGCCCACCGTGCGCGTTGGCGGAGCGCCGCGCGAGGGATTTTCGACGGTGCGGCATGCGCGGCCGATGCTGAGCCTGGACAACGCGTTTTCCTATGATGCGCTGCGCGACTGGGACCGGCGCGTGCGAGAGGGAAGCGGGCAGGAAAAGATTGAATACATTGCGGAGCACAAGTTCGACGGGCTGAGCATCTCGCTGCAATACGAGGATGGAGTGCTGGTACGCGGTGTTACGCGCGGCGACGGCACGACGGGCGAGGACGTTACGCCGAACGTAAAGACGATTCGGTCGATTCCGCTGCGCGTGGAAGCTGTGAAACTGAAGAAAGTGAAACTTCCCTTGGACTTCGAAGTACGCGGCGAAGTCATGATGACGCGCAAGGCGTTTGAAGCGCTGAACCGACAACAGGAGCAGATTGGCGGCAAGATCTTTGTAAATGCGCGGAATTCCGCGGCTGGTGCCGTGCGCGTGCTGGATCCGGCGACCACAGCGGCGCGGCGACTCGATTTTTTTGCCTACTACTTGCTCGTGGACGGAAAAGTGCCATTTGCGAAACATTCCGAGTCCCTACAGACTCTAAAGCAATTGCACTTCCGTGCTTCGGACGACTGGAAGCTCTGTGCCGGAATCGAAGCAGTGATCGCCTATTGCGACGATTGGGACGCGAAGCGCGAGAAGCTGGCGTATGAGATTGACGGAGTTGTCGCGAAGGTGAATTCCATTCCCATTCAAAATGAACTGGGTTACACGTCGAAGGCCCCTCGCTGGGCGATTGCGTACAAGTATCCGGCGCGGCAGGAGACGACGGTGGTCAACGACATCATCGTGCAAGTGGGGCGCACGGGGACGCTGACGCCGGTGGCCGTGCTCGAGCCGGTGCAAGTGGGAGGCGTCACTGTCAGCCGTTCTACGCTCCACAATATGGATGAAATCGAGCGGCTGGGATTGCAGATTGGCGATACGGTGCTGATCGAGCGGGCCGGGGAAGTGATCCCCCACGTGCTGAAAGTGACGAAAGAAGCGAAGCACCGGAAGCCCTTTCGCATGCCCAAACGCTGCCCGGAATGCGACAGCGCAATTCATCACGTGGAAGGGGAAGTGGCGTACCGCTGCGTGAATGCGGCGTGTCCAGCGAAGAGAAAGGAGTCGATTCTTCACTTCGCAGGCCGGCACGCGATGAATATCGATGGGCTGGGCGACAAGATTGTGGATCAGCTTGTGGACAAGGGGTTGGTGAAGGACGTGGCCGATCTCTATTCATTGAAGCTGGAGGAGCTGGCCGGGCTGGAGCGGATGGCGGAAAAATCGGCGCAGAACCTGCTTGAGGAGATTGAGGCAAGCAAGAAGAATTCGCTGGCGCGGCTAATCTATGCGCTGGGGATACAGTTTGTCGGCGAACGGACGGGACAATTGCTGGCGGAACATTTTTCGTCGCTGGAGGAGTTGGCGGCGGCGAAAGAAGAGCAACTTGTGGAAGTACCCGAGGTTGGGCCGAAGGTCGCGGCGAGCACTGTGGAATTCTTTTCGGAAGCCGCTAATCGCCAGCTCGTCAAAAAGCTGCACAAGGCGGGCGTGCATCCCACGGTCGAGAAACGCAGGGTCAAGAGCGACAAATTTGCGGGCAAGAGTTTCGTTTTCACCGGGGGCCTCGCGAATCGTTCTCGTGAGGAAGCGGGCGAGATCGTGCAACAACACGGCGGCAAAGTTTCCGGCTCGGTCAGCAAAAAGACGGACTACGTGGTTGTGGGCACCGATCCCGGGTCCAAGCACGACAAAGCCAAGAAGCTTGGCGTGACCATCCTAACCGAGGACGAATTCGATATACTCCTCGGACTCAAATAGCCATCCGCGCGCTACTGTCTCGGATCTTTACGAACCTGGCACTCCGCCATGTTTTTGTGTGGCTCACGCTACGCACCTGTTCGACTCTTCCGGCTAGCCTCGCACACAACCCGCAGTTTGACGAAAGGCATTCCGAGTACTTCTTGGTCGCCCCACAGCCAATGGTCGAGGTATAGTAAAGATGGCGGGCGGGCCGGGTGATCGCTGGCCTGGTCATCGCAAGATGGCTAGGCGGGAGGAAAGTCCGGACATCGTCCTGAGGCACGCTCTTCATTTTGTGGGGAGCGGAACTCTTGACTGGGCAACGCGCCTGATAACGTCAGGGGGCTTGCCACGCAGGGTCTGCCGGAAGGCAGAGTTACACGCATAGGCGTGTGGCGCTGGGTTTAACCCGGCGCAGTGCGGTTGAGCTACGGACAGTGCCACAGAAAATAGACCGCCGGCGGAGCGCAGCACGGTGACATCGCGCAGGGAAACCTGCGGGACGTCTTCGAAAAGCACGCAATGTTTGGCAAGGGTGAAAAGGTGGGGTAAGAGCCCACCGCTCCGGTGGTGACACCGGAGGCACGGAAAACCCCGCGTGATGCAAGGCCAAATAGGAGGGGAGAGCCGGCCCGGCTCGATGAGTCAGCGTTCATGAGAATGAACGCGCTCCTTCTGCGGTGGCGCAAGCCATTCGTGGACTGAAAACCCTCGGGTAGGCTGCTCGAGTCACGGTGCGAACCGTGACCTAGAGGAATGATCGCCGCGGCGCTCAGGCCGTTCCGCGGTTTGCGCGCGGCACAGAATCCGGCTTACATGGCTCGCCCGCCATTTTCAACAGCTTACAAACTTAGAGTATTGGCTGTAGGCCTTACTGTCGCCAGGAACCGTACCTATAAAATTACTGCGTCAAGTTGAAGGGAAACGCCGGGCCTTCAGAGAGTTTTGGTCTTGTTGCACTGCCGCCTGTCCGAAACATGCTCCTCACGAACGGCGAAGCCGCCGCTTGCTGGCCGCGACCGCGGCGGCCGAAGACACAGCGGTGGCCACCTTCGATCAGGACTTTCGAAAGTTCGCCGACGTGCGGGTAGAAACCCATTAATTTTCCTTCGGGCAACTGGCCCTCAATCCTTGTAGCTTCCGTAGCAAGACAATCCGTCTGCAATTGCAGTCCCAACTCGAGACAGACAGTTTGAAACTATTTGTACGTGCTCCTACCTCGGGATATCTCCACTGCCAGACCTGAATATCAAGTAACCAGTCCCTGGAGGGCGACGCACATGCAAAATGCTTATGAGCGCTTTGGATCGTTGGAGTCATCAAGCGCGCGAAGGATACGACCACTCGTGTGCGAGTTCACATTGGCCGAGCCGTTTTAGAAACTCCGAAAGATGATCGAGGCCAAGCCAGCGCCCGCCTGATCTCGATGATTGCTGGAGACTCAGAGGTCGGTGCGTTGTGGGCGGCAGTAACCGAAGGAGCTTTGCTCCCAATTCAATTACCCGACCAGCCCAGCGTTGCTGCTTCCCTTGGGCCCGAGGCCCAATGCTTTCGCGGGAGTGTGATGGTCCGGGGAGGAAGCGTCGGTGCGGCACTTGGTGGCCGTGTCGGCACAGTTAGCCAAGATGAAGCCTGGTGCCGACCGTGAAGCCACGCCTACCATTCTGTGCGACGACTATCCGATGTTTGTGCTCTATCGCATTGCGTATCGATATGGGCTTCCGGTGGTTCCGGAGTGGGCTCCGTAGTTTATGCGCGAGCTCAATCAGCGGAAGGCGATCCGTCCTTTGACTGGACTGGGATGCTCCCCCGTCATGGTGAACGGGAATAAACCGACCTTTCTCAAGTGGATAGGTAGTGCTCTAAAACAGGGGGTTATCCAAATTCCTGATGGAGATGGATCGATCACTTGGAAGTTGCCAGCGCATTTCCTGGAGCAGTCGTGGCGCGAGTCGCTCTAAAAGCGTCCAGCGGCCACTCCGATCGCGATTTAGGTTCCATCACTAACTCAGTGCCATCCGCGTTTCGCTGAGATCCAGCTCGCGTTCGATCCGGCGCAGCACATCATCATTAATGCGCCCCTCATTTCGGAGCCGAACAGCTGTCTTTCGTTCCACGCGCAGGAGTTCTCGTATTACAACGCGGTAGCGTTCGACCTCTTTGGTACTCATGCCGTCATCGGTAGAGTTCTCTTTGCTCAAGCTCGCAAGCCGACGCGCATAGCGTCGGGCGATGTCGTCGTAGACCGCGACAAAATCGGGCAAGTTTTGTTCGCGTGCCTCTTCGAGATGTGCCAGAGCGGTGCTGGTGATGATTCGCCGCGCCTCCTCCTCCTCCGTGTTGTTATTCGCTGTACCGGCCAGCCCCAGCGCGCGGATCAACGGCGGCAGCGTCAATCCTTGTAACACCAGAGTGACAAGGATGACGCTAAAGGTCAGAAAGATGATCAGATTCCGCTCCGGGAAGGGCCTCCCGTCCGCCAGCGTTTCCGGCAGTGCGATCGCCGCCGCCAAGGCAACAACGCCGCGCATGCCAGTCCACCCCACCACAAAGATCTGCTTGGCAGATGGCAGAACATAATCTTGGTGCAAGATCCGCTTACGAATGACGTATGCGAGGTATGCGCCGGGATACATCCACAGCAGTCGCAGCACGATCACGATAGTGCTGAAAAGCACACCGTAAAGCAGCAGCTGACGCAAAGTATATTGCCGAATTCCGACGAGCACATATGGCAACTGCAGGCCGATGAGCACGAACACTAGTCCGTTAACTGCAAACGTTAGCGAATCCCACACGGCCCAGGCCTGCAGCCGCACACTCGCAGAAAAAAACTGCGAACTCTGACGACTCAGATATAAGCCGCATGCCACCACCGCTAGCACTCCCGAGGCGTGAACTGATTCTGCTGCGAGGTATACCGCATAGGGTGTTAGGACGCTTACCACGATCTCGATCGGGCCATCATCAATTCGTCGTTCGAACCAGTGTACGAACAATCCGACGACCAATCCGATCGTAAGTCCCACCGCGATCAAATAAATGAGCCTGAGGGCGCCCGACGTCACGGTGGGTGTCTGTCCGTTCACAACCATGGCAATCGCGAATTCCAGAGCCAAAAGTCCCGTCGCATCGTTCACCAAGCTTTCGCCTTCGAGGACATCGACGATCCGTTGCGGCAGTCCTAGGCGCTTGGCGATCGACGTCGCGGCAATCGCGTCCGTGGTCGCCACGACGGCACCCAACACGAAGCCCAGCCGCCAGTCGAAGCCTCTGAATACCCATCGCGTCGTTTCCGCGACCCCGAGCGCAGTGAAACCTACAAGCCCGAACGCGAGAAGCAAAATGCTCACCAAGTTGTATTTGAACTCTCGCCAGGAAGTCAGCCAAGCCGCCGAGTACAGCAACGGAGGTAGGACGGCTAGAAAAATTACATCTGGATCCAAGGCGATTTTGGGGATTCCTGGAACAAAGCTGAGAAGCAGCCCTGCTACCACCAGCACAATTGGATATGGCGTCTGCAACTTCCTCGCCAGCGCCGCGAAGACAACCACAAAGAGCAGTAGCACCAGAAAGACAATTTCGACCGCATGGATTCCACCGCTTTGCATTACCCGTTCGCTCTCTGCTCTCGACAGTCAGTGAAAGAGCGCCGGTGTCGACCTAACCACCGCAGAAAGCCCAAAGGGAAGTGGTTAAATCGACCATCGCATCTGACACTGCTTAACACTGTTCCTGCCCGACTCAACGCACCGTGAGACCAAACCCATGCAACTACCCAAGGATATCAACGATTATCTGCGTACGCGCGCCCCGAACTAGCTGAGCGGATTCTTGGCACGTACCCACCGCTTCACCGGGTTGATCAACCAGCTTCGCCGCTCAGCGGGCAACTCCTCCGTAAACCCTTTCCGGCTCAAACGCTCGCAATAATGGGCGTGGTAAAGCATTGGAATGAGGCGCGGGGCGCAGCGGTAATCACGGAGTGTGGGACTGGCAAGATACTGATCTCGCTCGGCGCTGTTCACGTGCACAGTGACCGCAAGCCGTTCACGGCACTCGCCATGTTCCACGTCAGTTAGTTGAGAAGTGGGCAGAGAAGCAATTGACAACACCGTTTTACATGTTTACGATTCGACCTTTCAGCGCCGAGCCTGACCGATCCCCAGCTGCGCTTTGCGAATGATCTGGCCGTCATTCGATTTCGAGGGGTGAGCCTTCACATGAGCAAGAGACTTTTGAATCCGAGAATGGTGTTTGCTGCCATTGCAGGAGTATTCGCGACGTCACAGGTCGTGCTGAATGCGCAGCAATCTGCCGAAGCAGTTCGCGTCGGCAAAGACGCCATCGGCGGCGTGGTCAGCAGCACGAATGGGCCGGAAGCTGGCGTTTGGGTGATCGCGGAAACGACTGACCTGCCGACCAAATTCGTGAAGATCGTGGTCACTGATGATGGCGGGCGCTACGTACTGCCGCAGCTTCCCAAGGCCAACTACAAAGTGTGGGTACGAGGCTATGGGCTCGTGGATTCGCAGCAGGTTCAGACCATGCCCGGCAAGGTTGTCAACCTGACCGCGGTGACGGCACCAAGTCCGCGTGCCGCGGCGGATTATTATCCGGCTATCTATTGGTTTTCGCTGCTGAAGGTTCCGGACAAAAGCGAATTTCCGGGCACAGGGCCCAAAGGCAACGGTATCCCGGAGACCATGAAGAGCCAGGGTCAATGGTTGCATTTGATGAAGACAGATAGCTGCTGGTCATGCCATCAAATGGGTGACCAGGCGACGCGGGAGATCCCTAAGAGCCTGGGCCACTTCGATTCCACGACCGCAGCATGGTCTCGTCGCCTGCTCTCAGGGCAAGCTGGCAACAACATGATTAACGGACTCGCGCAGCTTGGTCCGGAGCGCGCATTGAAGATGTTCGCGGACTGGACTGATCAGATTGCGGCCGGCGAATTGCCTCCCACGCCTCCCAGGCCGCAAGGTGTCGAGCGAAACGTCGTCATTACCGAGTGGGACTGGGCCGACCCCAAGGCCTATCTTCACGATGAGATTGCTACGGACAAGCGGAACCCGATACTCAACGGCAACGGCCTAATTTATGGAGCCACTGAGCTCAGCACGGACTATCTGCCGGTTCTTGATCCGGTGAACTCCGTGACCAGCCAAGTGAAGTTGCCTGTTCGCGATCCGAAGACTCCATCAAGCGCCGACGATAAGGTTGTGGCGCCTTCGCCGTTTTGGGAGGACGAAGCGATCTGGCACAGCCAAGCCAACGTCCACAATCCGATGTTCGATGAAAAGGGCCGAGTGTGGATTACCTCCAGAATTCGCCCGAGCGACAATCCGGTGTTCTGCAAAGAAGGCTCAAGCCACCCGTCGGCGGTTTTATTCCCGCTGAAAACGAGTGGCCGACAACTGGCTGTGTACGATCCAAAGACCAAGCAGGTCACGCTCATTAACACCTGTTTCGGTACGCATCATCTGGTGTTTGCCGAGGATGCCAACAACACGCTATGGACGAGCAGCGGTGGCGGCGGAGGAGCGGTAGGCTGGCTGAATACAAAGATGTTCGATGAAACTCACGATGAGGAAAAATCGCAGGGCTGGACGGCGCTGGTCCTTGACACCAACGGCAACGGGAAGCGGGATGAGTATGTAGAGCCCGATCAGCCCATCGACCCCACCAAGGACAAACGAATCAACGCCGCTTTCTACGGCGTAACGGTGAGTCCAGTGGATGGGTCGATCTGGGGAACGGTGTTGGGTTTCCCCGGCGCAGTGGTTCGGCTAAACCCGGGATCGAATCCACCGGGGACGGCTCTGGCAGAGATGTACGAACTGCCCTGGAACAATCCAGGCGCGCCCGTTCACGGATTCTCGCCGCGCGGATTGGATATTGATCGCAACGGCGTAGTGTGGACAGTGATCGCCAGCGGACACCTCGCGAGATTCGACCGACGCAAGTGTAAGGGGCCACTCAACGGGCCGACAGCGACAGGGCGGCACTGCCCCGAAGGATGGACGCTTTATCCATTGCCGGGACCGCAATTGAAGAGTGTCACCGATCCAGGAAGCGCCGAGGCCAGCTACTATGATTGGGTGGATCAGTTCGATACCTTTGGACTCGGGAAGAATGTGCCGATTGCCACCGGCAATGGAAATGACGCGCTGCTTGCGCTTCTGCCCGAGAGTGGCAAGTTTGTCGTCCTGCGCGTGCCTTATCCGATGGGGTTTTATGCCAAGGGGATGGACGGCCGGATCGATGATCCGAAAGCGGGCTGGAAGGGCAAGGGAATCTGGGCGACCTATGGCACGCGAACACCTTTTCACGCCGAAGGCGGCAAAGGGACGACGAGCAAGGTATTACATTTTCAGCTTCGCCCTGATCCACTCACGCAGTAAATGGGACGTGATGAAGAGCATGAGTTATCAGTCCGACGACCGCTCCAATCAGCACGAGCCAAAGTGAGTTCAAGCGCAACCTCATTAGGGCCACCACTGACGAAAGACACTATCCCGTTTTCAAAAGCGTCTGCAGTTTATCGCGGTCAAAGCCCACGACAACCTCTCCGTCAATCACCATGACTGGGGTCCATTCTTTTCCGCCCTCTGCGTTACAGCCATCAGTTCAGTTTTTTCTGCTCTGAATAAATAGTGTTCAATGCCCCGCGCGTTCCTTCGATGAAACGCACCACCGGGCGGCCCGTGAATTGGGGTTGAGGCGGTGCGTCTGTCCAGATTTGTTCTGGCTTGTAAACCGCGATGTAGTCCCAGACCACGCTCGGACGATCATGCTCTCCCATCGCATGGGAGAGAACTCGGTTTCGGTCCCAGTATTGCTTCACCCGCGGATCGTGAATCCGCCGAAGAGTGATGGTCGAGGGCGCGCTCAAGTCCGTAGCAAGCACCGGTTCCCAAATTACGAACACGCGCAGATGCGAGTCTGACTGTGATTCCAGTAAGGCTTCGAGCGCGGAGGCCCCCCGCAAGCAGACCGGTCAAGTCGGGGAAAGAAGCACGAGTATGCGAGCCTTGGCGTGGCTGCCGTTGAACTCATGCTTGAGTTCGCTCAAGCTCGCTGCATTTAGAGCGGCGAGAGGCGCTTGGCCTGTGGGAGTCTGGTGCCCGCCATAGAAATAAAACAGCCCAGCAAAAATAGTCAGCGCCGCCAGACCTAGCCCCACGTTTCTGCGGGTCATAGCAGCCTCTCGACCAGATCCGCGAATGCCTGCGGCAGCAGAATTGAAATGGCAACAATCAAGGCTGACAGCCACAGCACTACTTGGCTGAGAGCACTCGGTTTGCAATTACATCGGCTGGCCCGTCTGCTTTGATAAAACCCGAGAGCAATGAAGAGAACGGAAGCCCCCAAAAGATATGGCCGAAAGGCGCCGATGTAAGAAGAGAGAAACCTAGCGCTGCTTGCTGTTCCAGCAGCGAGCACAAACGGGAGCACCGGCAGGCAGCAGGTCAGAGCGGCCAGGACACTTCCAACCGCTGATAGAGCTGCGGCGAGAGCCCCCTTCGAGGAGGGTTTGCCAGTCGTGCTAACGGCTTCAGTATTCATGGATACTCGTTCCTCTATCTAAGAGCAAATGGCCCGGCAGGAAGCGCATTCACATCCTCACAGCTATGATGCGGAACGCCGCGCATAGCGCCATTCCAGCAGAAACGCAATGCCGACCCCTAGTAGCACGAATGGCCAAACCAAAAGACTGTTGACGTGAGCAATACTCACGTCTGAAAGCAGGAACAGGACGGCAGCGATCAAGAATAGTGGCCCAGTGATACCGCAGTGCAGAGTGCGATTCCTAAACCAGTTGGCAACGCAGCCGATTGCCATTGCGAAAAGGATCGTAGCGGCAGACAACGCATGGAGAGCACGCCAATACAAGCCGATGAGGCTAAGTACTCCCCAGGCGATCAGAGACGCAGCGAACCAGTAGCACATCGTTGCTGGTGAGCTACAGCAAGCTCCCTGGTGCTCGGTCATAACTTGGACCCTCCATTCACTGAACTCAGGATCGCCGCAGAGGGAGACCGAAATGCCCGTGCCCCTTTTCACCGTCTTGCCCCTTGCCGGGCTTTCAGCACTGCCTGATGAACCATCTCCGCTGGTGGAAGACCGATCTGCTTCGATCCAGGATACAAACGGCAACTCAGCGCGAAACTCCGAGCGTCCTGCGACTCTCCCGTGACATCTCGTCCATTGATTCGGATTGTCGGAGAACCGCAAAATCCAAGTTCGCTGGCCATCCCTTCGTCCCTGACGAGTACCTCGTGGATCTCCGCCTCGACACCTTCTGCGGCCAAAACGTGCTTAACCAGCTTCACCGCGGCTGGGTGAGTCGGGCAATCTGCCACATATAAGACCTCAACTTTCACTCGGCACTCTCCGGTTTGCGTACATTTACTTTTCTCGCAAGATTGGGCAATGAGCGGATCGCTTGTGCAGTTCTTTGTTGCAGCTGCGTAATGCCAAACGCAGCTCGTGTTCCAGCTTGTGCAGGTCGCTAAGCTTCCGCTGTACATCGGCGAGCTTTTCTTGCAAGCGGCGCTGCACCGGTGCGCATGGCTGCAAGCGATTCCCTCTGAGCTTCAGGAGGTCTCGGATTTCGCTCAGTTTGAATCCCAGGCCTTGCACGCGACGAACGAAGGCCAGAGTTTCTACATCGTTTTCCGCATATCGCCGGAAGCCTCCTTGCGTCCTAGGCGGCCGAGGCAACAAGCCATTGTGTTCGTAGAAGCGAATCGCGTCCACGCTAAGCCCAATCTTTTTCGCGACGATGCCAATTTGCATAACCTTCACTCCTCCTCAAAATCTACACCCTGGAGTGTAGGCCAGAGTCAAGCGCTTTTTTCGCGTGCAACTTGCGCGCCAGTTCAAGGTTTTCTAGTACGATCTTGTGTGGGAATACTGCGATTCACTCGCTGACAGGTCACATGCGTAAACTTGATTGTCCGCCATCGTCCGCCGATGATCTGGCCTTCGATCTCGCGGCCTATCTCAGAATCAGGGTCACAGCCACGGCTGCCACGACTAATTTCACCAGCCATCCGAGAGAATAAGCCGCAGCAATTACGGAGTGCAGTTTAATAAACAGTGCATTCGCGATGAGCAGTGGCAATGGTTCGACAAACCAAATAGCGACCGCCAGTTTGAGAGTCGCACTGGACGAGTGGAGATTCAGACGGGCGCACAAGAGTGTGAAGACCGCGCAAGTGACGAAGGGCAGAGGAGTGTACCAGGCGATAGCTTTCATTTCTCCCTGACCATGCGGGTACCGCCAAATTTCAGGGTATTGGTTATATCGCTTGTAGAGCCAATCGCCCATGAACAGCCAATCGGTCAGCGATGCCACTAGACCCCCGACAAACACGGTCAATGTCAAGTTAACCCAATTCATATCACCTCACTCGCCTTCGGAAAAGACGCCGCAAAACCGTCCACTGTCAAGACCAAAAAGTCTGGGGGGGATCGCAGTGGTGGCGAGGATAAAGCCTATGCCCGGTTGTGAAGCGTGGCAGTTCTAGTTAGTTTCCCAATGTCGGGCTTGGCCTAGCTGGGGCGCAGCGCCGCTGCGTCCCTAGGAACTCAGGCGCCAGAATGCGGAACGGAGTCCGACGTTGTTCAATGTGGCCTGGGCTTGTTGCGGCGAGAAGGGACGCCACTTGGGCGAAAGGCGGTCGCCGTACCAGGCTTTGGCCAGACGCAGACCTTGCTGGAGTGGGAAGACAGCCCCGCGCCGAAGCTTCCAGATGCGGCACCAGCGGGCGACGTGCTCTTCCGACCGGAAGAGCAGCATGGTCTTTCAGGTGAAGACGATGTTCTCGTACCAGCGGGATGCCGGCACAGCGAAATGAATGACGCCTTTCGTTCCGAGGAGACCTCCTTTATGGACGATAAGCTCCATGGCGGAGTCGCAGCAGGCACACGCGGTGGTGACGCGAGCGTCGCGGCGAAGCATTAAGGGAATCGCGAGGGCGTCCCAGACGCACGATGCCCACCAGGAGCGCTTGGCGGACTGCACGTGGAAGGCCGTGGGCACAGCCCAGAACGGAGCGGCGCGAAGAACTTCCGACGTATTTTGCTGGAGCACCAGAATGTGCAGATCCGCGAGACGCTGCAGAGCGGAGCGCACGGTCTTTTGGGAACGCGACAGCGCCGCGGTGAGTTCGCCGATTTTTGGGACGTGGCCGCGGGTGACAATGAAATGGTAGAGGGCCTGACGAAAAGCGGCGTCCGCTTCGGTGTAGGTAAGTTTTTTAGCCACGGGCAAACTCCTTTCGTTTAGACGGCTCAAACAGTTTCAGAGTCTTCCTGGTAGAGGCAAGGAGAGATTTCCAACGCGCGAAATCTCTGGCATTCTCGGTCACGAGTGTGGCCCCAGCCTGCGCAGTTTCCAGCGCGATCAGTAGGTCGCGAAAGTGGCGGACGAAATCCATTTGCCCATATGCACTCCGCGCGCGGCGCAGCAGAATGCCGGCATCAATCCATGCCGCGGAGGAAGGAGACGAGAAGTGACCGAGGGCTCGGTGCGCCTTGCAAAGTTCGTCCAGAACTCGCTTTTCCCGATGGTCGTGGGTACCGGCATAGAGTTCGGCGGCCACAACGGCCGTCAGGATGGTGCGCTGGAAGACTCGAGCATCCTGGCCTAGCCAGAAGTAGTTCTCTCCCCGGCTAAACCGGATGTAAACGCCAGTATCGAACAGAAGCGGTCCGGCCGGTAGGGCAGTCATCTCCTCTTCGCTGGAGCGCGTCCGAAGACGTCCTCCGGACCTCCAAGCTTTCGCAGATCCTGCAGGGCCTGAAGTCCAGCCTCCACCGCCAGGCGCTCGTCGATTACGCGCCGCACGGCCTCGGAATTACTGCGTGACTGAAGAGCCTTGCGCAGCCGCCGGACTTTCCCCGTCTCAAGCAAGAGATTGGTGCGCGTGAGTGCTGTCCTGCTCATAGCGGCCTCAGGTGTGTAGGTTCACCTGCGATTATACACAACAGGCCGTATGCGGGCAATGAAGGGCTTCACGGCCCGGCGCCCTGAAGACCGACCGCGCAATCCTTCCTCCGCATCGCCTATCCGCGTCCCTAAAGCCTGTAACTACCATCTGGCGGTTCACATCCAAGTGATGGTCTCGCGCGAGGAGTGGATGGCTGTCTCTGGAGCAAAAGAGAGAATCAATGGCCCCCGGCCGCACTTATCTAATCGCAAAGGAATGTCCCAATGCATTTGTTCGACGAGCTTCAAGTCCGTGAAGTGACGCTGCGCAACCGAATCGTTGTTTCGCCCATGTGCGAGTATTCGAGCACGGACGGCTTCGCCACGGATTGGCATTTAGTCCATCTCGGAAGCCGCGCCGTCGGCGGAGCATCGTTGGTTTTCGCGGAAGCTTGCGCAGTATCGCCCGAAGGCCGCATCAGTCCGGAAGATCTAGGAATCTGGAAGGACGAGCACATCGAGCCGCTCGCACGCATCACTCGTTTTATTCGTGAACAAGGCGCGATCCCCGGAATTCAACTCGCGCATGCAGGACGAAAAGGGGATGCGCCCCTGGGAAGGCTCGGGAATGGTACCGGAATCCAAAGGTGGCTGGACGCCCGTCGCGCCCAGTGCCATTCCCTTCGCGGACGGGTATCCGCATCCCGCGGCGTTGGACGAAGCGGGATTCGGGAGATTGTCAAAGCCTTCGTCGCGGCGGCGCGCCGCGCCTGCCTGGCGGGATTCGGCGTTGTCGAAATTCACTCCGCGCACGGATATCTGCTCCATGAATTTCTCTCGCCGCTCTCGAATCAGCGAAGGGATGGCTATGGCGGTTCATTTGAAAATCGCACGCGGCTTGTCTGCGAAGTCGTTACCGCCGTCCGGCGCGTCTGGCCGGAGAGCGCCCCGCTTTTTCTGCGCATCTCCGCCACCGACTGGATCGACGGCGGCTGGGACCTAGCACAATCCGTCCAGCTCGCGAAACTTGTAGGTCCGCTCGGCGTTGACCTGATTGATTGCTCGTCAGGCGGGATTTCTCCCGGAGCAAAGATTCCAGTCCGCAGCGGCTATCAAGTCCCGTTCGCCGGAGAAATTCGCCGTCAGACCGGCCTTCTCACCGGCGCGGTAGGGTTGATAACCACCGCGGCTCAGGCCCACGCCATCCTTCAAGAAGGGAAAGCCGATGTGGTCCTGCTCGCGCGCGAATTCCTGCGCCAGCCTTACTGGCCACTCTACGTCGCAAACGAGTTGGGGGTTCCCATCTCGTGGCCATCTGCGAGCCGCGCCAGACGGCACGCCCGCTCGCGAGGGCTTAAGCCTGCCCGATTTCAAACACTGCATGGCAGACCAGCACGGCATACCTGAATAACAGGCAAAGAATGCGGTTAGGATCCCTCAGGTAAGCGTAAAGGCCGCGCAGGGCTACTGCTCGTAGTTTTCTACGACCTTCGGCGGGCGCACCTTGGCCTGATCTGGGTCACGCCCAAACTCTCGCAAGGCTCGACGCTGACGCAACAAATCCCAGCACTGGTCCAGTTCGACCTTTATCTTCGCTAAGCGGCCACGATCTTCATCCGTGAGTTCAGATTGGGCATAGAGACGCTCCTCCTCCTTGACCAGGCTGTCGATGTGACCCAGCACAGGCAGATCTTTGCTCTCGTTTGCCATAGAAGTCTCCTTTTGCGAGCAGCGGCAGCAAGTCTTGAGGCCTACCCTCCAGCGCTCCGTTGCAGATTTTACGAACACGTCGAGCAGCTCTCACGGCCTTATCCCGCACCAGATCGAGTGAGAATGATTTTCAGACACACTGGTGTGAAGCGCAACAAGCAAATAGTTTCATCTCACGCGCCGCTCCCTTTCGAAGAGTACATGACCTCTGGCAATGGCTCCAAACATCGGTCCACCGGCCAAAGTCTTCTCCATGGGAACCGAGTTTGAAAATCCGAAGAGAGGAGGTCCGAGGACATGCTCTGCCCATTTTGCGGTGACCGGCGGACGGAAGTGCTCGAGACTGTTGATCGTAGCCACAGTACCTATCGCGACTGCCGATGCCTCTGCTGTAAGGCACGTTTCAGCACACGGGAGAAACAGGTGCCTGGGCATCGCGTGCACCGAAGGTGGCCAGGTACCCGAGCGCCACGGAAACGGTGGAGAGGAAGTCGAATTTCGGCGCTCCGTGCGAAGTGGAATCTTGCAGCGCGAACTTTCGACCGGAAGATGTGACGCGCCATGTGGACCACATCGTGCCGGCGATTGGTCCGCAAACTAAAAGGTGGCAATCCCGACCGCCGTGAAAACCTTCGGTGCATCTGCCGAACCTGCCACGGGTACAAGCTCCAGGCTGACCACAAGCTGTGCCTGGGAGACCAGCTGGGCTACCTGGAGATTCTTCGCACTCACAATTTTGATCTTGCACGGGTCGAGCGAGCGCTGGCCCTGTACGGTCTGTAGCTCCTACGAAGACATCGTTGTCTAAAGTCTGCGATTGTGCTGGCTAGGTAAAAAATTGCGTGTGGGGCGGTGACATGGTTATGGCGTTTTTGGTTGCCAGTCGTGCCCGCGTGACCTGCGGTAGGGCGGGGTGAACGCCATGCCAAGATAGCCAGCGCTTCGAGCTGGGGCGTGCCTGGAAGCTTGCAAGTTGCCGCCAGTAGAATTCCGTGTATTATCGGGACAGGAGTTGTGTCAGGAAGTCCGCCAGCGGCGATCTTTCCGAGACCAAACGGGGAATCCAGTTTGTCAGGCTAAAGGAGAGCGCTCACGTGAGCCGGAGTAGTTTACTACTCAGAATGGAGTTGCGAAGCGATCCCGAGATGCTCTGCGTGGTGCGAAACGCCTTGGGACAACTCGCCGCTACCCTGGGATTTTCCGAGCCGGAGTGCCGTGCCGTTGTTCTTGCCGTCGACGAAGCGCTGACAAATATCATTCGCCATGCATACCTAGGGGACCCAGAGCAACCCATCGAGGCCTCCTTCCGCCGGATCCATGTGCCCCGGGATGGCGGAGGCAACGATGCTCTCGAGATCGTGCTGGAAGATCGTGGTACAGCGGTGAATCCGAAGAAGATGTGCGGGCGCGCGCTCGAAGATGTCCGGCCGGGCGGCCTGGGCCTGCACTTTATCCGTGAGTGCATGGATACGGTAGAATTCAGCCGCAGCAACGGCAGGAATCAGCTCCGGCTAGTGAAAATTTTGCATGTGCAGGCGCCTCAGAAAGGCTCCTGAGGAGAGTTCAACTTGCAGATTGCCGCGCGCCATTTGGACAAGACCACCATTTTCGACATTTCCGGAGACATCGATCTTGCGACTTCCCCGCAACTGCGGAAGGCACTTCTGCGCGAGCTTCGCGAACTGAAGATGCCTCGGGTGGTGCTCAACCTGGGGGCGGTTCGCTATATCGACAGCTCCGGCGTGGCATCTCTAGTGGAAGGACTTAAAGCCTCACGTGATGTCGGCTCGCGATTCATCCTTTACGGCTTGAATAAGACGATCCGGGAAGTTTTGCAGCTCTCCAAATTGCTGAAAATCTTTGAGATCTACGACAACGAAGAGCAGTCCGTAGCGACCTGAGTCTGCCAGACCCGCAAACCGAGGAAGCCCGACGAGAGCACCGTGGAACTGACGACGCAAATTGGGGGATCGGTTACCGATGGGCTTGCATATCTGGGAGCTCTGACCAGGCTTGGAGGGCGGGCCGCGTACTACACGTTCGTCGCCCCTTTTCGGGGCAAGCCACTTCGCTTCGAGAGCGCCATTTCGCAAGCCATGCAGACCGGTGTCGGGGCGCTCCCTATTCTTTCTCTGATTACGTTCTTCATCGGATTGATTCTGGCGCTGCAGAGCGCCTATGAGCTGCGCAAGTTCGGCGCCTTGAATTACGTTGCCAGTGCCGTGGCGATTTCCATGACGCGGGAACTCGGTCCGTTGATTACCGCCATCGTGGTCATCGGACGGTCCGGTTCAGCGTTCGCCGCGGAAATCGGTACGATGAAGGTCACCGAAGAAATCGACGCGCTGGAGACCATGGCGATCGATCCGATTCACTTTCTGGTGACGCCGAAATTTATCGCCATGATCGTGATGCTGCCGTGCCTGACGATTTGGGCGAACTCCATGGGGATTCTCGGTGGAGCGCTTTTTGGTGTGGCGCAAGCGGATTTCACATTGGTCCGCTATATTCAGTCCTCCTTGGACGCGCTCTTTCTGCGCGACATTACGACGGGTCTAATCAAGAGCGTTATGTTTGGCATAACGATTACGGCCGTGGGTTGTCACGAAGGGCTTTCCACAGGTGCAGGAGCGGAGCAGGTTGGCCGATCGACCACCCGTGCCGTGGTAGTTTCCATTTTTCTAGTGATCCTGGTAGACCTCATCTTTACAGCGCTCTTTTTCTTTGTGAGTGAAAGGTAGGGTTTGGAATAACACCATGGAGCAGACCAACAGGGCGCCGACGGAGTCACAGGCGATGATCTCGCTGCGGAATCTTCGCGTCAGTTACGGCGAGCGCGAAATTCTCCACGGCATCAGTTTTGACGTAATGCGCGGCGAAACCTTGGTGATACTGGGCGGGTCCGGGTCCGGGAAGAGCACGCTGCTGCGCACGCTGGTGGGCCTGGAAAGGACCAGTTCGGGTGAAATCTGGCTCAAAGGGAAAAACATCGCTGCGATCTCATCCCAAGAGATGGATGAAATCCGCAAGAAAATCGGCATGTCGTTTCAGGGCGGCGCGCTGTTTGGCTCGATGACCGTAGGGGAAAACGTGGCGCTGCCGCTGCGCGAGCACACCAAGCTGGAAGATTCGACCATTGAAATCATCCTACGGCTGAAACTGGATCAAGTGGGCCTGTCGGGATTTGAAGACTACATGCCGTCGCAGTTAAGCGGCGGCATGAAGAAGCGAGCCGCGGTGGCTCGCGCGCTGGCCATGGATCCTGAGATTCTTTTTTTCGATGAGCCTTCCGCGGGGCTGGACCCGATTATTGCTGCCGGCGTGGATCAGCTCATTCTCGAACTCAAACAGGCATTTCACATGACCATCATCGTGGTCACACACGAACTGGCCAGCGCGTTCCTGATCGCCGACCGCATGGTGTTGATTGACAAGGGAAACGTGGTTGCCATCGGTTCCACGGAAGAAATGCGTTCGAGCACGCATCCGCGCGTGCGACAGTTCCTCGACCGCATTGCCGAACCGGCGGTTTCTGAGGAACTGGACTATCTGCAAATGCTGACGGAAGAACACCGTCATCCGGGCCGTTGAAGACCGGGGAAAAGAGGTACGCGATGGAATCGAAACGTGAGCAAGCCATGGTGGGGTTGTTTGTTCTGGTTGCCGGCGCCGTGCTGGTGGCCACGGTTTTTGCCCTCTCGGGCGCATTCGGCGGCAACGCCACGACGTACCGCGTCTACTTCCCGTTTGCCGGCGGACTGGAACCCGGAGCGACGGTGCGCTATGCGGGCGGGCCCAAAGTCGGCCGGGTCGAGAAATTGCAGCTGGATCCGAAAGATACCTTGCGCATCGAGATAACGTTCAGTGTGAAATCAGGTTTGCCTGTCAAGACGGATAGCCATGTGAAGATCATGAGTTTGAGCCCGCTGGGAGACAATCATCTGGAAATTGTTCCGGGAAGCGAAAAGGCCGCGCTCGCCACGACGGGAATGATCCTGCTGTCCGACCCCTACGTGGACTTCAATGCGCTCACGGCAAAAATCAACGACATCGCACCCCAGGCGCAGCAACTTCTCAAGACGCTCAATGACCGCGCCAGCGAACTGCAGGTCACGCTGGCTCGCGTCAACGATTTGCTGAGCGATTCGAATCGCGCAAACCTTGCGGGGACGCTGGCCGACACACGCGGGATGATTTCGGAAAACCGCGGCTCGGTGAAGGCGACGGTACAGAACTTGAACTCCGCCACTCAAAAGTTGGAGCCGCTGCTCCAGGATCTGAGGAAAACCTCGGCGCAAGCCAATGAGACGCTAAATCACGTCGATTCCCTGATCGGAGAGAATCGCGCCGACATTCGCCAAGCGGTGATCGAATTGCGCCAGTCGCTGGCAACGGTGACGGATTTAACCGGGCGCCTCGATCAGACGCTTGACGTAAACTCCGACAACATTGATGAGTTACTCGAAAACCTGCGCCACGTGAGCCAGAATCTGAAGGAATTTACCAATACGATCAAGACCAGGCCTTACACGCTCATTCGGTCGACGAACCCACGCGAGCACAAACCGGGAGAACCTCAATGAGCCTAGTGCGCGGCGACATGGAACTGCGATATTGGGAAAGAGTGCCAACGGGCCGCGAAGAAACGGTTCCTGGTACGGCTAGAAGAGCGCTAATCATGGCCGTCGCACTGGCCGCTGGATTGCTCAACGGCTGCGGCGCCACGCGGCCGAGCAAGTATTACCAGCTTACGGTCCCGGCCGATGCGGGTGCGGTCGAGAAACCGGACGCCGTTCCCGTGACGCTGCTCCTGGGCGCGCTAACGACCTCACATTTGTATCGCGAGGATCGCATCGTCTATGGCAACGGTCCCGAGCAATTAGGCACCTATGAGTATCAGCGTTGGGCGGAACCTCCTACGGAAATGATCCAAGAAGTCTTGCTGCGGCAACTGCGGGCATCAGGCCGCTACCGGGCTGTTTATTACCGACGCAGCAATGTACGGGGAGACTTTGCTCTGCGCGGGCGCCTGTATGATTTCAAAGAGGTCACTGGGAGGGAGATGTCGACGCGGGTCACGTTGGAATTAGAAATGCGTGACCTGAAGAATGGCGCGACCGTATGGACTCACTACTACACACATGACGAACCGTCGAGCGGAAAGGATGTGCCGTCCGTCGTCGCAGCCTTGGACAAGAATGTCCACCAGGGCGTGCAAGAAGTTGTGGAGAGTCTAGACCGGTACTTTGCGTCCCATCCGGTGAAATAGCGCAATAGGCCCGAACACTGGACTGCTGTTCTGCAGGCAGTCAGGCTAGGCCACGCTCCGAAGCGTGAGCAGCGTTATGTCGTCCTCCAACGCACCTTGCTGGCCGCGGTAAAGATGCACGCCTTCGATCAGCGCGCGAGAAAAATCCCGGAGCACAAGCGGGTGAGGCAAAGTGCTTAATGTCCTTTCCGCAAGTCCCAAAAAGCCCTTTGAAGTGAGTTGCTCCCCAAGTGGCGAGCGAACTTCGGTTGCGCCATCGGAGAACGCCAGAATCAAGTCGCCGTGGTTTAACCGCACGCTCTGCTGGCTGTAGGTTTCACCACTGCTGTATCCCAGCGGGAAGCCTTCCAGCCCTTCTCCCAGCTCCAGGAATCGCCTCTCGCGCCCGCGCCAGAGGAGCATCCGCGGGTGCGCCGCATATGCGAAATTGAATTCGCCGCTTGTGCCGTCAAAGGTTCCCGTGACCACTGTAGTCAGCCGCAGCGGGTCATCCGATTGTTCGTTCGAGAGCGTAAAAGCGTCATTCAGCGCCGCCAGTAGCCCCGCCGTATCTCGAATGTCTTGGAATTTATGCAAAAGGTGGTGGACATGCCGGGCCACGCCGCTGGCCGTATAGCCGTGGCCGACGCAATCGGCAAGAACCACCCGGGCGGTGTTGTCGCTGCAGGAGAACACCGCAGAAAGATCGCCGCCTTTGTCGCCGCCGGACGGCACCGCGATGACATCGCTTTCCAGTCCGGCCAGAATGAGAGAGCGGTGCGCTCTCTCATTACCGGCCCACAGCTCCATGCAGCCGAAGGGCCGCATTGCCGTTCTCGTGCAATCGAATTGTTGAGGCTCGATGTTCTTGAACTTCATACTTGTTTCGATGCTTGACGGGCTTATTCTGGTGCGCTCTTTGACGATGAGCCAGAACCTCGCGTCTCGGTTCGTACCAGTCACTCGACCCGGCGGGAACGAAGGACCGGCGTCGTGCGCCGTCAGCAAGTATCTCACTTTTCCTTGCACCTGCCGTATGATGCTCGCATGCGGCTACTGCTTGTCGAAGATGATGCGCGTATCGCGCGGTTCGTGGCCAAGGGCCTGCGCGAACAAGCCTACGCGGTGGACGTCGCCAATACCGGTGACGATGCGCTTTACCAGGCAGCGATCAATACTTACGATCTGGTGATCCTCGATGTAATGATTCCCGGCCGCAACGGATTTGAAGTCTGCCGCGAGCTCCGAAAGTCAGGCCAGCGGATGCCCATTCTGATGCTGACCGCGCGCGATGCAGTGGAGGACCGTGTCACCGGACTGGACCACGGCGCAGACGATTACTTGACGAAGCCTTTCGAATTTCGTGAATTGCTGGCGCGCCTTCGCGCCTTGCTGCGCCGCTCCGGTGAGCTGCGCCCCGGCAAGATTGCCGTCGCCGACCTTGTCCTGGATGCCGCCGCGCAAAGCGTGTCCCGGGCGGGCCGGAGTGTGACCCTCACCGCCAAGGAATATGCGCTGCTCGAGTATCTGGCCCGCAACGCTGGCCGCGTAGTGGGACGCGCCGAAATCGCCGAGCACGTGTGGGATGAGACGTTTGATCCCTTCTCGAATCTGATCGAAGTTTACGTGAATCGCGTGCGCCGGAAAATTGACGCGGATTCCAGCAAGCCCTTGCTCCATACTCGCCGAGGCGCAGGATACATTTTTGGCCTGCTGAACGATTCGGAGGCGGCGGAGGCGGGAGACGAAAATGTTTCGCCACGGAATCGCGCCAAGGCAACGTCCTCCGCCCGGAAAAGCAATGCTTGATTCGGTTCGCGTCCGGCTCACACTTTGGTACACCGCCGTGCTTGCAGTCGTGCTGGTTGCGCTGTCTCTCATCACTTATTTCATTTTTTGGCAGAGCACCGTGCAACGGACCGACGTAAATCTGGCGGAACTCTCCAACGCATTTCTCACCACGCTGGACGCGGAAATCAGCGACCAGAGCGGCCCGGATGCCTTCAAGCTGGCGGGCCAGGTTGCCGTTACCGAACATCGTTTTCGCGATCACGTCTTCGCCATCTTTGACGCGAAAGGAAACCTCGTCGTTAGCTCGCAAGACGTGCCCTTGGCGGCTCCGGCCATTGATTCCGTGCCGGCGGGGCTTTTGTCATCGGACTCATTTCAACGATTTCTCAACGCGTCTTCGCGCTCCGAGCGTTTTTTTGGCAAAGTCCGGAGTAACAAAGCCGGCTACCGGGCGTTCGCGCGGCACTTTTCGTCAGGCGGAAAAGCCGGCACGCTGGTGATCTTGCAGTCGCTTCATGCGCAACAAGAAATGCTTGGCGAAGTCACCGTGACGTTTGCATGGGTGATCCCCATCGCTCTCTTGCTCGCCAGCGTAGGCGGTTACTTTCTCGCGCGCAAGAGCCTCGCTCCCGTCGTGGCCATGAGCAGCCAGGCCGGACGTATCGGCGCCGCCAATCTGCACGAACGGCTGGCAGTACAGAATGATAGGGACGAACTGGGGCACCTGGCGCGATCGTTCAACAGCCTGCTGGACCGTCTCAGTCAATCCTTCGAACGCCAGCAGCGCTTCATGGCCGATGCTTCACACGAATTGCGGACCCCCGTTGCGATTTTGCGCGGCGAAGCGGAGGTCGCTCTTTCGCAGCAGGCACGTTCGCCCGAGGAATACCGGGAATCGCTGGGAGTGCTTCACCACGAGGCCGAGCGGCTCACCCACATCGTGGAAGATCTCTTCACCCTTACGCGAGCTGACGCCGGCCAGTATCCGCTCCAGCCGCGCGATTTTTATCTCGATGAACTCGTGGGCGAGTGTGTGCATTCGGCCAGAACGCTAGCACTTGCAAAAAAGATTTGTCTGAATTTCGAAGAAGCATCCGAGTCTCCTATCCGCGCGGACGAATCCCTGCTGCGCCGAATGATCCTCAATCTGCTGGATAACGCGATCAAGTACACCTCCGAGGGTGGACGCGTCACGGTGACCTGCCGTGGCCGAGATGAGGAATACACCGTGAGCATCACCGATACCGGCGGCGGAATCCCCGCGGATCTGCAGTCGCGCATATTCGAGCGCTTTTTCCGCGCGGACAAAGCCCGTTCCCGGGTAGAGAACGACGGAGGCGGCGCCGGGCTGGGCCTATCCATTTCCCGTTGGATCGCGGAGGCCCATCACGGGCGTTTAGAGCTGACACGTTCCGACTCGATCGGCAGCACCTTCACGGCTTATCTTCCCGTCGGCCCGTCTCCTCCTCGATCTAGCGATTAACCCTGCGTTTATGTTTGCTTCGCTAAGGTTACATTCTTCCTTGGCGTACATGCGTTTTCGTCCGGCCCAGGAGTCGACATTTATGAAATCGCCTAGCATCCTCGTTCTGTCGTGGGTCTTGGTTGCCGCCCTTTTGTTGTGCTGCGCAGGGATTGCCGCGGCGCAGCAAACGGCGGCTCCCGCGAGCGCCGCACCTTCCAGAGATGCGCAGTCGGGAGCGCCTGCCACGTTGCCCGTGCTCCGCCTGACGCTCGAAGATGCTCTTGCCCGGGCCAGGAAGAACAGCGCGCAGTTTCAATCCTCGCAGACCGACGCCGCGATCGCACGCCAGGATCGCTATCAGGCGGCGGCCGCTCTGCTACCCAGCGTCACCTACAACAATGAAGCGCTTTACACTCAGCTCGACAGGAGCGGCAATGTCAGACTCATTGCCAACAACGCCGCGCACGAATACATCAGCCAGGCCAATGTGCACGAGAGCATCGATCTGGTCTCGATTTCGGCCTTCCGCCGGTCTTCCGCGGCCTCCGCTCTTGCAAAAGCGCGCGCCGAGATTGCTTCGCGCGGGCTGGTCGTTACGGTTGTGCAGAGCTATTACGCCGTCGCAGCGGCCCAGCAGAAGCTGGAAGCCGCGAAGAAAAACGGTGAGGAGGGCGACCGTTTCTTGAAATTAACGCAGGATCTCGAAAAGGGCGGGGAGGTGGCGCATTCCGACGTCATCAAAGCGGAATTGCAGATGCAGGACCGCCGCCGGCAATTGCTGGAGGCGCAACTCGGGCTGCTGAATGCTCGACTCGATTTTGCAGTGCTGATCTTTTCTGATTTCAACGACAATTTTGAACTTGCCGAAGATCTTCACGCGAGCGTTCCTCTGCCGACCATCGCTGAAGTGCAACAGCGTGCCGCGCGGGACAATCCCGATCTTCGCGCCGCGCTGGCCGCCGTGCAGCAGGCGGGACACGATGTGACAGGCGCGCGCGGAGGGTATCTGCCCTCTCTGAGTTTCGATTATTGGTACGGAATCGACGCCCCGCAGTTTGCCGTAAACGGATCGAACGGTTCCAATCTGGGTTCGTCGGCTGCGGCCACGGTAAATATTCCCATATGGAACTGGGGCGCCACACAAAGTCGCGTCAAGCAAGCTGAGTTGCGGCGCACACAGGCCCAACGGGAACTCTCCCTCGCGCAGCGCAGGCTGGTTGCCGAGATCCAATCCTTATATGCCGAAGCGGACACGGCTCTGAACGAACTCGGCGGCCTCAGCCGCTCGGCCGAACTGTCCGCAGAGGGCCTGCGTCTCACGACCCTTCGCTACAAGGGCGGTGAAGCTACGGTCCTCGAAGTAGTGGACGCGCAGACCACGTTCGCGCAAGCCAACGCGGCGTATCAAGACGGAGCCGTGCGCTATCGCGTGGCCCTAGCCAATTTGCAAACCCTGACGGGGGTTCTGACAACACCATGAAGCTGACGACGATGAACACCACTTTGACGTTTCTCCGGAAGTGGATAGCTCCTTTCAGCACCATGGCCGCCATACTCTGCGTGGCGAGCGGCTGCAGCAAGGCCGAAAAAGAAAAGGAACCCGTGGTCTCCGTGCAGACCACGCCCGCGCGGCGTGCCCCCATCTCACAGGTGATTTCCGCGGAGGCCGTTGTTTACCCGTTGGAGCAAGCCACCATCGCGCCGAAAATCACTTCAACCATAAAGCGATTCCATGTGCAACGAAGCAGCCGCGTAAAAAAAGGGCAACTGCTCGTGGAACTGGAGAATGGCGACTTGTCTGGCGTTGCGTTGGCCAGCAAAGGAGACTTCAAACAGGCCGATGCGACCTATGTCACCACGGTCAATGCGGGCCTCCCGCAGCAGATCCAAAAGGCGGAACTTGATGCGGCGGCCACGAAGGCCGCTTTTGATGCGCAGCAGAAGGTCTACAACAGCCGTAAGGAGCTTTTCGAGCAAGGTGCACTGCCGCGGCGCGACCTGGACTCGGCCGAAGTGGCCCTGCTTCAGGCCCGCAGCCAGAGCGAACAAGCGCAAAAGCAGCTCGCGGATTTGCGCCGCGTGGGCCAAGAGCAGGGTCTGAAAGCCGCTCAAGGTGCAAGGGAGTCCATGCAGGGCCACATGCTCAGTGCCGAGGCGCAGCTCAGCTATTCGGAAATTCACAGCCCTATCGACGGCGTTGTGACGGATCGCCCGCTTTATGAAGGGGATCTTGCAAATGCCAATCAGCCAATCCTTACGGTGATGAACACGTCCAGGCTCATCGCCAAGGCGCACATTCCGCAATCGGAAGCCGCGGTTCTGAAAGTGGGAAACCCGGCGGAACTTAGAATTTCCGGTCTCGAAGCCACCATCAAAGGCCGTGTCAGTTTGGTGAGCCCGGCTCTCGATCCTGGCAGCACAACCATTGAAGTGTGGGTCGAAGCGTCCAAGCCAGACCCGGCACTGAAACCCGGCATGGGCGTGGAAGTTTCCATGACCGCGAAGACGGTGAAAGAGGCGCTCGTCGTGCCCACTCCGGCGATCTTTAAGAATTCCTTGGGCCAGGACTACGTTTTGCTCGCAGGCTCGGACGGCCACGCGCACCTCAAGACTGTGCAGCTGGGTGTGCGCAACGCGGATTTCGCGCAAATCGTAAGCGGCGTCATCGCCGGCGATCCGGTGATCAGCTCAGGCGGCTATGCGTTACCGGATAACACGCAGATCAAGATCGAAGCACAGGCCCCGGCGGAAAAAGAGGCGGGAGACACGTCCGCCAAATCGGATAAGTCCGGCGATGCCGCGAAACCCGATACCAAGGACAAGGATTAGCCGCGCATGGACCTTCCTCCTGATTCGTCGCGCGTAGTGCGTCCTTCCAGCAAGCGCGATGCGCCCTGGTTCCAACGGCTCTCTCGCCCCATTCTGTTTTTGATCGTCAGCCTCATGCTCGTCGGCACGTATCTGGCCTTCACCATTCCAGTGGCAGTCTTCCCGAACACGGATTTTCCGCGCATTGTCATCGGCATTGACAACGGAGTGATGCCCATCGACCAGATGCTGGTGATCATCACGCGTCCATTGGAGGAATCCGTCAACAGTGTCCCGGGCTTGCGAAAGGTGCAGTCGATCACCAGCCGCGGTTCCGCGGAGGTCGATCTCTTCTTCGACTGGAACAGCGACATGATTCTGACGTTGCAGCGTGTCGACGCCGTGGTTGCCCGCATGCAGGCGGAATTGCCACCAACGGCCAAGGTTGAGACCCACCGCCTCACCTTCGCTTCATTTCCGATTCTTGGCTACAGCCTGACTTCAGACACGATCCCGCAGAACAGGCTTTGGGAAATTGCCACCTACGACATCAAGCCACGCGTGAACCGGCTCGATGGTGTTGCCTCCGTTCTCGTGCAAGGTGGCCGCGTTCCGGAGTTCCAAGTAATGCCCGACCCGGCGCGTCTGCTCACCGCCGGCATCACTGTCAACGATATTCTCGAGGCCATCCGCCGGACCAACCTCATCGACTCTCCCGGTCTCATCGAGAATAATCATCAATTGGTTCTCGGCTTGATCAGCGGCCAGGTTCGAACGCCGGAGCAGATCGGCCAGATAGTGGTGAAGAGCTCGACAGCAGGCATTCCCATTCGTCTCGGCGATATTGCAAAGATTGCGCCCTCGGTCGCTCCGGTCTACACCATGGTTACGGCCAACGGCAAACCCGCCGTTCTGCTCAGCGTGCATCGTCAGCCCGATAGCAATACGCTCGATGTCGCCAACCAAGTCCACTCCCAAATCGAAGAGATTCGCCCCACGCTGCCCCCCGGTGTGCACATCGAGCCGTTTTACGATCAATCGACCATCGTTCACGAATCCATCGCCAGCGTTCGCGATGCCGTGCTATTGGGACTACTGCTCTCTTCCGTCATCCTCGTTCTCTTTTTGCGTGACTGGGGCTCATCCCTTGTCGCCGGGCTCGTGATTCCGGCCACCTTGCTCATCACATTCATCGTCCTGAAGCTTACTGGTGAGAGCTTCAACCTCATGACCCTTGGCGGTCTGGCGGCTGCGGTCGGCTTGGTTATCGATGATGCGATCGTTGTCTTGGAAAACATCGTCTTGCACCGTGACGCAGGACAGAGACGCTTTGAAGCCATTCAAAGCGCGCTGCAGGAAATGACCATTCCTCTGATCGGTTCCACG
>Ga0209161_10000415_pt1 | contig 34608 bp, 23 predicted proteins | sample GraSoiAngelo_155_FD_186169 | JGI IMG/M metagenome (GOLD analysis project Ga0209161, IMG submission 186169) | Grasslands soil microbial communities from the Angelo Coastal Reserve, California, USA - 14_1009_13_30cm (SPAdes) (version 2) | ecosystem: Environmental > Terrestrial > Soil > Grasslands... | reverse complement strand
GCGGTCACGCCGCTCGTCGTACTCGCGCAGCGGCTCGAACGCACTCCCGAGAAACCCACCCGGGAGCAAGTCGAGGCCCAGCTCCGGTATCGGACCGGCCGGGTCACCCTGCGCGGCGGTCTCGCGACCCTCGACCTGCCCGCGGACTTCCGATACCTCGATGCCCAGGAGACAGACGTCGTGCTGCGCGCGTGGGGCAACCCGGCCGGCCACGAGACCCTCGGGATGCTCGTGCCCGCGGGCGTCCGCGTGCTCGCACCCGAGGGCTGGGGCGTCATCATCACCTTCAGCGACGACGGTTACGTCAAGGACGACGACGCAGCCAAGATCGACTACCGCAAGCTCCTCACGAGCATGCAGCAGGCGACGCGCGACGCGAATCCCGAGCGCGCGAAGGCCGGGTACGCGACGGTAGAGCTCGTCGGGTGGGCCGAGCCCCCGCACTACGACAGTCTGGCCCACAAGCTCTACTGGGCGAAGGACCTCAAGTTCACGGACGATTCGGCGCACACGCTCAACTACAGCGTCCGCGTCCTGGGCAGGCGGGGCGTCCTGGTGCTCAACGCCGTCGCATCGATGGACCAGCTCGAGCCTGTCAGGCGGGACATGGCGAAGGTGATCGGCTCCGTCGAGTTCAGCGGGGGGCATCGCTACACCGACTTCATTCCCGGCACGGACAAAGTGGCGGAGTATGGCATCGCGGCCCTGATCGCTGGCGGTCTCGCGGCGAAGGCCGGGCTGTTCAAGGTGTTGCTCGGGGCGCTCATCGCCCTGAAGAAGGTCATCGCGCTGGGACTGGTCGCGGCCGCGGCATTCCTCCGCAAGCTGTTCCGCCGCAAGCCGGCCGACGCCGCGGCGAAGCTCTGACCGGCCCCCGACAACTGGGCCTTTACAACGACCGCTGCTGAGAGGACTTAGGACGCTGGGCGTGGAGGCGGCGGAGGGGCGACCTGCCGCATCAGCTGGACGACTTCTCCGGGCTCGGCGTGGCGTCCCAGCGCCTTCTTGGAGAAGATGCGGCGACCATCGACCTCCACTTCGAACACGCCGCCCGACGATTGGATCAACTTCACGTCGGCGTGGGGGTAGGTCTTGCGGATTTCGGCCGCCAGACCGGCGGCTCGCGGCTCGTAGTTTCAGACGACGCAGTATTCGATCGTGACTCGCATGCCGTAAACGATAGTCGCGCTTGACAGGCCACGCCAAGGGGCCGACTTTGCTCCGAGCTTGCTCATGAGTGCCCTCTCCCGCCTCAAAGCGTCGCCGGGCCTGATGGTACGCGCGCTCGTCGCGCTCGGTGCCGCCGCGGCCATTGCCGCAAGCCTGGCGACGCTCGCGTCTCGAGGGGTGCCGCCCGGCGCGGATGACGCGAGAGAAATCGTGATGCTTGTCGTGGTGGGCGCGCTGACCCGCCGCTACGGCATCGCTCTCCCGGGCAACGGTTTTGCCTCCTTCATCCTCGGCGTCACGGCGTATGCCATCCTCGATCGTGGCTGGCCGTTCGGCGTCGTGGTCGCGCCGCTGGCGATGGTCGCTGGCGACGTCGCGCTGCGCCGCCTGCCCGTGGCGGCGGCGCTCGACAACGCCGCACACCTCACGACGGGCGCGGCCGTCGCAGGGCTCGCCTATGAGCGGCTCGGCGGAGCTACAGGCGCCCAGGCGCTCGCCGCGGGCAACCTCGTGCCCCTCGTTGCGTTCCTCGTCCTCCTTCCCTGCGTCGTGAACGGCACCTTCTACATTGAACTGGCGCTCGGACGTACGCTCGCCTGGGTGGACGCCGCCCTCACCGCGCGGTGGGAGGCGGTCGTATACGCCTGCTCGGCGGGCCTCGCCCTCGCGTGCCTCGGGCTCGCGCATGCGACCCTCGACATGATCGGGTTCCTCGTGATCGGCGCCGTGCTCGTGAGCGCCGCGGTCGCGAGCGTGTCGGTCATCCGGCGCGGCGTTCATGCCGACGAACTCGCGCTCATTCAGAGCCTGTCACAGGCGATCGCTCGGGACATCAGCCTGGCGAAGAGCTTCCCGCGGATTCAGGAGCTCGCCCGACGGTTGGTCCCGTGGGAGCACATGGGCTTCGCGCGCTACGACGCAGGGACGAACGAAATGGAGCTCGTCGCGGACACGGCGACCAGTGATCGCAGGGGGAGCCTGTTCCGCTTCGACGCGAATGCCGGGCTCTCCGGCGAGGCCGTACGGCTGCGGCGGCCGGTGGTCGCCCGCGCGCTCTCTCCCGAGCAGGTGGTCGTGCCGGGGCGGGAAACACCCGGCTCGGAGTTGCTGCTCCCACTGTACCACGCCGGACAGCTGGTCGGCCTGTGGAGCGTGCGGCACTCGGATCCCGCCATGTACCGCGACGCCGACGCCGACATGCTGGCGCTGGTGGCGCCCCAGCTCGCGCTGATACTCGCGATCGAGGGCTCGGTTCAGCCGGTCGTCGGCGCGTCGGATCGCACCAGCGCTTACATCCAGACACTGACCGCCACGGCCGAAGCGATCCACGCCTCGAGCCAGGAGGTGGCGGCCTCGGCGCGTCGCGCCAGCCAAGGGGCTGCCCAAGCCGCGAGCCTCGTGAGCGCGCTGTCCCGCGACTCGGAGCAGTTGACCCAGCACGCGGGCGAGGTCGCCGCCGCAGGGGCCGAGACGCGTGACTCGGGCGCGCTGATGGAACAGACCACTGAGAAAGTCCGCCTCGCGACCGAGACCGCCGTCCGTCGCCTCACCGATCTCGGCGTGACCACCGAAGAAAGTGCCCGCGAGGTGCGGCGGCTGCGCGACGTGGCGGAGCAGGTCGAGAAGTTCTCGGAAACGATCGGCTTTATCGCGAACCAGACGAACCTGCTCGCGCTCAACGCCACGATCGAGGCGGCGCGCGCCGGCGTGCACGGCCGCGGTTTCGCCGTGGTCGCAGACGAGGTCCACAAGCTCGCCGAGGCGAGCGGTCGCGAGGCCCGCAACGTCGGCAAGTCCGCCCAGGAGACGCGCCGGGCGCTCGACCGGGCCGCGCATTTGCTGGAGCGCGTCCGCACCGACCTCGGGGACGTCGTGCGCGGCTCAACCGACTGGGTCCACGACCTCACGCGAATCGCGGAGGCGGCGGGCGGCACGGCACGTGCCGGGAAGCAGGTGGCGGAGCTGGCGCGCGGCATCAGCGAGCGGGCAGCCCGGATCAGCCAGTCGCTCGAGCAGGCCAAGGGGGGCGCCCACTCCTCCAGTCAGGAAGCCGAAGCAGTCGCCGCCGCCGCCACGGAGCAGCTGCACGCCATCGAGGGCCTGGCGCACGGCGCGACCGAACTGGCGGCGCTCGCCGACAACCTCGCCAGGGCCGTCCGGTTCGTGCGCGGCGAGAACGGGCGCCAGTAGACGCGTGACCCACGTCACCAAGGACCGCCTCCGGGGTTTCTAACCGGAGCTCGAGTTATTACCGTAGGGCCAGCCCTAAAGGAGGCGCCGGTCCGTGCGAACACTCGCCGTCCTGGGAGCAGCGCTCGCGTGCGGGATCTCCAGCCTCGGTGCGCAGCGCGCGCACCAATTCGAGTTCGGCGCCTTCGGATCGTTCACCCGCTACGACCAGGTCTTCAACTTGGACGACCAGATCGGCGGTGGCGGCCGGCTGGGCTATTTCTTCAGTAACGTCGTCAGCGCAGAGCTCGACGCGGGCTACCAGAGCCCCAATCCAAAGACCGGCAGCGCCTCGCCCACGTTGGCCTACGGCGGCGCCAGCTTGGTGCTGAATTTCGGGACCGCCCGCAATCTGTTCTACATCCTCGGCGGCTACTCCCGGCTCGACTTCGAGAAGACGGCGCCCTATCGCTTCACCGACGACGCCATCCACGGCGCGATCGGCGACCGGATCTTTCTCGGCGACCGAGCCGCCCTGCGCTTCGAGGTGCGCGGCTTTTACACTCCCAACACGGGATTCGCCGGCGGAGACTGGGCCGGCCATGTCATTGGGTCGCTAGGCCTGTCCATCTTCACCAGAGGTGGCGGCCCCCCTCCCGACTCCGACCATGACGGAGTCCCCGATCCACGGGACGCGTGTCCCGACACACCAGTGGGCGCCACCGTGGATGCGCGCGGCTGCCCGGTGGACTCCGACCGCGACGGCGTGTACGACGGGCTCGACCAGTGCCCCGGCACACCCGTCGGGGCGCGCGTAAACACAAAGGGTTGCCCCTCGGACGAGGACGGCGACGGTGTTCTGGACGGCCTCGACCAGTGCCCGAACACACCCGCCGGGGCCCGTGTCGACGCCAAGGGTTGTCCGATCGACTCGGACGGGGACGGCGTCCCGGATGGCGTCGACCAGTGCCCCAACACGCCCACCGGCGCAATCGTGGACAAAGCCGGCTGTCCGCTCGACTCTGACATGGACGGCGTGCCCGATGGCATCGACAAGTGTCCCAATACGCCGCCGGGGACGGAAGTGGACAACGTCGGCTGTCAGCGGTTCAAGGATTCGGACGGCGACGGCGTGGATGACACCAAGGACAAGTGCCCCAACACGCCTTCCGGCACGCGCGTGGACGCCGCCGGCTGCCCGATTCTGTTCACGCCGGAGCGGGCGCCGGTCATCCTGCGCGGCGTCATGTTCGAGACCGGTAAGTCGGCCCTCAAGCCCGAGTCCTTCACGGTCCTCGACATCGTCGCCCAGTCGCTGAACGCCAATCCGGACATCCGGATCGAGATCGCCGGCTATACGGACCACACCGGGTCGGACGCCACCAATCTCAGGCTGTCGCAGGCCCGGGCGGACGCGGTGCGCGCGTACCTCGGAAGCAAGGGCGTCGCGCCGGGCCGAATGGTGGCGAAGGGGTACGGCGCGGCGAATCCGATCGCGACCAACACGACGGCCGCGGGGCGCGCGCAGAACCGGCGCGTCGAGCTGCACCAGTTACCTTGAGCGCGTTGCGTGCGCAGGAGCCGATATGAGACGGTTCGGGTTGCTGGCGACGGGGCTGACGCTCGTCGCAGGAAGCCTCCCGGCGCAGCACGCCGGCCAGGTCGAAGTCGGTGCGTTCGGCTCCTACACGCGCTACGATGCCACCTTCGGGCTCGCCCGCAAGATCGGGGGTGGCGTCCGCATGGGGTACCTCCTCGGCGGCATCGTCGGCGTGGAAGGCGACATCCTGTTTCAGCCGGAGTACACCGTCTCACCGAGCGGCACGCCCACCACGCTCGAGCCCTTGATCGGGAGCGCGTCCCTGGTGATCAACGCGGTGCACGCGAGTCGCCTCATAGTCTACGTGCTCGGCGGCTACTCGTTGCTCGATTTCGGCACCCGAGCGCCCTACCGTTTTACCGATAACGGTGCCCACGGCGGCGCCGGCGTTCGCCTGTTCCTGACCGAGCGCGTCGCGCTGCGGGTGGAGGGGCGGGCGATCTACAGTCCCAGCACCCAGTCGACGTTCGGCCCCAAGACGGCGACGCACTACGTAGGCACCGCCGGGCTCTCCGTCTTCCATCTGGGTACGCCATCCAAGGATTCCGACCACGACGGCGTGGACGACAGGAAGGACGCCTGCCCGGACACGCCCGCGGGCGCGGTCGTGGACTCGAAGGGCTGCCCCATCGATTCCGACCATGACGGCGTGTACGATGGGATCGACAAGTGCCCCGGCACGCCGGCGGGCGCACATGTCGATGCGACCGGTTGTCCCGCCGACAGCGACGCCGACGGCGTGCCCGACGGGATCGATCAATGCCCCGCCACGCCGGCGGGGGTGCACGTGGACGCGAAGGGCTGTCCGGTCGATTCCGATGGCGACGGCGTCCCCGACGGCGTCGACCAGTGTCCCAACACCCCTGCGGGCGTCGCCGTCGACGCCGCCGGCTGCCCACTGGACTCGGACAAGGACGGCGTCCCCGACGGGATCGACAAGTGCCCCAACACCCCGGCCGGGGCGACCGTGGACGCGAGCGGCTGCCCGTTGGATGCGGACCTCGATGGCGTGCCCGACGGGCTCGACCAGTGTCCCAACACACCGGCGGGCACCAAGGTGGACGCGGCGGGCTGCCCGCTGCCTGTCGGGGCGGAAAAGACACCGCTGGCGCCCCCCCCCACCCTCACACCCACCGCGCCAGGCAAGTGCCCACCCGCCCCGCCGGGGAGTCAGGTGGACGCGAACGGCTGTCTCATCCTGTTCGCGCCCGAGGCGGCACGTTCCCCGACGCCAGGGGCGGCGTCGCGACCCACACTGATTCTGACCGGTGTGAACTTCGAGACCGGCCGGTCGGCCCTGACGCGCGACTCGTATATGGTGCTCGACGCGGTCGCGGCCTCGCTGCTCGCGAACCCGGAGATTCGGATCGAGATCGCCGGATACACCGACAGCACCGGGACGAAGTTCTCGAACCTGCGGTTGTCGCAGTCGCGCGCGGTGGCTGTGCGCTTCTACCTCGCGCGCAAAGGCGTGACACCGGCCCGCATGGCGGCGAAGGGGTACGGCGCCTCCGGCTACATCGCGCCCAACGGCACCGCCGCCGGGCGAGCGCAGAACCGTCGGGTGGAGCTGCACAAGCTGCCGTAGCGGCGGCGGGCGGGGCGTCGGTATGTTCTCCTGCCCCCATGCTCCGCCCGCTGCTGATCCTCTGCGCCGTGGCGATCGCCATCGTGCCGGCTGTCCCTGCCGCGGCGCAGCAACCGCGTCGCACGCCGCCACCCCGACGCCGCCCTCCCCCGGTCACCGCCCGGGGGATACCGACCCCACGCTCGGTGCTGGGGTTCGAGCCCGGCGACGACCGGAAGCTCGCCGATTGGCCGACCCTCTTGCGCTACTACCAGGCGCTCGCGGCGGCGAGCGACCGCGTGCGGTACCGCGAGCTGGGGCACAGCACGCTCGGAGCCCCGCTCATTGCGCTCGTGATCTCGAGCCCGCAGAACTTGCGGGCCCTGGACCGCTACCGCGCGCTCAACGCGAAGCTCGCCGACCCCCGGGGATTTAAGACCGCCAGGGAGGCGGAGGAGGTGCTGCGTGACGGCAAGGCCGTCGTGCTCGTCACGTCGGGCATCCACTCGACGGAGGTGGGTGGGCACCTGACGCCCGCGCTGCTCGCGTACCGGCTGGCGAGCGACACCAGTCTCACGACCCGCACGATCCTCGACAACGTGATCCTCTGGCTCGTGCCCTCGCTCAACCCGGACGGGGTCTCGATCGTCACCCACTGGTACAACCGCACGCTCGGCACGGCAGCCGAGGGCTCCGAGCCACCCGAGCTGTACCATCATTACGTCGGACACGACAACAATCGCGATTGGTACGCGTTCACACAGGTCGAGACGCAGCTGGTGGTGGATTCGCTCCACAACGTGTGGCACCCGCAGATCGTGCACGACATTCACCAGCAGGACACCGACGGGTCGCGGCTCTTCCTGCCGCCTTACCTCGATCCGATCGAGCCGAACGTCGATCCGCTGCTGGTCGACGGCGTGAACGCCCTCGGCACCGCCATGGCGTGGGCGCTCGCCGGGCAGGGGAAGACGGGGATCGTCATCAATGCGGTGTACGACGCGTGGACGCCCGCCCGCGCCTATCAGCATTATCACGGCGGCGTGCGCATCCTGTCGGAGGCGGCGAGCGCGAACCTCGCATCGCCCCTCGACCTTCCCGCCGACCAGCTCGCCACGCGCGGCCGCGGCTTCAATCCGCGCGAGCGCTCTTGGAACTTCACGAACCCCTGGCCGGGCGGCCGCTGGACCCTACGCGACATCGTGACCTACCAGACCGACGGAGCCTACGCCCTGCTCGAGAACGCGGCGCGTTATCGCGACCGCTGGCTCGCGAACTTTCTGACTGTCGAAGGGCGCGCCGTCCGGGGATGGAAAGGCTGGCCGTATGCCTACGTCCTGCCCCGACAGCATCAGGATTCCGTCGGGCTCGCTACGCTGCTGGGGATCTTGCATCGTGGCCAGGTCGAGATTCGCACCGCACTCCACCCGGTCGCGCTCGGCGGCCAGCGGCTCCCGGCCGGCAGCTACGTCGTGGTGCTGCGGCAGCCGTACGCCGGGTTCGCCAAGACACTGCTCGAGCCGCAGCGCTACCCCGACCTCAGGCTATACCCGGGCGGCCCGCCGCTCCCGCCCTACGACGTCACCGCCCACACGCTGCCGTTGTTGATGGGCGTGACCGCCGTGGCAGCGCGCGATTCGCTTCGCATCGCTCTCTCCGCCCCGGTCGAGCCGCCCGCCGCGAGCCCCGGGTCTCCGGGCTTGGCCGGCCCGGAGGCGCCGCGGATCGGGCTGTACCGATCGTACGCCGCGCCGCTTGACGAGGGGTGGACGCGCTGGGTGTTCGATACGTGGAAGGTGCCCTACGTGTCGGTCGTCGACTCCGCGGTGCGCGCGGGGAAGCTGAGGGACCACTTCGACGTGATCGTCCTGCCGGATCAGTCGCCCCACGAGCTGTTCGACGGGCTACCGCGCGAATATCCCGCGCCCTACACCGGGGGCCTCGGCCAGGAGGGCGTCGAAGGCTTGCGCCAATTCGTGACCGGCGGCGGCACCCTCGTGACGCTCAACGATGCGAGCCGCTTCGCGGTCGAGCACCTGCTCCTCCCCGTGCGCAACGTGCTCGAGGGAGTGGCCGACGACGAGTTCTACGCCCCGGGATCGATCTTCCGGCTCGAGCTCGACGCGAGCGACCCGATCGCGCGCGGCGTGCCCGCCCAGTCCGTCGCGTGGTACGAAAGCGGTCCTGCGTTCGAGGTGCTCGATTCGAGCGCCGCGCGTGTCGTGGGCCGCTATCCGGCCGATGCGGACAAGGTGCTCCTCTCCGGCTGGGCGTTGCATCCCGAGCGGGTGGCAGGCCGGGGGGCGGTGGTGGAGGTCAAGCTCGGGATGGGTCGGGTCGTGCTGTTCGGCTTCCGGCCGCAGTACCGAGGCCAGAGCATCGCGACTTACCCATTGCTATTCAACAGCTTGCGATTGGTCCCACGGTAGGGTGATGCCCGTCTCTTGTCCGATTGTCAGGTGATTCCTATCGTGTAGCCCCCTATGGCAGTGGTCCGGCAGGCAGGTACCCTCTTGCTGGCCGCGCTCCTCACGAGTCGCGGCCTTTTTGCACAAGACAGCGCCGCGGTGGCGCCCGCCAGTCCCCCGGATCAGGTCAAGGTCCTACTCCGGCCGACCGAGATCCGGTACGTCCAGCAGGAGTCCGTGCTGCTCCCGCCCACTGCGAAGATCAAAGGACTGTACGTCAACGCCTGGGCGTTCGGCTCGCCGAAGCTGTGGCAGCTAGTGCGCCTCGCCGACGAGACCGAGATCAATGCCTTTGTCGTCGACGTGAAGGACGACACCGGCTGCATGCTCTACCCCTCGACCGTGCCCACGGCGGAGCAGATCGGCGCCAACCGCTGCGTGCGTGCCAAGGACGCGCGGGCGCGGCTCGACACCCTCGCGGCGCACGACATCTATGCGATCGCGCGCATCGTGGTGGCGAAGGATCCTCTCCTCGCGGAACGGAAGGGCGCGTGGTCGGTCAAGGACCGCGTCACGGGAGCGCTGTGGCGCGACCGGATCAACATTGCCTGGGTGGACGCCTACAACGACTCCGTCTGGATCTACGCCGCGCAGCTCGCGCAAGAAGCCGCGCAGATGGGATTCCGGGAAGTGCAGTTCGACTACGTGCGCTTCCCCGACGAGCCCAGGGAGCGGATGGCGACTGCGATTTTCCCAGCGCACCGGTCGGGACAGACCCAGCGGGAAGCGGTGCGTCAGCATGTCGCGCTGCTCAAGGACCGCCTGAAGGCGTCGGGCGTGCCCGTCACGTTCGACATCTTCGGGCTCACCGCGTCCGCCACGGGCGACTTGGGCATCGGGCAGGTGTGGGAAGACTTCGTGAGCGTGGCCGACGTGGTGCTGCCGATGGTGTACCCGAGTCACTACTACCGCGGCGCCTTCGGGTACGCATGGCCCAACGGCCAGCCGTACCGCGTCGTGCGCAGCGCCCTGACCGACGCGCTGAAGCGCTCCGACCCGCTCCCGGGCTCAGCCGAGATCCGCCCCTTCCTGCAAGCCTTCACGCTCGGGCGCCGGCTGCCCAGATACACGCCATTCGAGATCCGCGAGCAGATCCGCGCGGTCGAAGACCTGGGAATCACGTCCTGGGTGCTCTGGAACCCCCGCAGCGTATACCAGCGCGGCTCGCTGCGGCCGAAACACGGCACCGAACCCGCGGCGGGACAGACCGTCTCGAGCCGCGGCGGCCGCTAACGCTCAGGCCGGCGGCTCGGCGAGCGCCAGCCCGGGCTGCCACTCGGTGATATAGCCCGCGATGGCCGACGCGGCGACCGTGTACGGATTGGCGAGGTAGAGCTGGCCGGGTCCCGAGCGACCTGGAAAGTTGCGGTTGATCGCGCTGATGGTCACTTCGGCGCCCGTCTTCGAAACCCCGGGCCCCGCGTTGATGCACGCGCCGCAGGACGGCTCAAGGAACATGGCGCCCACGTTGCGAAACAGCTCGAGGTATCCCCGCTCCTCGCAGTACCGCTTCACGTCCTGCGACCCGCACTGAATGTAGAAGCGCACCCACGGCGCGACGCGCTCTCCCCGTTCCGCCGCCGCCGCTAGCACGCGGGCGTACATGTCCATGTCTTCCTTCTTTCCCGCAGTGCAGGAGCCGGCGTACGCGATGTCCACCCGCACCCGCTCCGCGCCCTCCGCAATGGCGCGCCCGTTGCCGGGATCGCCCGGGAGGGCGATCAGCGGCCGGATCGCGCCGGCGTCGATTTCGATCACCTCGCAGTACTCGGCGCCCGCGTCACTTGCGAGACCCCGACACAGCCGCTCCGCCGCCTCCCGCGTCATGCCGCGATACTCCATCAGATACGCGACGGTCTTCTGGTCGGGAGCGACGTAGCCGGTAAAACCGCCGACTTCGGCCGTCATGTTGGTCATCGTGGCGCGCTCGTCCACCGACAGCGACTCGACAGCATCGCCACAGTATTCCACCAGCTTCCCGATCGCCCGGCCGCTCTTCACGTACGGGTGGCGCAGAATTTCGAGCATGAAGTCTTTCGCCGTCACGTTGGTGGGCTTCGCGCCGCGCACGACGACTTTCACCGTCTCGGGCACCGTGAGCCGCACGTCCTTCGTGATCCAGGAGTTGAAGATCGCTGTCGTGCCGACCCCGAAGGCGACGCACCCCACGGCGCCGGCATGCGGGGTGTGGGAGTCGCTGCCGATGATCACCATCCCCGGCTCGGCGTGCCCTTCGAGGATCTTGGAGTGACAGATTGCCTCGGACCCGTGATGGCCCAGCCGCAGCTCGCCGTACAGCCGGATCCCCTGCTTCGAGCAGGCCCTCCTTCACGCGCTCGGGCGTCATCGCCTCGCCCAGGAAGGTGAGGTGGTCGCGGAACATGAGGATCGAGCCCGGGTCGTGTACCTTCTCGTCCTGTCCCACGAGCTGCTCGAAAAAGATCGCCGCCATGGGTGTGACGTACTCGTGGCTGAAGCGGACGTCGGTGACGACGAACCCTTCGTCCCCCGGCTTGACCGCCGGGACGCCGATCTTGCCCCGGGCCGGATCCACCACCCAGTGGCGGGCGATGATCTTTTCGCCGAGCGTCATGGGGCGAGGCGGGGTGACAGGGGGCGATAGCACGACTTTCCCCTGGAGCCGGGCAACGTTGAAATTGAACAGCCCCCCGTGCTCGATGATCCCGCGAGTGATCTCGCCTTCGCCTGCCGTGAACGCGCTCAGGGGAATCGCCTCGCCGCGCCGCACTTTGTCGATGATCGAGAAGTCCGTCGTGGTCAGAACGCCCAGGTTCTGACAGTTCTCCCGGTAGATGCGCTCGATGTTCTCCGCCACCACCAGCTTGATGCCGGCGCACATCTCGGCGTACGGCGACTGCTCGCGCGACGAGCCCTTGCCCCTGCGCTTCCCGCTCACCGAAGCGACGAAGCCGCCGCGCTTCACCGAGCCGCGGGCAATGGGAAACTCGTCGCCGCACTTGAGTCCCAGGTAGGGAAAGTCCCCCAGGGTCTCATCGTAGTAGTAGCAGATGTAGGCTGAGTCCCAGGTAGGGAAAGTCCCCCAGGGTTTCATCGTAGTAGTAGCAGATGTAGGCAGGGGTGATTTCGTCGGTAGAGATGTTGTCGCGGAGCTTGGTGGCGGGTTGCCAATCGATATCCTGCCCCTCGAGCTGCCGGCGCACCAGCCCCGCGTCCTCGGCAAGGAACAGGATCCGCCCCCGGAGGACCACGTGATCCGGCAGCTTCTCGACTCGACGGGAGCGCAACGCAGCGAGCATCGGGCGAAAGATTACCCCTTGCCTAGGCCCGAGCAAGCGGATTTCCTTGGGCATGCGCACAATCATGTTGCTCGGTGTCGCGGCCCTCGCGACCGCCGCGTGTCCCACGCCGCTGCCGCCCTCGACCGCGGTCCTCCAGCTGCCACCGCTCCCGGCGGTGAACACCGCCGCGATGGACGCGCACCTGAAATACTTGGCCGATGACCTGCTCGAAGGCCGCGCGCCGGCGACCCGCGGCGGCCGACTAGCCGCGAGGTACATCGCGGCCCAATTCCAGGCGCTCGCCCTCGAGCCCGCAGGTGGCGACGGATCGTACTTCCAATCGGTGGCGCTCGTCGGCATGACGCCGCACCCGTCGCTCGTGTGGGGCGGCGGCGGCACGACCCGCCAGCTCACCTATCTCGATGACTTCGTGGCCTGGGCGGAGCGGCCGGAGAGTCACATCGTCGCCGACGGCGAAATCGTGTTCGTCGGCTACGGCATCGAGGCGCAGGAATGGCGGTGGGACGACTATAAGGACGGGGACGTTCGCGGCAAGGTGCTCTTGATGCTCGTGAACGACCCCGGGCTCCAGGACACGACGATCTTTCACGGGCGCGCCCTGACCTACTACGGCCGTTGGACGTACAAGCTCGAAGAGGCGGCGCGCCGCGGCGCGCTGGGCGCGATCCTGATTCACACCGCCGAGAGCGCGACGTACGGGTGGGACGTGGTGCGTGGTTCCTGGTCGGTGGAGCAATTCAAGCTCGACCGGCCGGCCCCGCAGAGTATCGCGTTCGCCGCCTGGGTGACCCACGACGCCGCTCAAGCCGCCCTCGGCCGGGCGGGCCTCAACCTCGATTCGCTGACCCGGGCGGCGGCGCGCCGCGAGTTCCGTCCGGTGGCGACCGGGATCAACGTCGCGGTCGACATCACGAGCGCGCTGCGTCACGTCCGCTCGGAGAACGTGGTGGCCAAGATCCCAGGGGGCGACCGCGCGCTGGCCCGCCAGGCGGTGCTGTTCACCGCGCACTGGGACCACAAGGGCATCGGCCCCGTCGCGAACGGCGACTCGATTTACAACGGTGCAGAGGACAACGCGTCGGGCGTCGCGGCGATGCTCGGCGCCGCCGACGAGGCGCTGGCCCAGGTGCAGCCTCGCCCCCGGCGCACGCTGTTATTCGTGGCCACCACGGCCGAGGAGAGCGGCTTACTCGGCAGCGAGGCGTATACGCGGGATCCCCTCGTCCCGCTCGAGCAGACGGCGGCGGTGATCAATCTCGATGTAGCCAACGTCCGCGGCACGACGCGCGACATCGACGCGCTGGGCATCGAGCGTTCGACTCTCGGGGCGGTGTTCAGTGCGGCGGCCAGCGCCGAATCGCTGGCGGTGGTGCACGAGCCCGATGTCCGTGGCTCGTTCTATCGGTCTGATCACTTCCCGTTTTCAAAGGCGGGGGTGCCGGCCTTGTCGATCGAGCCGGGCAGGGATTTCGTCGGTCGTCCCGTCGGCTGGGGTGCGCAGGAGGCCGCGCGCTATAACCGCGAGCGCTACCATCAGCCGGGCGACGAGTACCGCGCGACGTTCAGCTACGCGGGAATGGCGCAGGAGGTGCGCGTCGCGATGCGCGTCGCCTTGGCGGTCGCGAATGCGTCGGCGATGCCACGGTGGCTTCCGAACTCGGAATTCCAGCGACCAGCAGCGCGCTCACTTCCCTGAGTGCAACGTATTGCGGGATGCGTAATACGCTGTAGGAAAGACACATAGGACGGTTCGCGGAGTGGAACGTGCGTGCCTCTGGCCTATTGGGAGATACGCGCATAAGTTTGCGCCCGCCTCTCGGCAGTCGCACCCCCCGCACTCCGGAGTGGGCACCTGGAACTCCCCGCATCGCATCGGCTGCCGCTGTCGTGGTTGCTCGAGGCGGCGAGCCCGCCGATCGTGTATCGAGCCTATGCCGAAGTCGTCCCGGAGGTCGAGCGGGACCCGGCGCGGCTCGGGGCACTGCGCCAGGCGGTGTCGCAGTACAAGCCGGCTCAGGCGATCGCTCGCAAGCAGAGGGCTACGGGGCTGTGGGGCGGGAATCTGCTCGCGCCCGCGGCATCCAAAGCATTTGGCTGGACCGAGCCCGGCACGGTGTACCAGTACCGGCGGCTGCTCGAGCTGGGGTGGCCGCCAGGAGAGCGGGTGTTTCGCAACGCCGACCGGTTCCTGTTTCAGCTGCTGTCGCGTATCGAGCCCGACGATCCCGATCGAACCGTCGCCCAGCGCGCCCTCGAGCTCCTGGTCGAGTTCCAAAAGGCTGCCAAGGCGGACCTGGGGCTGGGACGCTGGGCGCGCCGTATGGGCCGCGAGGGAGCGGCCTGTGCCCTGGCGCGTGGTGGGCACAGCGACGATCCGCGAGTGCGCGGCACGGCGCATACGATCGCCAGCAACATCTCCCAGTACCTGCGCAGCGAGCTCGCCGCGAACCCCTTCAAGAAGGCCCAGGGGAAGACGGTGCTCGATCCCCAGGCATGCCCCCCAACCATCTTTGCCGTTGAGATGCTCGCCTTCCTGCCCCCCGTGCAGCGGGAGCGGGCCGGCTTTATCGAGCGACTGGGGCACTATTTCTCGTCGCCGGCGCCGCGACGGGCGTTCTTCATCCTGGCCGGCAAGAAGCTCCTGAAGCCGATGTTCGAGATCCTCGGCGACCCGCTGCGCTCCGACGCCCAAGGCCATGTCAGCGACATCCCGTTCGCGCTCTATTGGATCGAGCTCTTGGCTCGGCTCGGTTTGGTGCGCCAGATTCCGAGCGCCAGCCGCGTCCTGGCCCGCCTGTTCAACGAGTGCGACGAGCGGGGGATCTGGAGCCCGAAGAGCCTGCGCGCCATGCCCAAAGCGACCAACCCCCTCACGGCGCACTACTTCCCGCTCGAGGGAGCGGGGAAGAGCCCGGCGCAGCGGCAGACAGACGCGACGTTCCGGTTGGGTCTCATCGCCCGGTTGATGGGGCTTCCCGTCGACATCCTCTAGCATCCCCTTGCTGGCAGCTTGCTAGCGTAGTAGTAATCGCTACTACGCGAATGCCAAGCGAGATCGATCTCACGCCTTTCGGGTTCACGCCCACCGAGTCCCAGGCGTACGCCGCGCTGCTTCGGCTCGGTCCCTCTACCGGCTACGCCGTTGCCCACGCCACGCGGGTGGCGCGCGTCAACGCCTATGGCGCCCTCGAGGGCCTGGTCGGCCGCACCGCCGCGCTCCGGCTCCCAGGGCGCCCGGCCCGCTATCGAGCGGCAGACCCGGCGGCGCTGATCGCCCAGTTGGCCGCGCAGCAGGGGGAAGCCCTCGACCGCCTGAGCCGCTCCCTGCGCGACGTGGCCAGTCCCTCCGAGCCGGAAACGCGGACTGTCACGGGTGCGCGCGCCGTTGCCAACCTGATCATGCAGGTCGTCGCGCGGGCCGAGCGACGGGCAGAGGGTGTGCTCTCGGCCGAACTGCTCCGCCCAACGCTTCCCGGGTGGCGCCGTGCGAAGGAGCGCGCGGCGCTCGAGCTGCGAGTCGCAGGCGACGCGCCCGCGGAGGCGAGTACGATTCTGAGCGGGACGGTGTCGGTGGACCTCCCCACGGTCTTGCTGATCGACGACGTTCAAGCGGTAGTCGTAGCTGGAAGTGGCGAGGCAGCGGCGGGCATATGGAGTTCGCATCCGGCCGTCGCCGCTCTGGCCCGCGCCTGGATCGGGGGTCTCGCGTGAGACGTCTGCTCCTGTTCCTAGTTGCCTTCGGCGGCTGCCGAGCGCCCGCCTTGCCTGAGGCCCAGCTGTTCCCTGCCGGCACCCAGCTCACTGCCCGATACCTGCAGGTCGACGGAGCCAGGATCCGCTACATCGACGCGGGGCGCGGCCCGCCGGTCGTCTTTCTCCACGGCCTCGGCGCCTCGATGTACGCCTGGCGCAAGAACGTCGGAGCCGTGGGCGCGGCGGGCTTTCGCGTGATTGCATTCGACAACCGCGGCTTCGGACTTTCCGATAAGCCGTCGGTTCCTTACGACAACGCGGCTTACGCCCGTCTCGCGATCGCCCTCATGGATTCGCTCGGTATCTCCGATGCCGTGCTCGTTGGGCACTCCATGGGCGGCGCGATCGCCGCGGAGGTCGCGATCGAGTATCCGCACCGCGTACGGGGGCTCGTCCTGGTCGGCTCGGCCGGTCTCGGCGCTCGCGAGCCGCTCCTGTTCCGCGTGGCCCGGTGGCCTGTGCTCGGACCGGCCGTACTGGCGCTTCGTGGGCGAGGCCGGTCTCGGCGCTCGCGAGCCGCTCCTGTTCCGCGTGGCCCGGTGGCCTGTGCTCGGACCGGCCGTACTGGCCCTTCGTGGGCGAGGCTTCACCGCCCGCCTGCTCAAGGCCACGTATTTTGATCCGAGCAAGGTGACGCAGGCGGACGTGGATCAGTATTACGCACCCGTCGCCCAGCCGGGGTACGGACGAGCGCTGCGGGGTGTGCTCCAGCAGTTCCACTTCGACGGTCTAGACGGACGGCTCGATAAAATCGTGGCTCCGACGGTCGTCTTGTGGGGGGAGGAGGACCGCTGGGTCCCCCTAAGAGTGGGCCGGGCCCTCGCCGCCGGGATCACGCGCTCGGCGTTCGTGAGTGTGCCACGCGCGGGCCACTCGGTTCAGGAGGAGGCGGCGGACGACGTGAATCACCTTGTTATTAGGTTCCTGAGAGACGGGCTGCCGCGGGTCCCACAGGATCTGGCGCTGGCGCTCGCTCGCTAGGGCAGTATATTTCATTAACCGTCTGGTTGAGAAAATAGGATCTGAAGCCTAAACTAAGTAATTCCAGTGCATTACGAATCATCGCCGCGGCCAGCGAAGAGTTCTCGCGACGCGGATTTGACGGCGCGCGTGTAGAGCAGATTGCGCGGCGGGCGGGCGTCAACAAGCAACTGCTGTTTTACTATTTCCACTCGAAGCGCGGTCTGTTCACCGCGGTGCTGGCCCGTGGCGCAGCCGAGCTGGAGCGAGCCCTGGCCGACCTCCCGATCGGGGGCGAACGCCCCTTGGACCGGATTCGCGTCGCCTTGGGCGCGCAGTTCACCTTCCTCGCCGCACATCCTGACCTCGTCACGCTGCTCACGCAGGCCGGTCGGTCCGAGGCCCGGCCTTTCGCGCCCGCCATCAAACGGCTGGTGGTGCTCCTTGCCGAAGGGCAGGGCCGGGGTCAGGTGCGCGACGACCTCGACCCGCATCTGGCCGCAGCCCAGGCCCTGGTGCTGATGGTCGCGTACCTCGGCCTCGAGTCGCTGATCGCTGCGAGCGCCCCGCCCCTGGGTGCGGACGAACCGGCGCTACGCGAGCGCTGGAAGGAGGCGGCGGTGCGACTGGTGCTGGACGGGGTAGCGGCGCACTAGCGAGCGGCGGCAGCTACCAGTTAATCCAGTACGATGCCTTCACGAGGAACGTGTTGTCCGGGTGCAGGCCGAAGAGGTCGCGGAAGTCCCCGCCCATGGACCGCGAGCCCTGGCTCCCCGCGCCGTCCTGCCGCCCCTGGGTCCACACCACGAACAGGGTCGAGCCCGGGCGGTATTCCCAGCGCAGCACGGCGGTCGAATTGAACTGCTTCCGGTTGAAGCCGCCCGGGACGGTCGCGTACGCCTTGTAGCGATCGACGAATGCCGCGGCCTTCGGGTCGGCGAGCTCGCGCACGTTCGAGTACGTGCCCTTGCTGACGAACGGCTGGGCATAGAGCTGCACGGTGAGGACGGGAGAGACCGTGTAGTCGATCCGCCCGGTAAGCGACGCCTCGTTCTGGTCCAGGCGCGCGAAGACGTAGTGGGTGGCCGAGTCCGTAACGGTCGGTCGGGGCTGCACGTCTTTGACGTTGTGCGTGGCGCGCAGGGTCAGCGTGGTCCTGAACTGGGATGCGACGCGAAGCGCGATTTGCACGTTACCGTTGAAGTACTCGGACCGGCCGGCGTCACCGCGCCGGTAGTTGAACCACGCGTACGGTGTGAACGCCGGGCGCTCATCCCCATCCACTTCGCCCCACACCGACAGATAGGGATCGACGCGCACGGCCGGCCCGCCGCGGGTGCAGTCGCGATCGCAGAATGTCGCTCCGAGCTGGCCCGCCGTTACACCGCCGTTCACCCACCAACGGTTGTTCAGCTGCGCGTGCACGTTCGTGTTGGCGGCGCGCTCCACGGCCGTTCCCGCCGCCGTCCAGTATTGCCACCAGTTGAAGTTCCAGAACGCGGTCTGATAGAACGAGCTGGGGTGCCGGGACTGAAACGCAAACCAGGTGTTCCAGCTCTGCTGATCCGCCTGCCGCAGGAAGCCGAGATCATTCACCTCGAAGCCCTGCGAGCGGCGCTGGTAGCTGGTCTCGAATCGGGTGATTCCGCCGCCCACCTTCCCGAATTTGAGCTCTTCGGCGTCGCCCCAGAGCGACACCCGCGTCGGGTCGTAGGAAACGCCGGCGCCGGGCCGTTGATAGTAGTGCACCGGATCGCGCTGCGTGGCGGCGATCGCCGCAGGCGTACCGGCGACCCGGCTCAAGTCGAACGATCCCGAGATCTGGTAGCGACGGCCAGCGAACCGGTGCCGGAAGTCCAACCCACCCGCATACGCGCTGTGGCGCAGCGAGTCCCGGGTCCACTGGTCCCGATTGCGATTCACCGCGGTGACCATGACCCCGATGCCGCTCTCGCCGCCCCGCAAGTCCTGCTGCCCACGCACCACGGCATAGTTCGTGGCCGGCTCCATGGTGCGGTCGAGCGTACCGGCTTCGCGCCCGGTGACCGCGTCCAGCACACCCAGGGTTTGACCGCCGGGAAGACGACCGGTCAGCTTGGCAGCGCCGTAGATCGTGGTGGCGACGGAGGAGCCGGCACCGCCGTAATCCGCGAGCTGGGGCGACCGACCGATGCGCCGCGAATAGAACAGACCCTCGCCGGTGCTGCAGTCGTTCACGGCGCTGCAATTCACGTCGAACCGAAAGATCCCGGCGCCCTGGACGAAGAATGGCCGCCGTTCCTGGAAGAATGTCTCGAAGACGCTGAGGTTTAACACTGCTGGATCCGCTTCGACCTGACCAAAGTCTGGGTTGACAGTGGCGTCGAGCGTGAGGGCCGGCGTGATCCCGTACTTCAAGTCGGCCCCGCCCGTTACCTTCTGAGAGCGATCAAAGGCCCCGCCGGTCGGTACGGACACATTCTTCGTGACGACGTACGGCGCGACCTCGGGCCGGCGCGGCGACGGCAGGCCCTCGAGCCCGGTCAACTCGCCCAGCTGCGACGAAACGCCCGCCTGTGAGCCCCGGTACACCGGCCAGCTGACCCGCTCGGAGTAGCGCTGGATGTCACGCCACACTGCGAACCCGAAGGTGTTCGTGGCCCCGGGGACGTAGCGCAGCTGCGAGAGCGGGATCCGGAATTCCGCGGTCCACCCGAGCGAGTCGACCTGCGTACCGACGTCCCATACCGCGTCCCAGGCGTCATCCTCCTGGCTGTCGTTGTACATCGCGTAGTCACGCTTCACGCCGGCCGGGTTCACGGCGAACTCGAAACCCGAGCGTCGGTCGTGATACGAGTCCACCATGATCTTCAGCTGGTCGGTTGCAGCCCGCACGTCCCGGCGCGCGAGCAGCTTCAGAATGCTGTCGGGATGGGGATCGAAGGCGCGGATAAAGACGTAGAAGTTGCGGTCGTCGTACGCGACCTTGGCTTCTGTGGCGAATCGGGCATCCCCGTCCTCTTTCGGTTGAAACTCCCGGAACTGGGTGATCGGCGGCGCCTTGCGCCAGACCTCGTCGTCATCCCGGCCGTCGATCACGACCGGGGTCGTGGCCCGCACGGCGGTGGCCCTCGTGGCCGCGGACGGTGGGGGTGCGACGCCGCCGCCTGCGCCGGGCGCAGGGGTCGTGGTTTGCAGGACGATCGCGAGTAGGACTACAGCCGGCATGACGGGAGCCCCGTGACCTGGTCGGACCGTTAGACAGGTCGTACGGGGAAAGGGTTGGGCAGGTTCCGGCCGTGACCAGAACCGGACGAGCCCCCGGGGAGACTCCCCGGGGGCTCGTCCCTTCCAAGGGGTTAGTTGTGCTTCGCGAGCAGGCTCGGCTCGACCGGGGCTTCGCCGTCGAACACCAGGTGACCAGCCTCGAACCGCGCGCCGCGCAGGGCCAACGTCAGGACTTCGTCCAGATCCTCCACGAGGTGTACATCGAGCGATGAGCGCACACGAGGTGCACGTCGAGCGACGAGCGCACGTCCTCAGGGAGATCGTCCAGGTCAGCGGCGTTCTCAATGGGCAGCACGATGGTCCGGATACCCGCGCGCACGGCGCCCAGCACCTTTTCCTTCACGCCTCCGATCGGCAGCACTCGACCGCGTAGGGTGACCTCGCCCGTCATCGCCAGGTCGTGGCGTGCCGGGCGGCGAGACAGCGCCGAAACGAGCGCCGTTGCCATCGTGACGCCCGCCGACGGCCCGTCCTTCGGGATCGCTCCCGCGGGGACGTGGATGTGGATGTCCGTATTCGCGAACGCCTCCTCGGGAATGCCGAGCGGGTCTGCGTGGGACTTGGCGTAGGTGAGCGCCGCACGGGCCGACTCCTTCATGACGTCTCCCAGCTGGCCCGTGAGCACGAGCTCGCCCTTGCCGCGCATCACGCTTGCCTCGACGAACATGATGTCTCCGCCGACCGGCGTGTAGTACATCCCCGTGGCCACGCCGACCTGGTCCTCGCGCGCCTTGTGCTCGGGATGGACCCTGGGACGCCCGATCAGGTCGTCCACATCCTTGGCGTCGACCGCGACGCGCTCCACCTCGCCGCCGGCGATCTGGCGCGCGACCTTGCGGCCGAGCTTCCCGATCTCGCGCTCCAGCTGGCGGACGCCGGCCTCACGCGTGTAACTCGTGATGATCTCGCTCAGCGCGGCGTCCGTGATCGTGAGCTGCTCCGGGGTCAGACCGTTCTCGTGCAGCTGCCGCGGAACCAGATAGCGCTTCGCGATCTCGAGCTTTTCACGCTCGGTGTAGCCCGCGAAGGTCACCGTCTCCAGGCGGTCGAGCAGCGGACCCGGGATGCTCTGCGGGAAGTTCGCGGTCGCGACGAAGAGCACTTGCGACAGGTCGAACGGCACGCCGAGGTAGTGGTCCGTGAACGAGTCGTTCTGGGCCGGATCAAGCACCTCGAGCAACGCCGCCGCCGGGTCTCCCTGGAACGAGACGCCCAGCTTGTCGAGCTCGTCGAGGAGGAAGACCGGGTTCTTGGCGCCCGCCTGCTTCATGCCCTGGATGATCCGGCCGGGCATGGCGCCGACGTACGTGCGCCGGTGGCCCCGGATATCGGCCTCGTCGCGGGCGCCGCCCAGTGAAATGCGAACGTACGGCCGGCCCATGGCGCGCGCGATCGACTTGGCGATCGAAGTCTTGCCGACGCCGGGAGGGCCGACGAACAGCAAGATCTGGCCGCGCGCCTGCTTGTCGTCATCGTTGCCCTGCGCCACCGCGTCGGGCGAACGCTGGCGCAGCTGGCGCACGGCGAGGAATTCGAGCACCTGATCCTTCACGTCCTTGAGGCCGTAGTGATCCTGCTCCAGGATCTCCGCCGCCCGCTTCAAGTCGAGCGACTCCTCCACCCGCTTGTTCCACGGCAATTCCGCCATCGTCTCGAGGTACGTGCGGATCACCTGCGCCTCCATCGAGTCGCGATTCGCCCGCTCCAGGCGGTCGAGCTCGCGGTCGACTTCCTTGCGTGCGGCCTCGGGGAGCCCGAGCGCCTCGAACCGCTTCCGCAGGTCCTCCACCTCGGTCCCTTCGTCCCCTTCGCCGAGCTCCTTGCGAATCGCCTTCATCTGCTCCCGCAGGAACATCTCGCGCTGCCGCTCGCCCAGCTCTTCCTGGACCTGGGACTTGATGTGCTCCTGGGCGTCGAGCACGCCGATCTGCCGCTGCACGTGAATCAGGACACGCCGCAGCCGCTCCTCGACGGACAGCGTCTCGAGCAGGCCCTGCCGTTCCGCCGGCTGGATCTCGAGGTAGCCGGCGACCAAGTCGGCGAGCCGGCCGGGATCGGTGACCTCTTCGAGCACCTGACGGACGACCTCCTCGGGGAGACCGGACTTCTGGCCCAGCTCCGCGGCCCGCTCGCGCGCTTCACGGTGCAAGCCGACGAACGCGGGATCCTCGGCGTTCAGTGGCGGCAGATCGTCGACTTCGCGGACCACCGCCTCGAGGTAGCGGCCGTTATCCGTGTAGTGGAGGGCCATGCCGCGGCGCTCGCCGTGCAACAGCAGCTGCACGCCGCCGAGACCGCGCTGGATCTGGCTGATCTTGGCGATCGTCCCCGTCGTGTACAGCACGTCGGGGCTGACCGTATCGACGTTCTCGCGCTGCGCGACGGCAAAGATGAGGCGGGAGTCGCTTTTCAGCGCCGCCTCGATCGCGCGCAGCGTCGTGGGCCGCCCGGCCCCTACCGGCGCCGAAACGCCCGGAAACAGCACGACCTCCCGGAGCGGAAGCACGGGCAGGGTCAGTCGTTCAGACATAAGGATCAACTTTCTTGGGGGTAAGCATACGTATGGTTCGCGCGCCATTAAGCATCGTCTGTGCCACGATAGAACGCCTTGCTGAGCACGTCCGTTCCTCGAACCGGCGGCCATTAAGGCAGTCGCTGCCGAATAGCCATCGCGTGGGCGCCAACCCGGCGGTCGCGCCGTAAGTCAAAAGCGGCTTACAGGTTGCACCCTCGTCGCCGCGCGGCTAATCTATCCGCGCGCACTTCACGCGAAGCTCGATGAACGATGCAGACAAGGCACTCGTCACCCGCCTGAGCCAGGCGCTCGGTAGCTCCTACACGCTTGAGGGAGAGATCGGCCGGGGTGGGATGGGTGTGGTGTTCAACGCCCGCGACGAGCGCTTGAAGCGGCAGGTCGCCGTCAAAGTGCTCCCTCCGGAGCTCGCCTTCCGGGAGGAGATCCGGCTGCGCTTCGTGCGCGAGGCCGAGACGGCGGCGCGGCTGTCGCACCCGCATATCGTGCCGATCTACTCCGTCGGGGAGAGCCCGGACGGGCTCGTCTACTTCGTGATGGCCTACGTGGACGGCGAGTCGCTTGGCGCGAAACTCAAGCGACGCGGCAGGCTGCCACCCGACGAGTCGCGACGGATCATGCAGGAGACCGCCGACGCGCTGGGAGCCGCGCACGCGTTCGGGATCATCCACCGCGACGTGAAGCCCGACAACATCCTGCTCGAGGGAAGTCGCGGCCGCGTCGTCGTCACGGACTTCGGGATCGCAAAGGCGTTGTCGTCGACGACGGGCGGCGCGACCCTTACCGCGACGGGCGTGGCGATCGGCACGCCGCACTACATGAGCCCGGAGCAGGCGGCGGGAGATCGCGAGATCGACGGGCGGTCCGACATCTATAGCCTGGGTGTGGTGGCCTACCAGATGCTCGCGGGGGAGCTGCCGTTCCAAGCTCCCACGGTCCCCGGGATCCTGATGAAGCACATCACGGAGCGGGCGCCGCTTGTCACGGACCGGCGGCCGGAGGTCCCCGATGACCTGGCCGCTTGCGTGATGCGCTCGCTCGAGAAGGACCCGGAGGACCGCTGGCCGACGGCGGACGCGCTGCGGCGAGCGCTCGAGGCCCGGAGCGCCACCATGCACCGGCCACGCCGCTCAAGCGCACCCTCGCCGTCGCGCGGCGTGCGAGCGCCTGCGCCGCTCGCGCCGCCCCCGTTGCGGGGACGGGGAGCGGGAGGGGCGGGGGGGGCGGGGGCGGCAGGGCGGGCCCTCGATCAGCGCGCCCAGCGGGTCGACCGGATGCGCGACCGACCGAGGCTCGCCCCCAGCGGCGAGCCCGAGATCGTGCGGGAGCTGCGGAGCCGGTTCGTCACGTGGGCCTCGGTGTGCGGTTCGCTGTTCATCATCGACGTGGCCACCGGCAACCACACGCCGGGCTGGTCGCTGTTCGTCGCGGCGATCTGGGGTGGCACGGCACTGGTCCCGCGCTACATACGGCTGTGGCACGCCGGTTATTCATGGCGCGATGTCTTCGCCCGGCCGCCAGCGCCGGACGCGATCGAAGCCCGCCTCGCGGCGGTGGGGAGCCGCCCGGTCGACCTGCCGCGCGCCACAACCGACGAGTTCGGCGGCCACGCCGAGCCGATCCAGCAGGCCCGCAGCGATCGCAAGGCCATCCTGCGGATCGTCGATCGTCTTCCCAAGTCGGAGCGAAAGCTGCTGCCCGACGTGGTCGCGACGGCGGACGCGCTCCTGAATCGCGCGGAAGAACTGGCGCGAACCCTGCACGCCATGAGCGGGAGCGTGGACCGAGGCGCACTGGCCCGCCTCGAGGAAAAGATCCAGGCGACCAAGCATCAAGCAGACACCACGGAACGGAATCGCCAAGCGGGCCTGCTGGAGCGGCAGCGCCAGGCGCTCACGGATCTCCTCACGAGGCGCCAGCTCGTCGCGGACCAGCTCGAGTCGTGCGTGCTGGCGATGCAGAACGTCCGGTTCGATCTGCTGCGGCTCCGATCCGCGGGAGTGGCCGTGGCCCTCGACGATCTCACTCGCGCCACTCAGCAGGCTCGTGCGCTGTCCCGGGACGTGGACCACGTGATCGCCGCAGCAGGCGAAATCAAAGCGGCGCTGGGCGAGCAGACCGGCGTTTAGGGCGTCTCTCCGCGTTGGCAGCGCACGACCCGCTCGGGCGCGTCCGCCGGCTCAATTCCAAAGGCCGCTAGTTCCAGGAAGGTCGCGGCGGCGGAGTCGCAGTGGCCGTCGCGCAGGGCAACGACGGCCCGGAGCTCGTACAACGTCGCCCACCCGGGGCGAGCGGCAAGCGCCGCGGTTAGGAGGCTGTCCGCCAGCGCCGGCGGCCCGCGCAGCGCGAGCGAGGTCAACGTCTCGCGCAGCGCGTCCACGGGGAACGGGTGTCGATACGTGCCGCGGCCGACGCGCACGGCGGCTCTGCTCCAGGCCCCAGCCTCCGCCCACCTGCCGTCACGCGCCGCAAGCGCGGCGAGGCTGGCGGCCGCCTGCGCCGTATCGCCCCCCCGCGACAGGGCCTGCGTGAACAGGGCGCGACTGCCCGCGAGATTCCCACGTCGACCGGCCAGCCACGCTGCGAAGGCCAACGCCTCCGGCGTGCGGCCACGCGCGAGCACGGCCGGCAGGACGCTATCGGCATAACTCGTGTCCCCTGCCTCGAAGCGGGCCAGTGCGAGCCGCACGACCCAGACGGGGTCGTCCGGCCGCGCCCGGTGGGCCGCCTCGAGCAGCCCGATCTGGATAGACTGCGATCGGGGGGCCGTCATCCCGCGCGCGAGGAGGACCGGCGAGCCCCCCGGCGACTCGCCTGCCTGCGCTCCGATCGCGAGCAACGAGTCGAACACATGCGGATCCCACACCGGATCGAGAAACCTCCGAGCGGCGACGAACTCGAGCTGCGGCCGGTCATCCCGATGTATGAGCGTCCCCCGTGTGCTCAGTAGCGCCGCGCCCGTTTCGCCCAGCAGGCGGCGCCCGAAGTGGTCTCCAGCGGAATCGATCCCGAGCCACTCACGGCTCAGGACACCGATCGCCGTTGTCGGATCGAACAGGCGCTCGAGCCAAGCCCGGTCGTAGCGGAGCGGCCGGCCGGAGGCCAGGATCTGCAGATCCAGGCTGGTGGAGAACCAGACCTCCACGTGCGGGAACGCCTGACGCAGGTTGCGGACGATCCCTGCCGCGACATCCAGGGGGAGTTGGTAGATCTGGAGCCACTGACAGAACACGCCGTCGTCTGCGAGGCGCGAGCGAACGATCCGGAAGTACTCGGGCGTGTAGAGGGTCGCCACCCCGGCGACCCACGGGTTGGAGGGCTCCGACGCGATGATGTCATAGCGCTCGCCCTTGAGCTGCAAGGCACTCCGCGCGTCGTCGACCACGGCCGCGACGCGAGGGCGCGCGAGCACCGTGTCGTTCACGCCGGAGAAGTACCGCCCCATCTCCAGGTCATAGCGCTCGCCTTTGAGCTGCAAGGCACTCCGCGCGTCGTCGACCACGGCCGCGACGCGAGGGCGCGCGAGCACCGTGTCGTTCACGCCGGAGAAGTACCGCCCCATCTCCAGGACGGCAGGCTCGATCTCCACCACGCGCACCCGCCGTATGCCCGGAACGTCGGCGAGCACGCGGGTGGTCACGCCGCTCCCGAAGCCGATGACCAAAGCCGACGCCGGATCGGGTCGCGCCGCGGCCGCCGCGAGGCCGACCATGATCTGGGTATTCATGTCGGCGTGGTCGGACGCGTCCACCTTGCCGTTCACTCGGAGCGTTCGGCCAGTCAGCCCCTCCCAGACGCTCACGGTGGCGTTCCGGCCCTCCCGGAACGCGAGCAGCCGCGACCCGCGGTGGGCAAGGAAGGCCTGGCGCCGCGCGGCGTCCATCGGCTCCCGGGCGTAGATGGTCGGACCCAGATCGATCAGGCGGGTGCCCCATGCCGGCGTGCCGACCGCGACGCCCAGCGCGACCCCGGCGAGCGCACCGGCCACAAGGACGCGGCGGCGCAGGGCGCGATGCTCCGGCGACCCTTCCGCGACGCCGTGCGCGGCGAACCCCGCCAGCGCGAGCGCTGCCGCACCGTTGATCACGAGGCCGATGCGGAGCGTCGCTTCGGTGCCCAGCGCGACGACCAGGACGAAGCCGGTCAGGACCGCTCCGGCGATGCTGCCGAGCGTGTTGAGCGCATACGCCGTTCCGACATCGGCGGCGCGGGCGGCGTCCCGCGGAGCGGCGAGGTCGGTCAACAGCGGGAAGCTGAGCCCCATCCCCACCGCCGGAATGAGCACGACTGCACCGACCGCGACGCCCAACAGCAACAGGCGCGTCCCGGCGCCGAACTCGACGTGCCCGAAGACCGCGATGACGTAGACCGGCAGGGCGGCGAAGAACAGGAGGAGGAGTGCGGCGCCGGCGCCGGTGATGCCTTGAGCCAGGGCGGCGTCGGCGGCGCTGGCGGGCCGGACGGCCCTACGACGAGCCACGAATGCGCTTCCCAGGCCGATGCCGAGCAGGAAGACGAGCAGAACCAACGTAAACGCATACGTCGAGCCGCCTACCACCATCACCAGCACCCGCGTCCACGCGATCTCATCGAGCAGCGACGCGAACGCCGTGAGGGCGAGGAGCGCGCAGGCGAGATAACGCAGCCGCCGGGGCGCGGGCCCCGATTTCGCCGCATCCGGCGCGCGGACCGACTCGGACAGCGGGGCCATGGGCCGTGCGAGGGCGAGGGCGCCCGCCCCCAACGCGAGATTCACGGCCGCCGTGCCCCACAGACTCGCCCGAATGCCGACGAGCTCAATCAGGAAGAAGCCCGCCAGCGCCGTCCCCACCACCGCGCCGAGGGTGTTGAGACCGTAGAGCAGGCCGAGAGAGCGCTTCAACTGGCTGCGGTCGCTGCCCATGAACGTGCGGGTTAGCACGGGGAGCGTGCCGCCCATGAGGGTCGTGGGAACGAGTAGCACCACGAGGGCGAGCCCGAACCGCAGGGCGACGCTGGTGGCACCAGTGAGCTGGAGCGCTCCCGCGATGCCGAGATACAGGCGGTGCGCGACCCCGAGCACGAGGGGGGAGATCAAGCCGAACACAGCAATCGCGATTTCGAGCATACCGTATAGGGCGGCCGGCCGAGGATCGCGATCCGCGCGGCGGCCGAGCAGCCAGGCACCGAGGCCCAGGCCGCCCATGTAGGCGGCCACCACGGTCGTGATTGACTGAATGGTGGAGCCGAACGTCTGATAGAGGACGCGAACCCAGAGGAGCTCGTAGACGAGCCCCGTCGCGCCGGACAGGAAGAAGAAAAGACTGTAGGCGCGGGCCGCGCTAGAACGCATGCAGGTCGCGCATCGCCCGCGCGAGATCCTCCACTTGCGGCAGGATGAAGTCCTCGAGCCTGGGCGCATAGCCGACGAAGGTGTCGGTCGAGGCCACGCGCTTCACGGGCGCGTCCAGCCACGGGAAACACTCGTCGGCGATCCGGGCGGCGAGCTCAGCGCCATAGCCCCACGACCGCGCATCTTCATAGGCGACGAGGACCTTGCTCGTCTTGGTCACCGACGCCCTAATCGCCTCCCAGTCCACGGGCGAGAGGAATCGCCTCCCAGTCCACGGGCGAGAGGCTTCGCAGGTCGATCACCTCGACGCTCACCCCGTCCCGCTCCTCCAGCTCCTTCGCGGCGACGAGCGAGCGCTGCACCACGGCGCCGTACGTCACCACAGTGAGGTCCCGGCCCTCGCGTACGATCTTCGCCTTGCCGAACGGGATCATGAAATTCGGCCCAGGATTGGGCGCCTTGTTGTACGTCTGGCGATAGAGATGCTTGTGCTCGAGGAACAGCACGGGGTCATCACACCGAATCGCCGTGCGCAACAGGCCGTTGGCGTCGAGTGCGGTGCTGGGGCAAACCACGCGGAGTCCTGGAACGGCGGTGAACACCACGGCGCCCGTCTGGGAGTGATAGATCGAGCCGCCCTTGAGATAGCCCCCGTAGGTGACGCGCACCACGACCGGGCTCGAGAAAGCGTTGCTGGAGCGCCAGCGCAGGGTGGCGAGCTCGTTGCGGAGCTGATGATAGGCGGGCCAGATGTAGTCGAAGAATTGAATCTCGACGACGGGCTTCAGGCCACGGGTCGCGAGGCCGATCGCGACGACGGGCTTCAGGCCGCGGGTCGCGAGGCCGATCGCACGGCCCACGATGTTTGCCTCCGCGAGCGGGGAGTTGTAGACGCGATCGCTCCCGAACTGGCGCTGCAACCCCCACGTGACCTTGAAGACACCGCCCTTGCCCTTCACCTGCTCCAAGTGCTGCTCGCGGCTCGCGTCCGCCACGTCCTCGCCGAACACCACGATGCGGGGATCGCGCGCCATTTCGTCCTTCAGACAGGCGTTGAGCAGGTCCACCATGGTCGTGGGATCGCCCCCGAACTGCGGGTCGTCCTCCGTATCGAACTGCTCGGACGTGGGATCGACTTCGGGCGAGTAGACGTACAGGAGCGCCGTCTCCGGCTCGGGCTGAGGCGAGGCCAGGGCCATGTCGGCGGCGACGCCGACTTCCTCCTCCACCTGACGCTTGATGGCTTCGATCTCGGCTGCGCTGGCCACGCCGTCGGCGATGAGTCGCTTGGGGAACAGGGTGAGGCAGTCGCGGCGTGCCTCCTCCTCCCGCTCTTTGGGCGGCTTGTACAGCACCTCATCGTCCGAGAGGGAGTGCGAGTAGGGCCTCGTCACGTGCGCATGCACGAGCGCGGGCCCCTTGCGCTGGCGGACGTATTCCGAGGCCCGCAACAGCACCTCGTAGGAGACGACCGGATCGCAGCCGTCCACCTCCTCGACCAGGAGGCCGGGGAAGTTCCGCACGAGCTTCGACACGGAGCCGCCCGCGGTCTGCACCTCGACGGGCACCGAGATCGCGTACTTGTTGTCCTCGATGAGGAACAGCACCGGCAGCTTCAGATTGGTAGCGGTGTTGAGCGCCTCCCAGAACTCTCCTTCGCTGGTCGTGCCGTCCCCCGCCGAGACGTACACGAGCTCGTCGCCCTGGATCGGTTTGTCGACGATCGCGGCGATGCGATCGTAGCGAAGCCACGCTTCCGCACAGCCCACGGCCTGGAGCAGCTGCGTACCCGTGGGGCTCGACTGGCTGACGATGTTGAGCGCCTTGTGGCCCCAGTGGGAAGGCATCTGGCGGCCCCCCGAGTTGGGATCCTCGGCCGCACCGACCGCAGAGAGGAGCATCTCCGTGGGGGTCATGCCGAGGCTGAGACAGAGCGCGCGGTCGCGATAGTAGGGATAGAACCAATCGTATGCGGGGCGGAGCACTCTCCCAGCGGCCACCAGCACGCCCTCGTGTCCCGCGCCGGAGATCTGGAAGAAGATCTTGTTCTGCCGCTTGAGCTGAATCTCCTTGTCGTCGATGCGCCGCGACAGGAGCATCAGCCGGTACATATCGAGCAGATCGGCCTTGGACAGGGATTTGGCGGCCCGGGGCCGGGGTTGAGCGCGCGTCGCCATGGGACAAAGATAGTACCATATTCCCTGGCCATGAACGCGGCCGCGAAGCAGACGGTCCTCCGACATTTCACCTACGGCCTGTACGCGCTCACCGTGAAACGTGAGGGCGATGAGCACGGCATCACCGCCAACTGGGTCAGCCAAGCCTCGTTCGATCCCCCCATGGTGGTGGTGGCGGTAGAAAGCACGTCCAAGATGATCGAGATGATCCGCGACGCGCATCACTTTGCCATCAGCGTGTTTCACGAGGGGCAACGCGACGTTGCCGACAAGCTGGGACGCGGGCCGGCGAGCGCCTCGCCGAAGCTGAAAGGAATTAAGACAAAGCCGGGGCCGATCTCCGGTGCGCCGGTGCTCGCAGATGCGCTCGGGTGGGTGGAATGTCGTGTCGTCGCAACACTACCAAGCGGAGACCATACTCTGGTTCTGGGTGAGGTGGTCGAGGCGGGCGTTGAGCACGAGGGAGCGCGGCCCCTCACGCTTCAAGCGTCGGGCCTCAAGTACTCGGACTAGCGCCGGTAGACCACGCTACCCCCCGCGATCGTATAGCGCACTCGGGCCCGATCAAGGGAATCGGGCGGCAGGGTAAAGAGGTTGCGGTCCAGCACGACGACGTCCGCGTCCGCGCCGGGTGCGAGCGTGCCCCGCTTGGCCTCATCGAACGTTGCATAGGCGTTGCCCGCCGTATACGCACGAAGCGCCTCTCCCACGGAGATCTTCTGCTCCGGCACCCAGCCTTCTGGGTTCTTGCCGTCGAGGGTGCGGCGCGTGACCGCCGCGTACACGCCGAGGATCGGGTCGAGCGGCGCGACCGTCCAGTCAGACCCAAATCCGAGCCGGCTCCCCGTCTCGAGCAGTGTACGGAACGCGTAGGTCGTCTTGATGCGGACCGGTCCGATGCGCCGCTCCACCCAGCGGCCGTCGTCGATGGCGTGGTACGGCTGCATCGAGGCGATCACGCCGAGCTTCCCGAACAGGGGGATGTCCTGCGGGCGCAGGTGTTGGGCGTGCTCGACCCGGAAGCGCCGGTCGCGCGGCCCGTGCGCCCGTGCGACGCTGTCGTAGATCGACAGGAGGATGGCGTTGGCGCGGTCGCCAATCGCATGCACGGCAATCTGCAGTCCCGCCGAGTCGGCGCTGCCGATCCAGCGGCGCATGTCCGCCTCCGGGTGCTGCATCAGCCCATGATAGCCTGCCGAGTCGCCGTAGGGCTCGAAGAAGTACGCGGTGCGCGACCCCGCCGAGCCGTCCATGTACCCCTTGAGCCCGCCGATTTTTACCCAGTCGTCGCCGCGGCCCGAATGGCTCAACGTTTCGGCGACCGCGCGCCAGGAATCGAGCGGGAAATAGAGGGTGGCCCGCATCGTGAGCCGGCCCGCTCGCTCGAGGCGGCGGTAGCTCTCGAGGTCGGCCCACGACGCGGACACGTGGGAGGTGGCGGTGACGCCCAGCGAGGCGGCGTAAGCAAGCGCGCGAGCGAGGGCGGAGTCACGCTGGACCGGCGACGGGTCGGGGATCGCTCGGCCGATGAGGCCGAGCGCCCGGTCTTTGAAGATGCCGAGGGGGTCGCCCGTCTTCGGGTCGCGCAGGATCTCGCCGCCGGAGGGGGTAGGGGTGTCCTTCGTGATCGCCGCCGCGCGCATCGCGGCGGCGTTGGCCAGCGCCTCATGGCCATCTACTCGACTCACGAATACCGGATTGCTCGGCGTGACCGAATCGATCCAATCATGGCGCGGGAGCGGTTGGCCGGCCCAGAGCGTGTGGTCCCAGTCACCCCCGGTGATCCACTCGCCGGGCGTCAGGGTCTTCGCGTACTCTTTCACGCGCCGGATGAACTCTTGCGGGGTCGCGGCGTCCCGCAGGCTCACCGACCTGAGCTGGAACCCGCCGTCGACGAAGTGGGTGTGTCCGTCGGTGAAGCCGGGCAGCACAAGGCCGCCGTTGGCTTGAATCCACTCGGTCTTGGGGCCCGCATAGCGCCCGACCTGCGCGCTGTCGCCGATCGCGAGGATCCTGCCGCCGGCGATGGCCACCGCTCCCGCGTGGGGCGCCCCGGTCGACAGGCCCGTCCAGACCAGCCCGCCGGAGATGATCAAATCCGCTTTCCGGGCGCAGGCGCCAAGCGCCAGGCAGAGGAGTCCCACAGTCAAGTGCAAGCGCATGCGGTTCCCTCAGCGCAGCCTGGTGATGCGGTGGATGGTCTCGAGCGCGGCGATCGGGTCGGGTCCGGAGGTCTTCCCCGAGCCCGGCTCGGCAGAGGCCGGAAGAGACGTGAGCGCATCGCGGATGTCGAGGAGCACCTCGAGCAGCAGCTGTTCCCGCTGGTAGGCGGCGTCGAGATCCGCCATGCGCACCTGGTCGCTCGCCGCCTTGGCGCGCTCGTACGCCTCGCGGTAGATGGACTCGAGGTTGCCGAGGATGCGGTCGCGGGGCCGAGGGGATGACATGGGGAGAAAATATAGAGGCGCGTACGCCTCGCGGTAGATGGACTCGAGGTTGCCGAGGATGCGGTCGCGGGGCCGAGGGGATGACATGGGGAGAAAATATAGAGGCGACGGCTCCCGGCCGCCGTCTAGACCGCCCGCATCACCAGGCCACTCGGTACCTTGGGTACGAAGTACGTCGACTTGGGCGGCATGACGTCGCCCGCGTCGGCCACGGCGAACACGTCCCGCACCTTCGTAGGATTGAGGAGAACCGCGGCGGCGGCGCGACCGTTCCGGACCGCATCGAAGGCGGCGCGCGGGTCGGGCGTGTACGCGAGCGAGGGCGTCGCCGTGCCCGCCCCGAGGATGCGCTGCACCACGAGCACCTCGATCCTGCTCACGTCCAGCGCACGGACCGCGGGGGTCTTGCCCAGGTCGGGGACTTTGTCGAGCGGCGCATCCTTCCGCAGGATCAGGGTAACGTCATAGGCGTCGGGGAACGCCACGATGCACGCCGTGCGCTCGCGTCCGAGCTCGGCCAGCCGCTCGACCCGGTCCATACACGGCGCCACCCGCCCGATCTCGAACCAATCCCGCCAGACCTCGATCAGCTTGGTCGCATCGCGTCCCGAGCCGAAGACGATGCGGTGTGTGGGGAGGATGGCGAGACCGGGATCGCCCGCCGACACGATCAAGGAGAGCACGCGGTCGGCGCGCGGCTGCTCCTGCGCATACGCCACCGCGGTCTCGTAGCGGTGGTGGCCGTCGGCGATATAGAGCTGAGCCCGGCCCGCCAGCCGGGCGAGCTCCACGGCCGCATCGCCCGACACGATCCAGAGACGTATGCCCACGCCGTCGAGCTGTGCGCGCGCCGCCGGCACGCCGGAGGCCCGTTTCACGAGGGCCTGCGCCAGCATCCGGTCGGGGTCCGGCGCGAGCAGGAAGATCGACTCGAGGTTCGCCGCGGTGGCGCGCAGTAGGGCCAGCCGGTCGGCCTTGGGCGCCGAGTGCGTCTGCTCGTGCGGCCGCACGCGCCGCGCTTCGAACGGCTCGGCGCGCACGGCGGCCAGCATCCCGATGCGCGTGCGCCGCTCACCCGACGGCACGGTGTAGTCCTGTGCGACGACGTACACCGACTCCCCGGGATCGGGTTGCACCACCCCTGCCTCTCGCCACGTCGCGAGCAGCGTCGCGGCCTGCGCGTAGCGGTCCCCGCCCCCGCTCCTGCCTCCACCCGACGGCGCTTCCGGCAGCATGAGATGCACGATATTGTGGGGATCGCGTGCCGCGTAGCGTGTGCGGTCCTCGCTGGAAATGACGTCGTAAGGGGGCGCGATGAGGGCGCTCAGCTCTTTCGCGGCGTACCGCTCTCCGCGGAACGGCGCGACCAGCGGCGGCAGCTCGGCATTCACGATTGCCCGGAGCCTCCCGTGTCCCTGCGCGAAGCCCAGCAGACGGTCGATCGGTGGATCGGCCAATATAAAGAAGGATACTTCCCGCCGCTGACCAATCTCGCGCGGCTCACGGAAGAAGTCGGTGAGCTGGCGCGGGAAGTGAACCACCGGTTCGGCGAGAAAACAAAGAAGGCCGAGGAGCCGGAGGGCTCGATCGCGATGGAGCTCGCCGACATCCTGTTCGTCGTCATCTGCCTCGCCAACTCGCAGGGGATCGACTTGGACGACGCGTTCGCCCAGATGATGCGAAAGGTCACCTCCCGCGACGCCGATCGCTGGACCAGGAAGGCACGCTGACCTCCTCGTAAATGCGCTGGTAGGACAAGAGGCGATCCGGGTCGAACGCGCCTCGCTCCGCCGCCTGCCGTACGCCGCAGCCCGGCTCAGCGAGATGCCGGCAGTTGTCGAAGCGACACTGGTCGAGGAAGGGCCGGAACTCGGCGAAATAGAC
>Ga0209161_10000414_pt1 | contig 34745 bp, 38 predicted proteins | sample GraSoiAngelo_155_FD_186169 | JGI IMG/M metagenome (GOLD analysis project Ga0209161, IMG submission 186169) | Grasslands soil microbial communities from the Angelo Coastal Reserve, California, USA - 14_1009_13_30cm (SPAdes) (version 2) | ecosystem: Environmental > Terrestrial > Soil > Grasslands... | reverse complement strand
CATGACCAACCTCGCCGCGATCGCCTCCGGCGCCGGACGCCTGCATGCAGTCCCCATCGCATGGGTCGGAGGTGCCACCTTCCCGGTCCGCGCGTACTTGGTTCTTAACTAGAGGTATGCCGGCCACGATCCCCGAAGAGGTTCGGGACCTGTTCGACGAGCCCGCCTTGGCTCACGTTTCCTATCTGAGTCGCAAGGCCCAGATCGTCACCTTTCCGATGTGGGTCGACGTTGATGGAGAGCAGGTCATGGTCAGCTCTCCGATCGGATCCCGCAAGGGGAAGTCGTTTCGGGAGCGCCCTCAGGTGGCCGTGTCGATCGTCAGCACGAAGAATCCGTGGCACTGGCTCTCGATCAGCGGCCGGGTCGTGGACATCCAGCCCGACGAGGACCTCGCCTTCATCGATCGCATGTCCCTGAAGTACACGGGCAAGACATACGAACGGCGGACCCCGCGCGAGGTCTTCACTGTTGCTGTCGACCGGGTGAGCTCATCTGGCCGATGGGGGAGGCGCTAGGAGCGCAGGCCTCGATCGGGCGGCGCCTCAATCGAGAATTGTCTAAATTTCCGTCAAAAACTGCGGCCGAAGCGGGGTAACATGCCACCGCGCCCGGTTCCCTCCCGAGCGCAAAAGGCGACCGGTGGCTCTCGAACGTGCCTCTCGCCCGATGGCCTCGGTTCGAGTCAGGAGCACCATGGCAGCGATTGCGATTTCCGATCCGAAGCTCGCCGCACGCCCGCAGCCCTACGCCGAGCTCAAACGCCGGGTGGAAGCCGCGGGTCTGCTCAGAAAACGTCCGGGCTACTACACGCTGATGCTGGTGACGAACACGCTTGTGTTCGCCACGACTCTATGGCTCCTGAGCCTCGTGCAGAGCGGCTGGGAGACGGTCGTCATCGCCGCGCTGCTAGGAGTCGTCTCCGGCCAGCTCGGCTTCCAGCTGCACGACTCAGGGCACCGGCAGATGTTTCCGAGCCGGCGCGTCAACACCGTGATCGGGATCGTGACCGGGAACGGGCTGCTTGGTATGAGCCATGGGTGGTGGGTTGACAAGCACAACCGGCATCACGGCAATCCCAACCACCAGGACCTCGACCCGGACATCGATGTTGGAGTAATCGCCTACTCAGAGGAGCAGGCGCTGGCCAAGACCGGTATCGCGCGCTGGATCGTGAGCCATCAAGCGGGCCTATTCTTTCCGTTGCTCTTCGGCCTCGCGTGGACGATGCATGTCTCGAGCGTGCGGTTCCTCGTCAAGACAAAAGAGAGCCTGCGCTGGGTCGAGGTGGGCGCCCTCTGCATGCACGCGGTGGCCTTCCCGCTGCTCCTTGTCGCCATCGTCGGGCCTTGGCGCGCGCTTCTGGTGATCGTGATCCAGAAATGTGTCGGAGGGTTCTACCTGGCTTCTGTCTTCGCCCCCAACCACAAGGGCATGCCGCAGATCGAATCGGGCCAAGAGCTCGACTTCCTGCGCTCGCAGGTCCTGACATCACGCAACGTCAAGTCCAGTCCCCTCACCGACCTCCTATATGGATCGCTCAACTATCAGATCGAGCACCATCTTTTTCCGACCATGCCCCGCTGCAACATCCGACGCGCTCACAAGATCGTGCGAGACTACTGCGCCGAGCTCGCCATTCCGTATCACGAGACAACGATCTACCGCTCGTATCAGGAGATCCTGAGCTTCCTGCACGACGTCGGGGCACCACTCAGGCAGTCGCCTGCCTGAGTACTTCAGAAGCGACCACCAACCTGGGTGTAAGACACGTAGACAGCTACCGGGAGAAGAAGGCCGGCTAAGACATGCGGCCAAACATTGACGAGCTTGCTTCTCATCGGCCATACGATCGAGGCGATCGGGCCGCCAAACAGCACCAAGGCCAGTGGCGGCAGACCGATGGTCATGGCCCAAACTCCGCCGTTCCCGTCGCGCGCAACTGGCAGCAGTACAAACGCGAGCACAGCAAGTTCGATCGCAGCCAGCCCAACGGTGAGGGACAACCCACGTCGATGACCACGCCCGTCAAGGATCAAACCGGTCCAGCCAACCGAAATAAGCATGGGTATGAGTCCTTCAAAGGTCCAAAAAGGCACCGTGCTCTCCGCATCTGGCGTGACCCATGCGAGCCGCTTCCAATTGGAATGCAGAGCAACAAAAGAGAGCCCGGATCCGGCGCCTGCAAGCGAACCACCAACCACAGCGACGACGGGTGTAGACCAGGGCAGAAACGCGTTCTTCGGCGTCACGTCCGACATTGCAGTGTCAACCCTAAGTGCTGCGCGTGATCTCGTCAGCCTCGGAGCGCGGCACTCGCACACGGGGTGGCGGGCGGACTTTTCAACGTCCTTACGGGACGGCATCGCGGCGGCCTAGCGGGGTCGTCAACGACCTGCCGGCGATGCGGGCGGGGCACAATGGACGATCGAATGCTCCTGGATTCGGCGGACGCTTTCGGCGATCAGATCTTCGATCACCGGAACGAGCTGTTCGCCCACTGCTACCGGATGATGGGCACCGTCGACGAGGCCGAGGATGCGCTGCAGGAGGCCTTCACACGCGGCTGGGCCGGCCGCGACACGTTCCGCCGCTCGATTTCTTTCCGAGCCTGGCTCTTCCGCATCGCCACCAATGTCTGCCTCAATGCCATCGATTCGCGCTCTTCGACAATCGCGTGTACCCGATCGTCTATCCGCGGCCGCGTCGGAAACGGACGGTCGACGACCACCACACCGTGCTCGAGCAGGCGTCACGCTGGGCGCGGGTCCCGGACGCGTCTGGGGCCGAACGCTGAAGATTTGGCGCCTGCGGCCTGACTCCTACTTGGTCTTGGCGTGACGCTTGGAGTTGTGATGCTTCACAACCGTCGCCGCAGCGATTGCCTTTGCACGCTTGGTCGGGCGGCCTTGTTGGAGCTCGTTTTGCTTGATGTGTTCGTACATGCGCTGCTCTTTGTCGCTCACGCTCGGCAGATGTTGCTTCTGGGGCATGGAGGCACCTCCTTCAGAACTTAAACGCGTAGCTGGAGGGCGGCGCATCATTCGGGTCTGTGACCCCAGACGCACCGAGATTGATACCGCCGATCAAGGTGGACGTGATCCGGAACGACCGACCGGTTCTCGTTGACTCCTTCTTGATCTCGGCCGTGCTGACGGTCTTGGCCCTCCGCGTGTATCTCGCGGCGGCGCACTACCCGCAGCTGGGCGGGAACGGCCTCCACATTGCGCACGTGCTGTGGGGCGGCCTCCTGATGGTGGTGGCAATCGGCATGCTGCTTTCCCTCCTCACATGGACGTGGCAGATCACCGGAGCCGTTATTGGAGGTGTGGGCTTTGGCCTGTTCATCGACGAGCTGGGTAAGTTCCTGACCTCGGACAACAACTACTTTTTCAAGCCGACGGCGTCGCTCGTCTACGCGATCTTCATCGTCCTGTTCTTGACAGCGCGTGAGTTGCGGCATTTCCGCAAGCTCACGGCGCGCGAGAACCTGGTCAACGCAATCGAAGCTTCGAAGCAGCTTGCACTAGGTCCCATTTCAAACGTGATTCGGAACCACGCGCTGGCTTGGCTCGACGCGTCAGACAGCTCACATCCGTTGACACCCTTTCTCCACCGCCAGTTCGAGCTGGCCACAGCCACTCCCGAACGCCGCTCCTGGCTCACCGCGCCGGTGCTTGCTGTGCGCGCCCGCTACGCGGCGATCGTTCACAACCACTGGTTCCCCAGAGTCATCGTCAGTGTCTTTGTCCTGCAAGCAGTCGGTGTTGTGCTCTCGGTCGTCTATTCCCTTGTCATCGCAGCCGGGGCTGCCGTCGGCAGCGCCGATGCTATGAACGAGCTGAATGAGACCCTGAGGGCGGGACCGATCCTGTGGACGACCCTGGCCGGAACCTTGATCTCGGGCGTGTTCACGGTGATCGGTGTGGCACGGTTGCCGAGATCGCGCCACCACTCCTACCGCGCGTTTGAAACTGCTGTCCTGATTGATCTTTTCCTGGTGCAACCGTTCACGCTCTTGGATACCGGGTTCGCTGGTCTCACACAGGTATTCATCGATCTCGCCCTGGTCGCCAGCCTGCGGTATCTGCTGAGCGAGGAAGTTGCGCAGCACCACCATGTCGACTCATGGACGCCCAGACCGCCGGCGGTCGAAGCGGCCACGATGTAGGAGGTAGCCACCAGAAGATGAAAGCTATCGTCCAGGACATATACGGGCCACCTGACGTTCTGCAGCTCAAGGAAGTGGACAAGCCGCTGATCACAGACGATGAGGCGCTCGTCCGCGTCCGCGCGTCTTCAGTCAACCCCGCGGACTGGCACTTCATCCGCGGCAGCCCGTTTCTTCTTCGCTTGGCCGGCTCCGGGCTGAGCAGGCCGAAGAACCCCGTCCCGGGCCTCGACGTGGCGGGTGTGGTCGAGGCTGTCGGCAAGAACGCGACCCAGCTGCGACCCGGCGAAGAGGTATTTGGCTCGTGCCGGGGCGCCTACGCCGAATACGCGCGCGTGGCGAAGAAGCACCTCCTGCCGAAGCCGCAAAACCTCACGTTCGAGCAGGCCGCGGCCGTTCCCCTGGCGGCGACGACCGCGCTGCAAGGGCTTCGGGACCAAGCAAACGTCCAGGCCGGCCAGACGGTGCTCGTCATCGGTGCGTCGGGCGGTGTCGGGACTTTCGCCGTGCAGATCGCAAAGGCGCTCGGTGCGGAGGTGACGGGGGTATGCAGCACAAGGAACGTCGAGATGGTCCGGTCCATCGGGGCCGACCACGTCATCGACTACACCCAGGCGGACTTCGTCGCGGGTGGGCAGCGCTACGACCTCATCTTCCAGCTGGCGGGGACCCACGCGCCGTCGGAGTGTCGCCGCGCACTCAAGCCGAAAGGAACGCTTCTGCTCTGCAGTGGCGATGGTCGCCTCGGTGGGATCGGTCGCATCCTTGCAGGCATGGTCTCCTCGCCCTTCGTGAGCCAGAGGCTCGTCACGTGGGTGGCGACGATGAACAACGAGGACCTGGCGACGCTGGCCGAGCTCATAGAGGCGGGGAAGGTCAAGCCGGTCATCGACCGGACCTACGAGTTGAGGGAAACCCCTGCCGCGGTTCGCTATCTCGAAGAGGGCCACACCCGCGGCAAGGTCGTCATCACTGTCTGACCACAAGGTTTCGAGCCCGATGGCCGGCAAGGTGGTCCTGATTACCGGCGGCACGGGCGGGATCGGCAAGGCCACCGCGATCGGGCTCGCAACGTGCGGAGCACGGGTCGCCATCACGGGCCGCGACTTAGGGCGCGCCGAGCTGGCCGCCGCCGACATCCGTACCGCTTCAGGAAACTCGGCCATCGATGCCTTTGCCGCCGACCTGAGCTCGCAGTCTGAGGTGCGCCGGCTCGCGTCCCAGGTCCTCGACGAATATCCGCGGCTGGACGTGCTTGTCAATAACGTCGGCGGATTCTGGGCTCACCGACACGCCACCGCCGACGGCCTGGAGCGCACGTTCGCACTCAACCACCTTGCTGCCTTTTTGCTCACCAACCTGCTGCTGGATCGGCTCAAGTCGAGCGCACCCTCGCGAGTCGTTACGGTTTCATCTGGCGCACACGCTAGAGGCCGGATCGATTTCGACGACTTGCAGGGCGCTCGCAACTACTCCGGGCAGCGCGCCTACAGCCAGTCCAAGCTCGCCAACATCATGTTCACCAACGAGCTTGCCCGCCGCGTCGCTGGCAGCGGCGTCACCGCCAACGCCGTGCACCCTGGCGTCGTGCGCACCAGCTTCGGCGCAGAAGACCAGGCCTGGTTCTTCACGCTCATGAGCGGTGTGATCCGCCCATTCCTGAAGACTCCGGCGCAGGGTGCCGAAACGCCGATCTACCTGGCGTCGTCACCCGCAGTCAGCGGCGCCAACGGTCAGTTCTTCATCAACCGAAAGCCCAAGACCGCCAACAAGACCGCCTACGACACTGACGTGTCAGCCAGGCTCTGGAAGATCAGCGCCGACCTTGTCGGCATATCGCCGGGCTTCGGAGCGATTCCTGTCGCGAAAATAAAGTGACCCCAACGGATCGCCTCTCCGGCTTCGGAACCCGGTCTTGCGACCAAACTTCCTAGTCCGTTGAACGTGTCCCTCGGGGCCACTTGTCACGCTACTCCGGTCACAAGAATTCTGCGAGCTGTCTTTTCTCCGTAGCCTGGCTACTCGACGGACTCGACGGAACTACGTCGAGGGAGCTTTGACCAGTTGCGCATCAGTCGGTTTCGCCGCGGCGACGGCTGAAGGCTTGATCCCGGTCACGTCGAGGATCTGGCCCTCGTCGAGCGAATCGTTCTTCAGCAACGACTGCGCGAGCGCGTCGAGCTGCTTGCGGTGTTCGCTGAGCAGCTTCTCCGCGTCGGCGAGACACTCTTCCGAGATCCTGCGCACCTCTTCGTCGATCAGGTTCGCCGTGCCATCGCCATACGGGCGCTGCTGGAATGGGTTCCCATCGGGTTCTGCGTAGTTGAGCGGGCCCACCTTCGGGCTCATGCCCCAGCGAACGACCATCTGCTGCGCAATTCGGGTCACCTGCATCAGATCGTTCTCGGCGCCCGTTGTGACCACACCGTAAACGAGCTTTTCGGCGGCCCGTCCTCCGAGCGCCCCCACCATGCGCGCGCGCAGGTAATCCTCGCCGTAGTTGAACCTGTCGTCGACCGGGCTTTGCAGCGTCACCCCCAACGCCTGGCCGCGCGGCACGATCGTGACCTTCTTCACCGGGTCCGCACCGGGCACGATGAGCCCGAGCAGGGCGTGCCCAGATTCGTGGTACGCGATCCGCTCGCGGTCGGCTGGGGTGAGGATGATCTTGCGTTGCGTCCCAAGGAGGATCCGTTCGATGGCGTCCGTGAAATCGGCGAGCGTCACCGCAGTCTCGCCTTTCCTGGCGGCGCCGAGCGCCGCCTCGTTGACCAGGTTCTTGAGGTCGGCCCCAACCATGCCCGGAGTCTGCTGTGCGATCTGATCCAGGTCGACGTCCGCCGCCAGCGGCACGTTGCGCGTATGGATTCGCAGGATGGCGGCACGTCCCGGTCGATCCGGCGCCTGCACCGTGATCCGCCGGTCGAAGCGACCGGGCCGCAAGAGCGCCGGATCTAGGACGTCGGCCCTGTTGGTCGCGGCGAGAACGATCACGCCCTCGCGCGAGTCGAAGCCGTCCATCTCGGTCAGGATCTGGTTGAGCGTCTGCTCCTGCTCGTCATTCCCACCCAGCCGCACTCCCGCCGACCTGCTCCGGCCGATCGCGTCGAGCTCGTCGATGAAGATGATCGCGGGCGCTGCCGCGCGGGCTTTGGTGAACAGGTCGCGCACTCGCGAAGCGCCCACCCCGACGATCGCTTCCACGAACTCCGACGCCGCGATGCTGAAGAACGGGACCTTCGCCTCACCCGCAACCGCGCGCGCGAGCAACGTCTTGCCCGTGCCGGGAGCTCCGATCAGGAGCACGCCTTTGGGCATCGTGCCACCGAGACGCTGGTACTTCTGCGGCTCACGGAGGAAGTCCACGACCTCCTGCAGGTCCGCCTTGACCTCGTCGATGCCCGCGACGTCTGCGAAGCTGACCGACGGTCGTTCGGCGTCGTACAGACGCGCTCGGCTCTGACCGAAAGAGCCGAGAATTCCGCCCGCGCCGGCGGACGCCGCCCGCCGTGACAGATAAAGGAATCCGAGGACCAGCAGGATTGTCGGACCGAAGCTGAACAGGAGCGTTTCCCAGAGCGGTGTGGACGCGTTCGGGTCCTTGGCGTTGATGACCACGTTGTGCTGCTGCAGCATCGCCTGCAGATCGTCGTTTGCGAAGCTGGGGCGCTGTGTCTGGAATTTGGTTGAGCTGGTACCGCTCGAGTCCTTCACCGGTTGCTTCGCGACCCCGGTGATGGACTCTCCGGTGCTCGTGATGCTGGCCACGTTGCCCGCGTTGACCTGGTCAAGGAATGAGTTGTAGGAGATCGTCACCGTCGGCGGCTGGCCGGCCGAGAAAAGTACGTTGCTGATCAGGATGTTGGCGACGAACAGGATCGCGAGCGTGATCCAGAAGCGCGGCGTGCGCATCGGGGCAAGCGCGTCCGGTTTCTTCTGGGGCGGTTTGGAGGCGGGCGGAGGCGGGTTCTGCGCCACTTACGTGGCGGCGGATCCGCGACAGTTCCCCACGCGGTCAGCCTACGCCCTCACGCTGGGTACACGGAGACATCGGTGGCTTTGAAGGAAAGCCACACGTCGCCGCCGTCGGCGAGCTTGAGCTCGGCGAGCGCCGCCGGCGTCACCTCGGCGACTATCGGGGCCTCGCCCTCGATCATGACCCGAGCGCGGTCCCCATACAGCTCGACGCCGTGAGCGCGGCCATGCCAGACGTTGCGCGGGCTGCCTTCGGGCTTCGCTCGATGCACGGAGACAGCTCGCGGATGGATGACGGCAAAGACCTCGCCGGCTTCTGCGCCGGCCGCCGCCAGTACCTGGCCGCCCGGCATCAGCACAGAGCCGTGGTCCGCCTGCCCGCGATAGAGATTGACTCCCACCAGGTCGGCAACGTAGCGCGAGCGCGGGTGCTCGGTTACCTCGACCGGAGTCCCGGTCTGCACGTGCTTTCCCTCCTCCATAACAATCAGCCGGTCGGCGACCGTGGCCGCTTCCAGCGGATCGTGCGTGACCAGCAGGCGGACACCGCTGAACGACGCCAGATGCATCTTGAGGTCGCGACGCACGGCGACACGGGTCGTTGCGTCGAGGGCGGCCAGCGGCTCGTCGAGCAGCAACACGCGCGGGTCGGGCGCCAGAGCACGGGCGAGCGCGACGCGCTGGCGTTCTCCGCCAGACAGCTCGGCAGGTTTGGAGCCGGCCCGGTTCTCGAGCCCGACACGATCGATCCACTCCATCGCGCGCCGTCCAGCCTCCGCGCGGCCGGCGCCCCGCGCGCGCAGCCCAAACGCCACGTTGTCGAGGACGCTGAGGTGGGGGAAGAGGAGGTAGTCCTGGAACACAAAACCGATGGATCGCTGCTCGGTGGGGACGTAACGTCCGGTCGCCGGCTCTTCGAGTATCTCTCCATCGAGCTCGACATGGCCCGACTGAATCGGCACGAGTCCCGCTATGGTGCGGAGCAGAGTCGTCTTGCCGGCCCCGTTGGGGCCCAACAGCGCGACCACCTCGCCCTCCTCGATCTGAACCTTCATGTCCAGGCGCAGCGCGCCGAGCGCGGTGCGCACCTCCACGTCGAGGCTCACGCCGAGCCCAGCCAGCGGTGTCTGAGTCCGACGAGGACAGCAAGGGAAACCAGGAGCAGGAGAAGGCTCAGGATGAACGAGCCCTCGGGATGATTGCTCTCAAGGAGGAGGTAAACGGCAAGCGGCATCGTCTGCGTGACACCGGGAAAGTTGCCGGCGAAGGTGATCGTCGCGCCGAACTCGCCCAGCGCTCGTGCCCAGCAGAGGACCGCGCCCGCGAGCAGCGACGGCGCGATCAGCGGCAGCGTGACTCGGGTGAAAACAGTCCACCGGCGGGCGCCGAGCGTGCGCGCCGCGTCCTCGTAGCGCCGATCCATCGAGCGCAGGCCCGCCTCCACCGTCAGCACTAGGAAGGGCATGGCGACGAACGTCTCCGCGAACACGACGCCCGCGGTCGTGAACGGAAGGGTGATCCCAAAGGTTGTATCGAGCAACGAACCCACGAGGCCGCGCCGCCCGAACGCGAGAAAGAGGGCGATCCCGCCCACGACCGGCGGCAGCACCATCGGCAGCGTGGTCAGCGCCCGCAGGACGGTTCGGCCCGGGAAGTCGATCCGCGCGTAGATCCACGCGAGTGGCACGCCGAGGACGAGCGAGACAGCGGTCGCGGAGAGCGAGGCGATCAGGGAGAGTTTCAGGGCCTCCAACGTGTCGGTCGAGGTGAGCGATTGCAGCGCGTCGCCCCATGGGGTCTTGACCACAAGGCCGATCAGGGGCACCACGAAGAAGGCGGCGCCGATGGCCGCCAGGATCGCGATCCAGATCGGCGCGCGCTCGCGCCTCATCTCTGTGTCAGCCGCGCGCGAGCTCGATCACGACGTTGGTCGACTTGACCGAGGCGATCGCGCGCATCCCTGGCTTGAGCATCAGCTCGTCGGCAGACTCCCGCGTCATCAGAGACACGATCCGGTGTGGGCCGGCCTGCATCTCGACCTGCGCAACCACGGTGTCCTTGATGACCCGGGTCACGATGCCCGGGAATCGATTGCGCGCCGACTGGCCGACCACGACCGGCGGATCGGGCCTGGGCTGGGCCGCCATATAGCCCGCCAGCGCGGCTCCGTCGATCTGCCTCCGGCCGCCGGCCGACCGCGTTGTCTTGATCTGGCCTGTGTCGACCAGACGCCTGACCGTGTCGGGACTGACCCGCAAGAGCTCAGCCGCTTCGCGGATTCGCAGGAACTGTGCCACCGGCACAATGTAGCAAATGCGAGGTTCTACGAGGTTCTAGCTGGCGATCGCGAGCTTACTTAAAGCTGTATCTCCAGGCGGCCGAGATCATGTCATCTCGCCGAAGCCCGTGATCCGCCTCGGCCAGATCTAGCTCGTGAGTGAGGGTGGTCCCGACCATGGCGGGGTCGTCGCTGTTGACCGTCAGCGCCACACCCGATGCGGCAAGCATGCGGAAGTCGGGTTGCCTACCGATGCGCGCGTTGCTCGACGGGCAGACGCACAGGCAGATGTCGCGGGTGGCAAGAACGTTGAGCAGAGATGCGTCGTCGACCGCGGAAACGCCATGCGCGATGCGGTCCGCCTTCAGCACCTCCACCGCTTCGCGAACCACCGATGCGTCGCCGACCTGACCCGCGTGCGGCATGAATCGCAGGCCTCGCGCTCTTGCTCGCTGCACGAGTGGCAGGAGTGGGGAGGAGGGGATCGACTCATCGCCGACGAGTCCCAGGCCGACGACGCCTTCGGTCGCCAGCGCGATCTCGAGCGCCCGCTCGTTGTCCTCCATGCTCTCGCCTCGGACCAGCTCGACAAGCCAGGCGATCTCCACCCCGAACTCGTCCACGACCCGACGACGTGCCCGAACCATGCCGTCGACCCACCCTTCACCGGGATGCAGGCTCGGGTTGATGCTGAGCTCCGCGTACGCGATGTGCTGCGTCGCCATCGCCCGTGCATGCTCGACGATCACGCGCTCGAAGTCGTCGGCGGTGGTCATGCATCGGCACACGTCGCGATAGATCGCCATGAATCCCGACAGGTCGGAATACTCATAGGGCGGTGGCGGGGCCAGTCCGTGCGCCGCGGCCAGCTCGGAGGCGGTCGCGTGGCTGATCGTCCCCTCCAGGTGGACGTGCAGCTCCGCGAGCCTTTCCGTCAACGAAGCGCTTACGCGCCGCGAGAACGTCGGCGCAAGGCCTTCGCCGGTCGATCCTGATCCCCGCGCGCCGCTTTCGCCGCCTTTACGCTCGCTTCCAGCGCCGCCATCAGGTCGAGGACGCGCGTGGGCGATGGCGCGGAGGGAGCGGTCGTGACGCTGGGCGTCCGCTCGTCGATTGCCGCAAGCAAGCGCTGACGGTACTCGTCGGGGTATCGCTCAGGCTCGAACGGACCCGACAGTGTGTCGATGAGCAGGCGGGCCATCTTGAGCTCTCTCTCGGTCGGCGAGGCGTCCGCGTCGGGGACCCAGAAATCCGCGGCCACGATCTCGTCGGCGTGGACCATCGTCGTCAGCAGCATCACGTCGCCGTAAGCGCGGATCGCACTCAGGTAGCGCCGCGAGCGGAGCGTGAACCACGCGAGCGCCATCCGGTCCGCGGCAGCCAGGGCCTGGCGGAGGACGCGAAATGGCGCGGACCACTCCCGGTCCGGCACCACGTAGTAACGGGACTCGAAGTAGATCGGGTCGACAGCCGCAACGTCGACGAACTGCTGCACGTCGATGACGCGGCTGCGCTCCGGGGCCAGCTCGGCGACTTCCTCGCGGCTCATGCTCACGTACTCACCAGGCGCGACCTCGTATCCCTTGCGAACTTCCCGGTACGCGACCTCGGGCGCCGGTGGCGGCGCCTCGAAGAAACGCGTCGGCGGTGCCGTGGTGTCGAATCGTTGTGCGCGTTGGAGGTCGACTGCGTCGCGCCCGTAGGCTTCGGGGGCGAGATCGGGCTCGGCGACCCGCACGTGACGAACCCGGCGACCCGCGCGATCGAGCTCGTGGAAGCGGACGGTCTTCTTGTGAATCGCGGGGTAGAGACGGACCGGGACGACGACCAGACCGAGGGACAGTGAGCCGGTCCAGACCGCCGTTGCCATTGCGATTGAATCCTAAGCGTCGGAATCGCCCATTCAGCGATACGATGGGGGCGCCAAACGCATGTTTGGAGGACTGCGCCTTTCGCCTAGCGTCCGCGTCGCGCTGGAGCGCCGGTGCCGCGGGGCATGCGAGCGCTGCGGCCTCGAGTGGCGCTGGGCGCTCTACGTATTTCGCGTCGACGAGGCAGCCCGGTGCACCGCCGCCAACCTGGCCGTCCTGTGCGGGAGCTGTTCGGCGGATAACGATGGCGAGTTCGCGCCGTTTGTACGCACCCGGAGCACGCGCGACCGCATGCTCACCACCAACAACCGGCGCGCCGGTGTCGAGCCGATGACTGCGTCGCGACGGCGAGCGTTGATCGCAAGTCGGGGCAGGGCGTGCGAGGTGTGCGGAGTTTCAGGCGTCGTGCGCGCCCTCCAGGTCCATCATCGCATCGCTGTGCTGCAAGGCGGCGACAATGGCGAGGAAAACCTCCAGGTCCTGTGCTTTGCGTGCCACCACCAGCTGCGACCCTGCGTCACGGGCTGCGGCGCGTGGGCCGGCAGGAGGTCCGGCGGCGTGTGCCGGAACTGCCAGACGCGCCGGGCGCTGGAGCGGCTGCTACCAGGCGCGACCTGGGACGAGATCAAGGTTCGCAATCCAGGCTTCGTCAAGCAGTGGAAGCCCGGCTACGAGCCGCTGCCCTTGGTCAGGGCGTGAACCGGGTCGGCAGCTGCCTCCTGCTTGGCGATCTGCGACCGGCCCAGCACGAACTGGCCGAGGAACCCAAGGCCGAGCGCCACGAACACGCCAAGGTTGGCGTAGGTCCAGGGACCGTTGTCCTTCGGCCCCAGCCCAAACGGCTCCAGCAGATACCCCTGCCAGTGCAGCCAGTCGGCGAAGCCGTTGGTGACGAGGCCCCAGCCGAGGAACGTAGCCACGACGGTCGTTCCGACCGCGACCCAGTTGATCAGTCCATAGCGGCCGCGCGAGTCGTAGAGCTCCGTTTCCGCGTAGTCGCGCTTGCGAAGAAGCAGGTCGGCGAGGAACACGCCACACCACGCTGCGATCGGCACACCCAGCGTGATCAGAAATCCCTCGAACGGGAAGAAGAAGTTGCTCGCGATCCAGACGACGTAGATCGTGCCGAAGATCATGATCACGCCGTCGAGCCCCGCCGCCGTCCAGCGCGGAATCCTCAGTCCGAGCGTGAGCAGCGCCAGGCCGGACGAGTAGATATCGAGGATCGCGCCGCCGATCAAGCCACCGATGGCGACCAGCGCGAATAGCAGCAGGTACCAGGTCGGCAGCAGCGTGGTCAACGCTCCCACCGGGTCGGACGCGATCGCGCTGTTCAACTTCGAGTCCGACGCCGCGAGCAGCAATCCATAGACGACCAGCAGCACCGGCGCGATCGCGGCGCCGAACGTCGTCCATGCAACGACCGCGCTGCTTGATGCATTGCGCGGCAGGTAGCGCGAATAGTCGGCGCCGCTGTTCACCCAGCCAAGCCCGAAGCCTGTGGCGGCAAAGATCAGAGTGCCGAGCACCGCCTGCGGCGATCCACCTGGCACAGATGTGACCGCGCTGAAGTTGATGTGGCCGACCGTGAGCAGCACGTAGCCGACGGTGAGGATCGCGAGCGCGACAGTCAGGATCGTCTGCACACGCATGATCACGTTGAAACCGAAGATTCCGGAGAACACGACGACGCCGGCGACGAGGATGAAAGCGATGATCTTCGTCGCGTCGCCGCCACCCCAGCCGAGCCGGTCGAAGACGGTTGCCGTCGCCAGCGTGGCCAGCGATACCAGCACCGTCTCCCATCCGACGAGGAGGATGTAGGACAGGGCCGCGGGGATCTTGCCGCCCTCGACCCCGTAGGCAGCCCGGCTGAGCACCATCGTCGGCGCCGAGCCGCGCTTGCCGGCCAGCGAGACCAGGCCGACGAGAAGGAACGAGAGAACCGTACCCAGGAGGCCCGCGATCGTCGCTTGCCAGAACGAGACACCGAAGCCCAGGAAGAACGATCCGTAGCTGATGCCAAGGACCGCGATGTTCGCGGCGCACCATGGCCAGAACAGGTCGCGTGGGCTGCCCTTGCGCTCGCCCGATGAGATGACGTTGATTCCGTTCAGCTCAACCGACAGGCCTTCCCGCGGTCGGACGATGACCTCAGTCGCCATTGCTCCCCTCCCCAGTGAATGCGCCGACGCGCCGAATCCTACTACCAGCGTCCGGCGGCGAAATCTTCGAGTTGGGCGGCGGTGGGGCCGCTGGCCGGGCCTGCCAGAGAGACGGCGTACGCCGCGGCACGGTTGGCCAGCTCGACGGCATCAGCCCAGCTCATCGCGTGCGCGATTCCAGCGAGCGTGGCGCCGACGTGGACGTCACCGGCGCCACTCGTGTCGACGACGTTTCCGACCGCAACCGCGCGGATCGTCGTCGGCTCCGAGGTCGCCCGGTTGATGGTCGCGCCGCGCGGACCCTGGCGGACGACGATTGTGGCGTCCGGCCGCATCCGTTCGGCCAACGATTCGATCCCGCCGGCGGCCGCCAGCTCGCGCTCGTTCAAGCTCAGCATGTCAGCGCGCCGCAAGACCTCGCCCAGGCGCGCCACCTCGATGTCGGCGACGAGCGGCCCTGGATCGAGCGCCACGAAGAGCGAGGCATCGAGCGCCGCCACGTGCTCGGCGATGGCCTGCCCGGCGCCCGGATAAGCGAGGTCATAGCCCGACACGTAGACCGCGTCGCCGTTGACGTAATCGATGGTTGCCAATGCCGACGACTCGACGATCGCATCCGCCCCGGTCACGGTGACGAAGGTCCGCTCGCCATCGGGTTCGATCATCGCGATCGTCCAGCCGGTGTCCAATCGCAGATCGGGAAGCAACGCCATGTCGATTCCCTCGCGCGCCAGCTCGGCGCGCACGAGATCGCCGAACGGCCCGCTCCCGTGCGGCCCGGCGTACACGCCCGGCAGTCCAAGCCTCGCCGCGGCCGAGAGCACGTTGAACGCGCCGCCGACCGCCATCCCGCGTTGCGAGGCCAGGACGTCGCCGCCGCGTTCCGGCAAACCCGGAAGTTCCAGCACCAGGTCGACGATCACGCTGCCGAGCGAAACGAGCCGCTTGATCATCTGCTTCGCAGCGCGAGCAGACGATCCACCAATGACTCGAAGGCGAGCTCGTTCACCTCCTTCACCTTGCGCACCGCGTTCGCGGGCAACGCCGACAGACCTGTGCACGCTCCTACCATCGCGCCGGCCATCGCGGCGATGGTGTCTGTGTCGCCGCCGAGCGCGGCCGCGTACCCGCTTGCGGCCCACGCGTCTTTGGGCCACCGGCTCGCGATGCTGAACGCCGTCGGCACCGACTCCGCGGCTTCGACCCCCGTGCCGAGGCTGCCCTTGCCCATTGCATCCTCAAATAGCTCCCCAAAACCGAAGTGGCTCGCGGCCTCGATCGCAAGAGGAGCGGCTTCGCTGAAGCCGGCGCCGTCGACACCCGCGGAGACGACGGTCGCCACGACCGCGGCTCCCGCGTGCGCGATGGGCGTGTCGTGCGTGACGCGATCCGCGTCCACCACCGCGGCGAGGAGGCGCTCGAGCGGTGTGGCGATGCCTACTGGAGCAATGCGCATGGCCGCCCCATTGGTGGTGCCGGCGGTGCCGGTGACCAAGGGGTCGTAGCCGAGTTTCAGGGCGGCGAGAGCGCGGCGTGTCGACGGGCCGAGAAGCTCGCTGCGCCCACGCCGCGCCATCTCGCGCTCCCATCGCATAAGCGCGTCGGCGAGGGCGCGCGGCGCGATGACTCCGGCGCCGTCGACAAGCAGCTCAGCGACCAGGACGCACTGCATCGTGTCGTCGGTGACGGAACCCGCGGGAAGGCCCCGCGCGATCGGGTTGTCCGGAGGTCCGTCGCGAAAATCAGGTTGCGTGCCCAGGATCGCCCGAGCGCGGTCGCCATCGAACTCCTGCGCCGGCATTCCGAGCGCGTCGCCGATGGCCAGGCCATAGAGAGCCCCCAGCGCACGGTCGGTTGAGCTCAGGACGCTCCCGTGCGCACGCCGAGCTCGCGGAGCCAGCGGCGGTACGCGATCGCGGTCCGGTCGCTTCGCAGGTGAAGCTCGGCCTGGAGATCCAGGGGCAGCAGCTCGGGTCGCTGCGACTCGAGGATGGGCCGGTCCTGCGCAAAGATCCGGTCCTGGAAGTCGACCATCTCCGAGGTCGGTTCGTAGTTCATCGCCATCCACATCCACGCGCTGCTGTCGACCGCGTCGTGCGGCGTGACCGACAGGAGCATTCCGAAAGAGTGCTCGCCGTGCTTGATGAACGAGGCCGAGAGCGGCCGATGCACGCGATACGTGTACGTGACCGTCGAGCCCTGGCCGGTCGCGTAGGGATCAGGCTGGTAAACCTTCACCCCGGTCGCCAGCACGCCGTCGGCGTTGACGACCGCCTCGTAGTCCTCGATCTCGGGCCGCGACCGGTCGCCGAGGATCCCCTCGTGCACGAAGGGAAAGTGCCCGACATCGAGAAAGTTCTCGACCACGCGCGGACCGCTGGCGTGCACGCGGTACGGTCCGGACCTCAGCAACTGGTGCGCGGGATCGCGCATGAGCTCGAACGACGGAATCTCGGCCGCCCCGCTGCCCAGCGTCGCCCAGATGACCCCATGCGCTTCCCGCGCGTGAAAGGTCGTCACCCGCGCCTTTGCCGGCGGCTTTTGCTCAGGATGAGCGGGCATCAGCACGCAGCACCCGTCGGTTGCATACGTCCAGCCGTGATAGGGGCACTCGAGGCGCACGCCGTCGACGACCTTGCCGAGCGACAGGCGCGTGCCGCGATGCACGCACAGGTCGCGCCATGCATGAATTTCGTCCCCGGAGCGCCAGACGACGAGGTCTTCACCGAGCAGGCGGACTGCTAGCGGCCCACCGGCCCCAAGATCCTCGACGCGGGCCACCGGATGCCAATCCTCGACGAGGACTGGGTCGTCGATCATCGTTTGCCATCCAGCGTGACAGCGGAACTTGCGTATTTCGCGTAGCGTGCCCTGTAGCCGCGACCGCGGCCAATCGCGGCCAATAGTGGGAACCCGAGCCGTTGCACGATCAACGGCGGGCTCGTGATGCGCATGAAATCGGCGACCGCGGTGAGGAGCACGGTCGCTTGCAACAAACGCATGTCACCTGAAGGAAGCAACTTCCCCTCGCGGCTCAGCCCGAAATACGTCTCGAAGAAAAGCTCTGCCGATTCCAGGGCGGGCCGGTGCTCGTAATAGAGGCGCATCACACCTGAGCCCGCATTCCACTGGCTATGAGGCACGCCTGCGGGGCAGACCAGCGTCTCGCCGGGACGGCCCGTCCCGGTCCTGTCGCCGATGCGATAGCCGTACGTTCCCTCCAGCAGCACAAACCTCTCCTCCTGGCTCGGGTGCAAATGTGAACGCACCACGTAGGAGCCTGGTTGGGCGATGAGCTCGGCCTGGAACAGCTCGCCGTGCGAGGACTCCGCGGTCGACCGAATGATCAGTCGCTCGCCGGTCTGGGGGCTGTCGATGATGGTGCCTGGCTTGATCACGCGCTTACCGTCGCAGCACCGACCGGAGCATCGCCCTGCCGACCACGACCGGATGGTTGAGAGCGGTCGCGACCTTTCCCGAGCGCGAGTTGGGATCGCGCGCGACCCCCAGCTGTCTGAGCGGGGTGCCAATGTCGAAATAGGTCCGCTCGCAGATCATGCGGTCGCCCTCGAACTGAAAGACGATGATCAGCGGGAAATCGACCTTGCGTGTAGTCGGCGGTAGGCCGCGCCAGTTTCCAAGATGGGTGCCGGTGAACCGACCCTCGACGATCACAGCTTCCGGTGCGTGATGGAAAGACTCGGGGTGGAAACGGAAGTCAGGAAATCCTCTCTTGTTCTCCTGGAGCAGCGCGTTGACGCCATCGTGGCCATCCCAAACTTCGCCGGTGGCGATGATCTCGTAACGGGGATGCGCAAATACTGCGATGCAGCGGTCGAACTCGTGCGCGTTCTCGGCCGCCATGTGCTCCTGCACCTTCGCCTCCCTCTGCTCGAGCGCCGTGAGGTCGACGCTCACGATCACTCGACCTCGTACTTGGTTGGCACCATCCGCTGCGAGCTCTTCGGGGGACGCAGGTAGCTGCGCTTCTGGCGTGGCGGCAGCTTGATGTCGTCGTGGGGGACCTGCTCGTACGGAATCAAGGCCAGGAAGTGGTTGATCAGGTTCAGGTGCGCCGAGCGCTTGTTGTCGGTCTCGACCACGTACCACGGGGCCTCGGGGATGTCGGTATACGCAAACATCTGGTCTTTGGCTTCTGAGTAGTCGACCCAGCGCGCACGAGCTTGCAGGTCCATCGGGCTCAGCTTCCAACGCTTGCTCGGGTCGTTGATGCGGCCCAGGAATCGCTTTTCCTGCTCCTCGTCGCTCACTGACAACCAGTACTTGACCAGGACGATCCCAGAGCGCACGAGCATGCGCTCGAACTGCGGACATGTGCGCATGAACTCGTCGTACTCCTCGTCCGTGCAGAAGCCCATTACGTGCTCGACGCCTGCGCGGTTGTACCAGCTCCGGTCGAAGAAGACGATCTCGCCCGCCGAAGGCAGGTGGGCGATGTAGCGCTGGAAGTACCACTGGCTCCTTTCCCTCTCGGTCGGCGCCGGCAGCGCGACGACACGCGCGAAGCGCGGATTCAGCAGCGCGGTTATTCGCTTGATGACGCCACCCTTGCCGGCGGTGTCCCGGCCCTCGAACAGCGCAACGACGCGCAAGCCACGGTATTTGACCCACTCCTCGAGCCGGACGAGCTCGTCCTGGAGCCGTCGCAATTCCTTCTCGTAGTCCTTCTTGGAGAGCGCCTGCGCCTTCCCGGTCCACTCCCCGTTCTCCCTCTTGCGCTTCCTTTCCTTCTTGGCGACAGCCATCACCGGGAGTTTGACGGCCTCCGGCTCACCAGGCAAGCACCTCGTCGGGCACGTGCGCCAGATCCGTCGCGAACCAGTCCGCACCGGCCAGCTCCGCGGTGCTGAATGAGGTCGTCAGGGCGAGACATCGCGAGCCGGCGGCCCGGGCGGCGGCCACGCCGCTTACCGCGTCCTCGATCACCATGCAATCCGCCGGGGGCAGCGCGAGGCGCCGGCAGGCCTCCAGAAAGATGTCCGGGGCCGGCTTCTTGCGCACGACGTCGTTGCCGTCGACGACCGCGTCAAAGACCGTCTCCGGCAGCCCGATCTCGCGCAGGTTCGCGACCACCTTCACCTTGTCCGCGCCGGAGGCGACGGCGATGGCCAGCCCTCGATCCCTGCAGGCGCTGACGAAATCGCGAGCCCCGGGCAGCGGCTGAAGCCGGCCGCGAATGACCCGCAGGTAGATCTCGTACAGCCGCGCCTTGTCCCGTTCCAGGTCGAGCGCGATGCCGCGGCTTCCGGCCGCGCCGCCGATGTAGCGGTCCTCGCCCATCCCGATGAAGGGCCGGAAATCCTCCGCGGTCATGACGTGGCCCTTTTCGGCGAAGAGCTCGATCGCGGCCTCCGCCAGCAGGGGCTCAGAGATCGCGAGCACCCCGTCGAGGTCGAAAATCACACCACGCAGGTGGCGGGCTTTCAATTCGACGCGCGCGCAATCGTGTTCGACCTCGACGGCGTCCTGGTCGACACGATGCCCACAATTCGCGCCGCGTGGGCCGAGTGGGCGGCCGAGCGAGGACTTGCGCCAGAGGAGGTCCTTGCCTCGATCCACCTCACCGGCATCGAGCTGATCGAGCGCTTCGCGCCCGGCATCGATCCGCTGGCCGAGGCACGCAGGATCTCCGCGCGACAGGCGAGCATCGAGACCGCGCTCAATCGTTTCGACGGTGCGCTCGACCTCATCGAACGGTTGCCCGCCAACGCATGGGCGATCGTCACGTCAGCCCGGGTCGAGCCGGCGCTGCGCCATCTCGCAATGGCGGGCCTGCCCGTACCAAACGTGCTCATCACCGCCGAGCAGACGCCTCGCGGCAAGCCGGATCCCGCCGGTTACCGAATGGCCGCGGACCGGCTTGCCGTTGCGCCCGGGGATTGCGTGGCGATCGAGGACAGCCCCGCCGGCATCCGGGCGGCGCTTGACGCCGGCATGACCGTGATCGGCGTCACTACCACCCATGCCGTTTCTGAGCTGAGCCATGCCGCCGCCGTCATCTCCTCACTCGACAAGCTTGAAGTGGTTCTGCGCCCAGGCCAGGACCTCGGCTGGATGGGTATCCGGAGGAAAGACCGGATAGAACACCTTGACGATCCCTCCTGATTCGGCGACCAACGTCAGCCGCATGTAGAGACGCAGATCGCCCGCGGTGAAGGTGGGGAGACCGAGCTCCCGGGACAACTTCAGCTCGGGGTCGCTGAGCAGGGGAAAGGTGATCTCCTTGCGCGCGGCGAAGACCAGTTGCGCCTCGGTGGATTGGGCGGACAGGCCGATCACCGTCACGCCAAGAGCTTCGAACGACGCCTTGCGGTCGCGAAAAGCACAGCTCTCGGACGTGCAGCCGAACGCGCCGGGTATCTCTTTCCAACCCGGTGCCGGCGGGTCGGCTGTGCCGGTCGCGCTCGGATACACATAAAGGACGAGCCTTGGCGCCGCCGTCGCGAGGTTGACGGCTGCGCCGGACGTCGACATCAGGCCTAGTTGAGGCAGGCTCTTGCCCTCCAGGCCGCGAGCCGCCCCGTCATCCTGGGGCGCCGGATATTCCAGGAACTCCGATGTCTGCGCGTTCAGCTGAGCAACGCCTTCAGCTGCGCCGGGCTGATGTTGCCGCCGCTGCAGATCAGCGCGACGTTGCGGCCGCGGAGATGGTCCCGCAGCTTCAAGGCGCCCGCGAGGGCGGCCGCCCCGGCGGCTTCGACAAGCGTCCGCGTCTTCTCGATCATCACCGCGGTCGCCGCGTCGATCTCGTCGTCCGAAACGAGCACGAAATCGTCCAGCAGGCGGCGCATGATCCGCTGCGGCAGCGCGAATGACGTCGCGGTCGACAGGCCTTCGGCGCGGGTGTGGTTGGGTGACTCCTGCAGCTCTCCGCTCTTCCAGCTGAGATAGGCCGCAGGCGCCTGGTCCGATTGGACGCCGATCACCTGGATCTTCGGGTTGACGGCCTTGGCCACCGTGGCGGCGCCGGCCGCCCCCGAGCCGCCTCCGATCGGGACCAGGATGGTGTCGACGCCGGGCTGCTCGCGCAGGATCTCCAGCGTGTGGGTTCCCACCCCGGAGACGAGCAGCGGCTCGTCGCCGGAATGGATGTAGCGATAGCCGTGCTCCTTCGCCAGCCGTTCCGCGTTGCGCCGCGAGTCGTCGTAGCGCTCGCCCACGAGGATGACCTCGGCGCCCAGGTCCTGCATCGACTCGACCTTCACGGGGTTGGCAGCCGCCGGCGCGCAGATGATCGCGCTCACGCCGAACAACTTGGCGGCATACGCGACCGACTGCCCGTGGTTGCCGGTGGAGGCGGCGATCACACCCCGCCGTCGCTCGTCCTCGCTTAGCCGGCTGATCAGGTTGACCCCGCCGCGCACCTTGAACGCACCTGTCGGATTCAGGTTCTCGTGCTTGACGTACAGGTTCGCGCCGACCAACCGCTCGAGCGCGGGATAACGCCTGAGTGGGGTCTCCGCGAGATAAGGACGGATCTGCCTGGCAGCGTCCAGCACGTCGGCGAACGTGGGCTCGGGCAGCTCAGGCACGGCTGTCACATTAGGGGAACTCCGCTAACTCGGATCGGAATCGGTGCCGCTCGCCCAACATATCGGCCGTGCCAAGGGCTATCTCCCGGTTGATGCTGGTAGCGGCGATCGTCGCCGCCACCGCCGCTTGCGGCTACGACACCAGCGCAACCTTCAGCACCGACGGCTCGGTCACGGTGGGCTTGAAGTTCCTCTTTCCGAAGTCACTTATGTCGAGCACGAACGGGGCATCGGTGTCGGGCTTCAGCCCCTCCGATATCGCCTCCGCCAACGCCAAGCTGCAGGCCAAGTACCCGGGAGGCAAGGTGTCGGTCGTCACCGAAGGCGACGAGAGCGGCGCGTTGGTCACGATCCCCTTCAAGACGGAAAAGGATGCCTTTGCTTTCATGACGCAGCCATCGAAGCTGAGTCCCGCGGCGTCCAGTTCCAGCTCCGGCCTGAGCCTGAACCTGTCGAACACGGGAGGCATGTTCACGTCTGCGACGCATTCGACCTCGGGCCAGTCCGACGTTGCGACCATCCCGATGACGAAGACGTAATCGGCCGAAAGACCCTGAGTGGTCGTGGAGTTGGTCGGGCCTAGGAACTACGGATCAACTGACCCCGCCCAAGCTTTTCTGATATGGCTCAATAGCTGAACATGGGTGGCTCGCCGGGCTCCCTGCTTATTGGCCTCGGATGCATTGCATGGGGCATTGTGATGTGGCGGTACAAGGACCGCCTGTTCGGCCGAGTGAGTAGTGCTGCAAAGCCGAACTCCGTCTTGGCAATGGGAAGGTTCTACTTAGCTACTCTCCTCCCAGTCGTCTTCATTCTCCTTGGTGCTGGTGCAGTGTTGTCATTTGTCGTCGGTGGCCGCTAGACCTAGATCGGGCCCGAGCCCTACGGGAGTTCAAGCCGGTAACCCACAAATAGTTACCTCCGACCAGTCCGACACCTACACGTTCAAGACGGCGCCGGCGGTGCAACCCAGCCCGTCGCCGGGATCTCAAGAGGTCCTCACCGGGGACGAGCTTGCCTCGATGTTCACGGTCACTTTCGCGCTGACCGTTCCTCGTGTGATCACCTCGGCGCAGGGCGCGCTGTTCTCGCTCGATCGGAAGACGGCGATCTGGAAGCTCAACTGGCTGCACGCGCAGACGCTGACCGCGACGACCGGGCCGGACGCCGGCGGCCTTGTGTCAAGCATCTCGCCGGTCCAGGGCGACGTGCGGGTGGCCATCGCGGTCGGCTTCATCGCGATCGCGGTCGGATTCCTGCTCGGCATGTTCCTCACCTGGCGCGGCTTACTGCCACTGCGCCAACCGGCGACGGCCGTCGCGCTGTCGGCGGCGATGGCGCCCGCTGCACCCCAGCCGCCACCCGCGCCGGAGGCGCCGTCCACCGCCTGGCCCGGGCCGCCGCCCGAGGAACCTCCTCCAACCAAGCTGTAATTCGTCCGTCTCGCGACTAGGGTTGCTTCTGCCACACCGAGACGTGAGTCCTGGCTCCACGACTGCCGGGTCAAACAGTTCGGCGGGCCCTGGCGCCGTAAGCCTTCGCGATCCGCGCGTCGAAGTAATTCTTCGGCAGATGGCAATTGTGGGGAACGCGGGCGTGTACGGATCGACCGCTAAATTAGTCCGATGCGGGGGCGCGTGAGGTGAAGCTCGGGGTCTTCGTGCCGCAAGGTTGGCGCATGGACCTCGCCGACGTTCCGGATCCAATCGAGAAGTACGAGACGATGAGCCGCTGCGCGCGCGAGGCGGAGCAGGCGGGCTACGACGCGATCTTTCTCTACGACCACTTCCACACGGTCCCGGAGCCACGCCTGGAGTCGGTCTTCGAGTGCTGGACCTCGATCGCGGCGCTGGCACGCGACACCAGCACGATCCGGCTTGGCCAGATGGTCACCTGCAACAGCTATCGCCCGCCCTCGCTGCTGGCCAAGATGGCGAGCGGAATCGACGTGATGAGTCATGGCCGGCTGATTCTGGGCATCGGCGCGGGCTGGTACGACCACGAGTACCACGCCTATGGCTATCAGTACCCCGACACTCCTGAGCGCCTTCGCATGCTGCGCGAATCCCTGCAGGTGATCAAGGCGATGTGGACCCAGGACGAGGCGACGTTTGAAGGTCAGTACTACCAGGTGCGCGGCGCAATCAACGAACCGAAGTCCGTGCAGAAGCCGCATCCGCCGATCTGGATCGGGGGTGCGGGGGAGAAGGTCACCCTCAAGCTGGTCGCCCAGTACGGCGACGCGTGCAACTTCAACGCCGATGTCGCCACCGTCAAGCACAAGCTCGATGTCCTGCGACAGCACTGCGACACCGTCGGCCGCGACTATGACTCGATCCTGAAAACGGTCGAGTTCTACACGATGCTCGGCAACGAGCGCGAGATCGACCGCGTGGTCGCCGACCATGCGCGGCGCACCGGCCAGGCCGAGTCGTACATCAGGGAATGGCACCCGCTCCACGGGGATGCCGGCCGGATCGCGGAGATCATCAACGAGTACGCGGAGGTCGGCATCCAGTACGTCATCGTCAACCTTCCGAACGCGTTCGAGGGAGGCGTGATTAGCCGGTTTGCCGAAGAGGTGTTTCCTCGCATTGGCCTGAAAACCGAGGTCAAGCGGAACTAGACACAAAGACGCACAATCCGCGTCAGAGTGACAGCCCTGCTCAGGCGTCCGACGGTGCTCTCGTTGGTGTCATCGCCTTCGCCCGGACGTGGGCTTACGGGATCCTTTTCTTGATCGTGTTTCCGATCCCCGACAACCCGGTCCGGACGCTGCCGCCGGCCTACTCGACGCCATGACCGCGCGACGCGCCCGACGGCTGGGCTGGCTCGCCTTCGCCCTCACGCTCGCCTGCATTCCGCTGACAGCTCTGATGCTCTCGCAACATTTGAGGGCCTTCCTGGCGGCCGAATCGATCTGGAGCACGGTGGTTGTCTTCGTCGGGGCGGTTGCTTTCTCGGTGACGGGCGCGTTGATCGTGTCCCAACATCCGCATCACGCCATCGGCTGGACCTTCGTCCTGTCAGGCTTGGCGACCGCCGGAGCCGTCGTGCTTGCGGCATACGGCGAGCTGGCGCTCGCGCCGGGCTGGACCCTGCCTGCGGGCGGGATTGCCCAGGACGTCTCTCACCTCCTCATCCAGGGCGGTATCTTCCTGCCCCTGACGCTCGGCCTCTTGCTGTTTCCAGACGGTCACCTCCTGTCCCCCCGCTGGTGGATCGCCGCAGCTGCGGCGGTCTTCGGCCTCGTGCTGCGGCTCATCGGCGACGCCGTCAGCGATCCGAACTCTGCGGCGCCGGACCTTGGGGATGTGGGCGTGCTCCTAACCGTGGGCTCCGCGCTGGCGGGTCTGGCCGCGCTGGCGCTGCGGTGGCGACGCGGCGGTTCTGTCCTGAAACAGCAGGTGAAGTGGATGGCCGCGGCCGCGGTGGTGGTCGTGGCCGCTTTCATCGGCGACATCGTGATCAACATCTGGAACCACGATTTCCTCAAGAACGACGCCGAGTTCCTCGTGTTCACTCTCACCTACACGCTGGTGCCCGTGGCAGCCGGGATCGCCATCCTTCGCTATGGCCTTTACTCGATCGACTTCATCATCAATCAGGCGATCGTCTATATCGTCTTCACAGCCATCCTCGCCGGGCTGTACGCCGGAATTACTGCGACGCTCCAGCGTGTGTTCGTCGCCGTCACCGGACAGTCGTCCGAAGCGGCGATCGTGATCACGGTGGCGTTGATCGCCACCTTGTTTACCCCTGTCCGGAACGCGTTGCAGCGTCTGGTCGACAGACGCTTCAAAGACGCGAGGAGCCTCGAGCGCCTCATGGAGTCGCTGGAGACCGAAGTCGGTGCGGTGGTGGACGTGATGGACGGCCAAAGGCTCGCGGAACGACTGGTGAAGACCGCCCGCGAAGGCGCCGACGCCACCGGTGCGGCGCTTTTCCTGGATGGAGAAACCCGTCCCAGCTACGTATCCGGCGACTGGAACGGCGAGGCCGCGCTCGTCGTGCCTCTGCGGGCAGGCGACCATGAGGTGGGCCGGATCGCCCTTGGCGCGCGGCGCCGCGGCGCGCCCTACCTCGAGCGGGAGCGCGAGCGTCTCCAGCGCGCGGCCGATGTGGTTGCCGTCGGCCTGACCCTTGGGCGCCAGCGCCGCCAGGTCGAGCTGGTGGCCCACTGATGCGCCTGTGGGGCACGCCGCGCGCCGCGGGCGCATGGGGCATCGCCTTTGTGGTCCTGCTGCTGGTCAGCGCAGCCATGATCTCGCTCCCAACCGCGCTTGACTCAGGTGTCGCGATCGCCGCCTTCTACTCCGCGCACGCTCAGCTGATCGTGATTCAGCAGATCGTTGGAATTGCCGCGCTGGCCGCGTTCGTGACTTTCGCGCTGTCACTCCCGCCAAGGCGCTCGTTGCGGATTGCCCTGTGGGCGTTCGTGGCGTGTGAGCTCATCACGAACGTGGTGCCGTTGATCATCGTGGCCGCGAACCTCTCTCCGGATGCCGCGCACACGCTGACGCTCGTCGAGGACGTGGCCGACTCGGCCCTGTTCCTGTCGGTCGGCTTCTTTGTCTCGGCGGTAACCCTCAGCGAGCCCTTGTGGCTGCGCATCGCGAGCTACGTGGTTGCAGCCGCCTGCGGAATCCGGGCCATCGCCAGCCCACTCGGCACGACGGCGCTGGACCAGGTCGCGCCCCTGCTTTTCGTCGCTTTCGTGCTAGTGCTGAGCGTCAAGCTCCTGGTGGGTTCCCGGCAGGCCGTCGCCGCCGCTCCGACTCGCTAGAAATTCGTCTATCCCGCGCCGAAAGTGGGTAAGTAATCAGCTAATCGCCCGCCGTTTGGGCGCACCCTCGCATGAAGGGCAAGGATCGAGCCCTTTGGAGGCAGGACAAATGACTGTTCTGCTCGAGTCCCTCCTTGTAGTCGCGGCTGCTCTCGCGCTCTACGTCGTCGCGAGATCGTTCGTCGTGATCGGCCCGGCCGAAGTCGGGCTGGTCATCAAGCGGGCCTCGCGGCGGCACAACACGACCGACATCCCGATCGCGTTCGCCGGGGAAGCCGGCTGGCAGGCCGAATTGCTCATGCCTGGAGTCCGTTTCAAGCTCTGGCCGGCATACATGGTCCTGCGGTACCCGTGGGTCCAGGTTCCGGCGGGCGAGATCGGCGTCGTCATCTCGCAGATCGGCGAACCGCTGCCGACCGGCTCCAAATCCGCGATGTACCGGCCTGAGTTCGGCAACTTCACCGACCTGCGGGCGTTTCTCACCGGCGGCGGCCAGAAGGGGGTCCAGCGACCGGTGCTCCCGCCCGGCACGCTTGCGCCCATCCACCCGGTTGCTTTCCTTGTGATCACCGCGACCAAGTCGTACGGCCTGCCGGTGGATCCGCAGATCGTCGCCCACGGTCCGCTCGAGCCCGCTTCTTTCGGGCTCAAGCCGGAGCAGTTTCGCGTGACGGTGATTGCGCCGAACAACACCCAGGACGTGGTCGGCATCGTGACCACGCTCGAAGGCCCGCCGCTCGGCCCCGCCGACATCGCGTGCAGGATCGGCGGCTTCAGCGACATCGAGGCGCTGGAGAAGCAGGTTGGAATCAGCGATTCGGAATTGATCGAGGCCTTGCTCGGCAAGAAGAACGAGCTGCACAACAACTACCAGGACTTCCAGGCGTTCCTGGACAACGGCGGACGGATCGGCCTGCAGCACGACCCGCTGCTGTACGGCGCCTACCTGCTGAACCCGTTCCTGGTTCGGGTCGAGCCGGCGCCGATGCTGGTCGTGAACCAGGGCGAGGTGGCCGTGATCAAGGGCTACGTCGGACTGCCTACCCTCGACACCTCGGGGCCCGAGTTCAAGTTCGGTTCGATCGTCCAGCCAGGCCACCGCGGCATCTGGCGCGAGGCTTTGCGCACGGGCAAGTACCCGATGAACCCGCGGATCTACGCGGCCGAGAAGGTGCCGACCTTCATCCTCACCCTTAACTGGGCGGAGGCGAACTCGGTCGCGCACAACCTTGACGCCCAGCTGAGCCCGATTGAAGGCAAGAGCCGCGAGGGATTCATCTTCAAGATCGACCTGCAGGTGCAGATCCACGTGCCTGACACCAAGGCGCCGAAGGTGATCTCGATGGTCGGCTCGATGCAAAACCTCGTCAACGAGGTGCTGCAGGCAGCTGTCGGCAACCACTTTCGCAACACGCTGCAGGGGCTCGAGGCCGTGCGGTTCATCGAGACGCGCGACCAGGTCCAGGCCGCGGCGCTGGAGGCGATCTCCCGCTACCTCGCCGCGTACGAGGTCGAGACCCGTGGCGTCTACATCCAGGATGTGACGTTCCCGCAGGAACTCGTCGCCGTCCTGACGCGGCGCGAGATCGCCAACCAGGAGAAGGCGACCTTCGAGCAGCAGAAGGACGCCCAGACGGTGCGCGTCGACCTCGAAAAGGCGCGCGGCACCGCCGACATGCAGGCTGAGCTGGCCAAGGCGCAGGTGTCCGTCGACATCAACCGCGCCCGGGCGAATGCGCGCAAGGCCGAGGCGGACGGTGAGGCGGCTTACGTCCGCGTCACTGGTGAGGCGGAAGGCTCGCGGCGCAGGGCGATCGGCCTGGGCGACGCGGCGGCCGTCGAGGCGCTTGGCCTGGCGAAGGCGAAGGGCTACCAGGCGCAGGTCGAAAGCCTTGGCTCCACGCCAACGGCCGCTGTGGCCATCGCCAACGCGCTGTCCGAAGGCAACCTCGACGTCATGCCTGAGGTGCTCGTGACCGGCGGAGGCGGGGCGCTGGAAGGCCTCGCCGCCACGTTCATGCGCTCGCTGAACGGTAACGGCGAAGCCAAGGCTGACAAGTAATTCGAGTTGACCGGAGGGCCGCCGCCCTCCGGTCCCATTCCCAACCTTCGGTCCTCGCAAGTAAGCTGCGCACGCCCGGTTGGTCAGAGAAGCAGGATGAAGCACGCACCGTGGCCGAAACTCGCCTGCGCGGGGGTCGTCGGCTTCCTCCTGAGCTTGGGCGCTCTCGAAGCCGCCGCCGCACCGTCGGGCTGGCTCAACGTCGACGGCTCGATCAGGTTCATCGCGGCCAACGGCGGGACCTATGACTGGGCGAACTCGGGCGCGGCGGGTGCGGCCTGCGCGAATGGCGGCGTCAACATCACCGGCGCGGGCGGCCTGTTCAACTGTGGGCGCCCAGGCGCCGCTGGTGCCCCGCCCATCGCGCCGACATTGACGCCGGCCGCCGCCGCGGACCCGTCGATCATCTCGGCCGTGTTCGTGGTCGACCCGATTTCCGGCGACACCGCCGGGTGCGGTGGTGACGATCCGACCACACTAAGCGGCGGCGGTCCGAAGAACGGCGACGCCATCGGCTCGTACACAGTGGGTGCCGGTCCCGTTCCAGCCAAGACCGAGCTCAGCAACGTCTACGCGGTAAGCCACACGAAGGCGAATGGGCACCCCGAGGTCTACTTCGGCGCCGAAAGGCTGGTGAACAACGGCGACAGCCACATGGACTTCGAGTTCTTGCAAAGCGCTGTGGGACGGACCGCAGCGTGTGGCGGCGGTTTCACCGGGCATCGCACGCAGGGCGATCTGCTCGTCGCGGTCGACTTCACGAATGGCGGAGCGCTGGCTGGCTTCTCGGTCTGGCAGTGGCACTGCGCCACGGATCCTGGTCCGCAGCCGGCCGACGGGACAGTGTGCGATCCAGCCGGAGGTCCGGAGCACTACGAGCAGAATCTCTCGCCCACATTTGCTGATTTGACGGTCAACTCGGCCGACATACCGTGTGGCGGCTGGGTGTGCCGGGACCAGGTGTCGGGCAACTCAACGATTGTGTCCGCCAATGACTTTCTCGAAGGCGGAGTCGATCTTCAGGGGATCCCGTTCACCGGCTGCTTCAACACCTTTCTGCCGCACACGCGCACTGCGCAATCGTTTAGCTCGGTCCTCAAGGACTTCGCAGGCCCCATCGGCTTCAAGTCGTGCCGTGACCCCGCGACGGTGAGCACGAGCGCGCCAGGCGGCCAGGTCGCTCCAGGCTCCGCGGTCAGAGATGCCGTGACTGAGGGGAGCGGGGGCGCGGGCTTTGTGCCGACGGGAACCGTCAGGTTCTTCCTGTGCAGCCCGGCGCAGGTGACGGGCGCGGGGTGTCCGGGCGGGACAGCCGTCGGCGCCGCCAAAACGCTGGCTGCCGGAGCGGCATCCTCGGATCCAACCAGCGCGACCAACGCCGCCGGCAAGTACTGCTGGCGCACCGCCTACACGCCGGACGCGGCGAGCACAGGGGTTTACGCACCCGCCACTCATACCAACGCCACGACAGAGTGCTTCGCCGTCGCGGCCCCCGTTTCACTGCCCAACACAGGCGTCCCGCCAGGCCCCGCCTTTCCATGGCTTCCAGTGCAAGCTTTTGCTGTCGGTCCGCTCTTCTTGTTGGCGGTTGCGTTGCGCCGGAGCAGGTGGCTGGCGATCCTGGTGCTTGCGGTGGTGATGGCGTGTTCAAGTCCGGCGCCGGCCTCTGTGCCGCCTAATGCAGGTGGCGCAAACCTTGCACGATCCATCCCTCAAATCGAACCTTCGGCTTCCGCGCCTGTGCAGCCAGCGACCCAGGAACCAAAGCAGATGGCGTGGCGCCTCGTCATTCCTCGGATTGGAGTTGACGCCGTGATCCAACCGCTCGGCCGCGACAGACACGGCGCGGTGGCTTCGCCATCCACACTGGATGGGGTTGGTTGGTTCGATGAGAGCGCTTCTCCCGGGCGGGCCGGTGATGCCGTCATCGATGGGCATCTCGGGCTGCCCGGCCGACCAGCGGTGTTTCGAAGCCTGCGCCTGCTTCGCGCAGGCGACGAGGTGCATGTGATCTGGCCCGATGGACGGACGGTGGATTTTCGCGTGACATCCTCTGAGACAGTGGACGCGAACGCGCATCCTGCCGGTCTCTTTGCTCGCGGGCCGGCCCGCCTGTCTCTCATCACCTGTGCCGGGGAGTGGGTCAACGCGCTCGCCACCTACAGTGACCGGCTGATCGTGACGGCGGTGCCCGCATAGATCTCGGGCTGACCGGCAAGGTCGTGATCGTCACCGGCGGGGCGTCGAACCTCGGCCGGGCGATCGCCATGGGATTCGCGGCCGAAGGTTCGCGCGTTGTGATCGCCGACGTCGACGACACACAGGCCCGCAAGGTGGAGCGGGAAGCTCCCTCGGGAACCATCGTTGCGCGGCACACCGATGTCACCGACTGGGACTCGGTCTCCTCGACCGTCGAGTTCGTCGAGAGCTCGATGGGCCGCGTCGACGTGCTCGTCAACTGCGCGGGCTGGACGATCGATCGCCTCTTCATGGAGAAGCCCCGCGCCGAATGGGAACGAGAGATCGCGATCGACGTCTGGGGGTTCATCAATTGCGTCCGTGCCGTCCTGGACAAGATGGTCGAGCGCCGCTACGGCCGGATCGTGTCCATCGGCTCCGAAGCCGGCCGGATGGGGGAGTGGCGCGAGGCCGTCTACAGCGGCACCAAGGCGAGCGTGATCGCGATGTCCAAGTCGATCGCACGCGAGGTTGGAAAGCACGGCATCACCTTGAATGTGGTATGTCCGGGACTGATCGTCGGCTCGCCCGAGACCTCGGGCAGCAACTCGGTGTGGTCGTCGGAGCAAGCCGAGAAGTTCACGCCCGAGGTCCGTGAAAAGGCGGCCAAGGGCTATCCACTCCGCCGCCTTGGCACGGCCGACGATGTGGTTCCCGCCGTCCTGCTGCTCGCCTCTGACCGCGCCTCGTACATCACGGGCCAGACGCTCTCGGTCAGCGGCGGCTACACGATGATCTGACTCAGGACCTCATCCCGAAGCTTCCGCCACCGCTCGGCGCGGTTGCGGCCCGCCAGGGGAAAGATGAGCGCGTCGATTCCCGTTCGCTGCAGCTCTCGAAGCCGCGACGCGCACTCCTCGGGCGTGCCGACCACGGCCAGCGCGCGGACGAGGTCGTCTGAAACCGCGCCGGAGTGCTCCGCGTGGGTCGACAGGTGCTCGGTGTAGTCGTACGTCTCGGCGCTGCGCTGAATTTCGCTTTGAAACCGGGCCAGGCTTTCGGGAAGCTCCTTATGGTGACTCAGGAGCCGAGCCTGGGTGGAGGCCCATGAGCGCACATCCTCGACCTCGCCGGCTGTCGTGGCCATGAGCCCAATCTCGAATGACGAGCGACCGCGCTCAGCGGCCCGCAAGCCGGCCTCGATCCACTTGACCTGCTGGCGGACCATGTCCGGCTGCGCGGGCCCCATCACGATCGCGCCGTCCGCCTTTCGCCCTGCAAGCTGGCACATTCGCTCCTGGGAGACGGCCAGGTAAATCGGGACGCTCTGGTCGATGTGAGAGCGAAAGAAGTCGATCGCCTCTTCGACCTCGGCCACCTTCTGCGGCTTCAGCCCCACACCGTAGAGGGCCGAGTCGCCCGCGCCCAAGCCGAGGATCGCGCGGCCGTGGGAGATCTCAGCGACGGCGGCGATCGCGTTGGCCGTCACGGTCGGGTGCCGGGTGACGGCATTCGTGACACCGGTACCTAGACCGATCCGAGACGTGTTCAGCGCGGCCACCACGAGGCCGGCGTAGACGTCCTTCATCGCGAGCTGCGAATCGATGACCCAGACACGCTGCACTCCTTCGGCTTCGAGCTGGGCGACAAAGGATCCCCAACTCTCGAACGACTGGCGCGGGCTTATGCCAACGCTGACGTCGAACGGTGTCAATTGCCCGACACTTTCTTCTGCCGCCGCCTCAGCGCCTCCTGGCGTTCGGGGCTCGAGGCCGCCGTCACACGAAGCTGCCTTGCGGCTGCGAGGTCCTCCGCCGCGATGCCGCGCGACCCGAGCAGATTCAGGCTTGCCTTCGTCCCGCGCACCGCGGCGCGCGGCGATGATGCGAGCTTGTCGGCCACCGCCTGCACTCGTGCATCGATCTCCGATTCAGGCACGACCTCGGTCACGATCCCCCAGGTGTGCGCCTGGTCGCCGTCGAGCTGGGACATCCCGAGCAGCAGGTCGGCTGTCCGCGCCAGGCCGCACGTCTGGACCAGGCGCGCGACGAACTGGTAGCGATAGACCACTCCGAGGCCCACCGCCGGCACCGACATGCGGAGCGCGGGCGACGCGATGCGGAGGTCGCAGTTCAGCGCCAGCTCCACCGCGGCTCCGTGGCAGTGGCCCTGCAGTCGGGCAATCACCGGCGAGGGACACTGCCGCAGCGCGCTGGCGGCTTCGCCGATGACGCCGTCCGCGTCAAGGTCGGCTGCCGTTCCCGTCAGGCGGGACAGGTCGTAACCGGCGGAAAACGCCTCGCTGCCTGCACCGCGAAGAATGACAGCGCCCGCGCGCTCCCCGTCGGCCTGCAACGCCGCAGCGAGGGCCGCGAGCAGCTCAGGGTCCAGCGCGTTGCGGCGCTCCGGGCGGTTGAGGGTGAGCGTAAGCACGTCGCGCGGCCCCCACTCGCGGAGGAGCGTGTCAGCCAAGTTCGGCGAGGAATGAGTTGATCGAGCTTGCGAGCTCGCGCGGTTTTTCCACCGGGATCGGGTGGCCGGCGCCCCTCATGACCTCCAGCTTGCTGCCCCTGATGCCAGAAGCGATGACCTCCGCGGCTTTCGGCGGGCAGTGCCGATCGAGCTCGGAAGCCACGATCAAGGTCGGCGCGCTGATGCGCGGCAGCTCCGGGTCGAGAGGATTCGCGTTGAGACCCGCCATAGCGGCGCACGCGTTGCCGTAGCCGCGCGGATCTTCGGTGGACTGCCGTCTGATCAAGAGTCCGCCCTCGAGCTCAGAGGGCGACTCCGCGTATACATCGGCCGTGTCCTTGTCGAGAGTGTCGCGGAGATGGGGATCGTTTCGTTCGACCATCTCCACCCGCTCGCGGTACCAGCCGGCAGCGCTGTGGCCGACGCGGCTCGACGTGGCGACCAGCGCGATACCCCGGGCCCTGTCCGGATGGTCGATTGCCACGCGCATCGCGATTGTCCCGCCGAGTGAGAAGCCGGCGATGTCAGCACGTTCGACCTCGATCGCGTCCAGCAGCGTGACGAGGTCGTCGCCGAGCTGGCGAAGTGTTCCATCCGCGGCGCCCAGGCTCGTCTCCCCGTGGCCGCGCAGGTCGTACATGAGAAGGCGATGGTGCAGCATGAGGTCGGGCACAGCGCGGCGCCATGCGCGGTGGTCGTCCGCGAGGCCGTGGATCAGGATCAACGGGTCGCCTCGTCCCGCCTCGTGCCAGGCCACCTCGATGTCGTTACAACGCGAGCGCATGCTCTTGCAACGCTTTGCGGTTTACCTTGCCGGGTCCGGAAAGCGGCAGCTCCTCCACGCGATGCACCGCCACGGGCCACTTGTAGTGCGCCAGGCCCTGCTCCCGCATCAATCGATCGACGATCGCCTTCGAGATATCCGAGCGCGCGACGACAAATGCGACGGGCACCTCGCCCAGCTCAGGGTGCGGCCGGCCGACGACGCATGCGTCGATCACTTCGGGATGCAAGCGCAACATCGACTCCACCTCGTAGGGATTGATGTTGGAACCGCCTCGGATGATGATGTCCTTCACCCGGCCGACGACGTGCAGGAATCCCGATTCGTCGACGAAGCCGAGGTCGCCCATATGTGCCCAGCCATCGGGGGAGTAAGGGCCCGACTCCTCGCCCCAATAGCGACCCTGGACCAGGTCGCCGCGCATACATATTTCTCCAATCCCGCGGCCGA